>Ga0315906_10007068_pt1 | contig 13735 bp, 10 predicted proteins | sample LakEriMetagenome_4_FD_203526 | JGI IMG/M metagenome (GOLD analysis project Ga0315906, IMG submission 203526) | Freshwater fungal communities from buoy surface, Lake Erie, Ohio, United States - Buoy 2 MA122 | ecosystem: Environmental > Aquatic > Freshwater > Lake > Lake biofilm | place: USA...
CTACATCCGCGCTCAGTTTCGTGCAGCGGCCGGTCAAGTGGAGGCCCAGCTGCTCTTTGTGGATGTGGAGCGCGGCTCCGGTTGGTGGCAGTCTCGGTGGATCACCACAGAACCCAATGTGTTTACGTGGGAGGTTCGGAGCGTTTTTTGGAAGTATTTGCGCCACGCCCCGGGTTTCCTGGCCTTATTGGCCGCCCGCCAAGCATTCCAAAAGCTGCCGGGCCTGAACCGACCGGATCTGGTGCACGGAAACATTGGTTTCCCCGGGGGCGTGCTGGCGCAGGTTTTGGCGCGCCGCTGGAGCGTGCCGTACGTGGTTACCGAACACTGGTCCAAAGCGCAAAGCTGGTTGGGCCATCCGCTCTTTGGGGCGCGACTGCGCCGCGCATACGACGGTGCCCAACGCGTACTGGCCGTGTCCGAACATTTGGCTAATGACTTGCGCGCGGAAGGCATCAAGAAGGTGGCGGTGGTGTCCAACGTGGTGGATTTTGGCCCGTACGCCCACCGGGCAGAGTTTGCGGAAGGAATTGCGGCCACCAACGACCCCGCAGTTTGGCACTGGCTTTCTGTGGCCAGTTTGATCCCCAGCAACGCCGCCGTAAAGCGCGTGGAGTGGATTTTGGACGCCCTCGAATGGTACCGTTCCCATCGGCCGGAGGTGGCGATCTTTTGGACCCACGTTGGCGATGGGGCTCGACGTCCTGCCTTGGAAAAGAGGGCTCGCGAACGAGGCTTGGAGCCTTTCATTCATTGGGCAGGTACACAAACACCAGAAGCCATTGGGGATTTGATGCGCACGTCCGATCTCTTTTTGCACCCCACGACGCAAGAAACCTTTGGATTGGTGGTACGGGAAGCCTTAGCCACCGGACTGCCGGTGGTGAGTACGAAAATCCCAGCGAACGTCTCTTGGTGGAAATCCGAGTTTGGGGTGCTCACGGCCTTGAATTCGGAGTCCTTTTTGGCCGGAATTCAATCCTTTGAAGACAACCGAACGCACGTGCGGGCTGAAGTTTTTGACCGGAACAGCTTTACCCCGGAGGCGGTAGGGAACGAACTGCTGTCCGTTTATCGGGAAGTCGTTTGACCCATCAGTGGGTTTGACCCATCAATTCGCGCGCGTCCAAACCGTGCTTCGCCCCAGAAACGTCATGCCCATGACGTATCCTTTAAAATAGAGGGTTCCGTTGGGCTGCAGTTTGCAATAACAAGCATACGTTTTCCCGGATTTGGTGTCGTAAATCTGACCGTCTTGCCATTCTTTGGCGTCGTTGTTCCATTGAAGCCCCGTGAGCACGACCATTCCGTTGAGCACTCGGTTCCGCAACTTCTCTTCCGGATTTTTTCGATCGCGCTTGGGCTTGCTGCCGTCCTCGTTGAAATCGTTTTTCACCCAAACAATCTTGCCGTAGTACTTGCCGTCGGCCTTTTTGAAGACTTCCACTTTTCCGTCTTTTTCCTCATTGAACCAAACGCCCAAGAGTTGATCCTGCTTTTGCGCGAGGGCATTAAAGCTGAAGAGTACGGCGAGCAGGAGCAGGCACTTTTTCATGCGGTAAAGTTATAAAGGTAAATCGGTTGGAACGGACGAAGCATCGCTTGCGTGGCTTTTGTGCGCCTGAGCCACACTCGCATTCAATTCGTACCCCACAATCAGGCCGATGGCGTTGATGTAGATCCAGAGCTGGAGGATCAACAACGTTCCAATGGAGCCGTAGAGTTGGTTGTATCGAGCAAAATGCGCCACGTAAAACCCGAATGCGGCGGACGAGGCCACCACCAAAACCGTGGCTAAAACAGCGCCGGGACTGATCAACTGCCAAGGCGCTTTGGAGGCAGGGCCGTATTTGAAGACCAAGGAAACGGACAACAAAATCAAGACAATGAGAATGGCGTAGCGCCAAGCAATCAGCAGCTTCCATTCCGTGCCGATTTGCGTTCGGTGTTGCATCCAAGCGGCAAGGAGGCCCTCAGAGGCCACCAAAAACGCAATACCAGCGATCAACAAAACGGACAAAACGACGGTCAGTACGAATGCAGCCAGGTACTGCGACCAGAAATTCCGGTGCCCTATGTTGTAGACACTTTGGGTAAAGTTGGCAATAAGGGCCAAGGTGCCGTTGGTGGCGAAGATTAAAGCGGCCAGAACGGTTAGGCCCAACAGGTCTCCGCGTTGAACCGTGAGGATGTCGTTGATGGTGGACTGTGTGGCCTCAAAACTGTTGGGCGGCAGTACGTCCTGAAGCAACGCAAAGAGCTCCTCCTGAAAACCGTCGATGGGGATGAAGGGAATGAGGGTAAAGACGAAAATTACGCCCGGGAAAAGGGCCATGAAGAAGGAGAATGCCACGGAAGCCGCCCGGCTGGATACGGCTCCTTCGTAGAGGGCGCGGTAAAAAAAGGTACCAATGTCCCACAGGCTGAGGTTTTCCAGAAAAGGGGGGCGAATTTTTTGGAGCCAAAGCTGCACCGTGCGCAAAATACCGTTCATGCGCAAACGGCTTTAAAGTTCAAGTCCAAACTCTTTACGCTGTGCGTGAGCGCGCCAATGGAAATGGTGTCTACGCCCGTTTCCGCATAAGCGCGTAGGGTCTGTTCCGTAATTCCTCCGGAAGCTTCGGTTTGCAAGCGCCCGTCGATCAATTTCACCGCCACGCGGCATTGTTCCGGGGTGAAGTTGTCCAGCATCAGGATGTCAATTCCCGGGGTATTCAAGGCCAACTCCACGTCTGCCAAGGTGCGGGCTTCCACCTCAATGCGCAGCGATTGGCCGCGTTTTTTCAGGTACGCTTGAACGCGCTCCACGGCTTGTGGAATGCCGCCGCAAAAGTCGATGTGGTTGTCCTTGAGCATGATGAGGTCGTACAACCCTTGGCGGTGGTTCTGGGCGCCGCCGGTTCGAACCGCATACTTTTCCAAGTCCCGCCATCCGGGGGTGGTTTTTCGGGTGTCCAAAAGCGTCACTCCCGTGCCTTCCACGTGTTGGGTCCAGCGCCGGGCAGCAGACGCCACGCCGCTCAACCGCTGCACAAAGTTCAGCAAGGTGCGTTCCGCCGTCAACAACGAAACCAACGGACCTTCCGCCCAACCCACCACCGTTCCCGGTTCCAAGGGGGATCCGTCGGTGCCATTGGGTTTCCATACGAGTGCGGCATCCACGGCCTGAAGCACCAGGGGAACCAAATCCACCCCGGCCAAAATGCCCGTTTCCTTAGCGCGCAGAACCGAACGTCCGCGTTCGGCAGGGCCAAAGCACGCCAAGGCCGAGTGGTCTCCGGGGAAGTCCGTCCGTCCGGTCCCCAGATCTTCGGCCAATGCCGCCCGAATCAGGGCGTCTACGTCTTCCGTGCGGGATCCGCAAACGAGCTCAAAAGGGGAGAAATGATTGGCATCCATGGGGTGTGAACTACCTTTGCAAGGTACAAAACAGCACCGTGCAAACCGTATTACTCACCGTTGGAGCCACCCAAGAAGGATACCTCAAAGAGGGGATTTTGCTGTACGCCAAACGGTTGCAGCGCTACACGGAATTCAGTCATGTGGTGGTTTCCGCGGCGGACCGCCTCACCAGCGCCTTAAAACCAGGCGATTACCTGGTTTTGTTGGACGAACACGGGGCGCTGTTGCCCTCCACCGGTTTTGCGCAGCAAATGCAAAAGTGGATGAACAGCGGCCCCAAACGCTTGGTTTTTGCGGTAGGCGATGCCTACGGTTTTCCAGAGGATTTTCGAGCAAAATCGTCGTTTCAGTTGGCTCTGGGCCCCATGACCCTCACCCACGACATGGTGCGTTTGGTCTTTGTGGAGCAGCTGTACCGCGCGCACACCATTCTGCGGAACGAACCCTACCACCACGCGTAAACCCCTATCTTTGGCGCCTGTGGCACACACGTACGCATCTTTATTGGAGGGTTTTTCCCGACGGGAGTTTCCTCCGGTGGTGGTTGCGGCCGGTGTCGAAACGTACTTCATAGATGCCTTGTGCGATCGGTTGGAGGCCACGGCGTTGACGGAGGACGAGAAAGCGTTTAACGCCAGCATTTTGTACGGTCGGGACGTTTCTGCCGCGGATGTAGTGTCTGAGGCCCGACGGTTCCCCCTGATGGCGGATCGCGTTTTGGTGGTGGTGCGGGAAGCGCAAAATCTGCGCGACTTTGAAGCACTGTCGGCCTATTTCAAGAACCCCAATCCCACTACGGTGCTCTTTTTGGCGTTCATGGGCAAGACCCCAGACAAGCGTCGGGATGGGTACAAAAGCTTGCTGGCCAACCACCACGCCTATGTTGAAGCGGTCCCGTTGAACGAAGGCCAGGCCAAGGCTTGGATCCGCTCGGAGTCTACCCGACGCGTTTTGAAAATCGAGGATACGGCCATTTCCTTGATCTACGAATCCGTCGGTACGGATTTAACCCGACTGGCCCACGAGTTGGACAAGCTCGCGGTGGCTTTGGGTGAAGGAGGGATGGTTACGCCCGTGGAGGTGGAAAAGCACGTGGGAATTTCCCGCGAGTTCAACAACTTGGAATTGATCCGTGCCTTAGTCAACAAAGATCCCAACCGCGCGTACCGAATCGCGGACGGTTTGTCCAAACAAACCAAGAGCACCCCGTTGCCCATGACCTTGGGTTTTTTGTACGCAACCTTTGGAAAGGCTCTTGTTTACAGCAGTTTAAGGCATCTGGGCAGCGCCGCTGCCGGTGCCGCCATGGGGCAGAAAAACCCCTACGCTTTGAAGGATTACGAAGCCATTTGCGCCAAGTATCCCCAAGCCAAACTCGTGCGGATTGTGCGCTACCTTCGCGAGGCCGATTTGGCCTTCAAGGGCGTGCGAACAGGAGGTGCCTCCACCGACGAATTGTTGCGCGAGTTGTTGTTTAAAATACTGGTATGAAATTGAATTTTCCCGTTCCGGCCGGCCGGATGATCGCTTTTGCGCTTGGTTTATGGTCTCTGGTAGCATCGATGCCTTTGGCCGCTCAAACCACGGGGGTGGTGCGCGGTTACGTGTTTGAGAAATCCACGCAATTGCCGTTGGAAGGCGTCTCCGTTAAATTGCTTCCCAAGGGAGGCTTGGTCTCCACCAACAAAGAGGGTTATTTCCAGGTCAATCAGTTGCCTTTTGGCGACTACACGTTGGAGGTCCAGATGTTTGGCTACCAAAAAACCGCCCGAAAAGTAGTTTTGCGCGCCGGAAAGGTGCCGTCGGAAACCTTTTATTTGGAGGAGGAGTCCACCGTTTTGAAAGACGCCAACGTTACCGCCAAGCGTCAAGAAGCGCAGGGAAAGGTCATGACCGCTCAAATCAATTTGTCGGCCAAAAACATACAAACGTTTTCCATTGGGGGCGAGCCGGATTTGGTGCGCGCCATTCAAGTATTGCCGGGTGTGGTTTCCACGGGAGACCAAGGCGGCCAGCTGTACATCCGCGGTGGAGCGCCCATTCAGAATTTGGTCAAGCTGGACGGAATGATTTTGTACAATCCCTTCCACAGCATTGGTTTTTTCTCGGTCTTTGAGACGGACATCCTGAAGTCTGCAGACATTTACACCGCCGGTTTCAATGCCCAGTACGGCGGCCGGAATTCGTCCGTGATGGACATCAAAACCCGTTTGGGAAACCGCCAGCGCGTGGCGGGAAAAGTCAGCTCCAGCACCTACATGAGCCGGGCCTTGGTGGAGGTTCCCATTGGCAAGAAGGTAGACGGCATCGCGCCCAGTTCGTTGCTGCTCACGGCCAAAAAGTCCTACTTGGACCAGACGGCGGGCCTCTTTTACCCGTATGTAAAAACCGAATTCGGGGGACTTCCATTTACGTTTACCGACGTGTACGGGAAATACGGTTTTCAGGGCCGCAACGGCTCCAACGCCAACGTGTTCGGCTTCCGGTTTGAGGACGGCACCCAGTTGGCTGCGGACAAGGCCATTGGCTGGGTGGCTACGGGCTACGGCGCAGACATGACCATAGTTCCGCCGTCCAGTTCCACCATCATCAAGGCGCACTTCGCGCAGTCGGACTATTCCATTTCCAGTACGGAAATCGCCGGTCGCCCGCGCGAATCCTCCATCGACGGTTTCAATGGCGGTTTGGACTTTACCTACTTCATGCGCAAGTACGACCAGCTCACCTACGGGTTGGAAATGATTGGGTACAACACGAAGTACCGGTTTACCAATGGGGTTGGGCGCATTCTGCAGCAGAACGACAACACCACGGAAGTGGCCGGATACCTCCAGTACCGCTACCAAACCGGCCGTTGGTTGGTGGAGCCCGGTTTTCGGATCCACAACTACGGAGCTTTGGGCATTGTGCGCCCGGAGCCGCGTTTGGGCTTGAAGTACAACGCCACCGAATACCTGCGCATCAAGGCCTCAGGCGGATTGTATTCCCAGAACTTGGTGGCGGCCAACTCAGACCGCGACGTCGTGAATTTGTTCTACGGTTTCTTGAGCGGAAGCGGAGACGTGCCCAGCACGTTCGACGGCGCTCCCGTAACCTCCAAACTGCAAACCGCAACCCACGCCGTGTTGGGCACGGAGTGGAACCTGACCCCCCGTTGGACGTTGGAGGTGGAAGGGTACCTCAAGGCCTTCCACTTGATCACCAACATCAACCGCTTCAAGCTCTACGACGATTCCGACGCCTACAGCGACAAGCCGGAGATCCTCCGCAAGGACTTCATGGTGGAACGCGGAAACGCCATGGGTCTGGATTTATTGGTGAAGTACGAAGACGCCCATTGGTATTTCTGGGGTACCTACTCCCTGGGCCGCGTTCGACGGTTCGACGGTACTCAGTGGTACGCGCCGCATTTTGACCGTCGGCACAACGCCAACGCCGTGGTGGCCTACAAGTGGGGCGAAGGCAAGGAAATGCCCTGGGAATTCAACCTGCGCTGGAACCTGGGTACCGGATTTCCGTTTACCCCCATCCGCGGGTACTTCCAGAACCAACCGTTCGTCACCCCCGTTGGCGCTCCAGATTTAAGCTACGACTACGCCCGCGAAAACGGCCAGTTGGGCATTCTGTACGGCGATTTGAACAGCGCCAGACTCCCCGTTTACCACCGTTTGGACGCTACGTTGAAGCGGGTTTGGAAATCCGGAAAGCACAATCGTTTTGAGGCAGCTTTAGCGGCCACGAATGTGTACAACCGAGGCAATATTTTTTACTACGACGCCGTCAAGCGCAAGCGCGTCAATCAGTTGCCAATTATGCCCACGCTCATGCTGAGTTACGCATTTTAAAGTCGTATTTTTGCAGCCGATGGCCGATTCTACCAAGTACATTTTCGTCACCGGCGGCGTGACCTCTTCCCTCGGCAAGGGAATCGTTTCTTCCTCTTTGGCAGCTCTTTTGCAGTCCCGTGGATTTTCCGTAACCATTCAAAAGCTGGACCCGTACATCAACATTGATCCGGGTACCCTGAATCCCTACGAGCACGGAGAGTGTTTTGTGACGGACGACGGCGCTGAGACCGATTTGGATTTGGGGCACTACGAGCGCTTTTTGGACCGCCCCACCTCCCAGGCCAACAACGTAACCACCGGCCGCATCTACCAGAGCGTCATTGAAAAAGAACGTCGCGGCGATTACTTGGGCAAAACGGTTCAGGTCATTCCCCACATCACAGACGAAATCAAGCGACGCATTCGCTTGCTGGGAGATACCGGAAAGTTCGACGTGGTCATCACGGAGATCGGCGGTACCGTTGGGGACATCGAAGCCCTTCCGTACATCGAGACCGTGCGCCAATTGCGTTGGGAACTGGGCCGCAACTGCCTGTCCATCCACCTCACCTTGGTTCCTTATTTGAAGGCAACCGGTGAGTTGAAAACCAAGCCCACCCAGCACAGTGTAAAAATGCTGCAGGAGTCTGGCGTTCAGCCGGACATTTTGGTGTGCCGCGCAGAGCACTCCCTAACCGACGACATGAAGGCCAAGCTGGCTTTGTTCACCAACGTCACCCGCGATGCGGTCATTGAATCTTTGGACGCCCGAACCATTTACGAGGTGCCGCTCCTGCTGCAGAAGCAGAACATGGACGGCGTCGTGATGCAGAAATTGGGCCTCACCAGTGAAAAGTCCGCAGACATGAGCGCTTGGAGTTCCTTTGTGGAGCGCCTGATGCATCCGTCGCAAACGGTCCGCATTGGCTTGATTGGCAAGTATGTGGAGCTAAAAGATGCGTACAAATCCATTGCCGAGGCCCTCATTCACGCTGGGGTAGCCAACAACACCCAGGTCCAAGTGGAGTGGATCCACTCCGAGCATTTGGACCCCTCCACGATTTCGGAACAACTGAGCGGCCTGAACGGTATTTTGGTGGCTCCCGGTTTTGGCGAACGGGGATTTGAAGGCAAAATTGAAGCGGTTCGCCTCGCGAGAACCCAGAACATACCGTTCTTGGGCATTTGCTTTGGCATGCAGGCCAGCGTTATTGAGTACGCCCGCAACGTATTGGGCAAGAAAGAGGCCAACAGCCGCGAGGTAAACCCCCACACGCCGGACCCGGTCATTGACCTGATGGAAGAGCAAAAATCCGTGACCCACAAAGGCGGCACCATGCGCTTGGGGGCCTGCGATTGCGCACTGCAGCCGGGTACCTTGGCTTCCAAAGTATACGGAGGTGCGTCCGTTATTTCCGAGCGCCACCGCCACCGTTTTGAGTTCAACAACGCCTACTTGGACGATTTGCGCAACGCAGGCATGGTTCCCAGCGGCATCAATCCGGAAACGGGGTTGGTGGAAGTGGTCGAAATTCCTGCGCACCCTTGGTTTGTTGGGGTTCAATACCACCCGGAGTACAAGAGCACCGTTGCTCATCCGCACCCGCTTTTTGTTTCCTTTGTTCAAGCGGGCTTGCGCCACGCACAATCGCACTGATTCATGCTTCTAGAAAATCGCGGCGGCACCGACCGCAATCAACTTATTGGATTCCTGATCATTGGGGCCATCCTCGTGGGCGCTAGTTTTTGGACCCAATCGATGAACCCGGCTCCCGAGGAGACCGCTGTTGTTGACGCAGCCGCGCCCGCGGATCAACCAACTACCCCCACCGCCGCAGCAGTTGTGGCTTCGGACACCGCATTTGCGCCCGCCGAGGTTTCCTTGCAAAACGAACACGTCACCCTGACGTGGACCACGGCAGGCGCTCAGTTGAAGCGCGCGGAACTTCGCACCTTCAAAAATTGGCAGAAGAACCCCTTGCTGTTGTTGGACGACAACCACGCCTTGTATTTGGCCGACGGCAAGCAAGTGGAAACCCGCACGTGGCCTTTTGCCGTAGAAAGCCAAACCGACAGCTCCGTGGTTTTGTCCGGATCCAAGGACGGTAAAACGCTGCGCCTGACCTACATCCTCCCCAAGACCGGTTACGCGCTGAAATGGCGTGCAGAAGGCACGGGCTGGGCCAACGGCACCACCCAATGGCGCTGGGAACAGCAGTCTTTGCGCCACGAAAAAAGTTTGAGCACCGAAGCCATGGCCACCACCGTCTACGGATGGGATGCTGCGGAAGCAGACGACGTCAGCTTGTCCGACGGTAGTGACGACGACGATTCCTTCACATCGTTGGCTTGGTTGGGCTACAAACAACAATTCTTCAGCAACCTATTGACCCGAGACGGCAACTGGTCTGCGGTGGAGGTGGCGTCTACCACCCCCTTGGAAACGGACACCGTCCACACCCGGAACTTTGTGTCCATCTTGACGGAAACTGTTCAGGAGGGTCGGGTCAATTCCGCTGGTGCCTGGTACCTGGGACCCAATAAGTACCACGATTTGGTGGCCTTTGACCGCCATTTTGACGTCATCATTCCTTTTGGCTGGGGCATTTTTGGCTGGATTTCGCGTTACGTAGTGGTACCCATTTTCGATTGGTTGGACAGCTACGGCCTGAACTACGGCCTGATCATCCTCTTGATGTCTTTGATCATCAAGTTGGCCCTGTCTCCATTGACCTTCTCGTCGTACAAATCCATGGCCAAGATGCGCGTCTTGAAGCCGGAAATCGACGAAATCAACGAAAAACACAAGGACGGCGACGCCATGCAAAAGCAGCAGGCTTTGATGGCGCTGTACAACAAGGCGGGCGTCAATCCGTTGGGCGGTTGCATCCCCCAACTGCTGCAGTTCCCCATACTGATCGCCATGTTCCGGTTCTTCCCGGCCTCCATTGAGTTGCGTCAGGAGTCGTTTTTGTGGGCAGATGATTTGTCCAGCTACGACTCCATCTTCACGCTTCCCTTTACGGTACCTTTTTACGGCGACCACGTGTCTCTGTTCACCATCTTGATGGCCATCTCCACCTTCTTGTACACCAAGATGAACAATTCCATGACGCCCAACACCGGGAACGACATGATGCGCCAACAGATGATGATCATTCAGTACGTCATGCCGTTCATGTTGTTGTTTTTCTTCAACAGCTATTCTGCCGGCTTGAGCTACTATTACTTTGTGGCCAACATGATCACGTTTGGTCAGCAGTACAGCATGCGTTTTTTCATCAACGAGTCTGCCATTCGCGCCAAGATTGAGAACAACAAGGCCAAGGGAGGTAAGAAAGGCGGGTTCCAAGCCAAGTTGCAAAACATGATGGAGGAGCAGCAGAACGGCGGCAACCGCCGCATTCGCCGCAACAACAAGTAAAAACGATGCGCGCCGAGCGCGCGATCGCTGTTCAAAAACGCCCGGCTTGCCGGGCGTTTTTGTTGCCCCCCGCCGCCGTGGGCGGCGCCCATTCGCAAACGCTTTTTTACGCTTACCTAGGTGCCACCAACCTCCGACAGCCGGTTTTATACGTTTGCAACCGACTGTCGGCGTGGCCCATCCTTTTCTTTGCTCCATGATTCAATGGCGTACAGCGGGAAAGATTGTGGTGCTGGCTGCGGCTAGCCTCTGCCTTCGCGGTGGGGAGGACGGGGTTTCTCGCCCGTCGATCGCATTAACGCCTGGTGCACCCCCTAAGAATACCGACACCCTTCATGCGCCCTGGAACTTGGGTTGGTACAACGTAGAGAATTTGTTCGACAATCAGGACGATTCCCTGGTCCGGGACGAAGAATTTGCCGCAGACGGCGCCAAGGAATACACCCCGCAACTGTACCGTTTGAAGGTTCAGCGCGTTGCCAAAGTGTTGGGTTGGCTGTTCCACCAAACGGGAGCGGTTGCGGTGGGCCTGTGCGAAGTGGAAAACTCCCGCGTGTTGGACGACTTGCTTCGGACTCCTCCGTTGGATCAATTCTCGCTATGGCGCGTGCATCGGGACAGTCCGGATCCGCGGGGCATAGACGTTGCCGTGCTGTACCGCGCGGATTGCGTTCACGTGGCGAATGCTGCCTGGATTTTGCCTCATCTGCCCGACGAGCGCGGCACGCGCGAAGCCGTGGTCGTTACGTTGGTGCGCGGCGCGCGCGGCCCTCAAGACACATTGCGCGTGGGGTGGACCCATCTGCCCTCGCAGCGCTCCGGCGATGCGCATGCGCGTTCTGTGGCGTGGCAGTCGTTGGAAGCACAAGCCTCAGGCTGTTCGGTTTGGTTGGGCGATGTCAACGAGGCACCGGGGTGGCAATTGGATGCCGCCGTCGCGGCTCGATCCCTGGTGTCTTTTGAGCGCATCGGTGTGGGAACCTACTACTACCGGGATGCCTGGAGTTGGTTGGATCGGGGCTGGTCTGTGCCTCCTTGGCGCGGCACCGTGCGGGTACTTTCACAGCCTTGGATGGGCAGCGGCGCCCGCGATTTGAAAACCGGCTTGGCGCCGCCGTGGCGAACGTGGCGAGGAGAGCAGTGGAGTGGAGGGCCGTCGGACCATTACCCCATCCACGTTCAATTGACGCGCATCTGAGGATTTTATGTACATTTGGTACGCTAACACGTGTAAAGCGATTGACTGTATCCATGAAAAAAATCTTAGCCCTCCTTGCGTTGTCCGCGGTTGCCGTTTCGTGCGGTACCGATAAGCCGGACCCCACGCCTGCTGCATACGCCACGGACTCATTGACCGTTTCTCCGGCTCAAAACGTCTTGGTTTTTGAAACAACTGGCGCTTGGTGCCAGTACTGCCCCAACGGTGCGGCAGCTTTGCGTAGGGCGATCCTGCGCAATCCAAAAGGTCGAGTTTTGGGCATGGCAGCGCACACCGGAGACGTTTTGGAAACTCCTGTTGCTACCTTGTTGAACACCATGTGGGAAGCGTCGGGCGTGCCTAATTTCTACATCAATGGCAACGACGCGGGCCAGTCCATCGCCGGACCCATTGCGGCTTCGCTGACCTCTGAGCCCGAAATGGGCGTGGCAACGGCTGTAGTTGAAACGGATACTTCCTACGAAGTATTTGCCAAGGTTCAGGTATTCAAAGAAACCCGCGGCACAACCTTCACCGTTCAGTCCTACCTGATGTACGAAGGAGTAGATGCCAAACAATACGGTTTGGTGGATTTGAACCAAACCTCCAGTGTTTCTATTGTCACCAAGGGATCCGGCGCTACGCCTTCCACCTGGACCACAGACACCGTAGGGATGAAGGCGGGAGACACCTACGTGCACGAGCATTTGCCGGTGATGGCGTCCGTTACCTCAAATCCCTTTGGAATTACTTTGGATACCGTGAACCCTCTAGGAAATAACTTCTTCGAAGGCGATGTATTCGGAACCAAGTACACGCCCATCAAACTGCGCATCAGCAAGAAGCCATTGGCGGCCTTGAACGCGATTGTTCCCTTGGATCCCAAGAAGTTTTACGTGATGACCATCGTGTGGAAACAGCGTTTGGACGGATCGGGTGGCTACTTGTACATCAACGGTGTTGAAGATCATTTGGACTAAATCTCCAACAGTACTGCATAAAAAACGCCGGCATCCGCCGGCGTTTTTTGTTGGGTAGCACTCCACCACTGGGGGCACCGGCTACACGGTCCAGGTCCCGTCAATAACGCCACAGCAATGAGGCGTCGCCGTAGCTCAAGAAGCGGTAGTCGTTGCGCAAGGCGTGGGCGTACAGTTCTTGCCAGGCGTCGCCCACCACGGAAGCAATAAGCATCAGCAAGGTGCTGCCCGGTTGGTGGAAATTGGTCAGCAGCGCCTCCCAGGTTCGGACACGGTACCCCGGCACCATCATCAAGGCCGTGGTGAACGTCCATTCCTCTTGGTTTGGCGGCCACTGATCCAGTGCGTGGAGCCAAATCCGGCGCCTTTTTTCAAAATCGTCGCCCGGTTGGAGGTCCCACCACGCGGCCAGATCCTCCCAGGACCACTGCTCCAGGTGGTTCCCCAGCGGGGTATTGTTTTTCAGGCTGGCCGCGGCCAACCAATAGGCAGATTCCAAGCTGCGGGAGGAGGTAGTGCCCACGGCCAGGGTGGGAGCTCCGTCGCTCAAGGCTTCAACCACGGCGCGCGGAAGGTGTACCTCTTCGGCGTGCATGGCGTGTTCCCGGGCGTCGGTGGCATCGATGGGTTTGAAGGTGCCCGCGCCCACGTGCAATTCAACTTTTAAGAAGGACCGTCCGGAAGATTCCAAAGCTTGGACGAGTTCGGGCGTGAAGTGCAAGCCGGCCGTTGGGGCCGCAACGGAACCCGCGTTCTGAGCGTAAACGGTTTGGTAGCTTTCGGCGTCGGAGGATTCGTCCGCACGGCGAAAGTAGGGGGGGAGGGGAACTCGGCCGGCTCGGTCCAGCAGTTCTCCCAAGGTTAGGGGGGCGTCCCAGCGCAATTCTACGGTGCTGACGGCGCC
>Ga0315906_10007070_pt1 | contig 13735 bp, 6 predicted proteins | sample LakEriMetagenome_4_FD_203526 | JGI IMG/M metagenome (GOLD analysis project Ga0315906, IMG submission 203526) | Freshwater fungal communities from buoy surface, Lake Erie, Ohio, United States - Buoy 2 MA122 | ecosystem: Environmental > Aquatic > Freshwater > Lake > Lake biofilm | place: USA: Lake...
GCAATCGACATCGACCTCAATCGCGTCTTCAAGGAAGCGATCAATCAGGACCGGCTGGCCTTGTGAAGCGATAAAGGCTTCGGCCACGAACCGTTCAAACTGAGCCTTGTCGTAGCAGATTTCCATTGCGCGTCCGCCGAGCACGAAGCTCGGGCGAACCAACGAGGGGAAGCCGACATCATCGGCGACCAGTCGGGCCTGCTCGATGCTGCGGGCAATCCCGTTGGCCGGTTGCCGCAGGTTAAGCTTGTGGAGCAGTTGCTGGAACTGTTCGCGGTCCTCAGCGGCTTCAATTGTGTCCACCGTGGTCCCGATAATGGGGACACCCGCATTCAGCAGGGCCCGGGCGAGGTTGAGCGGAGTTTGGCCGCCGAACTGGACAATCACGCCATCCGGGTCGACGCGGTCGCAGATGTTCAAGACATCTTCCACGGTCAGCGGTTCGAAGAAGAGCAGATCGCTGGTGTCGTAGTCGGTGCTGACCGTTTCCGGGTTGGAATTGACCATCACCGATTCGATTCCCATTTCACGAAGCGCGAAGCTGGCGTGACAGCAGCAGTAATCAAATTCGATACCTTGGCCGATGCGGTTGGGGCCGCCACCGAGGATCATGATCCGTTTGGTGCCCGGAGTCTTGGCGGGGGCCTCGCATTCAGATTCGTAAGTGCTGTAGTAGTAGGGCGTGTAAGCTTCGAACTCAGCGGCGCAGGTATCGACCGACTTGAAGGTTGCGACAATCCCGAGTTTGATTCGCCGCTGACGCACTTCCATCTCCGTCCGATCCCAAAGCGTCGCCAGTTGGCGATCGGCAAATCCATTTCGCTTGGCTTTGAGGAGCAGTTCGCGGCTGGCGTTCTCCAACGAATTGGCTGCTCGCAGCTCTTCTTCGATCTGCACCAGATCCTGCAGCTGGTACAGGAACCAGGGGTCGATAAAAGTCAGGTCGTGGATCTGCTGGATGCTCAGGCCGCTCTTGAAGGCGTACCGCAAGTACCAGGGGCGGTCGGCGTTGGGCACCGAGAGTTTCGCCCGGATGGTGTCCATGTCGGGCTGTTCGCTGGTGCCCCAGAGATCCTTCTTATCGCAGCCGAATCCAAAGCTGCCGACTTCCAGCCCGCGGAGGGCCTTCTGGAAGGATTCCTTGAACGAGCGGCCGATCGCCATTGTTTCGCCCACGCTCTTCATTTGCGTCATCAGCGTCGGATCGGCTTCCGGGAACTTTTCGAAGGCAAAGCGGGGTATCTTGGTGACGACATAATCAATTGTCGGTTCGAAGCAGGCTTTGGTCTTTTGCGTGATGTCGTTGGGAAGTTCCCAAAGGCGAAAACCGACGGCGAGTTTGGCCGCGATTTTGGCGATCGGAAAACCGGTTGCCTTGCTGGCCAGAGCGCTGGAGCGGCTGACGCGCGGATTCATCTCAATCACGATCATCCGATCCGACTTGGGGTCGCAGGCGAACTGAATGTTCGAGCCGCCGGTTTCGACCCCGATTTCACGAATCACGTCGATGCTGGCGTCGCGGAGGCGCTGGTACTCCTTGTCAGTGAGCGTCTGGGCGGGCGCTACCGTAATCGAGTCCCCGGTGTGGACCCCCATTGGGTCAAAGTTCTCAATCGAGCAGATGATCACGACGTTGTCATCGAGATCGCGCATCACCTCCATCTCGTATTCTTTCCAGCCGATCACCGACTCCTCGATCAAAACCTCGCGAACCGGCGACTGGTCGAGACCGCGGCCGACGAGGGTGTCAAATTCGTCGCGGTTGTAGGCGATTGCGCTGCCGCTGCCGCCAAGCGTAAAGCTGGGGCGGACAACGCAGGGCAGGCCGACTTCTTCCATGACTTCCCGGGCTTCGGCGACGGAGTGCACCGTCCGCCCGCGGCAGGTTGCGAGCCCGATCTTGGCCATTGCCTGCTGAAAGCGCTGGCGGTTCTCTGCCTTGTCGATCACATCGGCTTTGGCGCCGATCATCTCGACGTTGTACTTTTTGAGGACCCCATGTCGCTCCAGGTCCATGGCGAGGTTCAGCCCGGTCTGTCCGCCCAAAGTGGGGAGCAGTGCATCCGGCCGCTCTTTGGCAATGATTTTCTCCACCACCTGCCAGGTCAGAGGTTCAATGTAGGTCCGGGCCGCCGTCGACGGGTCGGTCATGATGGTGGCCGGATTGGAATTGACGAGGATGACTTCATAGCCTTCCTCCCGGAGGGCCTTGCAGGCTTGCGTGCCGGAGTAATCGAATTCGCAGGCTTGACCAATGATGATCGGGCCAGAGCCAATCAGCAGAATGCGGTGAATATCATTGCGACGAGGCACGTGACACTTACTCCGGGTGGAGGAGGAGAGCGGCCGCGGCGAGCTTCGACAGAACCCGGGCCAAAAACAAAATTTCCCAAGGTTACCAAGCAGGGGGCCGGTTGTTCAAGGTGCCAAAACGGGCAGTGCCGCAGAGAAGCCTGAGGAATCGGGAGAATCCCCTGCAAATTAAACGCCGAGGACTCAGTTGGCTCGAACTTCAAACCGGCCCCATCGAGGCCAAGAGAATTTTGCTCGGAACTTGGGAAGCCGATCGACCGCCGTGGTTTGACGCGTCCATAGGACAGCCCATCGCCCGAGGGGAGACGCAGAAGAAAAAATGCCCGCAGGGAGAAGTCCGTGGGGAAACGCTGGCCGCAACTCGTCAGTGAAGCACCCGCGCAGCGGGTTGGCTCCTATTTCTGCGGCAGATGCTTGAAGGACTCGAGGAATTTTTTGGCGTGGGCCGAGTTGAAGTCGGCATCGGCGGCGACGTAAGTGAGTTGATAGAGTCTTCCGCCATCGAGGAAGAAGCGTGCGGCGACCCGCATCTTGTTGTTCTCACCCTGGACCAGGGTGTAAGTCACTTCCCGCCCATTCAAGTTTCCAGAGCGAATAGCGCTGACTTTGTCCAAGGCGCCCAAAGTGCTGGCGATGGCTCCCTTGACGGCTCCGTCGAGAGCGTCGCGTTCAGCCTTGTCATCTTTGGGGGGAGCCTGATCGTGGTAGCTGAAGACAAAGGTGTGCTTGCGGTCGAGATCAGCTACCTGCATCTTGACGGTGATCTTCTGGCCCTTGACCGGTTCCAGCGTGCGCTCACTCGCCTGGGGGGCGAACGGCATCAGAAACTCGGCTCGGGCCGACTCGGGAGTCACGGTCAACCACTCGCGAACGACTTGCGGCTGCTGAGCCGAAAGCAGGGAGGGAAGCAGCAGGAAGAGCAGGGTAGGGAGGGCAAACAGTTTCATAAGGCAGCAGAGCGGTGGGAAGGGAGAAAGAAACTGAGGCTGAGCCAAGGCGGTGGAGCATGCAGGGCGACTGGCGAGACGGGCTAGTCAAGAGCCAGCCGCCGCGACTCGTTACGGGCCCCGCGCTCGGCCTGAGACCGGGCGGCTTGCGAGGGCTCCTCGAAATCGGGCTGGGTCTGGGAATCGCCTGCAACTTCGCCGCGGCCCCGCCGGCAGTGTGCCGGGGACTCCTGATATTATGGCATGCGAGCGGAAAATGCGAAGCTCTCCCGATCGCGGCCAGGCTCCCGGAGCCGCTCGTTTCCGCTCGGGACGGTTACCGTTCCGCTCGGGACTGTTACCGTTCCGCTCGGCGGTGAATAATTGACGCCGGCCGGCAGGGGCAGGTCAAAAAAGAGGGGGTTGTCATCGTCCAGGCGGCATGGCTGGCCATTGGCAGGTTGCCTGACTGATCCCGGATTCCCCAGCCGCTTGGCAGATTTTCCAGTACGACAGCATTCGAGGAGTTGAGATTGTCCAGTCCCAGTCGCAGCGGCGCGTTTTCGGCGGAGGTGGATCGCCGGGTCGAGAAGTTCACCGAGAGCATCAGCTTCGATTATCGGCTTTTTGCCCAGGACATCGCCCAGTCGACCGCGCACGCCCAGATGCTGGGCGATCAGGGGATACTGTCGGCAGCAGAAGTGGCGGCCATTGTTGCGGGGTTGGCAGCGATCCGGGGAGAGATTGAGCGGGGCGAGTTTGTCTTCAAGCCGCAACTGGAAGATGTCCACATGAACATCGAGCAGGCGCTGATTGACCGCCTCGGTGATGTGGGCCGGAAGCTGCACACGGCCCGGAGTCGCAACGATCAGGTCGCGACCGATTTGAGGTTGTGGGTTCGGGATACGATTGACTCCCTCGATCGGCAGTTGGCGGAATTGCAGCGGGCATTTGTCCGGAGGTGCGAGGAAGATGCGGGGGTAATTCTTCCGGCTTATACCCATTTGCGCCGGGCCCAGCCGGTGCTCGCCGCACACTACTGGCTGGCTTACTGCGAGAAGTTCCAGCGCGATCGCGAGCGGCTGGCGGATTGTCGCCGCCGGGTGAATCAGAACAGTCTGGGCTGCGCTGCCTTGGCCGGGACTTCACTGCCGATTGACCGGGAGAATACGGCTCGTCGGTTGGGATTTGACTCGGTCGCGGCAAACAGTCTGGACGTTTCCAGCGACCGCGATTTCCTGATTGAGTTCGTGTTCTGTTTGTCGCTCGTGGGAGTGCATCTCAGCGGTTGGGCAGAGGAGTGGATTCTCTGGTCGACAACGGAGTTTGACTTCCTGAAGTTGCCGCACGAATTTTGCACGGGCAGTTCGATCATGCCCCAGAAGATCAATCCAGATGTACTGGAGTTGACCCGGGGCAAGTCGGCACGGGTGATTGGGGCGCTGCAGACGCTATTGGTTTTGGTCAAGGGTTTGCCGCTGGCGTACAACCGGGACATGCAGGAAGACAAGCCGGCAGCGTTTGACGCGGCGGAGACAATTGGCGGCTGTCTGGAGGTCGCCATCCCCTTGGTGGCGGGGGCAAAGCTGAACCGGGAGGTGATCGCCGGCAGCCTGGAAGATGGCTTTTTGGACGCCACGACCCTGATGGAGCAGTTAATCAAAATCGGGCTCCCCCAGCGGACAGCACATCATTTGGTCGGGGATTTGGTGCGTTTGGCTCGGGAAAAAGGGGTCGGGCTGGCGGGACTCGATTTGGAGGAATTCCGCAAACTGGCGCCACAAATCGATCGCTCCGTTTATGATGGACTGGGCACGAACCGGGCGGTGGAGGCTTTCTGCAGTTACGGCAGTACCGGGCGGGAGCAGGTCGAAGCACAAGTCCGACGCTGGCGCGAGCGGCTCGGCGTTTGACCGCTGTCCAGCTTGAAAGCACCGGTTCGCGGGCAGGATAAACGGTACAACTGGTTCGTCCGTTTTAATGATGTAGCCTCGGTTGGGCTTCGACGATGACAGCATTTATGAATCCCAAGCTTCCAATCCGAAGGTCCGCGCGTGCGTTGGCAGTGCCCTCGCCGCTAGGGGTACTCTGGCCGGGGGTACGCTGGCCGGGGGCAAGCTTGCCGGTCGAGAGCGGGCTGGGAAGACTCTGCGGATTGTCTGGCTGGTGGCGGGCCGCGTTGGGGTTGGCCTTTGCTCTCTGGATGGTTGCCGTTGCCAGTGGCTGGCAAGACGATCCCTTTGGCGCCGCGGGGGCACCAGCCAGACCGGCGGGGCAACCAGCCGCCGCTGCTGCCGGCCGAGCTCAACTGCCGCCGATCAACGAGAGCCTGGACAAAGGCCGTCGGCTGATTCTGGAAAACTTGCGGCTGACTCCCCCGCGCACGGCGTTTGAGTTGGCTCAGGCTGTGCGGACGACACTCGACATCGAGCAGTCCGCGGAATCCAAGTATTATCTGGAGCAGCTGGTCAAGTTGGGTGATGATGACTTGCAGTTGTTTGAACTGTGTGGCGAAGTTGGCTCTGACTTCTTCCTGATGCTCCATTCGCATCCCGACTTGCAGCCATTGGCCTCAGAGTACGCCCAAAAAGTATTGACGGCCGCTGATCGAGTGGCCAATGATCCAGCCCGTTTGCAGGAGCTGATCGCCAAGCTGAGTGACCAGAGCATCGTGATCCGGCAACATGCCTTCAATCAACTGCGGCGGGTCGGTGAAAAGGGTGCAGCGGCCTTGTTGGAGGTTTTTCTTGATCCCTCCCGCGGCAGTGAGTTTGGCAATGTCCGCGCGGCTCTGCGCGGCTACGGCGACTCAGCCCTCGGGCCGTTGCTGGCGGCTGTGAACGCCAATGAAATCCAGGTCCGCTACGAAGCGGTCTCCGCGCTGGCCCGGGTCAAGCAGCCCGATGCCTTGAATGCGATCGCCCGCCCGCTGTTTGCAAGCGACACCCCCGCCGCAATCAGGGAATCAGTGGAGCAAGCCATTCGCCAGACTTACGGTCGCATCCCCGCTCGCGACCAACTGTTGAGCAAACTCTACCAGCGGGCAAACGACCAGTTGCTCGGCCGCGACAGGACACTCAATCAGGCGAAGCTCGATTTGATTGGCCGCACGGCTGACGTCTGGCGTTGGGATTACCAGGCAAAAAAGCTGGTTACCAAACAGGTTTCTCCCGAGACGGCGGGCCGCGTTCTGGCTCTCGATCGCGCAGCCGACTTGTCGCGGATCGACCCCCAGCAACGGGACTACCGGCAACTGTTTCTCCTGGCTTATCTCGACACCGCCAAGCGGTTGGTCGGGCCGGATGCCGTGCTGCGGGCCACCGACGTACAAGCCGAAGTCGGGCCACTTACCGCGGAAGAGCTCGACCGCTTGTTGCATGCTGCTGTCGACAAGGACTTGGTACCGGCCATGGCGGGTGCCTGTGATCTGATCGGTGAGTTGGGGACAGCCGCGTTGCTCACATCCAACACCCGCCCCACCTGCAGTCTGGTCCGGGCGATTCAGGCGGGCGACCGACACACCCAGTTTGCGGCACTCCGCGCGATTGCTCAACTGGACCCCCAGCAAGCCTACGCTGGCAGCAGTGTCGTCCTCGGGACAGCCGTATTTCTCGCCGGCTTTGGTGAGCGACCTCAGGCCCTGGTGGGGCACAAGCAGATTCCCGTTGCCCGCGAATTGGCTTTGACCTTGGGTGACCTGGGCGTTGCCGGAAGGACTGCTGGTGACAGCAAAGCGTTCTTTCAAGAGGCAACCAGCGATTCCAACCTGCGTTACTTTTTCCTCTGCGACTCCCTGCAGTACCCCGATTACCTTGAGCTGATTCAGCTGCTGCGAGCGGACTGGCGGACCAAGCGGGTGCCTTTGGTTGTGATGGTGGAGCGGGATGACGTCAAGCGAGCCGAGCGTTTGGCGGAAGCCGATTCGCGGACGATTGTGATTTCGTTGACGCTTGACCAGCCAGCGGTTGGCCGGCTCGTGGAGCGAATGAGACGCAGCTTTGAGCCATGGCAGTTGACCTCTGAGCAGGGAGACGCGCAGTCGGACTTTGCAGTCAGCTGGTTGCTGAAAGTGGCGAGCGACCGGACTGCTTACCGGTTTTACAACCTCAATGAGCATCAGGAAAACTTGACCGACATGCTTTACGCGTCCGGTCATTCGCTGGAGGCCATTCGCCTGTTGGGACGACTTGGATCGGCGGTGGCCCAGCGGAATCTGCTGAGCTTTGCCAGCGAAAATGAGTTTCCTGTCGAGTTGCGGCAAGAAGCGGTGAGAGCGTTTGAAGAGGCGATGAAGCGAAATGGAGTCCTGCTGACGACCCAGGAAATCACCCTGCAGTACGAACGTTATGAGGCGAGCCAAAAAGAGTCGGGGGAATCGCAGCGGATATTGGGCCGCATTCTCGACCTGATCGAGAACTACCGAACCTCGCGGGGAGAGCCGGCTCCTGCCACCTCGCAGAGTGGCCAGTAAGTGCGCAAATCGTCGCACCCGAAGGGACTGTGCCAAGTCGATCGCTGCCGCACAGCGGCGAAACGCCTCTTGCTCGTCGGGGTGTGCGATGCAGGGCAGGGAGCAAAAATTCTGATGGCAAGCTGTCGTTGGTAACTTTACCGGCAGTGGATAGAATCCCGGAATCCAGGTTGCTCGGGATGCACCGCAGGCCAAGTTGGCTGGTTGGTTCGCAGCCCGGAAGCTTTCGCTGCTCACTCTCGTCTTGACAGGTCTGGTTGCCACGCTGCTCCCGTGCGAGCCCAGGAACGCGACCAGCCCGAAAAAGGAATTCGGCCATGTCTCAGCCGCACCCGTTTCTGCCTCATTGGTCTCGCTGCAATTTCCTCAAGCGGCGTCAGCCGGAACCGGGAAAGACGGGGACCCGTGCATTGCAGGCTCTGTCTGGTCTGGAGTTTCAGCGGCTTGAGTCGCGAAGCCTGATGGCCGGGATTTTTTATGACACGGCGACGCGTCAGGTCCAAGTCGAAGGGACAGAAACCGCAGATCGGGTGCTCATCTCGGAACCGGATGCTGACAACATCAAGGTGGAGTTCGTCGGCTTGGCGGTTCAAACGTTCGCCCGGCTCTCGGTATCCTCGATCCAGTTCAAAGGGTACGGCGGCGACGACTACTTCCAGAACAATTCTGACCGCCGCACGTTTGCCTATTCCCACGGAGGCAACGACACGCTGCTGGGTGGCAGGCACTACGACAACTTCCAGGGCGGCCCAGGCAACGATGTTCTCGACGGCGGACCGGGTCAGGATTTCATCCGCGGCAACGACGGCAACGACACGATTCGCGGGAATGATGCGAACGACTTCATCTACGGGGGAAACGGCGACGACACGATAGATGGTGGCAACGGGCATGACCAGATCTATGGTGAGCCCGGGAATAATTCAATCGTGGGGGGCTTTGGGAATGACCAGATTTACGGCAGTACCGGGGTCGACACGATTTATGGTCAGGGAGGTGATGACCTCGTCTACGGCTACGAGGCCAATGATGTGCTCTACGGTGGAGACGGCGCGGACAGCATCTACGGCGGGGCCGATAACGATTTGATTCTCGGCGAGGCGGGGCTGGACCTTCTCTACGGCGAAGCTGGCGATGACACCCTCAAGGGGGGCGCCGATGCAGACAAGCTCTATGGCGGCTTGGGGAACGACCAACTGCAGGGCGAGTCGGGCAATGACGCCTTGGAGGGCAACGACGGCAACGACACGGTCGAAGGAGGATTGGGACTCGATACGCTGTGGGGCGGCAACGGAATCGATTGGCTCCTCGGCGGCGATGATAACGACACCCTCTATGGCGGCGAACAGGACGATTTGCTTGAGGGTGGCAATGGTGACGACAAGCTCTACGGAGAAAACGGCAACGACAGGCTGTACGGCCAGGCGGGGGTCGACCAGCTGTATGGCGGTGCGGGTCTCGACGGATTGTTTGGCGGGATCTCCACAGGCGACCGCTTACAGGGCGATGCGGGGGCGGACCGTTTCCTGTTTTGGACGGGCGCCATTCTCGCCGACTTTCTGGCCGAGGATGGTCAGTTGAAGCTGGTCAATGTCACCAGCAATTGGACAGAGAAAGAGGTTTTCGTAGTGGACTCCGGCTGGCAGGACCTGCAGGTCCGCGTCGGCACCGCGAGAATCGTCCGCGATTCGCTGGACAATGACCCGGTTGTCATGAGCAAGCACAGCTCGCTGAATGGATCGCTGGCCCGAAACCAACTCCGTTCAACCACCAGCAACGGCGTCACCACGTACGATCGCGAGTTGATGTTCGCCGAGTGGGACGAGAACAACTTAACCGCCAACGACCAGATGAAGTACTCGCTTGTCCACGAAGTCGGACACTCTTGGGACAGCTCCGAGGAAATTGCGAACCGACTTTCGGGTCAGGGAGGACTGTGGACCAACTTTCTCGCCCTGAGCGGTTGGCGCAACACTAACCCCAACAGCAATTCCTATACGGTTTCCGGCGATGGTCAGTGGTGGTATTTGAACACAGCCGAGTTTGCCCGCTCCTATTCCCGGTACAGCCCTCGGGAGGACTGGTCGACTGTTTGGGAAATCTACTTCGACCCCAGCAAGGCTGCTGACCGGACGCGGATCGCCAGCAAGGTCGCAATTGTCACGCAGTTGTTTGACCTGCTGTAAAATGCGGAATGCCGCGGCGCTTTCGCCAGCTGGACTCGCAGAGCGCGTTGCTGAGTGCGTTGCTGGAGCGGGCTGTGAGGTTGAGCTCGCTGTGCCGCCATCTGGAGGCTGGCCAGTCGCCCAGAGTCCTCTTCTGACGAGCGACTGACAACCGGCAACCTGCTTTACTCGTGTCGCAGGGCTTCGATCGGGTCCATCTTGGCGGCCCGCATCGCCGGGTAGATTCCGAAGACGACGCCGACGACGACCGAGATGCCGAACGCGATTGGGAACGAAGCAGGAACGAGTTGGGGCCGCATTTCTTTGGCGACGTCGGGGAGGTTGGCGTAAACGCGGGGGAAGAAGTTTTCCACGAGCGCCATGCCGTTGTCGATGATCACCGGGCAGAGCAGGCCACCGAGGATACCGGTCAGACCGCCGACGACTGAGAGGGCGATCGTCTCAACCAGAAACTGCCGGATAATGTCTTTGCGCTTTCCGCCCAAGGCGCGGCGAATGCCGATTTCTCGGGTTCGCTCGGTGACCGTGGCGAGCATGATATTCATGATTCCGATGCCACCGACGATCAGCGAGATGGCCGCAATCAGTCCCATGAACATCATGAACATCAGGCGGGTGGTCTTGGCCTGTTCGAGCAGTTCGTAGGGGACAATCACGGAGATGTCCTGCCGCGCCGGGTCTTTCGATTTGAGCGTCGACTGGATCAACTCGGCGGTTCGCGGCACATCATTGACGTTCTTGACTCGGATGGTGATTTGACTGAGCTCGAACTGTTTCCGGGAGAAGCTGCCGGAAGCCATTTTGACTTCCATGTCACCATACCGCTGCTGCATGGTGGTGATGGGAATGTAGACGTCTTTGGAAAAGTCTTGAGCGGCGAGCGAACCGCCGATCGCAGCAGTCGCATTCCGCGGCTTGAGCACGCCGACAATCTTGTAGTATTCCTTGCTTTCGGGGAGGAAGATCTGCTTGTTGATCGGATCGTCCGAGGGGAACAGGTATTGGGCGAGATCATGGGCCAAAACACAGACGGTCGCCCGGGACTGGATTTCGCGGTGGGTGAGAAAGTGGCCGCGATCGATGTTCAGCTTGGTGATGTCTGAATATTCAGGAGTACAACCGACCAGTCGTCCATCCAACGGTTTGACATTGGCGTTATTGGTGTTGGAGAATTTTTTGACTACCTCCCGAATCGGAATGATGTCCCGAATCGAGGGGATTGTGGTCGAGAGCATTTTGTATTCGGCCCGGGTCACGCCAAAGGCTTTGACCGTGCTGTTGAAGCTGACCGATTCATCCGGGGGCTGGATGGAGCGGACAATGATGTTTTCCGCCCCCAGTTCTTCAATCTGTTTTTGAGCCTTCTGGCTGATCCCCTCGCCGATCGCGAGCAGCCAAATCACGCTGGCGACGCCAATGAAGATGCCGAGCACCGTCAAGGCGGAGCGCATCGGGTGGAGCAGCAGGCTTTTGATTCCAAGTTGCCAGGTGCGGAGGAATTGCATGCGTGCGGCCGTGGGGAGAAGGATACGTGAGAGAGGGATTCGTGCTTATTAGGCAGGCTCAGGAGGCGATTTCCCGAGCTGGGGTCTCGCGGTAGTCGTCCGAGTTGTAGGCGACCTTGGCCAGCCGCTCGGCCGAAAATACGATTCGGTTCTGGTTGATCAAGTCGGTTTGGATCAGTCCGTCTTTCAACCGGATGACTCGTTTGGCGTGGGCCGCCACGTCGTCTTCGTGGGTAACCATGATGATCGTCCGGCCTTCGTCATTGAGTTTCTGAAAGATCGCCAGAATCTCTTCCGTGGTCACTGAATCCAGGTTGCCGGTCGCTTCGTCAGCGAGAATGAAATAGGGGTTATTCACCAGCGAGCGGGCGATCGCGACACGTTGCTGCTGACCACCGGAAAGTTGGGTCGGGCGATGGTCGAGCCGTTCACCCAGGCCCACCATTTTGGCCAGCTTTTTGCAGCGTTCACGGGCCTGAGCATCGAGTCTGCCCATGTAGTAGAGGGGAACTTCGATGTTCTCCACGACCGTGAGCTGCTGGATCAGATTGTAGGACTGGAAGACGAAGCCGATTCGCGAGGCCCTGATCTCCGAGAGTTGATCATCGTTCATCGCGGCGACATTGTCTTCGCCGAGATAGAACGAGCCGGAGGTGGGACGATCAAGGCAACCGAGCAGGTTCAGGAGCGTACTTTTTCCCGACCCCGACGGCCCCATGATGGCGACGTAATCGCCGGCGGGGACATCAAAGGTCACCCCGCGGAGCGCTCGTACCGTCTCGCTCTTGAGGAAATAGTGCTTTTGCAGGTCGACGATGCGGACTGCAGTCGTCCCGATGGCGGACTTGCTCGCTTGAGGGGCCGCTGCTGGGGAAGCGGTCATTGTCCGCCTCCGCCGCCACCACCCGGTCCGCCGGCACCGCCACCGTTTTGGAACCGTTCCATCATCGCCTTCATCGAGGTTTCGATTTCGGCCTTGGTGATTTCGCCGTCGCCGTTGGTGTCGGAGCGTTCCACAAAACCGCGGGCGCGATCATCGAGAGCGCTCAGCTCGCTGGCGTCGATCTTGTTGTCTTTGTTGGTGTCGTAGCGATCAAGCGTGCGGCTGACCATGGCATTCAAATCCATGCCACCACCGCCCGGTCCGCCACCCCCGCCCGGTCCGCCACCTGCGCCGCCCGGGCCTCCGCGACGACCACCAGGTGGCCCGCCCGCACCCGCACCACCTCCCGCACCACCGCCCGCGGGACCGCCCGCAGCGGCCGCACCGCCCGGAGCTCCGGCACCGTTTTCGTTAGACTTTTTGGCTGCTTCAATTTCAGCCTTGGCGTTTTCCGGAAGTTCGATTTTCGATTCAGCCTGGGCAGCGGGGAGGTCCATCCGTTCCTTGTGAGCACCCGGGTTCATGACGACTTCTTCGCCCTCCTGAATGCCTTCCTTGACCCAGACGATCGAGCCGTTTTCGCCACCGACCTTCAACTCGCGTGTCTCCCACTTGTTGGCCCCAGCTTTGACCAGCGAGAACTGCTTGTCGGCGACGCCGTAGACGCATTGAATCGGCACTGTCAAAACGTTCGGCTCATACTTCGTTTGAATCGTACAGGATGAATTCATGCCCGGCTTGAGCGCCTCGCTGGGGTCGAGAATCTTGATGAAGACCGCGTACTTGCGGATCCCCGAACCACCCCACATGTTGTTGGACTCAGCGTACTGATTGACCTTCGTCACCACCCCTTTGAAAGAAGTGTTGTTGAGGGCGTCAACGCGGATGTCGACGGGCATTCCGCTTTCGATTTGGGTGATGCTTTGTTCGTTGATCAGGGCTTTGACTTCCATCTTTTTCAGGTTGGGAAGCCGCAGCAGCACCTGGTTCTCGCGAACGGAGGCCCCTTCGGCGAGCACCCAATCCTGGCCACCACGGCTCGATTCCTTGCCGTACACGACCTGCCCCTCAACTCCGGGGGGAACCACGATTTTGCAATTGGCGATTTGCTGCTGAATCTCGGCCAGCTTGCTCTTTTCGACTTCCAGGGCTTCCTGGTCGTTGGCGGCTTTGACCTTGGCGGCTTCAATGTCGCTGGTCAAGCGAACCAACTCCTTTTCGCGGGTAATCTTTTCCAGTACTTCCAGCTTTTTCAGCCCGAGTTCCTTGAGGTTCTCGGCTTTCTTCAAATTGTTGCTGGCCCGGGTGACGGCAAACTCATCCGCGTCTTTCTGGGCCTTGGTGATGAAGCCCTTGCTGGCGAGCTTGGTGCTGTGCTCGAGCACGGCCCGGGACTGGGAGGCTTCCTGCTGGGCCGAGGCAATTTGAGCCTCGGCGTCAAAGATCTCGTT
>Ga0315906_10007072_pt1 | contig 13733 bp, 17 predicted proteins | sample LakEriMetagenome_4_FD_203526 | JGI IMG/M metagenome (GOLD analysis project Ga0315906, IMG submission 203526) | Freshwater fungal communities from buoy surface, Lake Erie, Ohio, United States - Buoy 2 MA122 | ecosystem: Environmental > Aquatic > Freshwater > Lake > Lake biofilm | place: USA...
CTTTGGTTGCTACCGCGTCGCAACGCCAATGCGCGCTGGATCACAATGGGCTTGTTGCTATCGGCCGTTGGGGATTTTTGTCTCGAGTGGGCAAGCTCTTGGTTTCTGGCGGGGTTGATTGCCTTCCTGCTCGCCCACCTGGCCTACCTCACTGCGTATGTCCGCCTCGTTCGTCGCGCCCGATTGATCTTGTTAGTGCCGGTGGCTGCCTTCGGCATCGCCAGCTTTCGGGTGCTCGAGCCCTCGCTCGGCGATATGACGATTCCGGTTGCGCTCTATACGACAGTCATCTGCTGCATGCTCTGGCGAGCATGGGCGTTAATCGGAGAACGCCGGAACGAGCCGCGTAAGGCGTGGTCGGCAGCGCTCGGCGCGACGAGTTTTGCATTGAGCGATACCTTGGTCGCCTGGAATCGATTCGTCGAGCCATCGACCACGCTCGCACTACTGCTCATGTTGCTGTACTGGGGCGGTCAGTGGGCTATCGCCGCATCCGCTTCCGAAGATTCGCCGGATATAATGCCGACCGGGCGCCCGTAGCTCAGCTGGATAGAGTACTGCCCTCCGAAGGCAGGGGTCGTGAGTTCGAATCTCGCCGGGCGCGCCATGAAATCAATGACTTATGGCGTAACCGGTAGGTGTCCCTCAGTCCTAGCAACCGCATAGCAACCAATTAGCGGATGTACTTCGACTTCTCTCATAACCAAAACCGCAACAGCCGAGCCCTGTCCGTCTCTGCTCGAGCGTCACGTGGCGACGCCTAAGGACGTCCAGCGGATACACCTCCCTCGGGGTTTATCCCCCCCTTATGGAGGGGGACAATTGACTTGTCGCGGGCGCTATATTCCAACGTAGCCTCGTCTACGGGGCGAAAACCAAAATATCTGGAGAAAACGATGCATTCCATGCGCCTAGGGGTCGTTGCTTTGCTGGTATCCGTCACCGCATTTTTCTCTGGCATCGCTGCACCTAGCGATTCCAAAACGCTACCGGCAGGAACACGTTTCTATTTGGTGACTGACCAAGAAGTCTCCAGTAAGCGGGGCGAGTCCGATACAGGAATGCCCGTGATGTGCAGAGTCTGGCGAGACGTTGAAGTTGCCGGTACCGTGGTCATTAAGGGTGGAACGCCAGCGAATTGCCGAGTCGACAGTGTTAAACGAAGCAACATGGGCGGTATCGAAGGGAAGGTTTCGATTGGCGGAATTGAGACTAGATCGGTCGATGGGCAAACCGTGATGCTTCAGGGCGGATATAACAAAGAGGGCAGCGGCAGAAAGGCCGCTGTTTGGACCGCTGGCATTCTCCTTCTTTGGCCCATCCTATTTGTACCCGGTGGGGCGGCCGTGCTTCCCCCGGGAACGGTTTTTGACGTAAGCACAGTAAATAATTTATCGATGGCGATAGAGGGCTCCGCGCCCCGGCGCATTAATATGGCCGCACTGACTGGATCAAACTCCGGCGAAATATTGATCGACGAATTTTTGGCTCAAAAAAAGCCGGAGAATTTGAAAATGAAACTTTCTGTTCCCGGCGAGAAGATCGATCTTGGGGCCTTCAAGATTGACGCCGTGAACGGAAAAGAAATCGAACCGATTTCTGTGAGCGTAATCGAGTCCAATGTAACCGAAGGTGATGTGGTTGCGATCGGAGAAGTAAAAATCAAAACTCTCGGAAAACACTTCCAGAAAGGAATCAATCGCTTTGACGTCTCATATTTTGGAAACGGGACCCGAGAGCCAGTCGAGTTGATTCTCGATGTTCAAATGTAGTCTCGAAACGGTTTCCTGTTGAACTCCCCTTAACTTTTAACGAGGAGTACTGATGGCTACATTTGTATCTAACAGACGTCGGTTACGCAGATTGAGTGGCGCTCCTCTCTGCAACTCCGCTCTTTGTGCAATTCTTTTCATGTGTCTGTTTGGTTGTACGACATACCAAGAGATGGGGTTTACAGGCGGAGTAACGGCGCTGCAGTTAAATGCAAATACTTGGGTTTTCAAAGCGAGCGGCAATGCGTTTTCTAATGAAGCCCAAACATCAGATTTCCTTATGCTGAAAGCCGCCGAGACCGCGTTAGATAACGGCTTCACTCACTTTGCATCACTAGAAGAGCGATCTGAAAGCAAACAATACGTTTACTCCTCGCCGGGAACTTCCTCTGCGTCCTCTTCGTGCGGATCAAGAGGATGCTCCTCTAGCGCCAGCGCGTCTGGGCCGTCTTCTTCAACCTACTATAAGCCCGAGGGCGAATTGAAGGCTCGTTTCATTAAGGTCTCTTCGGGTCCCAGCCCGGGAAACGCGATTTCCGCTGAACTGATCTATCGTCAATTAGCCCCGAAGTACATCAGTAAAAACAAGTTAAGAACTTTCTAAGAAGTTAAAAGACTCACTCTCTGCCAACTCTTGGGGTTTCCACGAAACGAATAGATTCTCCATAGGTCATGGAGTGTCTCGACTCGTCAAAAGGGACTTGGAAAACTTGAGAAACTATCGTTCGATGACTTTTGCGAGCATCAAGAAATGGATGAAATAGCGCGAATCATTTTACTTATCGGACTCCCCTTTTGGTTATCTCGCGTGCTGGATGAGAAGTGGTCTGTAACCGCACCGGACTCGTCGCGAAAGCGCGCACGACAGTGGGCTGCATGGGCCATTGCGGCGGCCGTTGTCGGTGCGGGGTTTACATCCTTACAAAAACCGATTGTGGAGCAGGCTGCGGCTGAGTTGCTGATGGTCGCGATTTTTTTTCCGTTCGGATACGCGGCCGGTTGGCTTTCAACGAAACTTTGATTCTGGTCGCTCGGAAAGACATTTACTTAAAGGTCTTTTTAGAGGTACATGATGTCATTAAGCGATTTTTGGAATCGAGCCAAGGTGATCAACAATCTCCACCGAGAGGCTGATCGCTTGTTTTACGATACTGTCGCGGAAGAGATGAAGTTTGGTTATCAAGACGATGGCCTGTGGCTCATGGCTTACGAAAAAGCACAGGGCGATGACAAACGCGCGAAGGCGTTATACATCGGGTTGCGTGTCGAGCGACTGAGGGAGCAGGCTGAGTTGCAATCTGCTGCAGGTAGTGTATCGAGCCGAACTCAAGCAAGTGCGGGCGAGGCGACGCCAGACAACCGTACCGCCCCCAAAGAATGCAAATACTGTTTGGCTAAAATCCAACCGTCGACGGCTGTTTGTCCGTCGTGCAGTCGCGTCTTGCGAGCGTGACGACACGTGGGCTGCTTTGCGATGCGCACAGTCAACACGTGCACAAAAGCATGTGCTTACTGGATCGGCCTGAGCCTGCAGACGCTCTGCAAAATTGGCTTATAAGGTCCGGTATCACAGGGGGAGTGGTGTTCCGTAGCGTCGGCAAAGGTAACTTGCTTAGAGGAAACCGGCTTGATTCACGAGACGTACGGCGAATTTTGAAGCAACGGGCAGGGAACGCCTCTTTGAGGCACGCCGCCAATGTTTCAGGACACTCCCTGCGGGTCGGCATGGCTCAAGACTTGGCTGCCACAAACATCGATATCGGCAGCATCATGCAGGCAGGCAGTTGGAAATCCATTTCTATGGTTGCCCGCTACACCGAAGGTGTCACCGCTCGGCGCGGCGCGGTGGCAAGGTTCTACGGTCGTCGCTGATTGACGTAGATTGCGGGTAAATACCCTCCGTCCTGTCTCGCCTCGCCGAGTACGTAGTGCCTGTGTTGGAAAACTACGCCGTCTCTGCCACTAATGTCCCGACGGAAGGGCAAGCCATCAACCTCGTAAAGGCTGACCTGCGGCTAACCGCCTTGCTTCCTCTAAGTCAATGCGTGCTTTGTACCCGTGAGCCTCGAGTAGCCCTAATAGTTCGGCTCCGTTTATCAGGTTGATGGGTTTGTTCTTCGCGAACTCATAAGAATCGGCACCATAGTTGCTAGTCGTGACTAAGATGCCTTTGCTAGCACCTTCGTTCATAAGTGTGCCGTAGAGGTCTCTGACAGCCGAGACGTCAACTACATTCACATACCGTTTCGCTTGAATGACGAACTTGCCCCCCGTAATTGGCGTGGGATCAAAGACCACCGCATCAACGCCCTTATCGCGGCTCGCTTGGGTGACGCGCACCTCTGCGCCCGGCCTCGAGAAAAGTTTAGAGAATAGTTCGCGAACCAAATGCTCGAAGTCCTCCCACTCGATCGCCGCAAGGTTCTGGCCTTCAATCATGGCATCGAGCACGTCACGGCCCTCAACAAATCGCTTATCACTCTTATCGAAGTGAATAACGGGATTCACCGGGGCAATCTCTAGAGTCTCAGTTCTAATCACGCGACCTTTCAGGCTTTCGAAGCATTTCACTGGATCGACGTTCTCTAGGCTAATGCTGACCAAGTCTTCTTTTTTCGCAAATAGAGAGGAGACGTAGGCCCTCTTTTCCTGTCCAGTTGCTCCATCGCGGTGATTAACCCATCCGTTCACACAGATTGCCTGAACCAGATTAGCAAGATCATGGTTTATGATTTCTTTTGCGAGCCTGAGAGTAATCGACGGGTAGAACGCGGCTGATATTGCCTTTGTCTCACCCTTGTTTAAGGGCTTCCGCGTTTCACCTGATTTGAGTTGAACGGGCTTGCAAAAATTCACCTGGGCGAAGGTGAGGAATTTATAGTCAACGAGCAAAATTTGGCTCGTTTCGTCGTAGTGAATTTCCCAGTCTTTGCATATAAAGTTTGGCAAGGGTAGTCGGATTAGGAACTTGTTAAAATACGTTTCGACTCCCTTATATGTGCCCGATTCGAATCCTTTTTTGACTTCTTCTGCTTCACTTTTTAAATTCGAAACGAAAGCAAGGGCTTTTGCCTTTTCCGCAGAGAGTAAATTATGAAAACGCAAAGTTAGTTCAGAGTGCCTTCTCGATGCGTCCTCAAAACTACGGTTAGTCTCAGCCTCTGCCAAACAAAATTTTTCGTTGTATTGACGTTGAAGGTTGAGTAGTGTTTTTGTCTCCTCAACTATTGTCCGGTACTCTTTCTGCTCGCCGACGAACAACCGGTACTCTTTTTCGTGAGTGTCTCGATACCATCTGTCGGTGTGCCCAGTAAGAGAGCCGTACTCAGGCTCAATACTCAACGTCGCTCCTTCTAATTTCTGTAGTGTCTTCTCTGTCTCCGCGGTATCAAAGATATTACCTTCAATAACAGGCTTTCTTGGTGGGTTTGGAATTTCTAGAGATATTATCGGCATCTCGATGACCAACGTCCCGCTCATTAGCGGATCGATCGGCTCACAAATAAGACATTCTTTCAGCATCGACGGCGTAACATCAGGTAACACCCGCCGATCGCCTACATGGGCAGCCTTAAAACGTTGGCGAAACGACGTTCTCTCTACTTCAAGGTCATTGGGGTAAGCCCCGACATTTACGTTGAAGGATGCCTCCGAGCATACCGACACAATTGCGCTTACTGACCTACTTCCCCATCTCTTCAACTCCTCTTTCGGGCTAGAAAGTTTGCCTGAGAATGATTTCGTGACGACCGGCTTGCGCCAAATGGCAAGAATCGGTTTTCCGGACCTTGTAATCAGCCGAAACAGGGAAACAAGAAGCATCAGAATGCCGCGGAACCCGCCAACATAGAAGAATCCGACGAGCGCGATAATGAAGAGAGCGAGTTCCATGCACGTCACCTCGGCAGCCATAAGTGACCGTCCATGGCAGAAGGTAAATGAACCCTGTTTATTGGTAAATAGATGACCACCCGCGCTGCCCATCTTCTAAGGGTCGCGCTATAGTTCATGTGGCGGTGGAGGCAGAAACCATGGATGAAGCAACGAAACAGGATGCCTACGGCGGGTACGGTTTTGCTATCCGGACTTTTTGGTTTGACGTCACCGACCTTCATCTCCATCGTTGCTGGTCACGAGAATCGTTAATCACCCAACAACCAGAGTTTTCCGATTTTGTTTCGGGGAAAGCCGTATCTAAGGACCGCGTAGGAGTCATCGGTCGCGAGGGCTCTGTTAACGAATTTGATTTCACGTTGAGGGTGGACACCGATGCCAAAGCGTCGTGGGAATGGCACAAAGAAACAAGCGGTTTCGATTCCGAAGACCACTCAAAATACAAGCCAGAGCATGTTCGTATCAAGAAATTAGTTAATGGTTTTCTTGACGCAGATCCGCCAACGGCCGTGCTGTTCACCGACCGTGACAATTGGGAGATCAGAACAAAAGCCGGCTGGTTTATTGAGTGCGAAGTGCCGCCCGAAGTTCTCGCTAAACTTACATACGAAATCGCTGCGAAGGCCGTCGACACTATTTCCATCGGAGTCAAATGGAAAGCGGGCCTTATTCGTGATGAACACGCGCCGCCTACTTATCCCACCGATTGGGGCTTGTTTTGTCTCAAGGAAAATCGCTCGCCAGAACCTCTGCGCGGACACGTCTCGTCAATCAGGTGGTCGCCCACACAGCGCGCTGAGGCGACTCCAGACGAAGCGGACGACGTTGTGAAGACCCCGATTTCGGTACCTCCGACAGCCGTGACACCCGTAATCCTCAACGTCCCGAAATCTGCAATCGCAGCATTATGGGTACTTGCTGTCGCAGCGGTAATTCATTTTCTTAAGTAGACTCGGCTTCAATCTATGAAGCAGATTTTTCGTGACAAAGAGATTGAGCAACCAATATCTTCGGGATCGACGTGATGATCAGGAGAACTTTAAAGGCTTGATTAAGCCACTCATTTCGAAGAGAGCATATTTTGGAATTGGAATGAAGCAGATCAGTCCGGGCAGTGAACTATCCAACCAGCGACTCTGCGAGGTATTTGGCTGTAGCCCGCAAGGCGGAATGCGTCGTTCGCTGCAGACTAACGCGCTAGTGCTCATCTCAAACCACGTCGATTCGATCTATCACGATAGGTGGATCGATAACGTCCTTCACTACACGGGGATGGGCCAGAAGGGCGATCAGAGGCTTGATGCGGCCCAGAACAAGACACTTAACGAATCGAGGTCGAACGGGGTAGCCGTTCATCTCTTTGAGGTCCACGTTGATGGCATGTACACCTACGTCGGCCAAGTACGGCTCGCCGGTGACCCATACCAAGAAACTCAACCGGATGTGGAGCGACAACAGCGCAAAGTTTGGGTTTTCCCACTGGCAGTGCTTAACGGCCATGTTCCGTCAGTTCCCGACGCGGTTCTGGCAAAACAGGAGGCGCGAGCCGCACGGCAGGTTCGCCGTCTAAGTGATGACGAGGTTAAACAGCGAGCCGAAAGAGCGCGAGCGCAACCGGGTCAGCGCCCTACGTCGACGACTCGATACGAGAGAGACCCGCACGTAGCAGAGTATGCGAAGCGACGAGCAAAGGGCATCTGCGAGTTATGTAAATCACCAGCGCCGTTCAATAACGGCGACGGCGAACCGTATCTCGAGACTCACCACATCGAATGGTTAGCGAACGGCGGTGCGGACACGGTCGCTAACACCGTCGCGCTGTGCCCCAACTGTCATCGAAAGATGCACGTTGTGAATCTCCAGTCAGACCGCGCAGTGTTGTTGAATAAAGCGCAGAGATGACGTAGAGGTCGCCTTATGCGAATTACTTTTTTCATCGCTCTGCTTTCCTCAATGCTTGCGAACGCTGCTCCACCGCCGCAGCCAATACCCCGCGATGGCTCTTGTCCTAGCGACTACTACGCGAGCGACAAGTATTGCGTCCCGACCAGTTCGGCAAAGTTCGCAATCAAGCGTGAAGGGTCATGCCCGAGCGGGTACTACGGAAGCGATAAGTACTGTGTCGCCGCGACCGACTCGGCGAGAGCCGTCATTCCTCGCTCCGGGTCGTGTCCGTCGGGATGGTATGCGAGTGGGAGTTACTGCGTCGCAACGAGGTGATTGGGGAGGAAGACCGGTTCATGCCTATGTGGCGATGTTCGCTTTAAACTGCGCGGCAGACGGGAGTGATGGCACCGGGTTGATGAGCGACAAGACGAAAAGGAGAGGCTTACGACGACAGTTGTATCGCTACGAATAAGTAATGCCAATGAAATTTGCGTTAAAAGTGGTGCGATCACACGTAGATAAAGACGGATTTATCGAGTGGGCCTGCGAAGTTACATCGCCAGATGTTGCACTCGAGATAAATGATTTTGTTGTTCTTAAAAGTCGCAGGAGTAACTACAAAAAAGAAACACGTCAAATCGCTCTCACCACTATTGGAGTAACAATTCTTACTGTGCATTCCAATGACAAACATCAAGAAAACGTTGCAACTCTTGCGTTAAATCCAACAATGATTAGCACAGCAGGCCCACCTTGTCGCAATTGGTTCGGCGTAATCTATTTAGCGTTACAGCAGTCGACATACAGCGCAGTAATCGACAAGGTCAATAATAATAGTATTTCAACAATTATAATTTGGCTCGATACTTCTCGTGTCAAAAGACGACGAACTACGGGGGCTCTTACCGTGTACTCATTGCGTTCGCCGTGGTGTAATGATATTTCACGCGGAGTAGATGTACCGATCAAACGATTTCGATTCGTTCATTAACTGACCGAGAAATTTCTGGGTAAACGCAAGTAAAAAACGTGATCCGTAACGCAGTGGGGAATCCAGATTTATCACCGTCGAGGAATTACGTCGCGACCATTGTCGTCGTAGATGTGATTGCGATTTTTTTGGTGAATCTGCAGGATTATTCCAACTATTTTGACAGCGGAGTATTTCTTCTCACCGAATTTCTGCGCGATTCGTTTTGGTCAATGCATGAAACTCCGTGGATCCGATTTACGATCGTAGCGGTATTCATCTGCACAGTAGTACCGTGGCTCGTCGCCAACGAGGAATTAAATAAAGTAGAACGGTTTAACTTTAGATCAATCCCGGAAATTAGCGTTCGCGCTAGCCGTGACTTTTGGGATCATTTATATGAAGAACAATACGCCCGCCGAAACTACAACGACTGGCCCGGCGGGTCGTTTTCTTTTTTTGGACATTATGTTGGAGTTGTTACAACCATATTGATGGTCGGAACCTTCCTTTTCTTGGCAGGGTCCCCGCACTTTCCAGTTTTCCCGGAAGGAGATATTCCTATTGTTTTTACAGAGATGTGCATTGTTAGTGGCGTTAATGGCTTACTTTGTCTGCGTTATGTATCTACGGTAAAACGCCAGTTATTCACACACTATCAGCGTATCATTCGACTTTGCTCCATGACCTTGCCGATAGCCGACTGTGCCAAATACCACTCAGATGACGAAACGGCGAGGTTCTTCGCAGTTCGGGGCGATACACCGTGTTTTTATGTAGTGTGGCGACATCTCGATTTGGCGTTTGAATACAGCGGTGACTCCAGTGACGATGCGCCGCGTCAGGTTAGTCTCGATTCATTACGCATTGATATTGAGGTCGACAGCACGGATTTTGCTGATTGGATTAAGCAAAGTTATAGGCTGTCTTAAAGGCGCTCACGTGCGCTTTTTGCACCTTTTTCCCAGAAGCACCGTATACATACACACGCGCGTATACCGCGGAATTAGGGGAAAGTCGCGAAAAGGCGGGAGGCACCGCGCCGTAATGTCTCTTCACTCTGATGCGGCCGTGGAGTTCTACAACCCATACCAATCAGTCGGTGAATGTACATAGATGCTATGAACGGAAAGTTTCTTGCACAGGTGATTTTGCTGGTAACCATCGGCGGTTGCGCTTCTGATGAGCCACCATCGAGAGAACGTCTTGGGGAGTGTGCTCGAGCGATGAGCCTTGAAGCGGAGGCGTTCGAACGGCTTGAACGACGCAGAAACGTACAGAGTTCAGAACTAGCCGATCACCAAGCCTCACGAGCGTTCGAGGCAGCAGCGCAGTATCGTGCCGCAGCCTGCCTGCCGTTTCCGCCGCAAGAGTTCGGTGAGTGACCGGCTGAAAACTAAAAAGGGCTAGTTGAATTAGAGCAACGCTGAAAGCGGTTGAATCCGTGAGTCGCAGAAATCAACAGGATTCAAAAGCCCTTCCTCAGCGCCCGCGCTAATGCTCGCAATGTCGGCCTGACCGCACCCTTATAGCCGCGCATCGCGGGGTAACACTCAAGCATGCCAGTCAGTTGCCGGTTTGTTCTCGCCAGCAGACGGTGAGGGTTTGCGGCTCGTTTGAAGTTTCCAACGAATGCCGCGCCAACCTCGGCACAACGAACTCCACCAGTTTCACGTAGATCTCAAGCGCAGCCGTCGGGTTGTGTTTGGCGACACGATCTAGCCACTCCTGAAGCATCGGCACGTTACCTGCGACTAGTTCCGCCAACGCCTCACGCACCTCGGCAGTTGCACGGTTAGGGCTACCGAGAGGGCGTCCGGGGCCAGCCAGACCTGTGCCGATAGTTTTCCTGCGTTTGTTTAACGCCACGATGAAACCCCTATGGTAGATCTATAAAGGTAGCCACCCGTGACTCAATGAGGCAGTGAAAAAGGTGCTGACTGCGCCATCGGTGACGCAGTCTTCTGCGGGCAATGAATGGAAACCGCTGATTGAGTTACGTGCGACTTAAATTGAGTCACTGGTGACGATGCCCTCTGACGTAACCAGCGCATTGTTGGTCCGCGATACTCGTAATCATGTTTTTTAGGGTCATACGGAATGTCGTACCAAGACAGCGCATAGAGGCTGTTTCGGTTTCTCCCGCCTTGTCGCGTCAGTTCAATAAAGCCTGCCTCAAGTAACTCCTTTGCACCACGTCTTAAACTAGCCGCGGACATCTGTAGCCCCCGTTTCCTTGCGTTCTTTTCACAGATGTCTAGATCGCCGTTGTTGTACCCGTTGCATTGACTGGCAAGGTAGTTGAGTGTCTTTTGGGCAACCGGAGACAAGTTTAGAAAGACTTCATCACGTAGGATGATGTGAAGCATTCGTACAAACGTATCGGCTCTCTCGCCCCTTCTACCCGTCGCTTTAGCCCGACGATCCTTGCGACTCATAACCCACCCCCTTGGTGACCCACAGGGGTCTGCCGTAGAGCCGCTGGAATTCGCGAGGTCGCAGGCTGTACGCGATGTTTCTGGTGAGGCTCGGTGATCCAGAACCCCGAGGCATTGACGGTCATGCCTTTTCGCCTCATCTCGGATTGGGAAAGGCAGCGTTGAACGGCTCGTGACGCCCATACTCGGTGACGGTCAAACGCACGGACGGAGTTGAAGTACTCGTCGCACGCGCGGCAGAGGCAGCGACTGCCGGTAACACTAAGCCGAGTCATATTTACGCTGCGCACGCTTACGACTACCAGAGGTGTTTACGATCGGCGGCCCGAGACGCCCCCTCGCCCACCGCAAGGTTGAATCCCACGGATACAAGACACGAGAGCCAAAGCGTCTGAACGGCGGCCCATCCCCGCGGGTTGCCAGCGTAGCCAGCGTGGAAGTAGAGGTCGGGAAGCCAGCATGGGTGAGCGCATCTGCAGCCCGCTCCCGGGTTAGCAGGCGCTCATCCTCAATCGAAATGGTTTTATTCATTTGTAGCCTCATGTGTTCGCAATGCCGGACGATTGCTTGGCTACTTTTTATGATTATTTTAAGTGCGATGCTTAGACGTAAAGGCTGGCCTAAAAGTCTCTTGACAGATCAACATCACAAGCCTTCAAAACTTGCTACTGAATATCCTTAACTTCTTATTCAATTCCCCCGTTGATTCTCGCTTCTTCTCGTCTCGTTTGATCAGCCGATCCAGTCTTTTTCTTACTGACTCGGGAGAGACAATCTTAGCCTCCTTGTATTTTTCCCTTATCAGAGTAACGGCTTCACTCATCGCATCAGTATGATTACAACCAGCATTGAGCCTCTCTATATAAATCTCAAGCCACTCGTAGTTCGCCATTTCCGATGCACGCCCCGATGGCGCTTTAGAAGCCTTTTCAAATAACTCTTTCGTGACTTTCTGACTTAGACATCGAACCATTGCCTGATAGATTAAGGGCAGAAACTCTTCACCAAACTCCATTGCCTGCTTACGCGCCACCTTAAACTCGTCCTCGGAAAGCGTGAGACAAAACATCAATGGGATACCCCGGAAATCTCGGTCCACGTCCCACGCATTAGGCACCACCAAACGAGGGATAACGTACTCTACATAGCCTTGCTCAGAAATACCTAGCGCCTCTTGCAAGCGGTATTCAGTGACTTCCAGCGGCGGCTTTTCGATCGTCATGCGGAAACTCTCATCCGCTCTCGGAAGTTGACAATCACTCCTTTACTTAAGGCATCGATCTGTTCGGCAATTGCGTCTGATGCTTGGACGAGTACAGCGTCGGCCGAATGTATGTATCGCGATGTAATGCTTGAGCCTCTGTGACCGACAAGCACCGCGATCGTTGCCTCGGAGTAACCCAAGTCAGATGCGAGTGACGCATACGAATGTCGGAGGGTGTGCGGAGTAACTTCGGGTGATACGGAATTGGCCTTCATGATGCGGGCCCATATCTTTGGAAACCCAGTCATTCGGCCGTCGCCACGACTCGCTGGAAATACATAGTTAGAGAGTTTTGGTGTGGAACGAAGTACAGCACATACGCGCGCGGACAGAGGGCGTAAAGACCTACCTGTTTTTGTGTCAGTTAGCCGCGCCGTCCGTCTGTCGAGATCAAGTTCGGACCATTTCAGTCCTAGGACCTCACCAGATCGCCATCCCGACAGCAAAAGAAATCGGATAGCACCGATCGCAAACGGCCAGATTGCTTTCGCTTGCGCGTCACACAAGGCTTTGTCAATTTGCTGATACTCAGAATCTGTAAGACGTCGATCACGTCGACCGTCTGCAAAGCGCATTACCCCGTGGACCGGATTATCCGAGCGTATTCCGGCTCTCACGGCATACGAGAAGATCGCACCCAGAAGACCAACCGTGCGAGTAGCGGCCCCCTTTCCGCCTTTTACAATCGCAAGACCGCGCTTTCGATCAGTCTTTATCTTCCCGGCAGTCTTCCCTTCTGCCACGGCATGCATGAACCTCTCAACGTCGGCGCCACTTACTACGGAAACCTTCGAAGAGCCTAACAATGGCTTGATGTGGCGATCTATCCGACCTCGGTCTGTCGCGATCGTTGATGTTTTTTTGGCAATCTTGCGACGCGTTAACAGACGCCCGGACTCTGCCTCGACGAGGTATTGATCGCAAAGATCCGACACCGTAAGCCCGTGTCGAACCTCAGCGCGTAAAGCCGAGGGATCGTCCCCAGCGACCACCTGTCCAAGAATCTTCAGTGCTTCTTGGCGTGCCAACTCTGGGGTCCATGGCGCGCCATGCCGCCCAATCGTTAACCATCGCTGGCGACCGTCAGACGTTCGATACTTTAGGAAATAAGAGATCGTCTCACTTTGCTGTCGACGGACGCCGAACCCCGGAACAGACCTGTCCCAGAGAATTTCATTGTTTTTTAGACCACGGACCTCTTTGAGGCCAATTTTACGGTTCGTCACGTTGGCTACCCACCTTGGTTTAGCAACCAATTAGCAACCAACAGATATCAAATTCAAACTAAACCTGTCAAAGACAAAATACCAATATAAACTGAGAAAATAGGGTGTAACTGCCTATGCACAAATATTGTCAAAGTCAAAATAACGCTCGGATTTGCCCTCCGAAGGCAGGGGTCGTGAGTTCGAATCTCGCCGGGCGCGCCAAACCTCTACGCTCAACGAGCGCTCGCTCGGCAGCCCGCGAAGATGGCGAGCTCTCGTCGTTTGGCCGTGGATTGAATC
>Ga0315906_10007073_pt1 | contig 13732 bp, 12 predicted proteins | sample LakEriMetagenome_4_FD_203526 | JGI IMG/M metagenome (GOLD analysis project Ga0315906, IMG submission 203526) | Freshwater fungal communities from buoy surface, Lake Erie, Ohio, United States - Buoy 2 MA122 | ecosystem: Environmental > Aquatic > Freshwater > Lake > Lake biofilm | place: USA...
CCAGTTCGAGAAGCTCACGATCTTGTCGATTGCCCCCTTGCTGGCCCAGGCGATCTACGAGGTCTTCACGGACGGCTCGGTCACCCGCATGTTCGAGACGCCCGAACGCATGCCGGTATCCCACTGAAGTGAGGCCCACGGGCTTCGCCCCGATCCCCACCCCCCGCTCCCTTGAGCGGCGGGGTCTCGGCTAGAGTCAGCCCGCTCCTCGGCGAGGGTGCGCACCATGGCACCGTGATCGACGTGGCCGCTGGCCGCACCACGCCGTGGCTGCTCCGTTCGGAGGACGTCTCCGACGGTGGACGAGGAGGTCGCATCGTGAACATCCGCCTGGAGGCCGAGCCCCGCTCCGACTTCGGCAAGGGTGCCGCGCGGAAGTTGCGCCGTTCCGGTCGCATCCCCGTCGTCCTCTACGGGAGCGGCACCGAGCTTGTGCACCTGTCGCTGCCGGGCCATGAGCTCGAGCAGGCGCTCCGCAAGCCGAAGGTCACGCTGGAGATCGTGCAGGGCTCCGCAACGACCCTCACCAAGCCCCGCGACGTGCAGCGCGATCCCGTGCGCCGCACGATCGAGCATGTCGACCTCATCATCGTGAGCGCTTCCGAGGCACGCGAACGCGCGGCCGAGGCCGAGGTCCTCGTGGCCGAGGCCGCTGCCGCAGCCGAGGCTGCTGCCACAGCGGCCGCACCCAAGGGCCCGGTCGAGGGCGACGAGGTCGTTGCCGTGGCCGAGGCCGCTGGCGACTCGGCCGGCGACGAGTCCTGAGGCTCTTCCGCCGCTCACGCGGCGAGGAGGGAATCGACGCCATGCCTGCCTGGCTGGTCGTGGGGCTCGGCAATCCCGGCCCCGAGTACGCGCCAACGCGCCACAACGTCGGTGTCGTGGCTGTCGAGGCGCTTGCTGAGCGATGGGGCGGGCGATTGAAGCCCGATCGCTACACCCGGTGCGAGATTTTCGATGCACGCTGGCAGGGCCACCGCGTCGTCCTGGCGCGCGGGCGCTCCTACATGAACGAGTCAGGCGGCCCCGTGAAGGCACTCGCCTCCCACTTCAATGTGCCCGTCGAGCGCACGCTCATCGTCCATGACGAGCTGGATATTCCGTTCGGCGCCCTGCGCGTGAAGCAGGGAGGTGGCGACGGCGGCCACAATGGACTGCGCAGCATCCGCAAGGTCCTCGGGACGGGCGACACCATCCGCATCCGGGTCGGGATCGGTCGCCCCCCGGGCCGACAGGATCCGGCCGACTATGTCCTCAAGGCATTCGCCGCGGGGCAACGTGATGAACTCGCCCTGCTCATCGAACGCGCCGACGACGCGATCGAATGCGTCATCGAGGATGGAGTCCCGGTGGCGCAGAATAGGTTCAATGCCGAGTAGGCCCCGGCGCCATCCAGCGCACCGCACATCCGACACCCCGAAGGGCACGCCATGACCCCCACCTCCCTCGCCGACGCGACCGACATGGAGGTCTCCGCGACCGTGGCCGCTGAGGCGGGACGCCTGCTGCTGGATCTGCGCGAGGGCTTCGGACCCGTCGAGGACAAGGAGACGGCCGACGCCCTGCGCAAGAAGGCGGACGCCTCATCGCATGAGCTCATCGTCGCCCGGCTCGCGGAGGCGCGGCCGGATGACTGCGTCCTCAGCGAGGAGGGTGCCGATGACCTCATCCGGCTGAAGGCCGAGCGCGTGTGGATCGTCGATCCGCTCGATGGCACCTGGGAGTACGGCCAGGGACGTGTCGACTTCGCCGTCCACGTCGTGCTGTGGAGCGCAGACCCGGCTGCGCCGGGTGGCGGTCGCCTGAGTGCAGGCACGGTCGATTTGCCCGCACAGGGCCTCGCGCGCCGCTCGGACGACGTGCCCGTGCCGGTGCGGGGACTCCCGCAGGACCGACCGGTGCGGATCGTCGCATCGCGTACCCGCCCCCCTGCCGTGCTCGCCGACGTCGTGGCTGTGCTCGATGCCAGCCTGCGCGAGCAGGGGCACCCTTACGGCGTCGAGGTCATCGATGTCGGCTCTGTCGGAGCCAAGGTCAACGAGATCCTCTCGGGTCGAGCCGAGGCCTATGTGCATGACACCGGCTTCTACGAGTGGGACGTTGCCGCTCCCTTGGCTGTCGCTCATGCTCATGGACTCACCGCATCGCACGTCGATGGCAGGCCGGTGAGCTTCAATCTCGAGCGCCCGTACGTCACGGACTTCCTCGTCGGACTTCCCGACTTCGCCGAACAGTTGCGCGCCGGCATGCTGCGCGCTTCCGGGGCGTGACCCTCCCGGGCCTGAGGCGGGCACTCGGAGACATTCCCGGGATCACCGAGGCTGTCGAGCGTGCCGTCCGCGGCGTGGACGGCGTACACGTCACGGCCATCCCGGAGGCACGTCCGGCCCTGGTCGGCGCGGTCGCCGCAGAGGTCTCGGACGAGCGGCGCATCCTCGTCGTCACCGCGACCATGCGGGAGGCTGAGGACATCGCCGATGCGGTGGAGGATCAGCTCGGAGCCGGCAGTGCGGTGGTCTTCGCCTCGTGGGAGACGCTCCCGCACGAGCGCCTGAGCCCTGCGGCGGACACCGCAGGCGGCCGTGTCGCCGTGCTGCGTCGGATCGCGCATCCTGAGCCCGACGATCCCTTGCGCGTCATATGCGCGCCAGTGAGGTCGGTGCTGCAACCTCTCGTGGCGGGCCTTGCGGACCTCGAGCCGATGGTCGTGGAGGAGGGCGTCGACATCGACGTGGACGACCTCGTGGCTGACCTCGTCCTGCGCGGCTACTCCCGCGTGGACCTGGTGGAGCGTCGCGGGCACTTCGCTGTGCGCGGTGGCATCATCGATATCTTTCCCACGACCGCCGAACACCCCGTGCGCATTGAGCTCTGGGGGGACACGGTGGAGGAGATACGCGACTTCGCCGTTGCGGATCAGCGATCACGAAGCCATGTGGGTCGTGTCGTCCTGCATCCCGCTCGAGAGCTACTCCTCACGCCCGAGGTGCGTGCTCGTGCACGGGAGCTCGCCACGACTCACCCAGGCACGGCAGATGTGCTCGACCGCGTGGCCGAAGGGCTGGTGGTCGATGGCATGGAGGCCTTCGCCGCGGTCCTGGTCGATCGCATGGAGCTCCTGGTCGACGTGCTTCCGAAGGGCTCCCTCGTCATCCTCTGCGACCCCGAGCGCATCCGCTCGCGGGCCGAGGACCTCGTCCGCACCTCGCAGGAGTTCCTCGTGGCGTCGTGGCATGGCGCCGCCGCGGGGGCGGCATCGCCCCTGGATGTCGAGGGACTCGACCTGGCGGCAGCGGCGTACCGCTCGGTCGCCGAGGTGGAGTCAGCGGCGCGTGCGCGCGGCCCCGTGTGGACATCGGACTCGTTCGCCCAGGAGTCCGACGACCTCCTCATCGACGCCCGTCCGCTGCCGGATCGGCGTGGCGGTCTCGCCGAGGTCCTGGACGACATTCGCGCGTGGCGCTCCTCGGGTGACCGGGTTGTCATCCTTGCTGAAGGTCCTGGATCGGCCGAGCGGATCGCATCCTCCCTGCGCGACGAGGGCATCACCGCGACGTGGCGAGACGACGTGGCCGGCGGGATCGATGATGAAGGCGTCGTGGTCGCGGCAGCGCGCTGGCAGGGTGGCTTTGCCTCGCCCGAGGGGCATCTCTACCTGGTGACGGAGGGCGACCTCTTCGGCGAGCGTTCACCGGTGCGCGATGCAGCCCGCATGCCATCGCGCAGGCGCCGCACCATCGATCCTCTGCAGCTCTCGGCTGGGGATCTCGTCGTGCACGAGCAGCACGGAGTTGGCAGGTACGTCGAGATGGCCCAGCGCACGGTGGCCGATGCCACACGTGAGTACCTCGTCATCGAGTACGCCGCCTCACGGAGAGGTCAGCCGCCGGATCGCCTCTACGTGCCGACGGATCAACTCGATCAGGTGACGCGTTATGTCGGTGGCGAGGCGCCGGCACTGAGCAAGCTCGGCGGCTCCGACTGGCAGCGGGCCAAGGCGCGGGCACGTCGTGCCGTGCGCGAGATCGCGGACGAACTGGTGCGGCTCTACGCCAAGCGTCAGGCGACCCCGGGTCATGCCTTCGCTCCCGACACCTCCTGGCAGCGTGAACTCGAAGACGCCTTCCCCTACGTCGAGACTCCCGACCAACTCGCGAGCATCGACGAGGTCAAGGCCGATATGGAGCGCACGATGCCGATGGACCGCGTCATTTGCGGTGACGTGGGCTACGGCAAGACCGAGATTGCTGTCCGTGCGGCGTTTAAAGCGGTCCAGGACGGCAAGCAGGTTGCGGTGCTCGTGCCCACGACCCTGCTGGTCCAGCAGCACTTCCGGACCTTCACCGAGCGCTACGCCCCCTTCCCCGTCAAGGTGGCGGCACTGTCCCGCTTCCAGACAGACGCCGAGGCCAAGCGCATTCTCGAAGGACTCGCCGACGGCACGGTGGATGTCGTGATCGGCACGCACCGCATGCTGACCCCACAGGTGCGCTTCAAGGACCTGGGTCTCCTCATCGTCGATGAGGAGCAGCGTTTCGGCGTCGAGCACAAGGAGCACATCAAGGCATTGCGCACGTCCGTCGACGTGCTCACGATGTCGGCGACCCCGATTCCCCGGACCCTCGAAATGTCGCTCACGGGCATCCGGGAGATGTCGACGATTCAGACGCCTCCGGAGGAGCGCCATCCCATCCTCACCTACGTCGGCCCCTTCGATGATCGTCAGGTGGCCGCGGCCATTCATCGTGAACTCATCAGAGACGGTCAGGTCTTCTTCATCCACAACCGCGTCGAGTCCATCGACCGGGTAGCGGGCCGCCTGCGGGATCTCGTGCCCGAGGCTCGTGTTGCCGTGGCGCATGGCCAGATGAACGAGCATGAGCTCGAGCGCATCGTCTTGGACTTCTGGGAGCGCCGCATCGACGTGCTTGTCGCCACCACCATCGTGGAGAACGGCATCGATATCCCCAACGCCAACACCCTTATCGTCGATCGAGCGGACATGCTCGGTCTCGCGCAGCTGCACCAGCTCCGGGGCCGGGTCGGCCGTGGGCGCGAGCGCGGATACGCGTACCTGCTCTACCCTCCCGAGCGCCCCCTCACGGAGACGGCGCACGAGCGGCTCACCACCATCGCGCAGCATGCCGATCTGGGCTCAGGCATGCAGATCGCGCTCAAGGACCTTGAGATTCGCGGCTCGGGCAATCTCCTCGGGGGCGAGCAGAGCGGCCACATCGCCGAGGTTGGCTTCGACCTCTATGTGAGGCTTGTCGGCGAAGCCCTCGCCCAGTCGCGCGGCGATGCGGACTCATCGCCACTCGAGGTCAAGATCGAGCTTCCCTTCGACGCGCACATTCCGCACGACTACGTCCCCGAGGAGCGGCTTCGCCTCGAGGCCTACCGCGGCATTGCTGCCGCGGTGAGTGACGCAGATGTGGATGCCGTCGCCGAGGAGCTCGTGGACCGCTATGGATCACCGCCGCTCCCGGTCGAGACACTCCTCGCCGTGGCGCGCTTGCGCGTGCGAGCGCGCGCGGCCGGGGTGGGCGAGATCGTGATGGCCGGCCCCCGAGTCCGCTTCCACCCCGTCGATCCACCGGAGTCGCGGCAGTTGCGGCTCGCCAGGCTCCACCCGGGCACGTTGGCCAAGCCCGCGGTCCGTACGATCCTGGTGCCGCGACCTCCCGCCGGATCGACCACTGATGTCGAACTGGTGGAGTGGGTGCGAGGAGTGCTCGACATCCTCGATCCGCCGGAGGCCGGGTAGCTCGACAAGGGTGGCTGCGCCGCCCTGGTGGGCGACGAAGTGTCAGGCGATGCGAGGAGCGGGAGCAACGTGACCACGGTGATACGGCGAGGGATCATCGCGCTGGTGGCAAGCATGGCGCTGGTCGGCTGCGCGGGCCTGGGCGAAGCGGGTTCCGCGGCGACGGTCGGTGATGTGCAGGTCTCGACCCAGACTTTGGCGTCGGAGACCGCGGCAATCCAGGTGCAGAGGGGTGGCCAGTCGGGCGCGCCCGACTCTGCTCTCACCCTCGCGGTGCTGCAGAGGCTGGTCATCACCGAACTGGTGGGCCAGGTAGCCGCCGCGCAGGGCATCACCGTCACCCAGGGTGAGATCGACGCCTCCATCGCTGAGTTCGAGGCGCAGCTCGGCGGCGCCGAGGCGCTGCAGGCGGCGTACCTCGAGGCCAACGTCCCCGCGGAGGCCATCAAGCAGCAGGTCACCCTCTCGCTCCAGGTGCGAAAGCTCGGTGCGGCCCTGGCCCCTGATGGGGACCAGAACGCCCAGGAGCAGGCGCTCGTGGAATTCGTGACCGTCTATGGCCAGCAAGAGGGCATCGAGGTGAGTCCCCGATTCGGCACGTGGGACACCACGACGCTCACCGTGGGACCGCTTCCGAGTGATCTATCGACCACCGAGCAGGTGGCGGATCCGCTCGCGGGCGTCCTCCCGGCTCCCTAGGCTCGCGCCATGTCGGAGCCAGGTGACGGCCTGAGCGCGCTCATCGCGGTCATGGACCGCCTGCGGTCGCCGGGTGGCTGCCCCTGGGATGCCCGCCAGACCCATCGCAGTCTCGCGGAGTACCTCATCGAGGAGTCCTACGAGACGGTCGAGGCCATCGAGTCCGGTGATCGCGACGACCTCCGCGAGGAACTCGGTGACCTCCTGCTGCAGGTGGTCTTCCACTCCCGAATTGCCGAGGAGGATCCCGAGGATCCCTGGGGCATCGACGATGTCGCACAGGGCATCGTCGACAAGTTGGTACGCCGCCATCCGCATGTCTTCGTCACGGCATCCGTCGACGCGGAGGCCGTGACGACCCCTGAGCAGGTGGAGTCCCGATGGCATGAGTTGAAGACCCAGGAGAAGGGTCGGGCATCCGTCACCGAGGGAATCCCCGAGGCCCTGCCTGCGCTGCTGCGCGCCAGCAAGGTCCTCGCGCGTAGCGAGCACCTTGACGTGCCCCTCCCGCAGCAGGGCAATCCGCTTGACGGTGTCGATGACGAGGAAGCCCTCGGCGACCTACTCCTCGTGCTCGTCGCGGCAAGTCGTGCGCGAGGCTGGGATGCGGAGGCCGCCTTGCGCGATGCTGTACGCCGTCAGGCCGGTCGCATCCGCGAGGCGGAGGGCGCGTGAGCGCATCCGAGCAGCTCGCCGTGCTGGCGGGGCAGTCTCGCGATGCCCTCTTCGGCTTTAACCCGGTCGCCGGGACCCACGCGGGATGGCATGAGCACGACGGGCGCCTGCCGGACCTCACGGATCCCGGAGTCGATGCGCACGTGCACGAACTCAATGCGCTGCTCGAGCGCATCGACGCGGTGGACGACCTCGACCTTGCCGTCGGCGAGCAGGTGGATCTCGAGGTGCTGCGCGCGCGCCTCGCCGCAGAGGCCTTCGACCTCTCCGAGATCGCGCGCCATCGCTGGGACCCCCTCGTCTGGGATCCGGCGAGCGGCGTGCACGCACTTGCCATCAAGGCGTTCGCGCCGCCACACGAGCGCCTGCAGAGTGCCCACGCTCGGCTAGGCGCGGTGCCGGCGTTCCTCTCCGATGCTCAGGCGACCCTGCGAGAGATGTCGGCGATTCACGTCGAGACGGCCCTGCTGCGCCTCGGGGGGTTCGACGCTGTCCTGGAGGAGTTGGCAGCACTGGGGCCCCTGGACCCCGAGACTGTCGACAGGGCCCGCGAGTCCGTGGCCGACCACCGCGCCTGGCTCGCGGAGCAACTGCCGCGCTCGAGGCGGGACCCCCGCCTCGGCGTGCGGCTGTATAGCGCGGCAGTGTGGCATCACCTCGACGAGGAGTTGGCCCCCGTGCAGGTGCTGGAGTTCGCGGAGGCGCACCTCGATGACGTGACCGCGCGCATGCGCGAAGTAGCAGCCGAGTATCTCGACGAGTCGGTCCACTCATCCGACATCGTGCGCCGCGCCCTTGCCGATGCTGCCGAGCATGCGCGTGTCGAGCGAGACACCCTCATGCCGACGATCCAGCGCGCTCTCGAGCGTACGACGCGTTTCGTGAGAGAGCGTGACCTGCTCACGCTGCCCGACCAGGCCGTTGACATCAGTGACATGCCCCCCATCCACAGGGGAGTCGCGGTCGCCTATTGCGATGCTCCGGGCCCGCTCGAGAGTGTGCCGGTGCGCACTGTTGTCGCCGTCGCGCCTCCGCCGGACGACTGGGAGCCGGATCGCGTGCGGTCCTTCCTGCGCGAGTACAACGCCGACCTCCTCCACGATCTCGCCATCCACGAGGCGATGCCCGGTCACGTCGTGCAGCTCGCCCGCGCCCGAGCGTCGGACACGTCACTGATTCGGCGCCTGTGTCCCTCGGGGGTTTTCATCGAGGGCTGGGCGGTCTACGCCGAAGAACTGATGGTCGACCGCGGATATGCACCCGACGACGACCCTCGCGCGCCGCTGCGCATACGCCTTCAGCAACTCAAGATGCAGGCGCGCGCGACCCTCAATGCGATCCTCGACGCCCGGGTGCATGGTGGCGATATCGATGAAGTGGCCGCGATCGAACTCCTGCGCAGGCGCGGATTCCAGGAGGAGGCCGAGGCCGCGGGCAAGTGGCGGCGCGCGCTCCTCACCGCGGCGCAGTTGCCGACGTACTTCGTGGGCTGGCGGGGGGTGCGCCAACTCGTCGATGATCTTCGGGTGCTCCACCCGGACTGGTCGGACCGCCGCCTACATGACCTCGTGCTCGATCACGGGTCGCTGGGGCCCCGCCATCTCCGAGCGGTCCTGGGACTCTGACTCCGCGGGGCTCGGTAGGGTTTTGGCATGGCCAGCATCGATGACGTCGTCGCCCGCGAGATCCTTGACTCGCGCGGCAATCCCACCGTCGAGGTCGAGATCATCCTCGACGACGGCACCACCGCGCGTGCGGCGGTCCCCTCCGGTGCGTCCACAGGCGCATTTGAGGCCGCGGAGCGCCGCGACGGCGATGCTGATCGTTACCTCGGCAAAGGGGTCCTCGCCGCGGTCGCGTCCGTGGAGGATGACATCGCGCCCGAGATCCTGGGCATCGACGCGTCCGAGCAGCGCCTCATCGACCAGATCATGGTGGACCTCGATGGCACACCCAATAAGTCGCGTCTCGGTGCCAATGCGGTGCTCGGTGTCTCCCTCGCGGTGGCTCGCGCAGCGGCCGGCTCCGCCGGGCTGCCGCTCTTCCGCTACGTCGGCGGCCCCAACGCGCACGTCCTGCCCGTGCCGATGATGAACATCCTCAACGGTGGGGCCCACGCCGACACCGACGTCGACATCCAGGAGTTCATGGTCGCGCCCATCGGTGCGGCAAACTTCACCGAGGCACTGCGCTGGGGTGCGGAGACCTATCACGCGCTGAAGTCGGTACTGCGCGAGCGCGGCCTCGCGACCGGCCTGGGCGACGAGGGCGGATTCGCTCCAAGCCTGCCGAGCAATCGAGCCGCACTGGAGCTCATCGTCGACGCGATCGGTCGCACCGGTCTGACCGTGGGAAGTGACATTGCCCTCGCGCTCGATGTCGCTTCGACAGAGTTCTTCGCCGATGGCTCCTACCGCTTCGAGGGTGCTTCCAGGTCCAGCGAGTGGATGACCGGTTACTACGAGGGTCTTCTCGCCGACTTCCCGCTCGTCTCCATCGAGGATCCACTGGCGGAGGACGACTGGGCCGGCTGGATTCACTGCACGGATGCGATTGGCGATCGCGTCCAGCTCGTGGGCGATGACCTCTTCGTCACCAACCCCGAGCGACTCGCCCGAGGCATCGCGGAGGGCGCGGCCAATGCCCTTCTCGTCAAGGTCAACCAGATCGGCACCCTCACCGAGACCCTCGATGCCGTGGCACTAGCCCAGAGCAATGGCTATCGCTGCATGATGAGCCACCGCTCCGGGGAGACGGAGGACACGACCATCGCGGACCTCGCGGTGGCGGTCAACGCGGGCCAGATCAAGACCGGCGCCCCGGCGAGGTCGGAGCGCGTGGCCAAGTACAACCAGTTGCTCCGCATCGAGGAGGAGTTGGACGACGCGTGCCGCTACGCCGGCGCCGCGGCGTTCCCGCGCTCGCGCCCCACTCCGTGAGAACATGGGCGGATGTCCGGCCCCCGTCCTGCCCTCACCGGTCGGGCGGCCATCCTGATCCTCGTCCTCGCGGCCCTCGTCGTGACACTTGCCATCCCGCTGCGGGCGTGGCTGTCGCAGCAGGCGGAGATCGCCGCACTCGAAGCCGATGTCACCCAGGCCCGTGAACGCGTGGAGGGACTCCGCGCCGAGCTCAAGGACTGGGAGGACCCCGCCTTCGTGATCGCTCAGGCACGAAGTCGCCTTCACTTCGTCTTCCCCGGTGAGGTGGGATACGTCGTCCTCGGAGAAGACGACAGACCGATCGTGCCCGAGGAAGATCGCGAGGCAGAGCAAGCGCCGTGGTACTCCCGCCTTTGGGAATCCACTCGCCAGGCCGATCGTTCGTGATCACGCCCGAAGACCAGCGCGCCATCGCGCAGCAACTCGGCCGTGAGCCGCGCGACATCGTCAGTGTCGCCCATCGCTGTCCGTGTGGCCGCCCTGATGTGGTGGCCACGGCACCGCGACTCTCCGATGGCACGCCCTTTCCCACCGTCTACTACCTCACGTGTCCCCGGGCAGCATCGGCGGTGGGCCGACTCGAGGGCACCGGTGTCATGCGTGAGATGGAAGCGCGTCTGGCGGAAGATCCGGATCTGCAGGCTTCCTACGTTGCTGCGCACGAGCACTATCTCGAGGCGCGAGGCGATCTCGGCGACGTACCCGAGATCGACGGGGTCTCCGCGGGCGGCATGCCTGACCGAGTGAAGTGCCTGCATGTGCTGCTCGCCCACTCGTTGGCGGCGGGACCGGGCATCAATCCCCTGGGTGACGAGGCGCGCGCCCTCGTGGGGGAGTGGTGGTCGGGGCGCTCCTGCGCGGACTCCGACTCAGAGGACGCACCTCGATGAGGGTGGGTGCGATCGACTGCGGCACCAACAGCATCCGGCTGCTCGTCGCCGACGTGGATGGCCCCGACTTGCGGGAAGTCGTGCGGGAGATGACGGTCGTGCGACTCGGCGAGGGAGTCGACCGCACGGGAGCCTTCTCGCAGGCGGCACTCGATCGGACCTTCGCGGCTTGCGACGCCTACGCGGCGACGCTCGATCGTATCGGGGTAGAACGCCTGCGATTCGTCGCCACGAGTGCGAGCCGCGACGTGAGCAACAGGTCGGCCTTCTTCGATGGCGTGCGCGAGCGGCTGGGCGTCGCGCCCGAGGTCATCTCTGGAGCGGAGGAGGCGCGACTGTCCTTCCGCGGGGCAGTCGAGGGCCTGCCGCCCAATCGCATCGCCATGCCGACGCTGGTCGTGGACATCGGTGGAGGGTCGACGGAATTCGTGCTCGGCGACCGCCGTCCCGACGGGAGCGTCGATGTCGAGGCTGCCGTATCCGTGGACATCGGCTGCGTGCGCATGACGGAGCGACACCTGCGGGGGGATCCTCCTTCACCCGAAGAGATAGCCCGGGTCGAGGCGGATGTCGATGCCGCGCTCGAGCGTGCCGCCCGCGAGGTGCCCCTTGACCGGGCACGCTCGCTCATCGGGGTCGCCGGCACGGTGACGACGGTCGTCGCCCTCGTACGCGACCTGCCGATCTATGACCCCGCGGCCATCCACGGTCTCCACGCCGACCCGCTCGAGATCGAGCAGATGACCGCACGGCTCCTCGCCATGCCGCGCGACCAGAGGGCAGCCTTGAGCGTGATGCACCCGGGCCGGGTGGACGTCATCGGAGGCGGGGCCCTGGTCCTGCGGGCCGTGGCGCGGCGCACGGGCCTGCCCGTGATCGCCAGCGAGACCGACATCCTCGATGGGGTCGCGCGAAGCCTGGCCGACGACGTCTCCTGAGGCGGTTCGTGTAAGCGATTGCGGCACTGTGGCGGAGCGCCGTACACTCCGCAGCCTGGCCTGTATCCGATCGGGGAGCGGGTCGTTGCAGTATCCGACGGCGCCGTTTCGCGGCGTCCACGGCGCGGAGGGGAAGCGTGTCTATCACCATCCGCGACGTCGCCCAGGCGGCCGGCGTGTCCACGGCGACGGTGTCGCGAGCGCTGCGCGGGCTCCCGCACGTCGATCCCGAGACCCGGGAGCGCGTGCGCCGAGTCGCCGCGGAGCTCGACTACGTCGTCTCGCCGAGTGCATCGCGACTGGCCAGCGGTCGCACCGGCACGGTCGCGGTCATCACTCCCTTTATCGATCGCTGGTTCTTCTCCACCCTGCTGTCGGGCATCAGTGACGTGCTGCAGGAAAGTGATGTCGACCTGCTGGTCTACGAGGTCGGTGACCCCGCGACGAGCCCGGGGCTGCCCGCTGAGAGACGCCTGCGCGGTCGCGTCGACGGCGTCATCGTGGTGACGCTGCCCACCGATGCTCCGCGCATCGCGGACATGCTCGAGATTGGCCTGCCGACGAGCTTCGTCGGTGTGCGCTGGCCCGGGGTTCCCTCGGTCTGTATCGACGATGCGGCGGCCGGACGCATGGCGACCCAGCACCTCATCAACCTCGGCCACGAGCGGATCGGGATCATCTCGGGACGCCCGCAGGCATCGACCTCGCAGGCGAGCCGCGCGCTCGGCTACGTCACCGCGATGGAGGGTGCGGGGCTCATGCCGGATCCCACGCTTGAGGCCTACGGATACTTCACCGTCGCGGGGGGAGAGTCGGCGATGACCTCCCTCCTCTCTCAGCCCAATCCGCCCACGGCGGTGTTTGCCATGTCCGATGACATGGCCTTCGGTGCGATCCGCGCCTTGCAGCGCCACGGCATCCGCCCCGGAGCCGACATTGCGATCGCGAGCATCGACGGTCATGAACTCGCGGAGTTGCTCGACCTCACGACCGTGGGCCAGCCGGTCGCCCAGATGGGGCGCGTGGCCGCCGATGCCCTCCTGGCCCGCATGCTAGGCCGTGATGTGAGCGGTCCCGACGAGATCACCGTGCCCACGACCCTGGTGGTGCGCGGGAGCACGGTCCGCCCGTCGGGTGCGGTTGACTCGTCACTGTTGGGATAGATCACGCGCATGCGCGCTACCTCGTAGGCTTCCTGCATGCCCACCATCGACATCCCGTCCGGCCAGCGCGGACTCACCGGCTACCTCGCGGTGCCCGACTCGGGTCGCGGCCCCGGTGTCGTGGTCATCCAGGAGTGGTGGGGAATCGTGCCTCACATCAGGTCGGTCGCCGACCGTCTCGCCGCGGCGGGCTTCGTCGCTCTCGCCCCGGACCTCTTCCGGGGCGAGCACACCACTGAGCCCGATGAGGCAGCCAAGCTCATGATGGGCCTACGCGTGGGAGCGGCCGCCGATGACATTGCGGCGTCTGCCGACCAGCTCATGCGCAGCGGGCTCCTCACCAGCGCCCAGGTGGGATGCGTGGGCTTCTGCATGGGCGGAGGCCTCGCGCTCCTCGCGCCGACCGTGAGCCCCCATATCGATTGCGCGGCGGCCTTCTACCCTGCGATGCCCTGGCCCGACTACCACCCGGCATGGGGTCAGTACTCCGGCAAGGAGGCTCTCGTCCACCAGTGCGAGGCCGATCTGCCGTCGACAGGTGACGACATCGCCCGATACGCCGAGGAGATCGCCGCCCATGGCGGCATCGCCGTCGTCGAGACTTACGCCGGCACGCAGCACGCCTTCTTCAACGACGACCGGCCCGAGGTCCATGATG
>Ga0315906_10007074_pt1 | contig 13732 bp, 16 predicted proteins | sample LakEriMetagenome_4_FD_203526 | JGI IMG/M metagenome (GOLD analysis project Ga0315906, IMG submission 203526) | Freshwater fungal communities from buoy surface, Lake Erie, Ohio, United States - Buoy 2 MA122 | ecosystem: Environmental > Aquatic > Freshwater > Lake > Lake biofilm | place: USA...
GTTGTTGGCGGTATCATTTCTTTCATTGCAACCAAGCTAGTTCGATAAGGATTTATATGCCACAAGTTGGAAACAAGAAATTCCCATACACAGAAAAAGGCGAGAAAGAAGCCAAAGAGTATGGCAAAAAGAAATCTATGCCTGTCACTGTAATGATTGCTATTGGTAAGCCTAAAGCTATGCCTACCCGTGGTGGTCGTACTGCTACGAACATGATGAAAAAAGCAGGTCGTGGCAAATGAAACCCGCCACCAAGATTAGGAAGGTAATGCGTGAGTTTAAAGAAGGAACTCTCCACTCTGGCAAAAAAGGCCCTGTGGTGAAGAATCCTAAACAAGCGATTGCCATCGCTATTTCCGAATCGAAAAGGAAGAAGAAATGAAACAAGGTCTATACGCTAACATCAATGCTAAACAAGAACGTATTAAAGCGGGTTCTAAGGAAAAGATGCGTAAGGTTGGTTCTAAAGGTGCTCCTACTGAGGCGGCATTTAAGGCTGCGGCTAAGACCGCAAAGAAGAAATGAAATTTCCTGAGACATTAGACAAATCGACTGTAGATCGGTTAATTTTGTCTCATGGAACATGGAAACATCTCTTTTATCGATGCTATTCAAAAATAAGTCCCGACTACAAAAACTATGGTGGTCGTGGAATTGATGTGCATTCATCATGGCATGGTGATGATGGTTTTTATCAATTTATCCAAGATGTTGGGTTAAGACCTTCAAAGGATTATTCTCTTGACAGAATTGATGTAAATAAAGGCTATTCACCAGAAAATGTGAAATGGTCAACTAGCATTGAACAAGCAAATAATCGTCGAAATAGCAAAAGATACTTGTTTGAAGGTGAAAATCTTACCTTGGCTGAAATTGCCAGAAAAACAGGAATTGGATACCAAAGAATCTGGAAAGCAACAAAGATTTATGGCGATCCATCAGAACATATAAAAATTGATCCAGATCGTGGCAAACGTATGTATCAAGGTGAATTACGCTCAACAACTGAGATTGCCAAAATGGTCAATATGAAGCCAGAAACTCTTATGCAAAGACTAAGAAATGGTTTAGATTTTGATTTAGCTATTGCATTACCACCACAGCCTGGTGTACACTTCACAGGAAGATCATCATGGTCTTAAAAAAATACCAGAATCCAAAAGGCGGATTGAATGAGGAAGGTCGAGAGTTCTATAAAAGGACTGAGGGACTGAACTTAAAAGCGCCTTTAAAAACGGGTAATTCAGGTCGACGATCTAGTTTTTTAGCACGTATGGGCAATATGCCTGGCGCTGAGATGAAAGATGGAAAGCCTACCCGACTTTTACTTTCTCTTAGAGCTTGGGGCGCAACGTCCAAGGAAGACGCAAAGGCTAAAGCCAAAGCGATCTCTAAGAGGAATATGAAGTGAGACCAGTATCTGTCGGAATTAACCCAACAGCAAATACGCTGACAACTGTTTATACAGTTCCTACGGGTTATTACGCCAAGTTTACTGTCATGTACATCCACAACACTGGTGGAAATACAAAGAGCATTACTGTCCAATGGTATGACTCAAGCACCGCAACAACCTTGGATATTCTTACTGCATATCCCTTAGCTTCTAAAGAATACCTTGAATTTAATGGTGTTGCTTACATGGTTTTAGAAGAGGGCGATAGGATTCAACTTACTACTGAAGCGGCTAGTTCCTTCAGTTTTATTGCTACATTTGAGGTTCAAGGAGCGCAAAGAACATGACCTACTTAGAACTTGTTAACGATGTGTTAGTTCGCTTGCGTGAAAGCACAGTATCTACTGTTGGCGAAACCGCCTATTCTGCTTTGATTGGCAAGTTTGTCAATGATGGTAAGCGTCAGATTGAAGATGCTTATTCATGGAATGTACTATCTCAGACAATTACAGTGACTACTGCTTCTGGCACAAGTTCTTATGCTTTGACAGGTGTTGGTCAGAAGTTTCGTGTTAACGATGCTATCAATACCACAAGTGTTATTACTTTAGATAACACTACTGTTGCGGACATGAACCGCAAGCTCAACTTTGGTACGCCTTCACAATCTATTCCTTCAGAGTTTTGCTTTAGTGGTGTAGATGGCAATGGCGATACAAAGATTGATTTGTTCCCAATTCCTGATGGCGTATATACACTTAAGTTTGATGTAACTGTCCCACAGGCCAATCTGTCTGCTGATGGCACTTCTGTGAAGGTCTTGGACTATTTGGTTGCTCAAAGTGCTTATTCTCGTGCTTTGATTGAGCGTGGTGAAGATGGTGGAACAAACTCTAATGAGGCTTATGCTTTGTTTAGAGGAATGCTCTCTGATGCTATTGCATTGGAAAGCACTCGTTATCCTGAAGACAACTTTGTGGCGGTCTAATGGCATCAGCACTTCAAAGTTATAGTCTCTCAGCACCAGGCTTTTATGGCCTGAATACTGAAGATTCGCCCCTTGATTTGGGGTCTGGATTTGCCTTGGTTGCGACTAACTGCATCTTGGATCAGTATGGTCGTATTGGTGCTAGAAAAGGTTGGTCAAGGGTTAACTCCTCATCTGGTGCTTTGGGTGCTAACGATGTTGGTGTAATCCATGAGTTAGTTCAAAACGATGGAACTTTAACTGTTCTGTTTGCTGGCAACAACAAAATATTTAAACTTGGTACTGCTAATGCGGTGACTGAGTTGACCTATGGTGGTGGAGGCTCTGCTCCTACTATCACGGCAAGTAACTGGCAATGTGCATCCTTGAATGGCATTGCATACTTCTTCCAAACTGGTCACGATCCTTTGATTTATGACCCCGCAGTAAGTACAACTACTTATCGCAGAGTGTCTGAGAAGTCAGGTTATGTAGCTACAGTTCCCCAAGCCAACATTGCTATTTCAGCATTTGGTCGTTTGTGGGTGGCTAATACATCTACAGACAAAGTAACTGTTACCTTCTCTGATCTGATTGCAGGTCATGTATGGGGTGGTGGTACTTCAGGCTCATTAGATGTATCTCGTGTATGGCCTAATGGTGCTGATGAAGTTATGGGCTTGGCAGCTCACAATGATTTCTTGTTTATCTTTGGCAAGAAGCAGATTCTTGTTTACTCTGGTGCTTCTACCCCCGCATCTCTAGTTCTGAGCGACACAGTAGGCTCTATTGGATGTATCGCTAGGGATACCATACAAAGTATTGGTACTGATGTTGTTTTCTTGTCAGACTCAGGTGTTCGTTCATTGATGAGGACTATTCAAGAGAAGTCTGCTCCATTGCGAGACCTTTCTAAGAATGTTCGATTTGATTTGGAATCTTCCTTATCTGGAGAAACACTAGCAAACGTCAAATCTGTTTACTCAGAGAAGAACGCTTTTTATCTGCTTGTTCTGCCAGCTACTTTGCAAGTTTATTGTTTTGATACTAAGCAATCTTTGCAAGATGGTGCTTCCCGTGTAACCAAATGGGATAGTATTTCACCAACTGCACTAAGATCATTGCGTAATGGCGACTTGTACATTGGCAAGAATGGCTACATTGGTAAGTATGGTGGTTATCTTGATGATGCTTCTACATATCGATTCCTGTACTACACCAACAATGCTGACTTAGGTAATCCTAATCAGATTTCCATTCTGAAGTCTATTACTGCCGTGGTGATTGGTGGCTCTAACCAGTTTCTCACAATCAAGTGGGCTTTTGATTACTCAGGTGCTTATCAGTCAGAAAACGTCTTTATTCCACCTCAAGGCTACTTTGAGTATGGGGTTGGAGAATATGCGGTTGCAGACTATTCAAGCGGTATCCCAATTAAAGCACTGACAAGCAATGCTTCAAGTGCAGGTAAAATCGTACAAACTGGTTACGAAGCCACTATCAATGGCACTCAGTTGTCAATTCAGAAAATTGAACTTCAAGCCAAAGAAGGCAAGATAGGATAAACCATGTCTAATTATTCAAAATCCACTAACTTTGCAACCAAAGATAATCTCTCTCCTGGCAATCCTTTAAAGATTGTTAAGGGTACTGAGATTGACACAGAGTTCAATAACATTGCTACTGCTATAGCAACAAAGACAGACAACTCATCTGCCACAATTACTGGCGGTACGATAAATGGTGCGGTTATCGGTGGAACTACTGCCGCAGCGGGAACATTTACTAACCTTACTGTTAGCACAGCCGCTACGATTGCTTCTGCCGCCATTAGTGCAGGAACAATCAATGGTGCGGTAATTGGTGGTTCATCTCCACTTGCTATTACTGGCACAAACATCACTGCAAATACTGGTTTTAGTGGCCCATTGACAGGTGCAGTGACAGGTAACGTAACGGGTAATTTGACAGGAAATGTCACGGGTAACGTCACAGGTAACGTAACTGGCAACCTGACAGGCAATGTCACTGCGGCTTCTGGCACTTCTACATTCAATAATGTAACCATCTCTGGCTCATTGGACATGGACAGTGCTACATCGGCAACCATTACTGGTTTGGCAAGCCCCACAAACGATTCTGATGCGGCTACCAAGGGTTATGTGGATGCACTAGCCCAAGGTATTGATGCAAAAGCCTCTGTGGTTGCGGCTACTACTGCAAATATCACTTTATCTGGCGCACAAACCATTGATGGCATCTCTATTGTTGCGGGTGATCGGGTCTTGGTTAAAGACCAATCTACTGCTTCACAGAATGGTATTTACTTGTGTGCCACAGGTTCATGGACACGCACAACAGATGCTGACACTTATGCTGAGTTGGTGGCGGCTTTTACCTTTGTTGAAAAAGGCACAACTAACGCTGACTCTGGCTTTATCTGCACAATCGATGCGGGTGGGACATTGGGAAGCACATCGATTACATGGGCGCAGTTCTCAGGTGCGGGACAGATTACTGCGGGTGATGGTCTTACAAAGACAGGTAACACTCTCAATGTAGGAACTGCATCTTCTAGCCGTATTGTTGTCAATGGAGACAACATTGATTTGGCTTCCTCTGGTGTTACGCCAGGCACTTACCAATCTGTTACTTTTGATACTTATGGTCGGGCAACGGCAGGAACGAATCCCACTACGATTGCTGGCTATAACATTACAAATGCTTATACCAAAACTGAAATAGATTCGATATTTGGTTCGACTACTGCTGCGGCTACTTCTGCTTCTAATGCGGCTACCAGTGCTTCAAATGCTTCAACAAGTGCTTCTAATGCTTCTACAAGTGCAAGCAATGCGGCTACTAGCGAAACCAATGCGGCAGCGTCCTACGATGCTTTTGATGACAGATATTTAGGTTCTAAATCTTCTGCTCCTTCTGTAGACAATGATGGGAATGCTCTCCTAACTGGTGCTTTGTACTGGAATACAACAGTAAGCACTTTGTATGTTTGGACAGGATCGGCTTGGTCACAAGCGGCTTTCACGGCAGGTGGTTTCTTAGTTAACACTAACAACCTATCTGACGTATCCAATACTGCTACTGCTCGGACTAACTTAGGTTTGGCTATTGGTACTAATGTTCAAGCATGGGATGCTGATTTAGATACATGGGCAACTAAGACTGCACCATCAAGTACTGTTGTTGGAACTACAGACACACAGACTCTTACAAACAAGACACTAACTGCACCAACAATTGCATCTGCTAACTTAACAACAGCATTGACTATTGCAGGTGCTTCTGGTAGTTCTGGTCAAGTATTAACTTCTAGTGGCTCTGGTGCTGCGCCTATTTGGTCAGCACCTAGTGCTGGTGCAATGACACTTATTTCATCAGCTACAGCAAGTAGTAGTTCTTCTATTATTTTTACTAACTTAAATTACAGCACTTATAAACAGTATATTGTTTTGCTCTCAAACGTTGTTCCAGAAAATAACGGAGTTAGCATCGCTCTGCAAATGTCAAACGACAATGGTGCAACATATAAGAGTGGTGGGTTTGATTACTATTACAACTATATTCGGTTAATGAGTGCATATAACAGGTCGGCTGGTTATGCTGAGCAAATTACGATATCGCCAGGTCTGCTTAACGATGCAAGTAGAGGCGGTGCAAATTTAAGCGTGTACTTAAATAGTCTTATCAATAGCGACTACAACTCGATTTCCTTTAACGGAATGGTTGAAGATTCTTCACAATCCTCCATTCCAGTTTTTGGGGGTGGCTTTACATTAGGTACAGCAGGCCCTATTAACGCTGTTAAGTTTATTCCTTTAGGTGGTGGAACTATTTTATCAGGCACATTCAAACTTTATGGGATTACTTAATTATGCACACACACAAAATTGTTAATGGTGAGCAAGTTCTTTTGACTGCTGAAGAAATTGCGGAAATTGAAACGGCAACCTATACATCTCCTACTACACCAGCTATACCAACTAAAGAAGAATTGCTTGCACAACTTCAAGCATTGTCAGCTCAAATTCAAGCATTAGAGTAAAACCATGACACAAGAAGTCACTCATTCACAAATATACGAAAGACTACTGCCAAGCATTGAGAGATGTTCATTTGCAGAGTGGTTTCCATTGGACTATTACTTGGCCTGTTGAGCCACAATAAGGAGCAATCATGGCTGTTAACGCACAAGAATACTTTGCTACAAACCCAGATGTTGCTGCAGCTTTTGCAGCCAACAACTATGGGATGAGTGCAGATGAGTTTGCAAATTATCACTTTGCAAATTATGGAGCATCAGAAAGTAGAACGCCTGTTGCTGGAGTTACAAACGAACAAATTATAGGTTTTCTAAAAGATAACCCTGATCTGACTGATGAGCAGATTGTTAGTTCGATGAAAACCTATGGTATTTCACCTTCTCAAATGGCTGGCGCTGTTGGATTAAATGAAGGTGAGATTGCTTCTCGTGTAGCGGCTACTGTTCCTTATGGTCAAGCAGTTCTTCTTGGCGACACTTGGGTTCAACCTAATTATCAAGTAACTGGTTCTGGTGAAAATCAACAGATTGGTGGTGTTGAAAGTGTTTCTGTTTACAAAACTACTGGTGGCATCAATGATGAAGTTGCCACAGGAACTCAAATCCAGAACTACAGCCCTACTGGTGAGTTTGCAGGTACTGGTGTTACGAAAAAAACAGACAGTCTTTTAGGTGAGTTTTTATTAGGTTCATTGGGTTTATTTGGTGGTGCGGCTTTAGCAGGATTTGGTGGTGCGGCAGGTGCGGCAGGAACTGTAGGCACTACTGGCTTAACAATGGCTGAGTTGGCTCAACTTGATCTTGCTCTGGGTGGTGCGGGTGGTACTGCGGGTGCAACTGCTCTTGCTAACTCTTTAACTACTGGTGCTTTAGCAGGTACATTGACCAACCTAACAGGTGGTAGCGGTACTGGTGCTTTGACAGGTGGATTGGCTACTGGTGGTGCTGTCGCAGGAATGGGTGGTGCTGGTGGACTAACCGCAGGTGCAGGTGGTGTTACTGGTTTAACAACAGGTGCAGGTGGCGTTACAGGATTGACTACTGCTGGCGGTTTAGCAGGTGCTAATACTTTGCTTGGTGGCTCTACTCTTGGTTCTACTTTAGGTGGTTTAACAACGGGTGCAGTTGGCTCTACTTTGGGTTCTACACTTGGTTCTACTGTTGGCTCTACATTGGGTTCTACAGTTGGGTCTAACCTTGCAAATACTGCTGCATCTACATTGGGTAGAGGTCTTACTTCTGGTAGTTTAGCAAACCTTTTCTCTGGTGGACTAGGTACTGCGGGTAGTTTGCTTCAGATGCAAGAATCTCGTGAAGCGGCTCAAAGAGCGCAAGCCCGTATTGATGCTGAAACTGCTGCTGCCAAGGCTGCTGCTCAGTTTAGACCTGTTGGCATGACTACTCGATTTGGTACTTCAGAATTCCAAGTTGATCCAGTAACAGGTCAATTGACAAGCGCAGGTTATACACTAAGCCCTGAAGCCAAGAATGCTCAAGATCGTTTGGTTAAGTTGGCTGAGTCTGGTTTGCAACAAGCAGAAGGTGCTCAGAAAGCCTTTGAACCACTTCAAACAGGCGCTCAGAGTTTGTTTAAACTTGGTCAAGGTTATCTTGCTGAAAAGCCTGAAGATGTTGCTAAGAACTATTTAGCTTCTCAAATGGCTCTATTGCAACCAGGTCGTGAACTAGAGTTGGCTAATCTGCAAAACAGACTCCAACAACAAGGTCGTGGTGGTTTAGCGGTTGCTCAAGGTGGCACTATGGGTGCAACTACTCCTGAACTACAGGCATTGTTTAACGCTCGTGCTCAACAAGAGGCTCAATTGGCGGCTAATGCTCAACAGTATGGTCAACAACAAGTCCAGTTTGGTGCGGGATTGCTTGGTACTGGCGCACAGACTATGGGTCAATACTATGGTGGTCAACAAGCCGCTTATGCGCCTTACACGACTGCTTTGGGACAAGTTCAAGGTTTAGAGGCTTTGGGTCAACAACCTTTAACAACAGGCATCAACTTGGGACAAATTAGTTCTCAAGCAGGTGCAAATGTTGGAAAACTTGGTCTTACTGGCGCACAATTAAGTACAAACTTGGCAACTGGCGCTGATGCTACTAGAAACCTAGCGGCTCAAGGATTGATAGCGGCAGGTAGTCCTAATGCTCAGTTTGGTCAAGCAATTGGTGGACTGTTTGGTGGTGGATTGCAGTCTGCATTTAGTGGAACAGGTTTAGGCTCTTCTGGTTTTGGAACTGGTTTAGCTTATGGTAATCAAGACCTTGGCTTATTCTTGTAAGGAATCATCATGGCAGAAAATATAGTGGCGGGTCTGTTTGGTATGACTCCACAAATGTATCAGGGTCAACAGTACCAACAAGACTTGAGAAGAGGTGCTGAGTTAGCGCAACTTTCACCAGGAGCTGCTGCACAAGCTAATCTAATGGCAAGTGTTGGTCAACTAGGTCGTGGCTTTGCGGGTGCTTTGGGTATTGAAGACCCACAACTAAAGATGATTAGCACTCGAAACACTATTGCTCAACAGATAGACCAGTCTAATCCTGAGTCAATCTTGCAAGGTGCAAAGATGTTGGCACAAGCGGGAGATCAACAAGGTGCTTTTGCATTGGCTCAATATGCTCGTCAAGCACAGAGTGAGATGGCTCAAACACAACAAAGACGGGCGGCAGAACAATCATCTTTGGCTACTGCGGCTAAGACTCAATTTGGTCTTAAACAAGAAGAGCAATTACGCGATGAATTGTCAAAACTTGGCCCTAATCCCACACAAGAACAGATTATTTCTGTTGTTACTAAATATGGGCCAGCAGATAAAGTATTGGCTACTTTGCAAGGTTCTGCTGACAGGGCTGCTCAAAGAGAGACTTTGCTTACATTGGGTCGTGAAAAAATTGAAGCTAAATTAGAGTCTGATCTTAGACAAGCAAAAACTGATATAGAAAAAGAGCAAATGCGGATTGAAGCTAGAAAAGAACTTGCTCAATTGATGGCATCTCTTAAAGGCCCAAGTCCAGCAGTTCTTAAAGCTCAAGAGAAAGCAGAGAAAGCTGCTGAAGGACAACTTGCTTTGGGTGACACTATTTCTACAGCAGAAACTTTGGTCAAAGATTTAGCCAAAATGGGTGGAATGACAAGCACATCAAAAGGCCCTCTTGCAAACTTAGTTACATCTTTGCAAACGGGAACTGTTGGTCAAATGGCTGGTCGTACTTTTGGTACTGCTGAACAAGCTAAACGTGATGAACTAAAAAGTATTCGATTGCAGTTGTTAAATGCTATTAAAGAAGCTACAGGCATGAGTGCTCAACAACTTAACTCCAATGTTGAATTGAAAACATATTTGGATTCTTTGGGTAGCGAAGGTATGACAAAAGAGGCAAACTTAGCAATCTTAGATAATCTATCAAGGCGTTATCTTAAAGGTTCTATGAATGCCCCATCAAAAGGTGTTGGAACTGCTGAAAATCCAATTGTTTTAAAGTGAGGGATAAAAATGCCAGTATACCAATATGAAGGTAAGCATTACGACTTGCCTGATGGTCTTAGTAATGAGCAAGCAATTGCGAAAATACAAGGTTACTTAGGCAAGACAGTTACGCCTGAACCAGTAGCTACTCCCGTATCAAACTTGGAGTTGATGTTTGGTGCTGGCAGTCCTATTGCTCGAACAATTAAAGGGGCTGTTGTTGACCCCGCATTGGCTGTTAATCAGTTGTTAGCAAGTACGGGTTTGTTTGGCAAAGACATTAAGCGAGGCGCAACTCAACTTGTTAGTGATGTTGAACAAGCAACTACTGAAGGTCGTGCAAGAGTTGGAAGTAGTGGTTTTGATCCATACCAGACGCTTGGTAATGTTATAAGCCCTGTAAATCGTTTAGTTGGTGTTACACAAGCACCACTTCAAGGTGCAGGTTTAATGGCTAACATAGCCCGATCTGGAAGCACTGGTGCGGCTTTAAGTGCTTTGCAACCAGTAAATGCTCCTGTAGAGCAGTTTGGTGAGCGAAAACTAGAGCAAATGGCGACTGGTTTTGTTCTAGGCCCTGTTGTTGAAGGTGGTGTAAAGGCTGTTGGAGGTCTTTTAAACACCTTAAAAGGGCTAACTCCTACTGGTCGTCAGGAGTTCATGCAAAAACAGTTGAATGAACTTGCTGGGCCTGATAGAACAAAAGTAATTGAAGCATTGCGTGATGCCAAGGAATTAGTAAGTGGTTCTCGACCAACTGTGGCACAAGCAATTTCTGATATTCCTACAGCAGTTGAACTTGCGGCAGCGCAAAGTAAACTTGCTAGTAAAGCAAAAGTAGCAGGTGAGTTCCAAGAGCGTTTAGTTGAGCAACAAGCGGCTAGGGCAAGAGAGATTCAATCTGTTGCTGGCACAGAGGCTCAGAGAGCTGCTGTAATTGCAAAAAGAGAAGAAGTAACAACGCCAATGCGTGAGGCAGCATTAGAACAAACCAATCTTGCAGGGCCTATCTTTACAAAGCTAGAAAAAGAGATTTCAGATAAGTTTAATAGTTTGGCTGCTGCCGAACAAACATCTGGTATGACTGGTTTAGCGGCAACACTCCAACAGGCTGTGGCAACAAAAGGACAACCTGGTTGGCTGTCTGCGGGTGACATTGCGTCAGAAGCTGCAGGTCGTGCAAAAGCATACAAAGAACTTGCAAGAACATTGCGTGGTGAAGCCCAATTAAAGCAATTCCAACTTAACAGTTTAGAACAAAATGGATTCTTTCCATTACGTGCATCTGATTTAACAGACCAACTAGACAAAGCCATTCGTGGGACTGTATCTGACCAAAGTAAAGCTGTTTTGCAAGGTATTAGAGATAAAGTTGTTTCTAAGGCTGATGAAAATGGTTTGTTAAATAGCCGTGATGTATACGAAAATATTAGAAAAATATCCAATCAAGATGTCGCAAAAATGCTTAATCTTGGTGAGCAATATGCTTCTGGTGGAATCCCTCAACAAGCTGCGAAAGCCATAGGTAGTGCAAAGCAATTTATTGATGCTTCTTTAAACAAATCATCTGATGGTTTATGGGGCAAATATCTTACTTCTTATGCAGATTACAGTAAAAAACTCAACCGCATGGAAGTTGGCGATTACTTATCTAAGAGTTTAAATACTCCTTTAGGCAAAGAATCTGCTGGTGAATTTGCTACTGCCGTTGAGAATGCTGCAGGAACAATTAAAAAATCTACTGGCATTCCAAGGTTTGAGAAGTTGTCAGATGTTTTAACTCCTAAAGAAGTTGTTTCTGTAAACAACGTATTGGCAGACCTAAAACGTGATTCAAAAGCAAAAGAACTTGCTAGAAAAGTTAGTGCGCTTGATATTGGTGGCCCTGAAATTCTAAAAGAAGCCCCACAACTGTTAAACAGAACATATACAGTAATGAAGGCGGCTGTTGAATACTTGCAAAGAGGTAATGCAGACGCTTACAACAAACAGATGGCTGAGCTAATGATGAACCCAGGTGCTTTGGCTCAGTTTATGACTGTTGGCATACCTAAAGGTAGAACAAATGAGTTTGTTTCTTCAATGATGAAGTTAATGGATGCTCCAACTAGATCGGCATTTATTCAGTCGTTTACAGTACCTGCTGCTGCTAAAGAAGTTGGGGATTCACAACTTACTATGGCAGAGTAATGAGAGACTTTGCCGAAGCATTTGTTGCGGCAGTCTTTCTTGTTTGTTTTGTCATTTATTGTAGTTATATTATTGTTTGGGCATTTCCGTGATCGCCTTTCTCTTGGCGGCAACCATAGAGTACCGATGTATTAAGTGGACTTGGACTGGTGATGTTTACAACCGAAAGGTTGTGTGCATTAAGTGGGAGAGAAAGAAGTGATCGATCCTCTAACGGCTCTAGCTGGCATACAGTCAGCTATTTCGATGGTCAAGAAGGCAGCCAATGTTGCCAATGACCTAGGCTCACTTGCGCCCATGATTGGTAAGCTATTTGACGCTAAGTCTGTAGCTACAAAAGCAATGCTTCAAGCCAAGCAGTCTGGCAAAGGCTCGAACATGGGTACGGCTTTGCAGATTGAGATGGCTTTAGAACAAGCCAGAGCGTTTGAGGAAGAGCTAAAGATGCTCTTCATGCAGACAGGCAAGATTGATGTCTGGAACAAGATTAAAGCCCGTCAAGCAGAGATGGACTTGGCAGATGCTAAAGAAATAAGCGCACTAAAGAAGGCAGAGAAAGAAGCTAAACAAAAAGAGCAAGAACAACTGGAGATTGGCTTGGCAATCGGTGGAATCTGCTTTGTTTTGTTTCTAGTCTTTATTGGTGTCAATGAGTTGATGACATTCTGTGAAGCAACAAGAAGGTGTGGTCGGTGAATGAGTATCAAAAGACCTTTGACTTGTGCCTCAAGATATTCGTTTACGGGTTAGTGGCTTTGTATTTCTTGGGTTTTCTGAAGTTCTTACCTGATGATCTGTCTGACAGAATTGTCAATCTTCTACTTGGAAAGGTTGGTCTTGGTAAATGAAGTACTTACTTGTATTTGTAGCTTTTATGCTACATGGTTGTGATGAGAAATATCGCTATTTTTGCCAAAACCCAGACAATTTCCATGCTGAACAATGTCAGAAACCTAGATGCCAATTCACTCAGACTTGTCCTGAGTACTTGGTTGCCCCAATCTTGGAGAAAAAAATCAATGATGTCCAACCAGAAACAAAAGCTAACAACTGAAGAGATTGAAGTCAGGATTTGGGGGTTTGTTGTGATTGCGGTCACACTTATCCTCATGTTTATTGTTGCTGCTTTGCTCTATTCTGTGACTTTTGTCACTCAGCCTATCAAGAGTATGGCCCCGATTGACCAAGCCTACACCAAGATGCTGAACGACATTGTTCTGTTGATCGTGGGCGGTATCGGTGGTGTTATTGGCAAACGGGCTATGTCAAGTGCCGCTAGAGCGTTTAATCCTCCAACGCAACCAATGTGTCAACCAATGGGCTATGGAGGCTCTATGGGCGGTTTTAACTCGTCCTATGCCCCTCCGCAATCTGCGTATGGTTTGCCTTCTCAACCTTTTGGTGCTATGCCTGTTTGGAAGAACCCAGAGTTGGATGAATCTTGGACACCTGGCCCTCCTCCCACTACTCCTCCTGACCACCTAGAAGATGACCAAGAGCGTGAAGAATTGGCTCAAGCAAGAAAAGAGGCTGAATAATGTTCCCAATCCCTTTGCCTTGGTTAATCGTGGGTGTTTTGGTATCTCTCTTTGGTACATACCAAGTTGGACACCACTATGGGTGGCTAGAACGTGATA
>Ga0315906_10007075_pt1 | contig 13731 bp, 5 predicted proteins | sample LakEriMetagenome_4_FD_203526 | JGI IMG/M metagenome (GOLD analysis project Ga0315906, IMG submission 203526) | Freshwater fungal communities from buoy surface, Lake Erie, Ohio, United States - Buoy 2 MA122 | ecosystem: Environmental > Aquatic > Freshwater > Lake > Lake biofilm | place: USA: Lake...
GGGCGGCGCTCATGGCGATCGTCGGATCGCTCGGCGCACTGCGGGGAAGGGACTGGAACGGCGATGCGATCATCGCGATCGCGGCGATGGCGATGCTCGCCGCGAGTCCGATGGACGCGCTCAATCCGGGGTTCCAGCTGAGCTTCGTCTGCGTGCTCGCGCTTCGCCATCTCGCCGGGCCGATCCGTTCGCGCTGGTTCGGCTGGCTTCCTCGCGACGACGGGCGGACAAGGTCTGGATTCGCGGGGATCGCGGGCGACCAGCTTTCGCGCGCGCTCGCCGCCGGCGCCGCTGCGTTCGTCGCGAGCACGCCGATCGTCCTCGCCCACTTCGGCACGATGCATCTCCAGGGGACGGCGCTGACCCTTCTCTGCGCACCGCTCTCCTCGGCGACGCTCGCGCTCGCGTATCCGAAGGCTGTCCTTGGAATGCTGTGGGCACCGCTGGCGGCGCCTGCCGGGCCGGTGCTCTGGTTCCTCGCATGGTTGCAGGTCGGGTTCGTGGAGATCGCGCTTTCGACGACAGGCGGAGCGTTCGTCGTGGGAAGACCGCCTCCGGTCCTCATGCTGCTGCTCGCGATCGCGGGGGTCTGCGCGATCGTCCCGCGACGCCGCGGCATTCGGATCGTGGCGCAGCTCGCCGCGGTCGCGATCGTGGCGCGCGTCGCGGTCGGTTTCCGCGTGGAACCGGACTCGTCGCCGCTCCTCGAAGTGACGGCGCTCGCCGTCGGCGATGGATCCGCGTACATCGTCGAGTCGGATGGCGTCGTGGCGCTCTTCGACGCAGGATCGAGCAGCCACGGCGGAATCGCCGCGCAGTCGCTCGGGCCTCTTCTCGACGCGCGGGGCGGAGCGATCGACACGGCGTTCGTCAGCCATCCGAACCTCGATCACTTCAGCGCGATGCTCGACGTGGTGCGCTATGCGTGCGTGCGCCGCGTGGTCGTGCACGAGTCGTTCGCCGCGAAGTCGGCGGCCATGCCGGCGGTGCGCGACTTCCTTGACGGTGTGCGCGACGCAGGCACCGACATCGAGTTCGTCCGCAAGGGGGATGTGCTTCGGATCGGCGCCGCGACATGGACGGTCCTCTGGCCTCCCGATGGATTCCGATCGCGGCGCGAGAACGACTGCTCGCTCGTCCTGAGGGTCGAGGTCGCAGCCTCAGGGACGCATGATGGATCGAGTCGCAGGCACGTGCTCCTCACTGGCGACATCGAGACGGAGCCCGCGGCGAGACTCGTCGCCTGGCATGACGCGGGCGGCGTCGATCTCACGGCCGACGTGATGGAGCTTCCGCATCATGGAAGCTGGCGTCCGGCGATCGTTCCGCTGATCGGGCGGGTCGCGCCGAGCGTGATCATCCAGTCGACGGCATCCCGTCGCTTCGATACGGATCGGTTCGCCGAACACATCGCCGACGGTGTCCGGCGCTTCGTGACCTGCCGTGACGGCACGGTCCGCATCTCGATCGGAGCGGATGGTGAAATCTCGACCTGGCTCTTCGACAGGAGCATTGCCGGTGCCTGGCGCAGCGCAGGGCGGATCTCACCGCGCCGGCGAAGGCGACGAGATCAAAAGACCGCGCGAGCAGCGGATCCGGTCGCCCACCGGCCCATCGCCGCCATCACGCAGGATGAGCGAGAGCGTGTCGGCGGCAGCCGGGTCGAACTCGATGCGGAGCGTTGCGCGCGATGTCCCGGCGCCGAGGCGTGCCGAGTTCGTGGCGGATGCACCGGCGCGCAACTCGATCTCAACCGATCCGGAGTCGCGGAGATCGCTGTCGCTCGCGACGTCGATCGTGGCGACGAGACGGGTGGCGGAACCACTGAAATCGCGAGGGATAGGCCAGTCGATGGTTGCGGGCGAGTCGATGGAGATGGTTCCGAGTCCCATGATGTCGGGGCTGGATGCATCGCGACGGATGGCGCTCGAGATATCGTAGCGATACTCGCCCTCCGGAACGCTGGCTCTCGAGGGCGTGATCGAGGTGAGGTCTCGGATCCGGCTGCGCGCGAAGGAGATGCTGGTTGGATCGGCGAGTCCGCCGGCGAATGCGATCTCCTCGCGAATCTGGGGGAGCCGTGGATCGGACGGACGGTACCGCCAGCCCGTCGACGCGTCGAACCGGACATCCGACGCGAAGAGAACGGTCCCGTCGGCTGCGCGGACCTCGACAGCGTCTTCGAAGGAAGGCGCATCGGTCGACGCGTCGGCAAGCGCGATGCAGGCGATTCGGTCGAGAGAGATCCGGCGCGGTCCTTGCGACGACTGCTCGGGTGGATCCGACGGCTGTTCGTCCGACTTCTCGGATGCAGACGCTGGCCCAAGGAGGATGTCGTCGCCAATCGACTCGACGAAGCCCTCGAGTCGATCGCCGTTGATGAGCAGCAACCGGTCGAGCGATTCGCTTCGCTCGATCGGACGAGCGCCGGTGAATCGAAGGCGTGCGGTGCGATCGATCAGGATCGGCATCCCACCAAGCCAACGATGGTCCCACACGAGGGCTCCGGCATCCATGCGCTGCGTGCCAGGAAACGTCTGTCCATCGACAAGCTCCAGCACACCGGTGACGTCGCTCAGCCTGGGCGTCGAGGAGGATCGCGGCATGCGTCGCAGTCGATCGGACCGATCGCGGAATGCGGCCATGGCGATCGATCCACGGTCCAGCTCGATCTCACCGGACGCTCCGCTGGTCGCGAGGACGACGATCCTGTCGCCTTCGAGTCGCTGAAGCCGACCCGTGATCCACGATCCATCCATGCGAACGGCCTCGACATCGATGCTTCGCGGGAGCGGGGACTCGGACTGCGCGAAGGAAGAGAGGGCGATACCGGACGCAGCAGCGAGAGTCGGGACGATGCCACGCGGGAGAGGAAGGGGCCTCGTCATGGACGATTCCTATCGCTGGAAGATCGGGAGGTAGCGCTTGGGCATCTGGAGAACGATCAGCGCCATCGCGGTGCCGTAGGCGTCGCCATTCTGCGGATCCGACCATGTGCCGTCCGGCGACTGACGCGCAAGCAGCTCCTCGCGAATCGCCGGCCACCATTCGCGCCAACGCTCGCCGCCGGCGAGATACATCGCCTGAACCGCGTAGTAGTGCCCGTAGAAGTAGTGGGGCTGCGAGAAGCCGAACTGAGGATTGGCTCGCCCGCCGCGAGGAAAGGCGTTCGCACGGATGTAGTCGAGACCGCGCTCGATCGAACGGTCTTCGTACACGCCTGCGTAGAAGAGGCTTGCGACTCCGGCAGCGGTCCGTGGCCACGCGGATCCGCTGGTGTCCTTCATGTACCGGAATCCGCCGTCGTCGTTCTGACACTCGCGGACGTACTTGATGGCGTCGTCGATCGTGGACTTCGGAACCTTGACGCCGGCGTTCCGCGCGCTCCGCAGCGCCATCACCTGGCAGATCGTGACGGAGACGTCTGCATCGTTGGGCACAGGGTTGTATCGCCAGCCACCTTCGTCGTTCTGGCTGCTCACGATGAGTTGCACCGCGCGCACCAGCGCATCGCGGACCTTGTCGTCCGCCTGGTTCATCCCGTAGATCTCGCCAAGGAACAGCGTGGCGAATCCGTGACCGTACATGGGGCCGTGCGTCTCATCCGAGACGAGCAGTCCCGTCTCAGTCGCGTGCGCGAGGATGAACTCGAGCGCCTTGCGAACGGAATCTCCGTAGTCGCCGCGGCCCGGGACATTCCCGTCGGCCATGAAGGCGATCGCTCCGAGGCTTGTCACGCCGACATGCGAGCCATAGCGGCCTTGCCCGTAGGAACCATCGGACTTCTGCAGCCGGCGCAGCGCCTCAAACCCTCGCCGGACCGCTTCTTCGAGCTTCGGCGTGATCTCATCCTCCGCTGGCGCGTTCTCCGCGCCTTGCGGCTTCTCGGGAACGACGTCGGGCTTCGCCACGGGCGCATCATCGACGGGAGCGGACGCGGGTCGACCCGCACCAACGGGACCAGAAGGCGTTGCCTGCGAACCGGACGCTTCGTCGGCGATCACTGCTGCCTCCATCGGTCGCAACGTCGTCGAGTCAGTGCTCTCCCACCGGTCCGGAAGCGTCGGCGCCGACCCACCGTCGTCACGATCTTCCTGATCGTAAACACAGAGAAGGTCTTGCCGCCATGGGAATCCGTGACGGCTGACCATGGATGCGATGGAGGCCATGGATGCCATGGCTTCCACCTCGTCCATCCATGCGGAACACTCGGTGTCGTTCGGATTCGAGGTCCGCCCATCCTGGAGCGGGCCGTCGCCCGATGTCAGGTTCGCACAGACGATCATGGTCGCAAGGTGAAGCGGGAGAATCATCGCGAGGCCTCCTCGGCAAGACGCCGGTAGTACTCGCGCGTCAGTCGCTCGTACATGCTTGAGACGCGATCCCGCCGGCCCTGGAGCACCATCTCTCTGATGCGATCAGGAAGCCTTCCCCATTCGATGCGCGATTCGGTGAGCTCGGAATCGGATGCGGTCCCCTCCTCCGACGGCGGTGGTTCGGCTTCTCCGGACTCGCCTGATGTGGAGGTGCTGCCGCGCTGACGATCTTGCTGCCGCTGTCCCGACGGCTGGCTCGACTCGGATGGATCCTCGCTCGAACTTCGCTGCTGACGCGAGCTTGATCGAGACTGGGACTTCTGCTGCTGCTGCTGTCGCTGCGCCTCCTCGAGAAGCCTGTCGATTGATCGGAGCGCGTCCTCCTGCAGCCGCTGCGTACCGAGTCCGGCGTCCTTCTGATCGCTCAGCCGCTGGGCAGCTCCCTTCATTGCCCCGATCGCTCGGGTCACGAGATCCTCCATCGACGCTTCGGCAAGCGACTTCTCGAGTCGACGGCGCTGCTCCGCCTCGGCGGCGTCGGACGAACTTGACGCATCCGACGCGTCTCCGGGTTGTTGCGTCGGAACTCCAAGCAGGTCGTCCAGCGACTTCGGCTTCACCGTGGGCTTGGCGGCGTCTGGCGCGCCTGGTGCGTCGGGTGCCTTCGGTGGCACGGCGGACGACCCTTGGCCAGACGTCTGTCCGCTCGTAGGCGTGGGGTTTGTGCCATCCGACTGCGCATGGCCGCTGGATGCGGCGAGGCATGCGACCGCGAGGAACGCACCAATCCCAAACCGGGATTTCTGCGAGCGCGAACCCGTCATGATCCTCCTCCAGAATCCCGCGACGGATCCCGCGGACTCTCCTTCGAATCGCCATCGCCTCCCGACTCGGGCCGTTCCGGGTCAGGCGAGCCTCCCTCGTTGGGTATGACTCCCTGTCCGTCGGGACCACTGTCGCTTCGCGAGATCTTCCGGGCGAGGCTCGCGCCAAGCTCCAGGATCCGCTGCTGCCTCGCGGCAAGCTCGGCGATCAGCGAAAGACGAGCCGCACCGTCGAGAGACTCGAGCGACTCCGACGCGGCGCGTGTCCGCTTCGCAAGGCTCTCCTGCATGGCACGGAGCAGCTTGATCTCGGCGACCGGTGGAACGGTTCCGCTCGGTGCACCACTTCCCTCATTGCCCTCGCCTCCGGCCTGCTGCTGCTCGCCGAACGGATCCTCGTCCTCCGCGCCTGACGTCTCGTCGAGCGCCGTCACGATCGCTGAGAGCGATTCGATCGTCGCCTCGATGTCTGGCTTCGCGGCGTCGACAAGTCCCTGTGAAAGGTTCCCGCGCGCGCTCTCCAGCGCATCCTCGATCTGGGAGTGCATCTCGACGAGGGCTTCGGATGCGCCGATGTCCTCTTCCTGGCGCAACAACTCGGAGATCCGCGTGCGGATGTCGTCCTGCACCAGCCCGAGCCGCCGGCTCTCGATCAGCTCCCTTCGACCACTCGCCTTTCCGTCGGCCGTCCCGATCGACGCTGCCGCATCTCGGACTCCAACTTCCCGCTCGAGGAACTCCCGGTACTTCGCGATGAGTTCCTCCCGCTTCTCCTCCTCGGCGCGCTCCTCCGCGCGTTCTGCCGCCTGCTCCGCCTCCGAAAGCGCGGCCTCCAGCGACTCGAGCGCGGATGCGACCGAGCTCTCCGCGTCCTCGCGGCGATAGGGCTCGGTCCGACCGGCCTTGGCTGCGGCGACCAGGCTTGTCGAGGCGGCGTCGATGAATCGCGCCGCACGTGCGGCCTCGCGGCTCTTCGCACGGGCATCGGCCGCGACTCCCCGCGCGTTCTGCGAAATCCGGCCGAGCTCCATGGCGGATCTCTCGAGTTCCGCGGTCTTCCCGACCACATCCTCGATCGCTCCGGCCGACTTCAGTTCGATCGCCGCGGCATCGGTCTCCGTGATGAGGCGCTTGATCGAGTCGACGAGCTCCTCGAAGACGCGAGACAGCTCCTTCGCCCTGACCTTCCGATCCCGAGTCAGCTCCTCCATCGCGCGAGAGAGCGCCGCCGAAGCGCGCTCCTGCGACTGACGCGAACGCTCGAGGCGGTTTTCTGCGGTCTCCTCCGACGCGTTCTCGAGCTCCTCTCGCACGCGACCTTCATCCGCCTGCTCGGCAGCCTCGCGCAACGCTTCCGCCTGGGCGGGATCGGAATCGCGAAGCGACTCCGCGCGCTCCTTGAGCTCGGCCACCACCTGCTCCGCCTCCTGCGCCGCCTGCCGTTGCCGGCTGGAGAGCGCGTCAAGCGCCGCTCGCGCCTCCGGAGGAAGCTCGTCCCGCGCCTCGCCGTTCGACTCGCGCGCCGCCTGGTCGGTCTCGCGTCCGAGCTGACGGACGCTGTTCGCCAGCGATTCGAGCCTTCGTCTCGCGATCCACGCATCCTCGCTGCGATCGAGCAGCCGGACGAGATCCTCGAGCTCGGCCCGGACATCCTCCTGTCGCTGCGTCGCCTCACGGCGGGCTTCCGACGCAGCCGCCTCGGCGGCACGCCGTGCCTCCTCCGCGATACCGGGCTCGCTCGCCCGTTCGGCTGATTCGCCGGCCTCGGCGATTCCTTCCGCAGCCTCGGCGCTCCGACGCTCGGCCATCTCCGCGAGATCCGCCGCCTGCTCGACGAGATCGGCAAGACTTCCCTCGGCACGACCGTTCCTCTCGAGCCGCGTCGCCGCCTGGCGGATCGCCTCGCCGGCTCGCGCGATGCCCTCGGTCACGCCGCCCTGCAGTTCCGCGGCCGACTCGACAGGTGCGTCGCCTTCGACCGCCTCCCGCGCCTTCGCCTGACGCTCATCAGCGCGCATCGCGTCGCGCCGAACGCCCGCAAGCGTGGTTTGGATCTGCCTCTCGAACTCCTCCTCGCCGACGATCCTGAGCGTCCGTGGCGCGCTCATCGTCCGGTTCGGCCTGCTCGTGTCGGCAGGCTCGCCGTCCGAAGCCGGTCTCGACGCAAACCCGTCCTCGGAGTACGCGCGAAGGACGAGCGCGTCGCCCGGCTCGAGCTTCAGATCCGAGAGTTCGAGCAGTCTCGACATCTCCGCGGCCACCTGCGTCGGCTCGAGAGGCGCGGCATCCTCGAACACCATGCCGTCGCCCGACTCCTCGCCCATCCTGCGTACGGCCTGGATGCCTGCAGCCTGAAGCCCGAGATCGTCGCGAACCTCCGCCGCGATCTCGATGCGCGCATCGGCGAGCACCGACTCGTCCTGCGTCGGCAGCACCATCGCGGCCGTCGGCGGCCTGTCGACCATGGTCTCGATCGCGAACACCGCGGGCGCATCGCGGGAAATCCCGTGCTCATCGACGAGCCGGATCTCGACCCGACTCCCGGAACTCGCATTGAATCGCACCATCCATCGGCGCGGATCCGTCGGATCGAGGGCGATCGATGGGATGGAGCCCGGAACTTCCGCCATCGGCCGCGTTCCGGTTGCCGCAAGCCGCACCTGCGTCTCGCCCTGCATGAGCAGCGCGTCGGATGCATCCGGTCCGAAGTCGACCTTGCGATCGACCTCGAGCGAGATTTCCACCGAGCTTCCCTCGAGAACCGGATCGGTGAGGACGCCGCGGGAATCGAGTCCGCTCCCGAGCTCGGCGATCCGCTGCCCGATGAATCTGCGCGCGTACTCCGGCGGCTCGATCGTCGCGCGACTCGCGACGATCGCGGGAGGAAACACAAGCTGCGCCGACTGCACCTCGGTCTCGGCGTCGGACGTCAGGAACTGGAACTCGATCGAATCCCCGTCCGCATCGACCAATCGCTCGAACGATCCGGACGGCTGGCGCGCGAGCGCCGCCTCGTTCCATGCGCCGGCGACTCCGCTCCGAACGATGCGGTATCGAGCGCGGATTCGCTCGCGCTCCGCGTCGCCGCGATCGAGGCTCGCCCGAAGCGCGAACGGCTTCGAGCGATTGGCGACCATTCCCGCCTCGACGAGGCTCGACACCGCGGTTCGCGCCGGCCAGACGGCATCCGACCATGGCGCCAGCGTGCGTCGCACGGCGATCGACGCCGTCTCCGGCGCCTGGCTCGCGGCAAACACGATCGCTGCGGCGGCCGCGATCGCGCCGACGACGCGCAGCAGCGCCGGCTTTGGATTGAGCACCTGGGCGAGCCGCATCCCATGCGCGCGCTCGTCCGCGTCCGCGACCGCACGACCGGCGAGCGGATTGGTATCGGCGACGCCCGCGAGTTCGAACTCGACGGCGGACGCGAGCCAGCCTGAAAGCTCGGGACGCGACCGCTCGATCCGCAGCGCGATCTCCGTCGGCGTGGGTCGGAACCGCAGCGCCGGAAGCACGAACCGACGCAGATCGAGGAACAGCAGCACGATGATCGCGGCGAGCACGATCGATCGGATCGCCGCTGGAAACCGCAGAAGCGCGTCGATGGCCGCCGCGCCCACGAACAGCATCGCCGCGAGCAGGAGCAGCGCGGCGACGGCCCCGGCGATCCGCAGCACCCGCGCGTTCCGCGCGATGCGAATCACCTCGGAGACCGGTCGCGATCGAATGCGGCTTCGCGCGTCGCTCATCGGTACGACTCCCCGCCTCGGTGCGCTGTGCGCGCCGCCCCGCCGAGCGCGCTCGAGGCATGCATGCGAACCATCGTAGATTCCGACTCGATCGAATCGAAACGGATGACGCTCCGTTCCGACCGATCTCCCTCCGCTTGAACCGCATCGATGCGCGGAAGCCGCGTGGATCGAGCTCGTTTCGCAGGAAACCCACCGCGCGGGGGACCGAGAATCCCCGACTCGAACTGCGGCGATTCACCCGTCGCGCCGACGCGCGGGCCGGTCGATCGCACCGCCTTCGGCCTGGATCCCACCGCGACGCCCGAATGGCGAGGCTCTTCGCCGACGCAAGTCAGGACGCCGCGTCCTTCGAAGCCCCTACGACGATGCTCGTGCAACCTAGACAAGCCGCAACCACCGCCTTCCTGCCCACTCGACCGCCACCAGCAGAAGCAGCAGCGCGAAGGCGAGCGGCGTGTCCCAGATCGGGCGCACCACGCTCTCGTCGATCTCGCGCGAACGCCGCGGAAGCAGTTCCGCGATCCTCGACAGGCCACCCTTCTCGAGCACCTGTCCGCCGGTCCGGCGCGCGATCTCCTCGAGCGCCTCGCGATCCGCATCGCCACGACGCAGCTCGTCGTCCCGCCTGACGACCTCGAGCCTCGCCGACGCGCGCCCGAGCGACGCATCCTCGAGGACGACGTCGAACAAACCCGCCTTCTCGGCGACGATCGTTGCGGTTCCCTCGGCGCCGTCGCGCACGACCTCGAGCCTCCCGACCACAGCGCCATCCGCGCCGCGGACCTCCACCGGAAGCGTCGCTGGCGCGATCCGCGCCGACTCCTCGTCCGCGATCCGCACCGTGACGACGGCCGTCTCGCCCGGAGCCACGCGGGCGGGCGACACCTCGATCTCCATCCGGTCGTCGCCCTGCGCGATCGATTCGCGCGCGAGCATCCGGACGATCGGAACCCAGAACCTCTCGGGGAACCGCTCGCCTTGCCCGTACCGCCACCGCCAGATTTCGTCGGTCGCGACGAACACCGTCTCGCCGGCGCCGAAGCGCATGCGCACGACGGCCGCCGTCGGCTCGACCGAAGTCGACGCGCCGCCCACCGCCGCCGCCCTCGCAAGCACTTCGGCGGTCGGCTTCAGCCGCGCGGACGCGATCGTCTGGACATAGCGGAGCTTCGACCACGCGAGATTCGGATCGACGAACGCATCCGGCCAGCCGTCCGCGTCGTCGCTCAGCCGCAGGAGCCCGAGCCGAGCCGCCGCGTCGGTCGGCTCGACCGCCGAGGGCCCGGATCGAGGCGCCAGCGCAAGCGGCGGCCGGAACGGCAGCAGGTCGGCGAGCGCGGTTCCTTCCCACGACGCCGGCGTGGCGCGATCGCCCGCGATCCAGAGAAGCCCCGCTCCACGCTCGCCCACCTCGGTGCGCATGATCTCGAGCTGGTCGGGCGAGAAGAATCCGCTCGGAACGTCGCCGATCACGAAGAGGTCGTACTTCGCGAACTCCTCGCGCGTACGCGGCAGGCGCGCGATCGGCATGTTGCCCTCCTGCGCGAAGTCGCGATCGGCGCTCAGCAGCATGACCGAACTGTCGACGTCCTTCTCGCGCAGCAGGAGGTTCTTGAAGTACCGGTACTCCCAGCGCGACGAGCCCTCGATGTAGAGGACGCGCACCGGCCGATCGACGAACTCGACCGTGAATTCGCGCACATCGTTCTCGGCGACGAGATCCTTCCGCTCGGCGACGATCTCCGCGCGCCAGTTCCTGACACCGGCATCGCCGGCCGGCGCATCGAGCACGAAGGTGCGATCCCCGTCGGGCCCGCCTTCCGCACCGGAACCTCCGGCGGAATCGCCGCCGGATTCCTCCCGCCGCGCGATCTCGCGACCCGTCGCGACATCGACGAGCCGGACCGCGATCGGCCCCTGCATTCCGCCGGCGTCGACCCGCACCTCGACGGGAACGCGATCGCGCACGAACGCGCGCTGCGGCGCGCCGACGCCGACGATCGCCGCATCGCCGACCCGCTCGCGCGCGCCGAAGGGAAGCACGAAGACGGGAATCGAATCCCGTTCGAGCGCGCGATAGGTCTCGGCCGAGACCGGCGCCGCGCTCCGACCGTCGGAGAGGATCACCAGTCCGCTCAACGGCCGACCGGCCGCACGGGCGAGCGACTGGCGCAGCGCGCCGTCGAGATCGGTGCGCTCTCCGTCGGCGCTTCCCGGATCGGGGAGCGGAGACGACGCATCGCGCGGCAGCGTGAAGACGCCTCCTGCGAACCCTGCGAAATCGACGTCCTTCGTGCGCGCGAGCTTCTCGAGAACCGGCTTCGCCGCATCGATCTCCGCGCGCATCTCCTCGTCGCGGGTGCGACCGTCCGCACCGTCGGCGATCGTCATCGACCGGCTCCGGTCGACGAGCATCACCACGCGGTCGAGCTCGACGCGCATGCGCTCGAAGCGCGCGGCCGGTCCGCAGAGAAGCGCGACGACGAACAGGATCGACGCGATCCGCACGCACGCGAGCGCCACGCGAATCGCACCGCCGCCGCGCGCCGCGCCGAACGAGATGCGCCGGTAGCTCCACCATGCGATCGCGGCCGCGGCGACGAGCACCAGGAACCACGCCCACGCCGGCATCGGCCGCTCGAAGACGAGCGACATGGCCGTCGCGGCATCGGGAGTCTCGATCGCGGCGCCGTTCATCGCGAACCTCCCGCCGACATCGCGCGCGCGCCCGTGCGCACCCGTCCGACCGTCGCGACCGTGGGCTCGACCCGCGAGCTCGCGCGCGTCGATGCGTGCGAGAAGACCCGGCTCAGCACCCCTTCGGCGATGAGCGCGAGAAGCGCGAGCGCGAAGAGCCACGGCGCGACCGGCGAGTCCGAGCGACGCACCGAATCCTCGCCCTCGAGCGCGGCACCCGCGAACTCGACCGCACCGAGCGGCGCAAGCGCCGCACGCACCGCGTCCTCGCCGACCGGCGCAAGATCGATCGAGCCTTCGCCTGCGTTCGCCGCGACGATCGTTCCATCGTCGCCACGCCAGAGCCCGACGACCGGAACGATCTCGCGCGAAACGCCTTCGTCGTCCGTCGCGATCGCGCGACCACCCGATTCGGTGAAGCCGATCGACGGCTGCGCCGCGAGACGCGCCCCGACCGCCACGCTGCTGCTTCCGCCGGAGAGCTGAAGTCCCGCACGCACCGTCTCCTGGACGAGCGGCACCATCAGCGGCTTGATCGGAAGATTCGTCCACGCGAGCTCGGGTGCGACCGCAAGCAGCGCGACGAGCCCGCGCCCACGCTCGCCGGCTCCATCGCCCGGCGCCGGCTGCTCGACCACGAGAAGCGGCGAACCGTCCGCGAAGGCGAGCACCGTCGAATCGCGCGACGCGCCCTCGATCGGCACGCGGCGGCGGACTTCGATCGGCGCGACCAGTGCCGCGATCTCGGCGCGAATGGCGGCCAGAAGCGCCGACGCCGGCTGCTCCTCGGCGAGCCTCAGCGGTTCCGGCGCATCGACGGCCTCGCCGGCGAATCGCGCGCGGATGCGCAGCGCCGGCAGCACGGTCGACGACCAGCCCTGCGCCCGCGTCTCACCGGAGGGAACGATCACCGCGATCCGCCCTTCGCCGACGAAGGTCGACACCGCGGACACCGCGGCCGCGCTCAGAAGATCCGGCCTCGTGACCACGACCGCGTCGGCGCCGACGAGCGCGCGCGCATCGCAGTTGGCCGGATCGATCTCACGCACGCGCAGTCCCGAGCCCACGCCAGGCGCGAGGGCTCGCGCGATCCAGAGCGCCGACGGAACTCCGTCGATGTCGGCCGCATCGAGCGTTCCGCGACGACCGACCACCGCGACCTCGATGTCGCGCCGCAAATCGACCACGGCGAACGCACGATTCCCGACCAGAAGCGCATCGCCGTCGAGCGCGACCTCGATCCCGCGGCGACGCGTCGAGGGCGCGCCGGCATCCGACGACATCAGCAGGAACTCGACCATCGCCTCGGTCTGCCCGGCCTCCCACGCGATCGTGCGCGTGGCGGCTCCGGAAAGTCCGTCTCCGCTCGCACGAACGCGCGTCTCGCCTGCGCCGAGCGATGCTCCGGTGCGCGAGACAACCGCCCGAACCGCGACGGCTCCGCCCGTCGGAAGCGGCCGCGCGTCGATCGCGCGCACCCGCACGTCGAGCGGCGCCTCCGCCGCGGGAACGAGCGCCCGGACGAGAAGCGGCTTCGCGGCGGCCGGATTCGCCGATGCTCCTGCCGCGGCGTCGGTGCCGTCCTCGGATCCGTCGTCCTCGGATCCGTCGGCCGCGAGCAGCCGATCGGGCACGCTCGCCCTGCGGAACGAACTGGCGACGAGCAGTTCGGTGCGATCGAACCGCCGCGGACCCGCGGCATCGTCGGCGACGATCCCGCGCGCAAGCGCGAGCGCCTGCTTGAGATCGGATGGCGTCTGCAGCGGTTCGAGGCGCTGCATGATCTCCTCGACGCGCGCGCGGTCGGAAGTCGGCGAAAGCACGACCTCGGCCGGCAATCCCGCCCGCACGACCGCGACTTCGGAGCGCTCGGGCAGCGCCGCGACGAACGCCGCGACCTCGCCGCGGATCCGCGTGAACTCCGGCTCCGCGCCCGACGCGACTCCGCTCGTCGCGCCGTCGTCGACGACGACGACCGCGAGCAGGCGCTCCGAGCCCGAACCGACCGAATCGCGCAGGATCGGCGCCGCGATCGCGAGTCCGGCCGCGAGCACCGCGAGCGAGCGCAGCGCAAGCACTATCCACTGCTCGACCTGCAGCCTGCGGTTCGTGCGGCGCACCGCCGCTCGCAGGAGCTCCATC
>Ga0315906_10007081_pt1 | contig 13728 bp, 22 predicted proteins | sample LakEriMetagenome_4_FD_203526 | JGI IMG/M metagenome (GOLD analysis project Ga0315906, IMG submission 203526) | Freshwater fungal communities from buoy surface, Lake Erie, Ohio, United States - Buoy 2 MA122 | ecosystem: Environmental > Aquatic > Freshwater > Lake > Lake biofilm | place: USA...
TGTCTGAACTAAGAAGTCATTTGAAACAACTACTCGCCTAAATCCGTATTCATCTTTGTATCGGTCGTTATAATACTTATTGTATTGGTCATCGTCTTTTTGTTGGTGAAACTCTAAAGTTTTAAAATCGAGCGCACCCATAGGAAGGATGTTGATTTCTTTTGATACGTCTAACTTATCTGTAAGGTCGATAGTAGTGGTATTATAAAAAGTATCTCTCGGCTCAATGATTAACTTCTTATCGTCTATTTGGTCAGGTTCAAAGTAAAGGTTAAACATATTAATCAATGACACGAGTAAATCTTTTTGTTTAGTGTCTTGAGGTAGGGCGTTGCTTAATGAAATTGATGAGCCATAATTATATTGCCCGTCTGTCGAGTTAAAGAAAGCAGAACCTGAATCGAACTTAACTTCTAATTCTGTGAAAGGGTCAAATATTACAGAGGTAAATGCAAACGACCATTCTACATAAAAAATATCATCTTCTAAATAATCGGTCAAATCTGATTGGAAGTTTATTGTAAACTCTTTAGTTGAATTGGTAGTTATCGACCCAGTCCATTCGATTAATGGTGTAATAGTCTTTATAGTAGTTATCACTCCCGCCCTATCTCTAACTATACGAGCGTAAAAGTAAAAGTTTGCACTGCTTCTTGTAAGTGCTGCAATGTATTTAGCAGTTACGTTTAACTCAGCCCTAAATATATAATTACCGCTATAACCCGATGGAATGACAAAGGTATTACCACTCACTCCCGTAGGGTCTGAATCTTTAACGGTTCTATTAAATGCTACAACCTGAGGAGTAGGGTTCGGAGTTAAGTAGGCGGTAGAACTTGTTCTGTCTAATTCAAATAACCTATCTTGTACTTCGGCTTCAGACATCTTGAATTTAGCACCCGTAAACGGAATGATTAATCTTTTGAATCTTTCTGAATCAAAAAAAGTACTTGAGTAACGATAACCCGCTTCACTAAATATTTTATCAACTAAAGTTTTTACATAAACTGCGGGATAGGTTTGGTCGTAGTAGTAGAAAATCTCACTCGGTTTAAACCCTCTGTCGATTAACGGATAAACATAACCTTCTCCTACGGGTGCAATCCATGACTCCTCTATATTCGTATCGTTCCAAATGTGGTTATAATCCGACAAATCTAAATCAGTAAGTTTTAAATCGCCTAAGTCTTGAAACAAATTAGCGTTTCGACCTATTACAATTACTTCGTAGTCGCATTTATATTCATCGAGTAGAATGATATTAGTTAATTGTAGATACCCTTTGATTTGAGGTATGCCATCTTTTAAAAGAATGCAGTTAACCTTTAAGTTAGGATTAAAGTCCGAAGTGAATTGACTTGTCGCAATGACTGAATGATTAATATCAAATATGTTACTAAAGATTTTATCATTGTTCTGAGTACCTGGAATCTTAATAGTCTTAGTAAAGTCCGATTGAGATTTGTCAGGCTCGTATAAGTCTTTAATTTCTTTAGTAAGTGGCAAAGGTTCATCATCGTATAAGTCTACGTTAAACCAAATATTATTCCCGTATATCTTTAATTCAGTTTTCATTATAGTGATTGTCTGTAACGATTGTATGAATACTCAAACCTTAAACTTAAATTATGTAACTGCCTACCATTGCCAAACTTTCTAATATCGTAATTCGTGTCAGTAATGTTTATAGCGATTAATCCCGTAGACTTTTCTAAAAAAACTATTGGACTTGTTAGTAAACCTTGCAACCATTCAGCCATAGTATCACTTACCCAATCCGAGTTAATCTCGATGGTATCCGTTAAAGTAGTTTGGTAGTTAGTCTTTAATCGGTCATTAATCGAGTAGTTTAGTGGCAGAACCTTTTTAAACTGAGTCCTATCTATCCCTATGCTTGCTAAATGTTCCTTGCTAAAGTTAAACGAATCCCACCCACCTAAGTTATTCAACCAATGTAATCTGTAAACCTCGTATTTATCCGAACATGATGATACGTTTATTCTCGTGGTACTTATAACCTCATCTACATCATTGAGTAATTCAATATCGTAGTAACCTGCTGAGATAGCAACAGAGTCTAAACTATAAGTAACTAAGAAACTCCAATCAATACCCACGTTAAATACCTTCCAAGTCCCACTCGTTACGCTTGAAGTCTTTCTATTAGGTCCAGCAGTAGCCACGTTAATAGATGCCACAATTCCATCAGGGTCATAATAACTTAAATAAACACTTTCACCTACTTTAATTGTTTGGGCTTCGGGTCGTTCGCTTAATATCACCCCATCCAATACGTTGTAATCTGCCATAATAGCAGGGATAAAATCTTCAAAGTCGAAGATTGAATTATAAACACTATTTGTCCCGCTACTTGGTGAACGCCTTAAATCTGCGTAGGTAGTCGGGATGCCCGATACATCATACACCTCACCAAATTGAACGTAGTAATCTGCTTGTGAGTTTGCATTCGCAGCCGATATAACCGAGTAAACATTTAGTAAATCGTAAGTGATGTAATTTTTCATTACGGGACTAATGTCAATCTGAATGGTATTAACTCCAGGTTGTTTTGGAAAAGCTAACCTACTAACCCTCGTACCGCTCACATAAATGTCGGCTAAATATTGAAAGTTACTTTGCCCTGCGTTTGTACTTGATACATTAAATACCATTTGATTGTATGCAGGTGCGTTAGCGTTCGGACTTGTTATAATTGCTATGCTCATTTTAAAACTTCTTTACTTGTATTTTAATTAATTGCCCCATTGCGGTTTGAATACTCTTTGTCAGTTCACGAGTTCGGATAGGGTTGTTTGCTTTCTCCTCAAACCTTACGGGCTTTATACCGCCTATCTTAGTTCGGACTGCTAATATCTTCGCTGCCCTCTCATGGTCGCTTATTGCCTTCTTTCTATCCTTACCCTTATAAGATAGTTTAGTTCCGTTCACATTCTTTATTCCTACTTGACTTGCCCATTGCATGAACGAACGAATCATTAAGGGAGGAGTATAGAGGTTTTTAAAAGCATATACCACTCCATCTCTTGACTTAATCGCACCTTTATTCTTTCGAGTACCTTTAACCCCATAGTTTACATACTTCCAATAATCTTTATTAGTGAAAGTAACTATTGTAATACTCGATGAGGTTTTAATCGGATAGGTATCTAAACTTTGAGCCAACTCACTTGAATAACCTCGTTTAGTCTTTTGCCCGATAGTCTTAGACATAATCTTTATACCTTCATTACAATGGGCTTGGAGTACCGCTTCGAGTGTGTTAGCTGATGCAGTTGTAAAGTTGTCAGTTGATTGACCATATCTTAGTGCGATTGCTGCTGCATCTTGATTGTTAGCCATATCTTAAACTCCTTTCATGTTCTGCCTTATCGTTTTCGTACTTGTCTTTATAGAACGTAACGGTATTGAGCAACTCGATTACATTCATTTTAAAGAAGTAATCCCACTTAGTCCTATCGTTATTGCTTAAATCATTCACGACTGCAATCCAACCCCATTTTTCTCTAAATGTTCCCTTACCTCCCGAGTTACCTTCTCCGCTTCCGTTACTAAATAGATTTGAATATTGTCGGCTAATGTCTTGAAGTACTCGCAAAAAAAAAGCATGATAGGGTATGCATCTTTAATTTTCATGTGATTATAAAAGAGGTCTGCCCGCTCTTTGTGAGTTTCACCCGAGTAGGGTAATTCCTTGAACCATCCACGCTCTACTGCTAAACTTGCTAAGATGTTATGAATGTTTTGGATAAGTTTAGTTTCGTCTTTACAAAAGAATGTTGAATCGATGTATTGCTCACCCGTTAAATCTTGTTGACGCCATTTAATTATCCATCTTTTCCCGCCTAACTTAAACTTCATGTTTACCTTTGAGTCGGTTGTTAGGGTATCGATTGAATCTAAACTCTTTAAACCTGCAACTAAATCACCAATCGGCATAGCTTCGACTTCTTCTAAAGTCTTACCCGATACCTCTGCATACATCTTCATCTTGCGGGTAACTGGGTCTTGTTCCAATTCCGCAATTAGTTTGCATTGTAAAAATTGTTTAATCGTTAAATTGTCGTAGCTTCTTATCATTACTCTTAAATAGAGTAACTAAAGTTTTTTGTTTATATCGAGGTGGTAGCATATTTTCCACGAGGTCGGTTGTTTAGCTTCATTAAAGCTACATATCTTAGCGGGTCGATAGTGTGGTTCATGTAGTCTATCGCCTTACCCGTAAACTTACCTTCCCTATCCTTTTCCCATTGATAACCCCTAAACTCTTTAATAGTATTTACGCTTCGTTTGGTTACGCATATCTCAAACCTCTTTAGTATGTCGATGCCTATCTTAATTGAATCAGCCCCTTTAACTGCTGCGTGTACGTTAAAACCTTGCCTTCTTAGTTCTTCTATACTCTTTGGCTCGGCACTATCGCAAATCAACTCTTTACGCCCAAAGTCTATTAACTTTAAGAAGTTGCCTATGTCATTATTAGTCATGTTGGTTCGGTACAATAACTCATCGACCCATATTTTACCCTCAGATTGCCAAACCCCTATTAAGGTTGTGGGGTCGTTTGTAAAACCAAAGTCCATTCCATACCCTATAAGTTTAGCTTCTTTCGGTATGTCATCAACTTGTTTCCAATTATCAAAGATGGTATCTTGTAAATTACCTACCTCGCCAAGTCCATAAACCTTCCACCAATTCGCCCAATAAGTTGAGGATTCACCTTTAGTCTTTGCGCTTTCAATGTCCTCGATTATCGTTTGTGGTAGGGCTTCGTTATCCTTATAGGTCAATACAAGTAGTTCGCTATCGTGTTCATTTAATAGTTCGGTATGCGCCCAGAACTCTGAGGTAGGGTTAAAGTCTAAATAAATATCCCCGCTTGTCCTTATAGCTAATTGATGATAAGATTCAAACGATATGTTATTAGCTTCGTTAATGTAAAGGATATTCCTTCTCGCACCCCTTAACTTACTTTCCTGCTCAGCACTAAAAAACTCAATGTAGCTACCATTACTAAACTTATATGTAAGTAGTGAGCGATTCCAATTTGCATCAATATATCGCCCCGTCATTTCCATTATTTTAATAAAGTCTTTCATTGCCCCACGTCTTAAATGTGGGATTGTTTCGGACACTACGGATATTTCTAAGTGTGGGGTCTTTGTAGCCTTGTCAATCAGAATGGGCAATATACCAAAAGTCTTTCCCGCACTTGTACCGCCTTGTACTATCTTTTTGCGTTTGGATAACTTTAGTATCTTATTGATTGCAGTCGTTCTCTTAAACATATACAAATATAACTTTAACTAAATTGAATTTATCATTTACTAATCTCTTTCTACATTTACACAAAATAAGATTCACTATTGTTTTTGTTAATTTCTATGTTTGGGTACACAAATTAGTCTGGCTTATTTTCAAATTTAGTTCTCACTAATTTCTGTTTTAACTTATAGAAATTAATCTCCACTAATTTTAAATTTAGTTGAAACTATTTTCTGTATTTAAAGACACAAATTAAGACCTCCTTATTTTTAAATTAGTGTCATCTATTTTCTGTGTGCGGATATAGAAATTAACATTGCCTTATTTTTATTTTAGTTAAAACTAATTTCTGCCATACAAGATAGAAATTAACAAAAACTATAACGAGTACTAATTTCTATATTTCACATGACAAATTAATATGCACTATTTTTAAAATAAGCGCAGTTAATTTGTGTCTACATGGTGAGCAATTCGCATTTTGCCTAATGTTTATGGGCTTTTCTTTTATCGTAAATTTACGATTAATTAACCTCATCAGGAAATAGTGGTTGCTCTTTTACGGTCATTTCGCTTTTCTCAGTCAACCCGTTTAATCGTTGTGTAATAGATGGATTGTATATGCCTGCCATACCTCCTTCGATTTGGTCTGTTCTGATAGCTTTTCTTATGCGTGAGCAGATAGTCAAATATTCTGCGTACTTGTTATCATAATTTGCAAAATAGTTGCTTAAATCGTTTATAATGCCGTTTTCAAAACACCATACTTCAAACCCGTCTAATGTCAAAGGTCTTTCCTTCTTCCTATTAACCTCATCGCCATCCTTACCGACAAAGTCTTGCACTAAGATAGGGTTTGATTTCTTCTCTTGCCTATACGCTTCAAAGTACTCCCACATCTTTTCGGGAGTTTCGATATATTTAGGTTTTCCCATTGTTAATCCTCCATATGCGGTTGTGTACCACATTAAATAAATAGTCAAAGTTTAGTTTATTGCCAAACGGTGGAAGGACTTCGTCTACTGCATTGCTCACAGATTCAATCCCTGCAAACATTCCAAAAGGTATTTTAAACCTATTAGCGCAATCGTCAACCACTAAAAAATCTTTAGTAAGTTTAGGATATACCTCTAAGTCCGATTTGATTACCTCGTATGTATGACCTCCATCTATGTAGACTATGTCAAACTTTAATTGGCTAACCTCCTGGATAATCTTTGGGTCGGTGCTTAATCCCCTAAAGATATTTAAGTGAGGTACGTTAAACTTTTTTTCAAGTGTGAATAAGTCCATAGGGTAATCACTATCCCAATGTCCATCGGTTGCATCTTGTGGGGTTACTCCGTAAACTTTAACATTCTTACCTGCTTGTTTAGCGAGTAATTGGATTAACGTAGTTGTTTGCCCTCTGAATACACCGATTTCTAAGAATGTAAACTCTTTCGGCATTTCATCCACTATCAACTTCCACATCCAATAAAATGACCTTTCACCAAACCCGAAAGCGTTTTGTTCTACAAAGTCCCGCAACTCTTTTAACTCGGCATTCTTATTTACCTCCTCACAGAATTTATCATGGATGTATGTATTCCATTGTTCCGTGTCGGTGTAAGTATGCTTTACATTTGTTAAACTCATCTTAGTAAAACGGTTATAGCTATTACAATAACTACTAAATAGACAATTACTCCGATTGCCTTTAATGCACTTGGTTTTTCTTCTTGATTGTTCATATTAATTCGTAAATAAAGTTCATGTTTGCTTTTCCGTTTCCATGAATAAAACATGGTTTAGTACCTAAGTTGGTAATCATTCGACCATTCGATATAATGTAATCTTCACCCTCGATTATTCCGCATAAGGTTTGGAAACTATTTCTTTCATAGTCTAAAGTTAATCCACGTTTAACTACTTGGTTGGTCATCCATCTTTGGTCATCATCTTCATTCCTTATCGGTTCTTCTCGCATTAGATGAAGGAATAAATCTCTTTCCATGTAGTAGCTGCCTGAGTTGCAAAAGTTAAACTTATGCGAAGATAATGGATATTCGTTTACTCGGTTTGCATCTGGCCAACAATTAATCTCAGCACTTATTAAACTTGGTGAATTGATTTTACTCTTAAACTCCTCAGGCGTTGCAAGTGCAAAGGTATCGTACCCATCTAAAAAAATGAAGTCTTTAATCTCATTGGTTTCTAAATATCGGTAGAGTTCGTTTAGTTTAGTTCCAAACCCTCTCCAACTTGCTTGGATAATTTCGTGTTCCCATCCGAAATGGTCAAGACTTCTAATAAGTTCTCTTGCTCGGTTGCGGTCGTCTACAACTGATATTACTTTCATAGTTCTACTTTAATAGATAGTTCACCCGTTAATAATTTACTTTTCATCAAATTAAACTCTGCCATATCTTTAGCAGCGATATTTCTTTTCTCTTGCCAATAAGGAGTTTCTTTAGTATCTATGTGGTCAATCTCGATATGAGGTAGGAATGAATTTTTAAACCCTGCTAACTTACAACGTACACCTGCTAAAGTGTCATCGAACCCATATAATCCAGGTTGCATTAATCCGCCTATCTTGTCTATTAATCGGTAGTTATACATTTGACAAGTACCCATCACATGGTCGACATCTTCAACAATTATCCACCTTTCACCATTTGAATGGGGTAACATTCTTAAAGTGCTTTTAAATTGGTCGTTGCGTGTAGGGTTCTCTAACAAGTCTTTTCTCTTAAGTCCTAAGATACCTATCGACTTATCCCGCTCGATTGCTTCTTCCATTTCATCTACCCAATTAAATGAAAGTATATCTACATCGTTATCAATCTTAATAAGATGCTGATTTGGTTTTCTGTGTTTCCATGCTCGATTGATAGCTTTAGCAGTTCCGATGTTCTCGGATAAAGAGATAAGGGTTAAGTTAAACATATTTACAAAGTCTGCAATAATATCTTTAGTTTCTTGGCAAGAGTTATTATCGACAATTATGATTTCATGTTTGCTTAAATCTACCGTTTCAGTTAAACATTCTAAAGTCTTATGAGTATATTTACTCCTTTGGTTTTCTTCGGTATCATATACCGCCATTGCTATAAGTGCCATATTTACTTTGCTTTAGGTCTACCAATCTTTTTAACTTCCTCAACTTGTGGATGGTCTTTCTCATAATTGTTTAGCCACCTCGCTAAGTTTCTCAGCACTTCGATATTACACCCCGAACAATTACCAGGTCGAATACCCGTTAAGTTTGTTTGAATCTCTTTAAGTTTAAGTAGTTGTTGCGGTTGACCTACCCAATCCGATTCATTGATAAAGATTTGAAGTAACTGATAAAGCGTGAATCGTTCGCCCTCATCCTTCTTTAATAGTTCGTAGATTTCTTCCCAACTCATTATGTTCATATTTTAAATATTAATCTTTTTACAATAATCGAAAGATACGCCCCAAACCCACCTAATGCAAGTGAATGTATAAACACTTCACTCGATGGGATAAAGTGCGCTATAAGTGATAAAAACACCACAGACCAAAACGATAGACATACTATACAATTAAAAGGTTTAAAGTCTAACCACTTTGGAAATGGTAAAGGGTTGATGTGATAAAATGCAACCCATAAAAAAGCTATTCCTAATATCATAAGTTTAAATAAGTTTTATGTCTAACCTCTGCGATTCTCTCCATGTGATATACTTGCACATCCTCGTATAGTTGTGCGGATAAATCCTCGACTAAGTTAGGATTGTTAATAAGTTTAACCATGTGTTTGTACCAGTCGTTTTTGTGTTTAACGACTAAACAATTCTTACCATGTTCAAGTAAAGGAGTATAGGGATAAACATCTGATATGATTACTGCCTTACGTTTAAATCCCGCTTCAAGTAGTTTGAGGTTCGACTTCATGTTATTAAATCGATTGTTCCTTAATGGGATTAAACTTACATTGATATGGTCGTAAAATTCTGCATAGCCTACTACATCCCTTGCGGGATAAAGAATAAATGAACCTTCTTTGGCTTTACCTTTACAACATAACACTCCCGCTATTGCACTACTTGTTTGGTCTGTCCCATCGTAACCACCATACACAACTCTAAACTTATCGTTCATAGTTTCATCGGTGTATAAAGAAAGTAAAGCATCGTGAACCAATAGAACATCTTCAAAGTGGGTAATTGAACCACTCCAACCGAATTGCAATTTATCAAAGTTAGCGGGTTTTACCTCAAATTGACCTTCTGGCAAAATTCCGTTTGGTACTACGAATACGTTTTTATTACCTAACTCTTGTTGAATTGCGCTGCCTAATAACTCGTGAGTGGTTGTAACTGCATGAGCGTTTTTGATTCCTAAAATAATCTGTTCGGCATGGTTCATTTGTTTAGCTGCACCATGTAGTAAATGCCAATTAGGTAACTTGTAATCATCGTCTAAGTCGATAACATATTTAGTCTTAGCTTGCTTTAACTTGTCTATTACTGATTGTTGGTTGCCCGTTTTAGATAAGAAACGATTTGCCACAACTAAATCAAATTCACTTAAGAACTCAACTTCAACTGAATCAATCTCGTTTATCATACTTACATCAGCATCCTCGAACACTTGCCCCATTATATTATGTGGCATTACTATTCTGTGATAGTCTACACCCGAGTACTTCGGATGTGATGGAACAACTATTAATATTTTCAAATCTCTTTTGCTTTAAGTTTTAATTTTTCTCGTACCGCTCGAAGTGCTGAATAACTTATTCCCGTTGCCCGTTGAACCTTTTTCATATCGCCAAGTTCGTTGTAAAGTAATACTACTCTATTCTCAAATTCATTAAGGCTTAACATAAATCTCTCGGCTTCCCTCATTAGTCTTTCGTTACTTACTTCTGATTCACCGCCTAAGTCTAATTCATGTTCATTCTTTAAGACTATTGAGCCTAACTTACCACGTTTAGACATAATGTTAAACGCTACTCGATAAAACCAAAAGTTTAAATACTTTGGTTCAGGTAATCTGTGTTCGGGTATTGTCAATAATTCCACGCAGGTTTCTTGGTAAATGTCCTCCGCATAAGATAGGTTTATCTTGTAGCAAATTCGTTTGAAGTTACTATCTGATACAACTATCTTTAGCAGTTCATCTCTCATTAACCCGCTTGTTCGTTTGGGATGGGTTCTTGTTTAGGAAGTTGCTTTCTTGACTTTCTGTACTCGGTCATAATTACCGCAATACTTCCAAGTGATGTAGTTGTATTACCTGGATTCGCTTCTTTAATCTTCGAGTAAATTACCGCTCGTTTAGTAATCCCCTCATCCATGAGGTTAAATACTTGTTGTTTTATTGTGTTCATTGTTTAATATGATTAATCACCCCATTACTATCAGGTTCGTTCCAAACCCTTTTTTTGTTTATCTTTAACTTTTCCGAAATGGCATTACAAATATCTTCATAACTCATTCCATCGGCTTTAGCTGCACCCATAAGTAAGATAAAGCAATCGGCAAATTCTAAATGCTTTTCATTATGACCATATCTTACTGCATAATACGCTTCTTTAACTTCTTGTTCTAAATGGTTTAATAACCCTTGCGTTTCAATTACTTCAAACGTAGATTCTTGCCAATCCGTTACCTCTTTGAATAAATCTTGGTTCATAGTTTAGTATTTACCTCACAAAATTCAACTAAACTATTTACTAAACAATGCACACAACTAAACTTTTTTAGCCTGATTTATAGCAACTTATAGAAATGTTTAGTTTATTTGCTTGCAAGTGCTTGCAGGTATGACCTAAAAGACTACCTTTGAATCCACAATCACGATAATTATGAAAGCAAAAATTAAAACCAAAAGCAACTACCAAAATTTAAACGGACAATGGTTGCAAGTAAAAGAAATTTTAGGCACAAGAGTTACTTGCTTAAATTTTAGTCAAGAGTTTCAAAAAATGATCTCAATTGACTTTACATTAAAAGAAATTGCTGAATTTAAAAATTAACCAACGGGGGAGCAATCCCCCACTAAACCAAATACACATGACCAAACAACCCGAACCAATCAGTATGATGGGCAAACGTAAAACCCAATCATTCAGAATCGACGAGAACCTTATCAACTTGGTTTCTCTCATTCAAACTCGAATTAATGAAAAACGTAGTGCAGCACAAGGGTCAATCACTAAAGACCAACTTGCTAACGATGCGTTAAAACTTTTAGTTACTCACTATAAAAATAACGGATTGATATGAAAACACTTGAAACCAAATTAGTAACGTGGATTGAAGGTTTAATTAACCCGCCACAACCTAAACCGCAACCAAAGGATAATATCTTAACCGATTACCTGGTGATGAGATTAAACCGACTGATTGCATTGCGTGAATTAGCCCGTAAAGAAGCTACTCAATGCGTTAGGGAGGATAGACCTTATTCAACCTATAAGATTATGCAAGCCGACTATCTCATTAAAGAGGTAACAGATAGACTTAACTCAAGACCTTATACAACTATTTATTCAATGAATTAAACATGACACAACTAAACGAACTAATCAACAAGCACATTGATTCAATCCGCTTCAATGGATGCAACCTAACTAAAGAAATGCTTACCCTTATGTTTGATGGAGTGGTGGCATTGGCGAAAATTCAAGAATCGTTTGAGATTAATCAAAGGTATCTTGAATCTATTGGAACTGCTTTTGGGCATGGTGGTAATGACCAAGTTAACACAATCGGGCAACATATTACAGAACCTGCCGAACCCGTTTTTATACAACCTAATGAAATGGTTAAGGGGAAATGGTATAAAGCATATTTATTAGTTACTAATAGCTTTTGGGTATTTAAATTTGTTGATATTGATAACAATAAAGTAAATAGCAAAGAATCTGTTAATATTGAATCGGGTAACGCATATAACGGATATAGCGGTTTATCTTTGTTAGAAAATATCAGCCAAATCCGCCCTGCCACAATAGAAGAAGTTACTAAGTTTTTCCCGAACGAGTTCGATTCAAATGTTACTGAACACCCTAATAAATACTAATATGAGCGAACAAAATTTAACCCATTGGAAAAAATTAACCAACCCTAATTATATTGGGGCTGAAATTCTACAACCTGGACAAGAACTTAAACTAACTATTGATAAAGTAGTAAGGGAACAAGTTAAGACCGCAGAAGGTACGCAGGAATGTACGGTAGCCTATTTCAAAGGCGGACAAAAAGGAATGATTATTAACAAAACAAACGCAAAGATTATCTCTAAAGTTTTAGATACCCCTTTCATTGAACAATGGATAGGAAAGAGTATAATCATTTACGCTGCTAAAGTTAAAGCGTTTGGGGATATGGTTGAAGCGTTAAGAGTAAAAAATCAAAAAGTATGAGCCACAATCCAAATGACTTATTCGACCCTGAAAGGTTCGGACTTATTACGGGTTCGGTTTGTAGCCCGTTATTCCCTAAAAAATCTGCCGAAGTAGGACAAAGGAACTTAGCCAAGAAATTAGCGAATCAAATGTTTTTTAGATTTTACGATAATGTTTCTACTTGGCAAACTGAACATGGTCATAATTGCGAAAGTTCAGCCTTTGAATACTATAAGAGTAGATTTGATAGTACCGCAGAATACACCCCACAATTCAAAAGGTTAGAAAATTGGGGCGGACAAGCCGACTGCATTTGTGAAAATAATGGAGTTGACTTCAAGTGTCCCACTACCTTAGAGGGTTGGTTAGATTATCTTCACGAAGGAATATCAGACCAACAATTCCACCAAAGCCAGATGTATATGTTTTTGTATGGTAAAAAAGTTTGGCATATTTGCGCCTACCTAATGGAAACAGAACGAATGACTAACAATGGCGAAGTTTATCCAATAGAATGGACTGAACGAATGATAATCGTTAAAGTGGAACAAGACCCCACATGGGTAGAGAAACTCATTGAAATCACACCTAAAATAGTTGAAATGAGAAATTTCTACTATAACAAGTTAAAAGAACAATTTACACAACCAATAAATTAAAATTATGCAAATCGAAGCGAATCTATTAGAATTAACTCCCCTCGAATCGGGGACAAGTAAAGCAGGTAAAGACTATGTTAAATGTTTAGCGATAGTCGAAACATTAGGTCAATATCCTAAAAAAATAGCCATTGAACTTTTTGGAACTGAAACGATTGAGAAGGTTACTGAATTACGTTTGGGGCAATCTTATAAATGGGATGTCAATGTAGAATCTCGTGAATCAAATGGTAAATGGTATACAACTATTAAACTTTGGAGGGTGCAATAATGACAAAAGTAACAATATTGGGGCAAAGTGAACCCGAACAAAAAGAATTAAAGCCGATTGAGTTTCTTTATTATCTTTCAGGCGCATTACCATATTCATGCCCATCAGAATCAAAACCAGGCAGCTATAAAAACATAGAATTGATT
>Ga0315906_10007082_pt1 | contig 13725 bp, 17 predicted proteins | sample LakEriMetagenome_4_FD_203526 | JGI IMG/M metagenome (GOLD analysis project Ga0315906, IMG submission 203526) | Freshwater fungal communities from buoy surface, Lake Erie, Ohio, United States - Buoy 2 MA122 | ecosystem: Environmental > Aquatic > Freshwater > Lake > Lake biofilm | place: USA...
GTATGTTTCTTTCCACTTGTCATGTAGATATGTTGCAATTGCCAGTTTTGATATTTCTAAAAATCCACCCATTATGATAACAGGTAATGCCACACCAACAAAGACCACAGATAAACCAACAACACTATAATAAGCTGCAGTTCCTGATAGTCCAAGAGCACAAAATAATAAAAACCACGGTAATAATTTGTCTTTCATATTAATAACTATAATAGATAAATATTAAAGATAAAGAAAAACCCCCACCGGCGCCGATGGGGGAGTGTAGTTTCATTCTACCATATAGATAGAATTGAGGAGTTTCACCTTGGTAACATCGGGTACCTTCCGCCGAGTTGTGAGGGTAATCTCGGTTCAACCCTTATATTTTTAAATATATTCAAAAAGGTCCGAACACTCATTTCGAAGTTTTCTTAACGCCTTTTCTTTAATTTGTCTCACTCTTTCTTTTGTCAAATTAAAATCAGACCCAATATCTTCCAATGTTCTTGGAGTACCAGTGATACCGTAGTAGTCCTCGACAATAATTTTTTCTCTCTCATCTAATACACTCATTATGTCCATCATTTTTTGTTTTAAGATATCTTTAGTATCAAAAACTTTATCAGGTGATTCCACATTTTCATTTTTAATAATGTCAATTAATGTGTCACCGTCTTCGTTGATGTACATATCTAAATCGACCATCTGAGGTAATGATGCAAACTTATCAGATAACTCTTTATTAGTTTTTTCATTTTCTCTTTTTTCCTTTTGCATATCTTGTACCACATTAACTGGTAGTCTAATAGTTCGGGAATTATCATTCAAAGATTGTAATATAGATTGTTTTATCCACCAAACCGCATATGAAATAAAACGATTTTTTTTGGTCCAATCGAAATTTTTAATAGCCTTCATAAGTCCGTAATTACCTTCAGCAATTAAATCAGATAAATCAACACCTTGGTTTTGGTATTGTTTGGCAACTGTTATCACAAAACGTAAGTTTCCTTCTAACATTTCTTTTTGAATCTCTGATTTTTCTCTTTCTGTACATTCATTAGAGGAAATTCTTTCGGCTAAAAATTTTTCCCTTTCAGGTGTCATTACTTTTAGCTTTCTAATGTCCTTTAAATAAACTTGTATTTCGTCTTGATTGATGTGTGGTCCTGCGTTTTTGTCTTTCATATAATAGTATTAAAGTGATTTTGAGTATTCTTCTAATTTCAGTCTTTCTAATTCAGATAAAGATTCCATACCTTCATTACAAATCTTATCAAGTAAATCATCTAAAGTGAGGTTACACACTTCAGGTCTTTTAAATCCAAGTATAATATCCGCAATATCCATAAAATTTTCACCACAACTAATATCATTTGTTCTTAGTTTAGGTGTTGCTGGTTTTATTTTCTGTTTTGACTTTTTCTTCAAAGATAGTAAATGTTTTAGATTATCCTCGTCAAAATTTGAACCAATATTTTTTGGTTTTGGGATTAAAATGTACTCAAATTGTTGTACGTCTATTACCACAATTTCCATAAAATTATTCATCTCATCAAATGATAGATTAGATGAGAAATTGAAAATGGAATGTAGGTCCCCATACATAAATTTAATTTCTTTTGATGTCATTACATCGGAGATATGACCTCCGATTTCTTGTGTTTTTTCTTCTGAGTTCGTTACGTCTGTATTGTAATAAACAAAAAGTAAGTAATTCATATGTCGTTTTTAGAATGTTCTACAAATATACGGATAAAATTGGTTTTTGTTTTAAATTTTTAAAATTTTTTTGTTTGCTAACTCAAAATAATTTTCGTCTATCTCAGCACCAATAAAATTTCTATTGTTATTAATACATGAAATCGCTAAAGACCCACTACCCATAAACGGGTCTAAAATTACATCTTGTTCGTTTGAACATGCAATTAGTAATCTATCAATTAATTTTAAAGGTTTTTCTGTTGGGTGTATTTTACTTTCTTTTGGGATATAAAAGTTAATATCATCAAAAACGTCTGTTATACCCATAGGTAAATTAAACGTGTAAACAACGTCTTCATATTTGGGTAGTCCACCAAACAGTTCATCTAACTTTAACCAATCTTCCTTAGTTGGTTCTTGTAATTTTTTTTGTTTTTTTCCTGCGATTGATGACCATGTACCCCCACCATTTGAAGCCTTACCTAAAAAATCATTTATTTCTTTTGCCGTTAGTCCTTTTTCTTTTGCTTTATCTTGTAGTAAATCTCTTATATAGTTTGTACTATCTTTTACAAAATATAAAATATATTCTGTAGTTGTTGGGAACATTTTTAACTTGGATGAAACTCTACCAGCAGCACTCTTCATTCCTTTCCAAACAACAATTTGTTGTCTAAATTTGAACCCGTGTGATTCAATCATTGGTAATAAGTGTGACAATTGATATGAATATCCGAATAGAAAAAAGGATGCACTTTTTTTAGTTACTCTTGATATTTCCTTCACCCATTCATTACACCAAACTTTATACTCTTCAATTGTTTTCCATTGGTTATCCCATTCCTCGTCTATAACACCCCAATAAGGCGGATCGGTAATACATGAATCAATAGTTTCATTCCCTAAAAGTTTAAGGAATTCAATACAATCTAAATTATATATTTTATTTATCTCTACGTTTTGTTTCACCCCTAAGTTTTCCATGTGATGTTTTTTTATTTTTTACATTTATGAGAGGTAATAAATCCTCATAAAGATAATTATCTTTATCATTTAAAAATGTTGTGTCCATCATTTTTAACATTTTTTTTACAACACTATTAGTGTAAACAATTTCCTCAGTTTCATTTCTAGACACATCAACTCCAAAAGTTTCATCAAAAACAATAGTAAATGAAGAAATTTCTTTAGGATTAGATGCGTAAAAATCACCACTATATGGTTGGAAGTTTTTAAGTTTACTAGAACCCCTTTCTAGTTGTACTTCTAAAATATCGTTAAAAACCGCATCATTACCATCAATAATATATTGTTTTAAATTGAAGACTTTGCATTTTTCAGAATAAGTTTCAGGATATAAAATCCACAAATGGTATTTATTAATTTCGTAGTCAAAATGTGCTTTAGTATCAATACCCCATCTTGAATCATTAACATATTTAAAATTTTCTGAACCACAAGAACATTTATCCGAAAAGAAATGCAACTTACTATCACAGTTAAGACATTTTTTAGGTTGAATCCAAGAGGTCCCCTTTGTTTCATCATGGTTTTCATGGTCATAACCATGGGATATTGAACCAGTCCCCTTTACGTTGTGTTCTACACATGTTAATAATTCATATTGTGCGTCGTCAAACCCAATTGATAGTGGTGTGTTGTATGTTTTACCCAAAATCAATTTGTACTGCCATTGTGAGCAGAACTGTCTCAGTACGTTTAAAGTTTTATCCATAGAACAAATTTAAGAATAATATTCTAATTTACAAAACTTTTGATAAATTATTTTCTTTCTTAATTTTCACCACATGATCACCCCAGGATGAAACAACACTTGTGTGTGATATAACAAACACTTTTTCAAAGTAATCTTTAATCTTCACAAAGAATTCATAAATCATATCCAAGTTCTCAGGAGATATTTTACCAAACACTTCGTCGAGGACTACGAGGTTGGGGCTGGGGAGGGTACAGATTTTCGTTAGTACTGATCTCAATGCCAATGACGATATTGTTTTCTCATAACCACTTCCTGAAGTCATTAGTTTTTCAACACCAGTTCCATTATCAACCATGATAAATTCAACCTCATTCTTGTCGTTAATTCTAATCTCCATCTTGAAGTAACATGAATCTTCCATAAGTCTTTGGAGTTCAGAGTTGATGAGTGGCATCATTGTTTTCATGATAATTTTTGATATACCATTCTTACCGTAAAGTTCCAAATATATCTTATATATCTTTTCTTTCTCCTCCTCTTCTTTGATGGTAACAATTTTCTTTTTGGAATCTTCTATTTTTTCCTCAAGTGATTTAATCGTACCCTCATTTGTGGTAATAGAAGTATTGATTGTTCTTCTTTTATTTTCTAACTCATCCAATCTAACATCAGCTTTAATCAATAAAGAATCTATCTTTTGGTTCTCTTGGATTTTGTCCTGAATTTCTTCCCACCTTCTAATCTTATCGTTCAACACTCCAATCTTCAAATCACAACTTTCAACTGAGATTTCATATTTTTCTTTAATTAACTTGTTTTTTTCGTATTCATCAAACTCTTTTTTAAGACCGACAAAACCTTCTTCCGTGCGGGTTAAAACCGTCATAGCAGCTTCATTTGTGGTTTTCTGCAGTATATAACCATCAAGTTCGGCAATTTTGGCGTTTGTGATTGCTGCGTTCATCAATTCAATTCCACAGTGTTCACATTTGATTCCACCTTCAACTGAAGATTTTAGTTTGTTGATTGACGCAATTTCTGTGTCAATTTGTACAATCTCTTTGTAAAGATTGTTAATCTCTTCTTTAACCTTGTCGTGGATTCCTTCTTCATAGAATTGTGAAGGTTCAACAACTTTGATTTCGGATATTTTTGTAAGATACCCCGATTTCTCACGTTCGAATTCTTTAATTTCATCTTTTGTTTTTTCAGGGTTTAACAAACTTAACTCTTGGTCAATATTTGTGTGTTTTTTCTTCAACATATCATCACGATATGTTTTACCTTTTGTAATTGCTTCATCGACCTCAACTAAAGATTTATTACTTTCTTTAATTTGATTTTCTAAATCTGATATTGAGTTTTGGTGTGTTTCAATATCACTCTTCAATTGTTCTGATGAATAGATATTTGAGATTTTTTGTTTGGAAAACTCACCATAAATTTCTTTACCGACTTCTTCTTTTCTTTTCAAGAATTCTAATCCCATGAAACGTGATAACACCTGACCTCTTGCGGTTGGTTTTGACTCCAATAAATCTTCAAGGTTAGATCCTGTTGTAAGGATTGTCATTAGGAAGTCCTCTTTGGTTCCAATTGAGTTCTTAATGAATGCTTCGGTTTCTCTTCTTTGTTCGCCAGTAAAGTTCAACAAAGTACCATCTGATAATTTTTTGAAGAAGTCCAATTCCGTTTTAACATTCCACTCACCCTTTTTGGATAGTTTCCTTTCGATGTTTCTAACAATTACATAGTCCTCACCATCAATGGTAATTTCACCTTTGACGTGGACCTTGTCTTTGTTTGAGAATCGGTTGAATATTTCCTCAGCCTTAGTTGTCTTTGTTGTTTCATTAAAAAATAAGAACATTAGGAGGTCAACGGTGAGAACCGTTTTTCCGCCAAAGTTTGGTGGGTCAGATTCTACCACCACAATCCCATTTAATTTATCAAAGTCCAATCTTTGATTTTCACCATACGATAAAAAGTTTGAGAACTCAATGTTTCGAATATACCACTTCTTAAACTGAGCTTGGTTTTCTTCATCACCAGACATTCTGTTTTCAACCATTCTGTTGATTGCTAAAACATCTTCAGTTTTATCCTCATATCCTTTTGATTTAAGGTAATTGTTGATGAGGTCAAGTTGGTATTGCGGATCAGAGATATTAACTGACACATCAATACTTTGCATGGTTTCAGTTTCAACATTCTTTGCTTTAGTAAGAACATTCACATTGGTGGTATTATACTTCTTCGAGAAGTAATGTTTCACACTTTTGAGTTTGTCCTGTGTAAAGTTTTCAGGTAAATCTTCCCATACAACTTGTATGATTGGGTTTTCATAATTAGAAAAGTCCAAGTCTTTTATCATAATTTGGTAATTAAATAATTTAGTTGGTTTGAACAGATTCAATTGGTTCTTGTTCTGTTTCTGTAGTCTCAACTTCATCTGTGTTTTCTATAGTTAAATTGTTTTCAGTTTCTGCTGACATTTTTGCAAACTCTTCTCGTAATTTTTCCATTTGTTCTTCCATTGCCACATTCCATTCTTTTGAAATTTTGTTATTTACATGTTGCAATCTACGATTTCTTTTTAAAACTTTTAGTCGGTGTTCTTTTGCTGCTTTTCCCATTTTATTTTATTTAATTATTATTTGTTACTTGGTCTATTTTCTTCAAACCATTCGATAATTCCATTAATACCCCACACAAAACCTGCGGCTAACATACCATCAAAAAATACTGAAATTATTTTATTAAGTCCATTAATTTCTACGTTAGGTGAAAAATACGCTAACGATAAAAAAAATCCAACCCATGTTGATGTGCACATTACACAGGATATCAAACCAGATAGGAACTTACCTAAGAAGTTAAATGGTAATGATTTGTTATTACCCCATTTATGAATTCCATTTCGTAGTCCATTAAATATAGACCCATACACTAAAATTGTTGTCATTCCGTAGGCGACAACAGCCCAAATTAATAAATTCATTTTATTTATATAAATTATCGTTTAGATTAGACCCGTTGTGAAATCTTGCCTTTACTTCTTTTTCGATTTTAGACGAGCCCAATATTTTATTTGTTAAATCATTATTTTTATTTTTCAAATCTCTTATCTCTGAATTCAAGTTTTGAATAGTTTGTTGTAACATTTCTATCTTATTATTTGTTACAGGAATGTCTAAATTTCGTCTAAGTTCGTCTAATTCTTCATCCTTTTTAGACATTTTATTTTGGAAAATATTTTCCATTTCTTCCGTTTTAGTGGAAAATTCTTGTCTAATATTGTCAATTTCAACACACTTAATGGAAATTTCTCCGTTTAACTGTTCTATTTTTGACAACAGTTCATTTATCTGTGTATCATCAGAGGTTTGAATTATTTTCTCAACCACTATCTCCACAGGAACCTCCTTAATTACCTCTTGTATTACCACTTTTTCAACCGGTACTTCTTTAATGACCTCAACTATTTTTTCAACCTCTTTGATAACTTCAACAGGTACTTCCACCAGTTTTTCTTGTTCAACGCCCGTTTTTCCTAAAAGTCCGTATTTTTTAATATCAAATCCCTGTTTGAAACATTGGGTCACAAACAAGTCCACATCATCAATATTATACATCTTACAATAAGATAAAATGTCTGACATATATTTTGGGTCAACTTTGGCCATTTACTCTTTTTTCTATTATTTCACAGTATTCGCTGTCAATTTCATAAGATACACTACTAAACCCTAAATCTTTTGCAACTTTAGCAGTTGTCCCACTGCCACCAAATACATCTATTATTATATCATTTGGACTTGCGGTTGTCAATATAATTCTTTTAATTAACTCTTCAGGTATTTGACAAGGATGTTCTGTTTTCTCTTTACTAACGTTTTTTACTTGATTAATTTCCCACCAATCATAAAGTTTAGCACCTGTTTTACCTTCACTAATTCTTTTTTGAATTCTTTTATCATTCAAATTTTTATAAGGTTGTCTAACTTTTCTAAAATCAGGTTTACACCCCCACCAAGATATTAATCTTGATTGTTTACCAGTGTTTGAATTATAAACCCAACAAACAACTTGTTCACATTTTCCTTTAATAGCTTTAGGTAATAAATTAATAGTTTCTTCAGGGTAATGTATGATTACACAAGGTGTTGGTATTTTTGAAAGAAGTTCAATATAGTCTTCTTCACTCAACTTATCGTCATAGTCGTTATATTTATAACCTTGATTGTAAGGTGGGTCAGTTATTACTAATCCCTTTGGTATTTCGTAATCCCTATAGTCTCCTCTTATAACTTTAGTTTCCATCATACATTAACTAATTTTTCAATTCCATTCTCAATATCTTCAAATGATTTTATGGAGAACTTCATGAACGGTTTTGGGTTTGGTAAATCAACATAACTATACTCTTGTGTTTCAACATCATAAATCCCATAACCGTGTCGCCCAATACTTTCACCAATGTTCTGTTGTATAGGACTTCCAATCATATAACCTTTACCGGTTTTGAATTTGAATTCTTGTCGTTTGTGAATGTCTCCACATAGTACAGTTTCAAGTCCGTTAAATTTTTCAACATCGTATGCTTCCTCACCAAAGTCAAAACCAAGATCAGTTTTCATACCCTGTATTGGTCCGTGAAATAAACCTATTCGTTTCCCCTTAGCATCAGTGATGTCAGGTGGTATATTTCCTTGATATTGTGAATATACACACCAGCTAATGTTATCGTCCTCATACACACCTCTGTCTTTGTAATACACGATGTTTTCACTATTAAGTGAATTGATAATTGGTGATAGTGCATCCAATCTTTCAGTATTATTAACCAAGAAGTCGTGATTACCGGGAATAATAATTGTTTTAGCAATAGAGGAACATTCTGTCAATAACCATCTAACCATCTCAATAAGTTCAGGTGTCATTTGGTTTTTAGAATGAACAAGATCTCCCGTAAAAACAATGCGTTCAGGTTTCAACTCTCTCCATTGTTCAATGGCGGTTTCCAAAATTGATTTATACAAATCGTGGTCTTTAAAAAGACGGATATGTAAATCCGAAAAGTGTATAAGTTTCTTAATCATTTAATTGTGTTTTGTCTCCGCAATATACTTCGTATGGTGGTCTGTATGGGTCTGAATCATTTGGGAAAGGGTTTATTGGCATTGGAACTCTAAATGGTTCCGCAATACCAATTCTATTATCTTCTTTAACCAAATCCATTTTTTCAATAATTGGTGCGATATCGAGTTTTTCATCATCTAACCTTCCATGAAGGTATCCTTCTAACCAAAAATAAAATTCTTTGTGTGTCATACTAATTCTCTATTATAAAGGTTTACTAAAATAATTCTTGCGAATTTGAAATCTTTTACTCTGTTTAATTTAAGACCATAAGCAAGTGCCACATCTTTTAGATGTGGATACGCCTCACTTATAGTCATCTTACCTATTTCCATTAGTTATCAAACAGTTGTAATTCCTCATTCACAAATCCACATTTATTACACATGTATGTCGGAAATGGTACGATTGTATCTTCTGAGGCTCCTGTTAAAATTTTTGATACTTTTTTTAGCATAGTAACTTCTCTGAAGTACATACCTCCACAATCACCACAAACAATAGTCGGTTGTTCTTTTAGATTGATTCTTGGTTGAATAATGTCATCACTCATTTTATAATATATTTTACGTTTATTTTAATTGGTAATAATTGGTCCCAACTCGTTGTTGTTACCCACATCGGCGTAATTGTAGTTTCCATAGTGAAATATAACTTATTAGTTTAATTTAGTCAAATACTTAGACATATCCATTTTCAAGATTGTATCAACAACATCTCTTGGTATACGGTATTCTTTGAATTCCAAGTTTTCATTTAGGTGAACAATAACTCCACCCATTAAAGGAATGTTTCCATATTTGGTTCCTTCCAACATCTTTAATAACAACTTACCATAAAAAGGTAATTGTGTGTTGTAATGACCAAGAGCATTGTTTGGTAGTTTTTCAAAAGGTTTTTTCATGGGTTTTGTGTAATCATTAACCTCCATGTTTTTTTCCTTGTTGGTTTTCCAATCCGTAATCACAATACCAAATCCTGTTTTTTGTTTATTAAACATTAACCAAACCTTATCGGGTTGGCCGGTATATCCAAGTTCAGGATGACCTAAAACAATCTCCGTGTCGAGTAATACCGCACCTCGTTCTTCCATCAGTGACAAAAACTTTTTACCAGCCTTTATCATTCTATCACCTTTCATGGTAAGTTCTAAATCACATTCAAACAATGGTTGTCGAACCTCTTTATCTATTTTGAATTTGTTAATGGTTTCTAATTCAAGTTCATAGTGAACCCTACTACCCATATTTGTTGAGATAATACCAGATTGTTTCCATTCTTCTAAATAAGTGTGCATAACATAAGGATTACCCTTTGCAAGTTTTTTTGCCACTTCTTCAGCAGGAAACTCGTCATAAAACAACTTCATTACTTTTGATACAGATGGAAAATCGTCTCTTACAACACCATTCACATCTAACATCGTGTACTTGTGTTTATCTTCCTCAAAAGTTAATTGAAACTCTTTTTGTTTTTCGGATATTATATCTCGTATTTCTTTTGCTACTTCTGTTAAATTTATCATTTAAATTCTACGTAATATTTTTCAATGTCACCTTTAAGGTCACATACATCTTTATCTTTTGGTAATTTAACTAACTTGACTCTGTTATATAAAGTACCTCCGTTTAGTTTGTCGTATAGGTTTTTGGCGTCAGTGTAAGCATCACCATCTAAACAAACTATAATATTTTTCTTTGCCTTTGAATATAGTTTTTCCCAAAGGTTGTCTGTTAAAAACTTACCTAATAAACAAATTGAATTGTCCAAGAAAAAACTATCAAAGACTCCCTCAACAAGGTATATGTCTTTTTTCCAATCAATTAAACTCTCATTGAAAATTAAAAAGTCTTTTGAAGCTTCGGGGTTTTTATATTTCAATTTGCTTCGTGGGTTCCAAGACCTTGATACGAAAAAGTTTAATTCTCCCTTTTTATTAAAAGATGGAACTATGATTCTACCGGCATATTCACCTTCTAAACACAAACCAATTTGGTACTTTTGAATAATCTCATCGGTGATACCTCTATTTTTCAAATAGTTAAGAGCCTCTTTTCTTGGAATATGAAGTGGGTGTATTTCGTCAAACTTTTTGTATTCTTTTGGTAGTTCAAGTTTTTTATAAACCTTTTCTTTTTTTTCAAACTCATCAGGTCTGATTAACTTATAGATTTTCTTATCTTTTTTGGAACCAAACTTATCTATAAGTTTTCCTAAGTGCCCGTGAGTTCCATGTGTTTCAGCACAAGCCCAACACTTGTAAACGTGTTGTTGGTAGTTGATTTCAAGGTTTCCTTTTCCGTCTAACTTGTCAAGACCTTTAATGGTGTATGAGCACACAGGGCAATCAACAGAGATTTGTCCTCTAATTTCATTTATCATCTTTGGTTCACCAAAAATATTACCAATAAGGTCTATGATTAACTCTTCTGCTTCCACATATAAAATATAAGAATTTTATGTGGATTGTCAATTAACAAAAAACCCACCTTTGTGGGGTGGGTTTTATTATTTTAATAATCGATTATCTATTTCCATCAAAGAAAAACAACTTTTGTCGACAAAAAACCACATATTTTGCTTTTTTTCCATCAGTTTCTATCAAAATACGTTGTTCATATTCCACAACACCATTTATGTCCATATTTTGTGTTGCAGTTCCATTCTTAACTAAATTTTGTTTCGCAGTAAAATCAAAAGTTTCACCAGGTTGTAAAGTGAAAGGAAATTCTTTATTAATATCAATAGTCATATTACTATTCATAGGAAGAATTCTTTTTACAGTCATTGGTGCGCTTCCAGAATTTTTAATACCCCTAAATTTGAATTCAATTGTCTGCCCAAATTCAGCCTCAGCATCTGGATTTCTTACAACCATTGGTCCCGTTAATGGTCCTCCAGCCACTTTAGGTTCTGGTGTTGTGGGTTCCATTTCTTCACTTACCAAGTGTTGGTTAATGGTCGCCTTTTTATGCATTTCAAGAATTCTATTTCTTTCTTCTTGTGATATTTCTGATATAATTTTTTTCATAGTTATAGATTTTATATATAAATATGTTGGTGTTTAAAAAAAAAAAGGATAATTACCAAATTTTTTCTTGTTTCATATAACCAAGAACACAAGTATAGGAGTCCGCCATATCAAAACATTCTTTCTTTAATGTATTGTTTTTGGTGTAGTGCCATGTAATTTGAGGTTCTTTGTCTGATACTCGTTTCCAAATAAGTTCTTTTTTATCTACGTCTTTTGGTAATCCACCAAATAAAACGTATTTATCCTTATCGTTTTTTTGAATTAAATCAGGCCAAGCAAATTTTCTTGAGTTATATGTTGAAATGTAATTTGGTACAACACCTAAAATATCATATATTGATTTTGTAATCATGGAATTATACCTTAATAAGGTTCCGACAGTCCACACGTTATTTGAATTTAATAACGGTTCTTCAATTACAACTTTAGTAACACCTAAATTTTTATACCCTACCAATTTTTGTTCGAAAGCGACTACTTTAAGTAATAACTCTTCAATTTTATCTTCAGGTTTTGGTTTTAAAACAGGTGAAAAGTGTGTTAATTCCAATAATTCTTTAGTTTGTATATCAAACAACGACCAACCAATGGTTTTTGTTGAAATGTCCAAACCTAACACTTTAGGTGAGTTTTTGAAATCTTGTTTTGTCATAACTAATTAGAAATCCAATTTAACAGGATACTGTTGAATCCCTTGTCTTTTTTCGGGAGACTGTATCTTAGAGATAACCATAAGTTCTTTTTGGTCATTGTAAAGAGCAACTTCAGTTACATAAGGAGCAGTTCCATCCCAAGTAGGATTTGTTGAATTTAAAAATTGTGTTTGACCTAAGTTACATAGGAAGTTCATTACGTAAATAGTAGCTTGGATGTCTGTTTTAATTGCACCATAAAAATAATATTCAGAACCAAAATTTAATGTAATACCTGTAGAACCTAAAGGTGGTAAGTCGATATAGTTATTTAAATTATAGACAGGTGCATTGTCATACATATCTTTTGTAATTTGTATAGTAGAACCTGTCAAACCACTCAAGGTTAAAAAACCACTGTTAGTTGATCCGGACAATTGACTCATAACATCAATTTCTTTCCATGCCGTACTGTCTGGTCTTGTGGTACCACTAGATACTTTTTGTACAAGTACTTTCATTTGATTTGCTGTGAAACCTGTAGGTATTGTTGATACATTTGACACTAAAAACGGAAACTCATTTCCAAATTTTAAAAATATATTATATGTTGGTTGATTAGGGTCAAATAGTATTGGATTGACTCTAGTATAGTAATTACAATGTAAAGAATTTGTGAAAGCGGAATTATTAAACCTATATGTCACAAAAACAGATTCTGTATTAGCACTTAATAAACCTTCATCTTCACCTAAAACCCCCTCACAAGCATTAGGAATTATTGTTCCAACTTTAGGTGCCGGAAGTGTCCAAGACCTGTTAGATTTATAACTAAGAGCCGCAACTATTTCATCATCATCAAAAATAACCATTTTATAATCAGGAAATACTTTTCCAACTCTACTTGGTAGTCCGTCAGCATTTACATGTGTATCCCACAAATTATAATATCTTAATCCAGGATTGTTGAATTGGGCATCTTTTTTTGATTTAATATAATAAGCTTGGAAAAGGTTTTGTTGTGTAAACCCTGAAGGGTCTGTATAAAAATCCTGTCCTATTGTTGCGTTAGTATTTTTGTGCCACATCAACCATGGAATACTTATTTTAAAATTTCTAGCTTGTCCTGTACCACCAGGATTTGTTGAGTCATAAGGTTGTTGTGCGAATTTTTCACCATAAAAATTATCTATAGTTTGATTTGTGTAGTGAATTATAGCAATCGATTTTTGGTCACTTGGGCTCAAAATAATATTTTGGTCCATAGAGTTTGTAAAATAAACCGTTCCTGTATCTACTTGGCCAGCATTTGACGTATAACCGAAATATTCTTTAGATCCGGTATATCCTGTTGATTTGTAAAAATTATAGTCTTGGTAACTTAGAGGGAAGACACCAGCAGGTGATTCAGTCCAAGGAATGTTCATATTCCATACTTTAACGTCGGATTGGGAGACATCACAATTAGTTTCATAATTGAATACGTTTGTAGCCCAATAAATTTGTGGTGT
>Ga0315906_10007083_pt1 | contig 13724 bp, 9 predicted proteins | sample LakEriMetagenome_4_FD_203526 | JGI IMG/M metagenome (GOLD analysis project Ga0315906, IMG submission 203526) | Freshwater fungal communities from buoy surface, Lake Erie, Ohio, United States - Buoy 2 MA122 | ecosystem: Environmental > Aquatic > Freshwater > Lake > Lake biofilm | place: USA: Lake...
CGGAGCAGTTCTGGGCGTCACTCTCAACCGACGGCACGGGGGAGAGCCCGGTCCTGTCTACTCACTTGGACGTGATGGGGGAAGGGAAGTGATAGCCGCCTTCCTTTTCGTGGCTGTGGTGGCGGCTGTGGTCGGTGCGGTGGGTGCGCTGTTGTGGGTGGTGCCCCGTGGGTGAGTGGAGATACGATCTTGCCGCCGCGCCCCTCGATACTTTGGTTCTTGTTTCTACGGTAGATGAGGATGGGGAGAGAGATTACGACTATGACACCCGAGGCGAGAACGGCTGGGCTTGGCATGACAGTGACCCTGAATGCCCGTGGCCTATGATTGTGGCCTGGTGCTTGCCGCCTGGACACCCGCCCCTGCCCGCCCCTGAACCGGACACCCTAGCCTAGTCGGTTCGGTGCCCAGTTCTTACCAAAGAGCCGGATATGAGACGCAACCAGCCTAGCGTCTCGCAGGAGAGTAACAATGAGTGAAATGTCCGGCAAGGGGATGGAAACTGTCCCTGAACCGGACACCCTAGATAAAAACGGGGCAGGCCCCTAGCCGAATTACCACTTCCTCAGCGGGAAGCTGCCACCTTGCGGCAACCTTCGTGACCCTAGCGTATGCCTGCCATGACTATCTTACCCTAGTCGGTTTGGAGCCAATTAGTCAGCCATTGGACAAAGATTAGTCAGATTAGACGAAACCCGGCCCGTCTAATTGGCTAGTCGGTTCGGTGCCCAGTTCTCACCAAAGAGCCGGATGATCCGCGTCTCTGCTTCCCACCGCTTGCCTGCGTATTGCTGACGCCCTTCCTTGAGCCCCGGAGCATGGACGGTGCCGACGATGTAGGCATGGCCCCAGAGGTCTTTCCGAGCCCGGTCCATGTAGTACGCCTGGGACACGTCCATGAGGCATCCCGTGTTGGCGAACCAAAACGGCGTGAGGGCTTTGCCTTGAACGAGTTGCGTCACCTGCTGAGGGCGGTGCGTGTGCCCGCTGATGTGGAGCCCGTGCGGGGTGCAGTAGGAATAGAGGTCTTGGCGTAGCCCCGCGTCCGAGGCGTCGCACCCGTGGCGGAACGTCAGTTGCCCGATGCGCCAAGTGACAGTGTGTTCGTACTTCTGGATGATGTGCCAGCCCTTTGTGTGGCCGGGGATGACGACGCGCAGGGTAAACGAGTCTCGGAGGGTTTGGATGATTTTGCCTCCCTTGCGCCCCGGCTCGTAGTTAAACATACTGTTGTCGTGGTTGCCGTAGAGCCACACCCTATGAGCATTCGGCGCGGCCTCATTGATAGCCTTCATCACCTTCGCACAAGCGTCCATCTCTTCATGGGGGCCGAACTTGTGCCGCTCGTCGGGATGGTGCTTTGATGTGTAATCCGCTTCCACCAAGTCCCCGTTCAACACTATGAGGTCGGGATTGAACTCGTCAATGGCGTGGACGACCTTGTTGAACGCTGACCAATCTACGGTAGGGCAGTGAATGTCGGAGAGGGCAAGAAAACGATACTCCGGCAACCTTACTCTCCCCGCCGAATCTTGTCCCAGCAACCGACGTAGCCCGCAATGTCCTTCCACGAATCTTCGTGGCCCGGCGTGTTGCAGAGCCGCGCCATCTTGAGCCCAATCATGCAGAGCGTGACTTGCTCCACCGTGACCGGACGCCCAAACACCACGGACCATAAATCCGCAATGCGCTTGAAGTTTTCTTGGGCGGAACCGTAGTCTGCGGCCCGCTCCCCGTTGATAATCTCGTCGGCTTGTTGAAGGATGCTCATGCAGTTTCTGGGACTTAGGGGCTTATTGGGGCAAGCAGGTCTTGATGACCATGCGGGACGGGATGCGCCCCTTGGCCTCGCTCGTTGCCTCGTCCGGGTACTCACACTCCCCGGTCAAGATGACTTCTTGGCCCTCGGTGAGCCAGAGCGGGTGACGGTCAAGCGGAATGTTCCCGCCCTTGATGTCAAGACTCATCGAGTCACGGCGATACACCCCCGTGAAAACGTCTGTGACGCGCACGGGGGCCGTTGTGGTGTTGCTCATGGGGTTAGAGAGGGGTAGGGTTACGGAAGTAGCGCGAACAGTCCGCCGCCGTAGCCAGTGCCGTCCGAGACGACCCAAGCCATTTGCCCAGCGGGGAGAGTGAACGAGGTCTTTGCCGCAACGCCGTTGAAGGTTTGTGAGGACTGGGTTTGAATGGTCCAGTTCTGGTTGCTTCGGTTGATGATGACGGCCAACGCCCCTGCGTTCCCACCTTCACCGCTTGCGCTAGAAGCAACGGGAAGCGTAATGTTCTGAGCCGCCGTGGTGCCGCTCAGAACGATTGCCCCAAAGTGGTTGTTGGTCATCGTCAGGGACGCGGTGCGCCCCGTGAACTGCAACCCGAAGCCCGCGTTAGCCGCCATGCGGAAGCCATCCCCAGGCGTCATGCGAACTCCACTGATGCCAGAGCCACCCACCGAGAGGGTATGCGCGTTCAGCGCAGTCTCAAAGTGGAAGCCCTTGCCCGGACGGTCCAGCATCGTTTGGCGACCCGTGAAGTAGCCTGCGCTTGATGCGCTGTCAATGTCGGTAACTGCCGTATTCAACGTCTTGAAAGCAACATTGGAGCAGTTTCGCGCTACGATGTCCACGTTGTTAGCCAGCGAACCGAACTGGTTGATGACGAACTCGGAGGTGCCCGGACGGTCGGCGTAGAGGCCAGCCGCGTAGCCGCCTTCCAGGTCCAGCGCGTAGAAGTCCGAGTTGTTCACCCGGCTCGTAGCCGTGTCCCCGTAGACCGCCAAAGCAGGCTGCCCGTTGCAGAGCATAGTCGCCGTGGTGCTAGACCCTGCCGAGATCAACGCCGAAGTCCGATCAAGCGCAAGCTGGATGTTGTTGCCCACCACCGACCGCACAACGTAAATCTTGTTGGTCGCAAAGTTGGCGGCCGGAGTGGTCGTAAACCGCACGGGCATCCCGACTGCGTACTCGGTGCCGTCCGCTACGCCGATGTTGGCCGAGCCGTTGGTAAAAGTTGCCGTTTCAGAAAGCCCGACCCGGTTGAACATATTCACCTGCAAGCCGTAGACGTGGACCTCGTTGAGAATCCCCGTGCCTGCGCCGGAGTGCGAAGCCCGGAACTCTACGCCCTTGGCAAGCCGCCGCTGTTTGGCAGTGTTGCCCGTTGCGTCGCCGTTGGGGCAAGCAAAGATGTGGCGAATGAAGCAGTTCCCCGTTTGCAGGATCGTATCCGGGCAGTCCCCTTCAAAGAGAGCCGCGCCGCCCGCAAACGAGTTTACGACATGGATGCGCTCCACTTCGTAGTGCATGGAGTTCGTTAGCCGAATCCCCCATGTCTTCGTGTTCTTGATGAGCAAATCGCGCATGTGGAACAAGAACCCGCCGCCCTTGTTCTGGGCACCGACTTGAACCGCGCAGGTGAAGTTATCAAACGCCAGTGATTCAAGGCCGAAGTTTGTAATCATCTCGTTTGAGAAGTCAGCCTGAACCGTTGGGAGTGTGCCCGTTCCGGTGGCGTTATGCTGAAAGGCATTGAACGTGCCGTCTCCAACAAAAAGGGTGATGTCGGCTGTATCAAAGTTCCAGAACGAATCAGGGATGCTGGTAAAGGTCAGTGCGCCAAGCGACGTGCCGACCACTTTCACCCCGTCGTAGAGCGGGAGTGGAGAAGTCAGCGTGATGGTGCCTCGCAAGACTTGCACGGTGCCGCCCCCGATGGAGTTCATGTATTCAATGGCGGCTCGAACCGAAGCCTCACTCGCTGCCGCCACGATGAGGGAGTTATCGAAAGGGACGCGCGTGACCCGGACAGTCGTCGAAGCCGCGAGGCCCGACACCTTGATTCGCGCAAGCCCCTCGCAGGGCACTTCCACAATGTTGTTGGCAAGGACAGGCCCGCCGTTGCCAAGCGACTCTACGCCGCTGGCGTACACCTTGACCGGGACGACATCCCAAAGATTCCCGCTGGTTGCCGTGGAGCCTTGGACGACTGCGTTGCAGGCCGTTTCCGGTTGGAGCAAGACCTTGGAGTACGCCGAGACATCGAGTTCAGTAGTGTTCGTGAGTGATTCAGTGGTTCTGAGCATGGGTAGGGGGTAACAAAAAAGCCCCGCCGTGAAGCGAGGCTAAGAGTCAGGGGCGAAAGCCGAGATGGGTCAGGGGATGCTAGGGGAGGTCATCCGTTGCAGGGACAAGAAGGCTGGCGTCTTGGACGTTCTGGTTGATCGTTTCCAGCAAGGGGCGAAGTAGGGAGCGGGTGGCCTGGGCAATGTCGTCTGCGGTGGGCCGGGAGCCAATGAACAGGTCTGCTTCCATGCGCCCGATGCCCGATGCTCCCGCCGAACTTGTAGCGATCCCGGCAGCCGTGCCCGTGCGGGAGACAGTCAGGAAGCCTGTCAGGGTGCCAGACGCTACGCCATCCGCTTGCGTGACCATGTTGCCGTAGCCGCTCACGTTCGCCGTAGCAGAGGCATCCCCACGCGCCAGCGCACCAAGCCCGCCATTTTTCACCGGGCCAACGTAGCCGCGCCCAAGCGAGTAACCGCCTGGGATACCGTAGAACTGGCTCAGTTGGAGAATAGGGGCGAGTTGCCCCCCATTCCCGAACGTCAGCGAGAGAGAACCGGACGCGCCAGCGAGGCGCAGGTTATGACCGCCAAGAGTGCCGCCCTTTAGCCCCATGCCATCCCAAGGTCTACTTGGACTTGGTTACTCGCCGTCAGCGCACCGCCCGTAAGAAGGAAGAAGCCCAGGCAAGCATCATCGTCAATCTTCGGGAGGCTCGGCATGTTGAACAAGAAGTCTCGTTCGCCCGCCACGTTCGCCGCTACTAGCGGGATCGTCGCGATAGGCCGATGAAGCATGAAGGTAACCGTGCCCGTGGTGGGGCCGGAGGGGATTGTGTACGAATCCAGTTGCCGCACCCCGCTGTCCCCGTTGGCAAGGTTCATGTAGAGCGAGCCCAGCGTTGCCACCGTGCCGCCCGTGAAGCAAGAGCCCACCGGCAGCGAGTTGGCCGAGGCCGTGAGGTTTCCCGTGTTGGAGCCCGTGCCGCCGGAGTCCGTGTAGGTCATCGTCAGGGACGGAGTAGCCGCGCCTACTGCCGTTGCCACGATAGCCGAAGCCTGAACGCCCACGCCGTTGTTGAACCGGGTCGGTTTGGCCGCGCCGTTGTTGAGCGTGGTGGGGGTGCCCGTCAGGACGCAGGACGTATACATGTAAAGCAGGTCCGTCAGCACCAAGAACCCCGGCACCGCCGTAGTCGCCGGAGTGACCCCCGACATGGTGAGCAGGTGCTTGGTGTCCGTCGAAACGTTTACGGTCTGTTGGGGGAACGCCCCCGACGTGGATGAGCTGAGAGCCACGCCAACGCCTGCCGTCCCCGTGAGCGTCATCACGCCGCCGGAGCCCGTGCCGCTCATGCACTCATGCCAGCGGCCCGCTACCGAAGTTGCGCCCGTGTTGATGGTGCGGAAGCCCGTAGACCGCTGGAACTTGGAAGCCCCAATCTCAGAAATCAGATCGTCAAGAGTAGAGAAGGCCATATTAGTCCTCGGTAATGGTCAGCTGACCGGCGGCAAAGCGCGGGGCAATCGTGTTGCTCACCGCCAGCGAAGAGTTCAGCGAGCCCTTGTAAAGAATGGTGGACGCCCCCGAAGAAGCAAGGCCAAGACTCCAATGCGTCAGGGTTTCCGATCCCCCCGTGCAAGTGGGGAACACAATCTCCGCCGCGTTCTGAACCGTGGAACTTGAGACGGTAAACCCGCCGCTGTTTCGGTTGATGCTTACGCGACCATAGGATGTGTAAGCCGCCTCGCTCGTGGTTTGGTCGCCACCTTCGCCCGGGTCGGCAGTGTGAAGGGCAAGGAAGTAGGCAGTGCCGCCCGAAGTGGCAGCGACCCCCGTCCAAGTTGTTTGATTGAAGATCAGGGCTAGAAGCCCATTCTCAGCGGTGTTGCTCTTGCTCATCGGTTATCCTCGGGCCACAATGAGCCCGCTAAGGGTGGGGTTTGTGAATGTGGTGTAGAACGCATCATCTGTTGGGTCGTAGGGAGAGGGGACGAAACGATAGCGGGTGGTGCCGTCCAGCGTGTACGACAGGACGACGCCCCCGGTAATGGAAGCAATTTGGGTAGGGGGCGTGGACCAGTTCGTAACGTAGTAGTCCCAGGTCGGCCCGGTGGTCAGGTCGGTAATGTCGCTAGACGTGTGGGTGTGCGCCGACGGCGGGAACGTCGAAGGCTTGCCCGTGATTGAGGCCCATGAAACAGAACCACCGCCGAGTGCTTGGGATAGATGCTCGGCGGCTTGGGTTCGGATTCGCTCAACGGGGCTTAGGAGTTTGAGGATGTCCCGTGCTTTCACTTGATGGCGTCCGCTCCAAACCGGGATTCGGCTACGAACTTCACTTCCTCACGGAGTTCTGAGATTTGCTCCCGCACGGCCTTGAGTTGTTCATCGTTGCGCGGGGTGCGCTCGGTGATCCTGCGAAGCCTGGGCAGGATGCGCTCGGCTTCCTCAATCATCATGCGGCCCCGGCGTTCCCGTTCAGCCGCAGATGGGCTAACGTGATACGCTGTGCGGAATGGGCGCATAACGTCTTGCGACCCCATACTGTCCATGATGCTCCGCACCTCAACCACTGCCGGGGCCTGCGTGTGGGTTTGCCGGGATACGACCCCGAACACGCGCCCGCCAAGCCCAGCCAGCCGGTCGGACATGGGCAGTTCATCAGGCCCCGCAAGCCGCGAGGCATCGGTGGCAATAGCCCCCACGGTGCCGAACGTTTCATTGATGGCCATATCCCAAAGCCGCGCATCCTTCTTGGTGATTTGGGCGAGGAGCTTGGCCATTGGCGACGAGTTCTCAAAGTCGCGCAGTTCCATTGCACGCTTGGACTCCCACTCGGGGACGATAGTGTTGCCCGTGAAAAAGTCGCGGTTAGCGTTCCATTGAATCAGCGTAGTCAGCGGGCCGTAGATGTCCGAATCACTTACTGGGCTCATGGTCTGGAACATACTGCGCCCCACGCCAGGAAGGTTCATTTCCTCGCCTGCCGCCCCGCGCCGTGCTTCTTCGCCAAGAGCTAGGATCGCGCCGAGTTCATGCCCCTTCGGAATCCGAAGCCACTTATCGTCCTTGATATGGAAGTTCCAGAACATGTAGCGCATATAGGGAGGCAGGTCACGCCGCGCTGCGGACGTACCATCCTTCAAGGCCCAAAGTTCTTCGAGCCCTGCGCCGATCATCGCGTACATGACCAGCCGCGCCATAAACCGGCCAGGGTTTTCTGCCGCCTTTGTCCAGAACGTTGCTTGGCCCTGGACTGCCGGGTTTAGGAACGGGATGAACATGTCAAAGAACGCTGTCACCGCGCCGTGACGTGCGAAGTCTGTCCCCGTAGAACGCGCCTCGCCAGCCGCCCAAAGTTTGGCTACCGGGTCAGACATCCCCATTTGCTTCGCTTTCTCGAAAGCCGCGTTGTATTCAATGGTGCGGTTCACGCTTTCGGACCAGACCGAGAACTTTCCAAAGTAAACGTTGTTCATCCAGCGGAATGGAGCCCCGGCCTTGACGAGCGCGGTGTTCTTCGGGTTGAGGCTTCGCATGACGCTGGTCATCATGTTCTGGTAGTCGTTGCGGTCACCAAGGATGCCGCCGCGCTCGATACCAATACCCATGCTTCGGTACTCGTACTCGTTGAGGGGGCGAGTGCTGAACACCTTGTAGAAGGCGCGGTCATGCCGCCCGCCGACGACGCGCTCTGCCGTGTCACGGATGACGTTGAACACCTTGAACATGGGGGTGACAACCACGCCCCACTGTAAGAGCCGCTTGGGGAGCGTCATTACCCGCAAGGCCACTTGCAAAGCCGGAATGTCCGGCACCCCGAACTGGCGCGACACGCCACGGAACGCACGTTGCATCCCTGGGTCCAGCACAACGTACCGGAACTCCTTCGTCTTCATGACGGGTTCGCCCGCTTCGTCCCGCACGATTTTCCCTTTAGCATCCTTAACGGGTACTTGTCGGTACACCCGCACAGTCTCGCCGGGGGCGTAGTTTGCCACGGTGCTATCAGCCTTTACGGTGCCCGTGATGTCCTCAAACATCCCCGCGCCGGGGCCTGCGCCTTCGGCCAAAGCAACCAGCCCGCCAACACTCTTGTTGATGTACGCCGCTCGGTATGCCTCGAAGATGTTTTGCATCAGGCTTACCACCGGGTCTTGAATGTTGGCTTGGCTACCCTTGAACTGATTAATGCCATCATCGGCACCCGTCAGCGCGGTCTTCTGGAAGAACTGGGATGCGCCCGATTCAGAAAGTGACGTTTCATCCGCAGGCTTCAACTGAGGGGCCGCAGTAGCCCGAACACGCCGCGCAGAAATCCAGTACGGGTTATTCCGCCGAACCTCGTCCGCCTCCTGCTGGGTCATAAGCCCGCCGCCTACTAGCACGTCCAGCGAAGCATCGCCAATGGCCCGGTACTGGGCTGCGAAGTCCTGAACTTCCTTCTTCCACGCCTCGGGGCGGGAGTTGAAGTCAGCCATGATAGCCTTTTGAGCGGCTTCGATTTGCTCAAGCGTTTCACCAGGGGTAAGCCCCATGTTCTCGAAGCGTTGTCGAAGAACTTGCCGTGTGCGGGCATAGTCTTTCTTGAGGTCAGAGGCTAGTTTCTTGGCGTTCTTGGCGTCCAGCGCGTCAAGTTCCTTGGCAATCTCCGCCTCGCGCTTTACCCGCTCCGCCGCAATCTGGCGACTCGTCTTGCCGTTGGCTTGCATCTCGCTCAGGGCAAAGTTCATCTGGGTAGTCAGCCGACGTTCCTTGCGGGTTCGGGCAGCCTTAGCCTTGGCTTCTCGGGCGGCTTGGCGTTCCTCTAGGGCAGCTTGCTCCTCAGCAGTCCATCGCCCCTTGAGGGATTCAAACCTCTGGGCGAACATATAGGCGTATGCGCTCTTGAGTTGGGCTTGCCCGTGAGTCAGCGTGTTCAGCAGGCTCACCACCGAAAGCGGCTCCCCGTTGTAAGAGTACGTCTCGTTACGCAGGTTCTTGAGCCCGCCTTCTACCATCGCCTTAGTCATTTCGACTAAGTACGGGTAGGAAGCAATGTAGTGAAGCGGACTATTCAGCAAGTCATCGTCCGGGGTCGCGCCCATGCCACGCACGGCCTGTCCTTCTACAGTAAACCCTTGCATCTCGGCAAGCCGCAGCACCGCGCCTTCAATGGGGGCACGGGTGTTGGTCACCGCCGCTCGCCAAACTCCGTCAATGGCCTTGGTCCGGTGAACCGCCATGTCCGGGGCCGCGCCGTCCGCGCCGACAGATTGGAACGCATTGGCGAACCAACCACGCACGGTTTCCACAAACGTCTTTCGTGCCGTCGGGTCTTGAATCCGCAGGGCCATTTGTTGCTCGGGCGGGAGGTTCCGGTAGCCCTGTACCTGGGACGAAAACTCGTCAATGGCAGCGCGGGCCTGGGCGGGCACGCGCTCCACCATGACCTTGAGAACCGTAGGCGCAAGCATCGCCGCGCCAGCAGGCTCTTCAATGTAGGCCGTCAGCCATTCCGCGAACCGCTCACTGCGCTCCACTTCCAGGCTGGCGTTGTCGGGCACGGTCTGTCCAAAAGCATCCCCGCCCAGTTCGGCGTCAATCAGGGAGAGAGTATCAGCGTCGGCCCCGTCAAACAGTTCGTACACGCCTTCGATTTGGTGGGCAAGTTCATGGACACGGGTTACGGAGTCGCTAACGTAGCCGACCATCGTAAAGCCCGTCCGCAGATTGAACGTACCCTTTGTGCCCTTGCGGTTGCGCCCGTAGGTGTGGCGCGGGAACACGCGGTCCAACGCCATGCGGATAGTGTTTAGGTCGCCTGCCGGGGTCTTTGGCTCTGGCACCGACCACCCTTCAATCTGAGGTAGGTGCCCGCCACTCTTGGCCTCCTTACGGGCCTCGGCTCGGGGGTCCGGCGTTGCCTTGGCGGGAGCGGGGGTCAGTGACGGGACCGACGCAGTAGCGGGTTGGGCGTCAGCCTTCGGTGCCGCACCACGGCGCACGCGGGACGGAGAGGCTAGGATGCTCGGGTTGTCCGGGCTGAACGTGCCTTGGTTGCCGGTGGCGGACTTGATTTGGGTGGGGTTGAAGACGGTTAGGGTTGTTGTGGGCTTAGTCGCCTTACTGTTGTTGTAGTCGTCTTTGACATTGCGGATAATGACCCCGTCGTGCCCGTCAGCTCGTGCTTCGTCAATTACGTCGGCGGTTTGCCCGCGTCTTTGTGCATCGCGCCAATATTGACCTTGAGCGTCAATGACTAGGGGGTTTAACGCCTGCAAGTACGCGGGGATAACTCCAGGCTCCGCGTTTTGGTAGTCGTATGCTCTTCGGTCATCCGCGTATGATTTTGCGGTGCGGGTGTCAGACGCAAACCAGTGAGCGTGAGTGCTTTCACCACGTCCACCAAAGCGTTCAGCCTGACTCTTGAAAGTTGCGTCTTCGCCCATGAAGCGCATATCGGGACTCCCGTGATACACCACCAGCGGTCGCCCTCGCTCGTCCACCACCTTTGAATCACCAAACCATCGCCAGAATGCACGGGTGCCTTCCTCGGTCGGGTGGATAGGCTTGCCGTTACTGTTGGTGCGCGGGCGTTCCTTGCCGTCTACCGTGATGGTGTCCTTGCTCTTGGCGGGCTTGGACGGAGAGGCCAGGATGTCGGGGGCTTGGCGGTCAAGGTCGCCAAAGGTCCGCACCCAAGGGAACTCTTTCTGGACTTGCTTGAAAGCATCTTGTGCGGCAATGCGCCCGGTAGGGGAATTGCCATCAAAGACCGAACCTCCGCGCGATTTTGCATATTCCGCAATGACTTCGTTGTATCGCAACCGCTGTGGCGTTTTCGCTACAGGCTTGGACTTGGGAGCGGGGGCTTGTTCCTGGGTGGGCTGGGGCGTTTCCGGGGTCTTGGGTTGGGCGTTCGCTATCGCCTCGCGGATTTTCTGGGCAATCCGGCTATATTCCTCCGCTTCCTGCTTCGTAGATTCGTAGTCCCAGTCATCCGGGGTTACGCCGCGTTCTTCAAGAAGGGTTGCACGGCGTTCAACGTCCGGGGCTAGTTCGCGCAGGACTCGCAGATCAACGGGCTCGCCATCATCAACCCGGCGCATCAGATACCCCTTGTGCCCGCCGTGAGAATACAATGCCTCGTAAGCCGCAAGGTTCGGGAACCGCTCGGCGTAATACTTCGTTTCCTCACGTCGGTACGACTCCATGTCGAACTGACGCCCATAAGCACTGCCCTCTCGCGACGCCGCCGTTTTGTAGGCGTCCATTTCGCTTGGGGTGAACTCCCAGAACCGCTGGTGAGGCAGGTCTTTTACATTTGGGTTAGGGGTGAAACTCTTTGGGGGCTCTGGCTTAGGTGCGGGCTCGGACTTGATGGGGGCAACTTTGCTTGCCATGTAGTCGTACTGCGCCTTGGTGATGTCGTAAAAAGATCGGTCCGGTGATTGTGCGCGATACTCAATCTTTGTCGGCCTATTTGCCAAAACCTGCTTTGCTTCCGCAATTTCAGCCTTGGCTTCGGGAGAAATGTAGCCCCATCGGTCAGAGCGCGGGTTCTTAACTATCTTTTCCGCGCGGTTCACGGCAGCTTGGTCAATGACCTCAGCGGCAAGCGGGCGATAGCCACGGGACATCAGGTCATCAGCCCAGTTTTGAACAGTGCCGTACTTGTTGGCCCCATCACCGCCCTCCCACGACATTGTTTTTTGAAGCGACTTTTCGGCGCGAGCTTTTGCCCCAGCCGCAGCAAGTTCCGCTCCTGACAGTTTTGCCCCTTTCACCGGAGCAGGCTTGCGCTCCTCTGCGGCTTGGCGATCATCTTGCCGCTTCTGCTGAGCGGCTTGCTTTGCCTGCATAGCCCGCGCTGTGTCCGGGGCTAGTTCTGGTGCCGGGGCCTTGGGTTGGGCTAGTTGCGGTTCTTGGGGGGCTGGGGCTTTGTCTGCGGGAGCAGGCGCGGGGGCTTGGGGCTTCTTGGCAATGCTCGTCAAGTCAATCTTGTTTGACGGCTTTGGCACCGTGACCCCATACTCTTCGGCAAGCATCCCAAAGGCGTTGCGTTGGCTCTCCGGCAGGGCTTGCATCCACTCCAAGAACACCTTCTGCATTTCGGGCGTAAGGGGCTCGCCTGCTTCAATGGCGCGGAAAGTGTTGTTGATGGTGACGAACTGCGGGTACTGGGTCGCGTCAATTACAAACCCGTCCGTACTGCCCGTGTTATCAAAGCCCGCAATGGCCTTTTCCAGCACGGGCATCCACTCACGGAGCGGGGCTCGGTCATCGGCGTTGAACCCGCCCTGCGACAAGAACTCTTTGTTCTCGACCATGCGGACGATGCCCTTGGTGGATTCTCGTTGTTCCCAAACCCATTCGTCCGTTCGCTCGTCCTTGCGCCAGCGACCCAACTTCTGCGCCTTGAGTTCATCAATACGCTTGCGGTCTTGCTTCCCGTCCGGGCGCGTTGGCGGGGAAGTCTGGCGATACCCTTCGTCAAGCTCCGGGCCATAATGCGCGCCCACACGGAAGCCGTGTTGGTCACTGAGCATTTCAATAATCGGGATTTCTGTGGGGCTCAATTTGCGGTATGCGCGGCCAAACACCTCTACGCCCCGGTCGCCGCCGGACGCCTTGCGTTTGGCTTTGGCTACGGATTCCTCAAGCCCCTTGAGGCTAACCGGAAGAAACTGTCCGCCCTTGTACCACTTGTCGTTAATGCCGACCTCGCCGCCTGCCTTGGCGCGGTTGCCGTAGATGTCTCCGGCAAGCATGGCAGTAACGGCTTCGCCGAACGACTTTTTGCGCTTGGAAGTTTCCGGTTTTGCCATAGTTTCCTGAACTGGAAACTGCGTGTTTCTGGAAACATTTGGCGCGGGCTTCTTGGCTTTAGTGGGGGCAAGCATAGCCTCTACCCGTTCCTTTGCCGCGTCCGTCAGCTTGCGGTTGTCGTAAAGCACCGTGCCGTCCGGGGCCGTGATGCTGATTACGTCGCGCTTGTCGAGCCCGCCCATAAGCGTAAACTGCCCCATGTTGCGGCCATCTTCCGTGCGGCTAACAACGACCGTGCCCTGCTTCTTGTCGTAAGAAACCACGGTGTCCGTATAGCCACGCTTCTCAATGACTGTGCCGGGGGTGCCGTACACCAAGTCTTGCAGGACCGCGTCACGCTTCTTGGCGTCGGCGCGTTGCTGGGCTTGAGTGCGGGCCTTGGGCTGTTTCTGTGCGGGTTCTGCCGCTACCCCTGCCGTATCTGCTTTTTTTGCACCCGATGCTTGCCCATCAAAAGTGTTCCTGGCAATCGCTACGGCTTCGGCAGTTTCCGCCGCGTTGGCTGGCTTTGCCCTTTTGCTAGATTTTGTGATGACCCATACGGAGCCGTCGGGGGCAATAACAAACCCGTCCCCAGCGTTGTCGGAAACACGCATGGCGGCAGAGCGGAACTCTTCGCTCTTGGGCCTGGTGCCGTCGGACATGACTGCCTTGCCGCTATAAACTGCGACATGGTGGGCTGGCTTGTATTCTGCTGCTACCCCTGCCGTACTGCCTTCCGCTTCTTGAACGCCCGGAGAGACGCTCTCAGGGGCCGTTTGCTGGGGCTGCGGGGCACGCTGACGCGCCATTTCTGCCGGGGCGGTTGCATCAGGCGGGAGCGTGCTATCAGGCGCAGGAGGCAGTTGA
>Ga0315906_10007084_pt1 | contig 13724 bp, 11 predicted proteins | sample LakEriMetagenome_4_FD_203526 | JGI IMG/M metagenome (GOLD analysis project Ga0315906, IMG submission 203526) | Freshwater fungal communities from buoy surface, Lake Erie, Ohio, United States - Buoy 2 MA122 | ecosystem: Environmental > Aquatic > Freshwater > Lake > Lake biofilm | place: USA...
TTTCCGGTCGGAGGACAGAAGTAAAGTTTATGCGTAACGATTTCGGATAAACGCACTCATCACTTTGTACAACTTATGGTGTTCAGGCATTTCTTTCAGTAAAGAGAGATGTTTATTAAGAATAGCGGTGTCATTTCTTTTTGCCGGCCCTGTTTGGCTTTCGGAAGGACGGTGGGTTTTCATTAATTGCAGACTCTCTTGTAGAAGTGGCTTTAACAGTGAAAAATTCAATCCCGCCTGATCGGTAATATCTTCGGCAGCAGTGAAACAGGCGTTGCTGAAGTTGTTTACAAAAACCGCAGCAAGATGGAGTTGCTGGCGCTGCAATGAATTCATAACAACAACCTTTGCATCCAGACTTTTTCCAAGTTGTTTCAAAGTTTTTAAAGAAGCGGTACTCTCTGATTCAATACAAACCGGGATTTCCTTAAAAGATAGTTTTCGACCACTGCGCATACTGATAACAGGATAAAACACGCCTGTTTGAAGGTGATTTCCCAATTCCTTCAGCGCCGCACTCCCCGAACAATGAACTAAAAGTGATGGTGTTTGCGATAATGCTGTTGCTAATTCTTTAATGTAACGATCCTGCACACAAATAAAGCAGACCTCGGCATTTTCAAGCAGGTTTTCAGGGGTCGTAAAAACAGAATTTACTTGTTTCGCGAGCGATTTTCCGGTTTTAACATTTCTGGAAGCGACTCCGGTAATTTCATATCCGGCCGCCCTGAAAGCAGTAGCTAAACTCCATGCTGCATTGCCGGAACCGATGAACGCCAGTGCCGGTTTGTTTTTCATGCTTTCTGATTCGCTGCATTCCGGATCCGTTTCCGTATCGCAAGCCAGGTTCCGATGATCATCAACACACAACCAATCCAGAGAATATTGATCTGTGGAAAGATGATCGCTTTCATGATCACAAACTCTCGGCTGTTTGATTTCTTCTCGTAAACACTGATTTCTATTTCATTGGTCTCGGGAAGAATCTTGTCGAAACTGAATTTTAATCCGAGTTCTTCCACTTCGGCCGGACGACTGAAAATGGAGTTGCCACGTAATATGAAAACAGGTTCTGCAAGATGCACTTTGCGGTTAATGTCGATCAGACTTAATTGCGCAGAAACGGCAAGATCCTCCTCGTTCAGGAAGAGTGCTTTCTTGTCAGTTTGCTTATTCAATCCGGAATAGGTGACCAAAGCATTGCTTGTGGTTAGTGTGTCCCCTGCTTTTATCGTGTGTTTAACAGGCGGTTTGAATTCGCCATCTTCCTTTGGCTTAGTCTTGTCTTCCACCTCCGCATAGGTGATGTGCGTATAAATATCATGCGTCAGGAAATGGCGTGTATCGGGTTCACTCACATTCCCCATTCGCTCATTGAGCTGCACCACAGGACGCAGGGTAAATTCCTTGTTGAAACCACCTTGCTTATGGTTGGCTTTCAGGTATTCGATTTCGTAAAAAACATTTACTCCTTCTTTCAATTTTCCTTTGTAGGTGACATAATATTCACCCATGGCCAGTGTATCGTTCTGGTAAAGTAGAATGTTTTCATTGTTCGGAAAGTCTTTCCCCAAATCCACATTCAGCATATTACGGCTGATCACATGTTTCTCGGCGTTGGAAATAAGTGCCCCTAGAAGAATAAACGCGATTCCCATGTGGGCAATACTCGCACCTGAATGATCAAGTTTTCCTTTGACAATTCGAACCAGATAATCTGTGTTGGAGGTAAATGCCCAGATAGTGGTAAATAACATGACTACATGTTGGTACCGGTCAAATTGAAAATAAAGCTCGGTAACAACCGTGATGATAATGGCTGCGATAAATCCTGGCAGGATTTTCTTTACTAAACTCTTCATATCAGAGTCTTTCCAGCGGAAGAACTGACCCACCGCAATCAGCAGACTTAAAATAACCGCTAGCGGTAATTGCCAGGAGTTGTAAAAGTCGATGGCATCAGCCGGTGGTGCCATTTTAGTATCAAATATTTTATTGATAACCGGTAAGGAGGTGGTTACGGTTATCTGTACTGCGGAGATGACGAGTACAAGCATTCCCATGAACATCCAGAATTCACGGCTGCGAATGGATTCTTCTTCGGTTACCGAATGGATGGCTTTCCGGTGAACAATCATCATTATGACTGCCAGTACCACAAAGAATACCATGTACAACAACAATTGTCCGCTCATTCCCAGATCGGTGAATGCATGTACGGAGGTATCTCCCAAAATTCCGCTTCGGGTCAGGAAAGTTGAATAAAGTATCAGCAGGAAAGAAACGGAAACCAACAGGATACTACTGAACAAGGAAGTGCCGTTTTTCTTGTAAATCAACATGACGTGACCGGCACCGGCAAGGGTGAGCCAGGGAACAAGGCTGGCATTTTCAACCGGATCCCAGGCCCAGAAACCACCAAAGCTGAGCGCTTCATAAGCCCAGGCACCACCCATCAAAATTCCGGTACCCAGAATCATGATGGAGAAGAAGGTCCATGGAAGCGCCGGTACAACCCACTCTCTGACACGTCCGCTGATTAATCCGCCCATGGCAAAAGCAAATGGAACTGCCGTACTTGCAAATCCCAGAAACAGGGTAGGAGGGTGAATCACCATCCAGTAATTCTGCAGCAAAGGATTGAGGCCTCTTCCATCATTGATCTTGCTCAGATAATCCGGCATGGTAATAAACGGAAGGTTCGCAAAGTCGGGATGATTCCGAAGCAGTATGAAGGGGTTGGAACCAATTTTTATACTGCCCAATTCCAATCCAAGTACCATGCTTGCAAGGAATACCTGAATCAGCATCATAAAGAGCATCACCGGACCTTCCCAGGTTTTACCGTTGCGGACAATGATCAGGGAAAGGATGGCATTCCAGAATGTCCACAGAAGAAAACTACCTTCCTGACCTTCCCAGAAGCAGGCCCACATGTACTTTGGTGGTAGCGTGCTGCTGGAGTGTTGCCAGACATAATAATATTCGAAAAAATGTCCGTGAATGAGATAAAATAACAAAGCTACTACCGAGACCACTGAAAACAGGTGCAGATAAAATCCCGTTCGCGCCAGCTTCAGCCAGGGTTGTGGTTCATCATTCTTGCGAACTAACGGTAATAGATATCCGAAAACTGCCAGTAAAGAAGCAGTAAAGGATAAAATTAATAAGGCGTTGCCGGCTTTTCCAAAGACAAGGTGCTCTCCCAGGTATGCAGTTTCCATTCGTTGTTTTAAATACTGCCTACTGTTTTCATCTGATCTTGCTCATTGCCGTTGTATTTACTCGGGCATTTCATAAGGATTTGTGCTGCGTGAAATTCGTCACCTTCCATTTTACCGATCACGACAATTTGCTCGGATCTTTCAAAATCCTGCGGCTTGGTGCCATTGTACATGACCTTCTTTTCGGTACCTTCATTGTCAACAAGATAAAATCCGAAGAGATTGGCATTTTGCTCAGGATTGTAGATGAATTCTTTTTCCTTGTCGAGTTTACCTACCACATGGTAAGTTTTCCCTTCATTTTCGATGGCTTCACTAAACGGGGCATAGGTACTGCTGTTGCTGATGGTACTTACAATTACTGCAAGTCCGACGGCAATTACCACTATGGCGATGATATGTATCTTTTTCATGAGTGTTGACGTTCAGATTTTGATCTGTAGTCAGTTTTTATTTTTTTATTCTTTTTTCGAGACGACTGACTTTACGGTCGATGGTAATCATATAGATTCCGGCTATGGCAATTACAATCGCTGCTACGGTTATCACTACATAAATTTTGCCATTTGAACGCATAACGTCTGCAGTCATATTATCCTGCGCAAGGGCGCCGAACGGAAGTGTAAGCAGGGGCAGTACTATTTTTTTTATCATGGTTCCTGTTCCTCTATGATTCTTTCAAGTTTACGGTAACGCACGCGCAGACTCATCATCCAGGTGCCCAGCAACGTCCAGCCAATAACGGCAGGATAAAATACAGAGCGCATATTGGAATCGAGATCGTATTTATTGAAGCCGGGGTTGCCTCCTTTTCCGGGATGCAGGCTATCGGTCATTTTAGGCAACACCATGATAAACACAAACATCATGACGAAGGCAAAAATTCCGTAGACGGCAGCGAGTCTTGCCTTTTTATTTTCATCAGGCACCGCTCCACGAAGAATAAAATAAGCGGCGTATAAAAGCATGGTTGCGGCAGCTCCATTTAATTGCGGATCATTAACCCAGGGAGCGCCCCAGGTGTAATTGGCCCAGACCATTCCGGTGATCAAACCGGCGGTGGCAAATACCATTCCTACTCGGGCGCATTCATCCGCCACCACATCATAATACCATTTGCCATTGCTGAGATAGATAATGCCGCAGATTGCATTCACCAGCAACAGAATGAGCATTCCCATCCACATAGTGACATGGAAATAAAGATTACGAATAGTCTCATGCAATATGGGCATAGCGGGAACTGGTCCCAGAAAGCCCAAAGTGTACGTGTAGATCAGCAGGAAGATGGCAAGAAACTTCCACCACCATGACCTGGCAATTGATTGTTTCAATTCCCGGTGTTTTATTCGCGCCAAAGGTACGGAAAGAGCAGGAAGGAGAGACTCAGAATCATTAAATCAAGACTCACTAAAATGAGCAGATAATCCATACTATCCTGCAGCGAAAATCCCTCAATTGCATTAGAGGAAAATCGTATCAGGGTGAGTAGCAAGGGAAAGAGCAGGGGAAATCCCAGAATGGCAACTAAGGCAGCATTACCACTTGCCCGTGAAACTATACCTGAAACAAGTGTTAAAATCGTGGCCAGCCCGGTACATCCCAACAACAAAACCAGTAAAAACTGGAAAGTATCAGCCACCGGAGAGGGGAAGAGGAGCGAGTAAAAAAAGTAATTCAGTCCGGATAATACGATAAGGAGCAGCGTATTGTAAACGGTTTTTGCCAGAATTACGGTTCGAGGATTCAATAGGGTGTAGTAGTAAAATTGCAAACCACGACTTTCCTGCAGGAAGCTGCGGGCAACGGCATTTGTTGCTGCAAAGAGTGTGATTAGCCAGAAAAGGGCATTCCAGGCCACAACCGGCATCTGGCTGCGGAAGGCCAGGTAAGCGATGAAAAGGGAGGCAAGGGCATAGACGACCAGACTGGTAAAGGCCTGTTTGTTTTTCCATTCCAGCAGTAGTTCATGTCGGATTAATCGGATCAATTTTGCGGACTCCTGCATGCTGCAAATTTGGTGAATTAAGGAATTGTCCCGCTTACCGTACTTTTGGCTAAATGAAATTGGATATACTGGCGTTTGGAGCTCACCCGGATGATGTGGAACTGGCCGCAGGCGGCGTAATGGCCAAAGAGGCGGCGGCTGGCCGTAAAACGGGAATTGTGGACCTGACCCGGGGAGAATTAGGCTCACGGGGCACTGCAGAAACACGCGATAAGGAAGCTTTGATTAGTTCACAGATTCTTGGTTTGCAGATAAGAACCAATTTGAAATTTCGCGACGGCTTTTTTCTAAACGACGAGGCACATCAGCTGGAAGTAGTGAAAATGTTGCGTAAATATCGTCCGGACATCGTACTATGTAATGCGCGCAGTGACCGGCATCCGGATCATGGAAAGGCCGGGGATCTGGTTTCGGTGGCTTGCTTTCTGGCTGGTTTAGTGAAGGTGGAAACGTATATGGATGGACATCAGCAGGAGCCGTGGCGGCCGGCGGCTGTTTATCATTATATCCAGGACCGTTACCTGATACCGGATGTTGTGGTAGACATTTCAGAATTCATGGATGTAAAGATGAATTCAATTATGGCGTTCTCTTCTCAGTTTTACAATCCGGATATTCAGGGTCCGGTGACACCCATTTCAACCCCTGAGTTTTTAAATTTCCTCAATGCCCGTTCCATTGATTTTGGACGTCAGGCCGGTGTAGAATTTGCAGAAGGATTTACGGTAGAAAGGTATCCTGGCGTTAAGAGTCTGTTTGACTTGCTTTAAAACATTAGCCATAAAAAAAGCCCTGTAGCATTTGCTACAGGGCTTTTTTATTTGATAATTTAACAGATTACTGTACGTTCAGTTTAGAAACTGCTTTAGCACCGTTAGCATTGATTGTTACAATGTAGAATCCTGCTTTTACATCAGTGATATCCATGTTGTAATTTACTTTACCGGCGTTTACGTTTCCAAGTTCAAATGACTTCACGATCTGACCCATAGTGTTGGTAAGGGTGATAGTCACGTCTGCAGCGTTAACGATTTCAGCGCTAACTGTAGCGTTTCCGCGAGCAGGGTTTGGATAAACAGAGGCAGCACTGATAGTGTTGTTCACCTGGTTAATACCGGTTACGATTGGGTTAACGAAATCAGCAGCAGCCCACTCGATACCACCAACCCACTCATGCATCCAAGGATCAGTATCCAGGCCACCATTGAGTGAACGTGAAGTGAAAGTTGGAACTACGAAGTTGGTAGAAGTAGCATCATACCAGCCATCAGTAGCGTTAAAAGACCAGTAGTTGTTTCCATCATAACCACCACCGATAGTGAAGTTAACGGTATCGGTAGAAAGCAAATTCTGGAAGTCAGCAGCAGCTCCTACAATGTTTGGGTAATCGTTACCAGTGCTGAAACCTAAGTCAGTATCCAACCAGGTATAGCCCATTTTGTAGCCATCAGAAGAACGGGTGATTTGCAGACGAGCATCCCAACCGGTAGCATAACCAAGCAGGTTAGTAACATCATCAACAGGCTCAGACCATACAGTTCCGATGTAGTGTGCGTTCCAGGTACCGTTCTGACCTTCGTAAGTATCAAAAATTGCTCCAAGGTAGTTCAGGAAGTTCAGAGAATCAGGGTTGTTACTGAACGCAATCGCTACTTCGCAGGCGATGTGCAGTTTACCCCATGCATCAACAGACATATCGAAACCGTTGCGGGCTACGAAGAAAGGACGCATGAAACCTGCAGCATTGTTAGGAAGAATTCCTGTGAAAGCAGCTGTATAATCAACAGTGCTGTAAAGGCTCCAGCTTGCACCGCCATCAGTGGTACGGTAAACAATCGGCATAGGGGAAAGGTGATCATTGGCAGCTTCACGTCCGAGGATCGCGAAATAACCGGTTTGACCATCTGCAGAGAAGGCAAGGTTGCCAAGGTTGCTGAAATTCTGAGAACCATCAGAAGGATCGATAGAGAAGGCAGGAGCGATGTTGGTCTGATCCCAGGTAAAGTTGTTGTTCGTGCCATTCCAAACACCACGGTTCACAACTCCACCGTTGAAAGGAATGATGGTGGCAGCACTGTTGAAATCGTAGTTGCTTCCAAGTGAATAAACGTTCGCATTGGTTCCAGAAAACATTCCAAGACGAGGCATCCACTGTGTGATAGTGGCTGTTGCGTTAGGAACGTTTAAAAGACTGCCATTGGTGTTGTCAAGACGTAAAGAAGCAAGAGTAGCACCATCCCAAGCTGAACCATCCAGCATAGGAGCTGAAACCACAGCATAAGCGTTGTTAGCAGTAGTGTTTCCCGGAGGATTTACTACGATACCCTGTGGGTAACGGTTTACCGGAGCCGTGTTGTTGGTTACCACAAGCGTAGTATCCCATGTAGCACCCTTGTCGTAGGAAACGTGGGTTTGAATGTAACCGCTGTTTCCTGCAACGCCAATTGATTTACGGTTAGTGTAGCTCAACACGTTTACAGGGCCGCAATAGCCGGCACTGGAAGACTCAGAAATCAATGATCCGTAGATGTTACCGGAAGTTGCGATGTCTACTTTTGTAACAGCCTGAACCTTTGGGTTAGGATTGTTACGGTTTGCTGTTTTAGCAGGGGCTGCTTTAACAGTCGCAATGCGATTTACAGGAACTTCAACAGCAGGAGCATAGCGCTTTGCCATTGCAGCTTTGTCAAGTTGAACAGGCTTGGTGTTACGCAACACCGCTTGTCCGTTTACTGACACCGCCAGAAAACCGGCAGCGAGAGCCAGGAGTAATTGTTTTTTCATGGATGTTAATTTAAGTTTAATATGGTTCTAGGTTGAATTACAAAGCTAATAATATTTTAGGAGCAGACCGGGTAAGCTTTTGTTGAGTCGGGTAATAAGTTTTTAACAATGAAAATGTCAAAAAAATAAGCCGGGACTGCTCATCTGCCTTGGATACTGCCAATTTTCGGAGAATCACGGCGCCCCTTTAATTTTTAATGACGAAATCCCTGGAATTTAACCGGCTTTTTTAGCAATTTGATTTTTAGGTTTTTAGAGGGTTTGTTTCAAAGGTTAGCACAGGTGATGCATGATTGTCAGGTTGATTTGTCATGAAAAACACCATTTTTTGTAATCGCTTTTAGTTTTATCAGCGATTACGAATCCGGTTCGCAGCTTTTGAACCCTTACTGGCACTGTTCATAACTGGGAAAGGAAGCAGGGACGGTTAAATTTTCAACTGTTTCGGCTGGCTTAATCGCAGGAGCAGGGAATTTACTCTAAGAGGCTAGTAAAAAGCATGCCAGCAATGTCAGGCTATAGAGTATCCAGCTACGTAAATCCGTATAGGCCTGGGGCGGAATCCCCTGTTTTTTTATCAGGTAGATAACCAGCAATAGCTTTTCAATGCTAAACGCAATTACCGTACCGTAGGCGATCCCCCTGATACCGATTAAATTCAATAGCAGAATACTGAAAAATACATTGGATATCAATTCAATAATGGAAATCCTGAAAAGGATATTATTTTGCTGCAGCCCCATGACCACTGTTTGGGGAAAGATCATACGACTGATGAGTAAAATCAAATAGATATTGAAAATAGAGGCACTGGCCAGAAATTCTTCCCTGAATAAAAATGGGTAAATTTCATGGCTGAAAAGAATTAAAATACAAACCGGAATAAAAAACCAGTGCATCAGCTTTTTGCCTTCTTGTTTCAGCTCCTGCATACCTTCATTTTTTTTCGCAGCAATCACAGGAACCATGGCCATACTTAAGGCATTTGCCATGAGTAAACTGATCGGAAATTCCCTGGCACCGTACCGGAAAATAGCGAATGCTTCCGCCCCGAAATGACTGGTAACCAGAAAACCATCGATATACTCCGCAGAGCCACTGATCAGCAATCCGCTGATTAAAGGAGTAGCCAGAAAAAGTTGTTGTTTTATTGCCTTCGTTCCGGTGAATGAAAAGTTTTGGCGGGATAAAAGATAGGCAGTGAACAGGAATTTAGTGATAGACAAAAGGATGAGTGCCTTTAGGCTTTGGTCCAGATTGCCACCGAGATAAAAGGGCAGTACAGTGAGCAGCAAGGAAAGCGTAAACACCAGCGCGCCATAAGCTAACAGCGTTCGCTTTTTATCCTGCAGCAATAAAATATACTCTGCAAGAAAAGCCGGATTGTTGAATAACATTAACAGGAGGATCTGATTGTAGTAAGGCTGTATTCCTGTTCCGGTTATTTGCAGTACATCCGACTCGAAAATTTTAAGCAGGAGTATTAATAAAACGTTGAAAAAACTAAGCAACAATAAGGTGTTACAAAGCAACTGACCTTGCTGCTGTTCTTCGGTAACGGAGTAGGAAGAAAGCAGGGAGTTCAGGATGCCGGATACCCAAAAGAAACCGGTAGCTGCTGAAAGAAACATCAGTGTCTCATAAATTCCGATAGTTGTTGTTCCAACCGTGCTTTTTGCCAGCAGGATTCCGGTCAGGAAAAAGCCCGTAAACCGCAACAACTGAAAAACCTGAAGAGCTCTTACTGTACTCAGTCCGGAAAGTATTTGTGATAATTGTTTCACCGTTCGCCAAAAATAGTGGTAAAGCGCAGGCGAAGGGAATTGCCGATTACCACTACATCGGAAAAGGCCATTGATAAGGAAGCAATCATCGGACTCAGCAACCCAAACGCGGCAAACGGTATGGCAACAACGTTGTAAATCAGCGCCCAGAAAAGGTTCTGTCGAATAGTTTTCAGGGTAGATTTTGCTATACTGCGTGCTTTAAGGAAGATGCGAAGATCCTGTGATTTCAACAGAATTAAATCAGAGGATTGCATGGCCACCTGCGTTCCGTTACCCATTGATATTCCAATCCATGCTTCTGCCAGAGAAGGAGCATCGTTGATGCCATCGCCTATCATGGCTACCTTGCTTACTTTTTGCCATTCCCTGATCAATTCGGTTTTCTGTGTCGGCAACTTTGAAGAGTAAACTTCCCGGATGTTCAATTGTTCAGCGAGTTTTCTACATCGTGATTCCGAATCACCACTCAGCAGGATGGTGCGAATTCCTTCTTCATGGAGCGCAGCTATTGTTTCTTTCGCACCTTTTCTTGGCGCATCATCCAGATCGACCGTCGCGAGCAGGGTGTCGTTTTTCAGAAGGTAAACAACGTGTGTGTCATCTTTTGTCAGATGGGAGGCAATTCTGTAAGACCCTGCTATGTAAGTATTACCCTCCAGGTCGGAGGCGCGAATACCAATTCCTTTATCTTCTTTGATTTCCTTAAAACGAACTTTTCCTGCTGAAGCTGCCGCTGAAAAATGATTGCTGATAGCAAAAGCAACCGGATGTGTACTGTATTGTTCAAGTGTGCCAAGCAGAAAATCAATGAGTTCTTTATCTCCTTCATAATTGATTTTACTGATTGCAAGTTTACCGTCGGTGAGCGTGCCGGTTTTGTCAAATACCACCGTTTTTATTTCACTCAGTCGCTCAAGTGTATCGCCCCCTTTAATCAATATTCCCTGTCTTGCCGCTTTTCCGATTCCTACCGATACTGCTGTGGGTGTTGCCAGTCCCATGGCACAGGGACAACTAATCACCAGTACGGCCACTGCCGACATGATGGCTTCCCCTGCATTTCGGTCCAATACAAAGTACCAGATGCAAAATGTGAGTACAGCAAGGCCAATTACTACCGGCACAAAAACAGCACTCACGCGGTCGCCAAAACGCTGAATGGAGGGCTTCCTTTTCGAGGCCTTGCGAACCATATCAATCATGCGAGAGAGCAGCGAGTCATCACCCGATTGCTGCACGATAATTTTTAGGGAACCGTCGGTGAGAACCGTACCGGCATATACGCTAGCGTCAGCGGATTTCTCTGCAGGCAGACTTTCGCCGGTCATGCTGGATTCATCCACCACTCCATTGCCTTCATAAACGATTCCATCGGCCGGTATTCGGCCTCCCTGCGGAATAAAAACGAGGTCGTTTACTTGGAGCGATTGTACCGGAATCTCCCGGGTTCTTTCATTCGCCGTCATGGCTTCTTCAATCAGGAAAGCCTGCTGGGGCTGAAGTCGAGTGAGAGCATCGATGGAGGATTGTGTTTTTTTCAGGCTACGCTGTTCGATGATATTACCCAGCAATAAAAGGGTGATGATAGTAGCTCCTGTCTCAAAGTACAAAGGGGTTCCATGGCCGGAATGAAATTGCCAGGTAGCCACTGAATAAAGGTACGCCGACAAGGAACCGATGGCGATCAGTACATCCATGTTGGGACTTCCGTTCCGTAACGAGCCGAGGGCACTTTTTCCAAAATGATTCATCCCGATGATGATCACCGGTGTGGCCAGGAAAAACTGCAGCAGCGGCTGGTGTAGTATCGGTAAATCCACCAGCATGTGCAGGAGCAAAGGGAGGGTCAGAACCGCACAAATAGCAAAAAGCTTTTCGGTAGTTGAAAAGCCGCCCGAAGCAGTACTGGAAGCAAGGTCCTTGGTGCTGGCAGTGTAACCAAGGCTATTGATTTCACTGATTAGTTTTTCGTCCGACCACGCCTGGCGGTCAGTGATTTCAACGGTGCCGGTTTCGTAACTGACATGAACTGCGGGCAATCCTTTTTTTGCCAGATGACGGGCAATGCCTTCTGCACAACTGCTACAGGTCATCCCTTTTACCTGAAGAACGGTTTTTTCCGACATAAGCACAAAACTACGATGGAACTGGTGAGAAACGGTAAAAAAAAAGCTGTCGGGAAAACCGACAGCTTTTATACGGGTGGGAGACGGGGCTCGAACCCGCGACCTCCTGAACCACAATCAGGCGCTCTAACCAACTGAGCTACAACCACCGTAACAGGGCTGCAAAAATAAATCTTTTTTGATTACCGGCAGGTTTCCGGCGATTAATCATTTTTTGCATGTCGGTTTTCAGAAATCCTTAACAGAAGCCAGTAGCAAAACTTATCTTTGCACCTTCAAAAAAAACATTCCACATGTCTATTGATACCCTGAACCCTACCGGCCAGCAGACTTATGAGAAGCAGCTGAACGACTGGATTTTATTCGAAAAATCTGCTATTCAGTTAATTCACCTAACGGCCGATCTATGGTATGATCAGTCTGTTGAGTTGATTTTCTTCCGCAATCAACTGGTTGACCGTAGTGCGAGTCAGCTGCTGAATCTGCATCAGTATGCCAAGGATTTTGTGAAAAAGCCTTTGGAAATCACCGATTCACTGGAAGTTGCAAAAGCTTTGAAATCTTTTGATCTGGCGCCTTCACGTATTGATCTGGGTAAAATTACTGCGGAATGGCTGGCTGACAAGCAAAAGGACGCTGCGGCTGATCTTAAAACTTTTCTCAGTGGTCGTCTGTCAGCATTTATTGGCAAAGAAAAGCGCGGACTGGTTCCACGTGATGTGATCCTTTACGGATTTGGCCGTATAGGTCGTATTCTGGCGCGTGAGCTTGTTTCGCAGGCCGGAAAGGGTGAACAGCTGCGTTTACGTGCAATTGTTGTTCGTGGACGCTCTGCTGATGATCTCACGAAGCGGGCAGAGTTATTGCGTAATGATTCAGTGCATGGTCCATTTCCGGGAACTGTGATTGAAGATTATGAGAAGAATGCATTGTGTGTGAATGGTCATACCGTTTATGTGATTGACGCTGCAAGCCCTGAGAATATTGATTATAGCGTTTACGGAATCAGCAATGCGTTATTGATTGACAATACCGGTGTATCCCGCGACCGTGAAGGCCTGTCGAAACACCTGAAAGCAAAAGGTGTTGATAAAGTGTTGTTGACTGCCCCCGGAAAAGGTGATATTCCGAATGTGGTGTATGGTGTGAATGAAAAGAATCATGCTGCGGATGAGAAAATCTTTTCAGCTGCGTCTTGCACCACCAATGCGATTGTTCCCGTGCTTAAAGTGATCGAAGAGAAGCTCGGTATTGAGCGTGGTCACATTGAAACGATTCACAGTTATACCAACGATCAGAATCTGCTCGATAACTATCATAATAAATACCGTCGCGGACGTTCTGCTGCGATGAACATGGTTATCACTGAAACAGGTGCCGATAAAGCAGTTTCCAAAGTTTTGCCTCCACTCGAAGGTAAACTCACTGGTAACGCTGTACGAGTACCAACCCCTGATGTGTCACTTGCTATTCTGAACCTTACGGTGAAGAATGAAGTTACCAAAGACTCAGTAAACGAAATTTTAAAAGATGCAGCCCTTAACGGCTCCCTCGTTGAACAAATTCAGTACTCTTCCAGCAATGAACTTGTAAGCAGCGACCTCATCGGTAATCCTTGTGCATCCATTGTTGACAGTCCTGCGACGATCGTATCCAAGGATAAAAAAGGTTTGGTACTTTATGTTTGGTATGATAATGAATACGGCTATAGCCGTCAGGTTATCCGCTTCGCTAAGTATCTTGCTGATGTAATTCGTCTGACTTACTATTAAGTCAAAATAATTTTTTTGAAAGG
>Ga0315906_10007086_pt1 | contig 13719 bp, 12 predicted proteins | sample LakEriMetagenome_4_FD_203526 | JGI IMG/M metagenome (GOLD analysis project Ga0315906, IMG submission 203526) | Freshwater fungal communities from buoy surface, Lake Erie, Ohio, United States - Buoy 2 MA122 | ecosystem: Environmental > Aquatic > Freshwater > Lake > Lake biofilm | place: USA...
GCAGGCATCTGCGGCAAGCGTCCGTGTTTTAAATATCCGGATGGCCCATAAATATTTATCGATGCGTAGTTTTTCCTGCATACATTAAAGTTATCAAATTAATTCTCTTTTTACGTCATGTTGAGCGTTAGCGAAACATCTCACTTTGCGAAGCCTTCTCCCTAAAGAGATCCTTCGCTTACGCTCAGGATGACGCTCCGTACTTTCTTTGTAGCAATGACAAAGAAATGACGAAGCATTCAATGTGGCCCAAAAACTATATTAAATATCACATTAAAGTAACCATAATAATTAAAATGATTGTATAATATTTGTTGGTTCTGAAGTGAAAAATTAATTTTTCATTTCCCATTCTTTTTAACTTAATTCGCTTTGTGAAAATATTGATCATTCAGACGGCATTCATCGGAGACGTGATTCTCGCTACCGGCGTGGCTGAATCTATTCATGCTTATAATCCTGCTATTCAGATTGATTTTTTATTGAGAAAAGGAAATCAGGCGCTACTAAATAATCATCCTTTTATCAATGAAGTACTGGTATGGGATAAGACTGAAAATAAAATCGCCAATCTTTTCAAATTGATTCGTCGAATTCGACAATCGAAATATAATTATGTGATCAATCTGCATCGCTTCGGCAGTTCCGGATTAATCACCGTTTTATCAGGCGCAAGGGTTACGGTCGGTTTTAATAAAAATCCACTCTCTATATTTTTTTCAAGTTCTTATCCTCATCATATCGGTAAGAAGGGGGATGTGTTTGCGCACGAAACGGAGCGAAATTTTTCCTTGTTAAAAGAGATAGGTGCTTGTGAAAAAAAACTTCCCCGGCTGCATCCTTCCGCAAAAGACTTTGGAAAGATCAAATTATATCAGGAAGACATGTACATCTGCATGGCGCCATCTTCTGTATGGTTTACCAAGCAATGGCCGGAAGTTAAATGGATTGAACTGATTAATTCGATTCCGGATAACATTAAAATTTATTTACTGGGTGCTCCATCAGATATAGGGCTTTGTGAAAGAATCCTACAACATGCAAAAAGAACAAATGTCATTTCTCTTTGCGGTAATTTAAGCTTTCTTGAGTCAGCTGCTTTAATGCAGAAAGCAACAATGAATTATGTGAATGACTCAGCACCTATGCATATGGCATCAGCTATGAATGCACCGGTAACGGCTATTTATTGTTCAACGATTCCGGAGTTTGGATTCGGGCCTTTATCGGATCAATCTCATATCGTAGAAGTGCAAGAAGATCTGGCATGTCGTCCCTGCGGATTACACGGACATAAAGCCTGTCCTAAAGAACATTTTAATTGTGCGATGCTAATCGATCCGAATAATATTGTACAAACTACTTTACACACTCACATTAAAGTCTCTTAACGCGTCGTTGAGCGATGTTTTAAGATCGGTACTGCTTTTTCTCTGTCCGATGATCAAAGCGCAATTCACACCGTACGTTCCTGAAGGAAATTCTTTTTGATAGGTGCCGGGAATTACAACGCTTCTTGCAGGCACCTTACCTTTCATTTCAATCGGTGCAGCCCCACTTACGTCAATAATTTTGGTAGATTGTGTGAGTACAACATTCGCGCCAAGTACGGCTTCTTTTTCTACAATAACACCTTCTACCACAATACATCTGGAGCCAATGAAACAGCCATCTTCAATAATGACAGGAGAAGCCTGTAAAGGCTCCAAAACACCACCAATACCCACACCACCACTCAGGTGTACATTTTTTCCGATCTGAGCACAGCTTCCTACAGTGGCCCAGGTGTCAACCATAGTGCCTTCATCTACGTATGCTCCAATATTTACATAACTGGGCATCAGTACTACATTTTTACCTAGATAGGCACCATAGCGGGCTACAGCATGAGGAACTGCACGTACCCCTATACTTTTATAATCTTTTTTGAGCAGCATTTTATCGTAAAATTCAAAAGGAGCGAGATCCCAGGTTTTCATCTCCTGAATAGAGAAATACATCAGAATGGCCTGTTTTACCCATTCATTCACTTTCCAACCGTTTTCGGTAGGTTCTGCGGTACGTAAACGACCTTTATCGACTTCTTCAATAACAGTACGTACGGCATCTTTATAGCTATCTTGTTTTAATAACTCCCTGTTATTCCAGGCTTCCTGAATGAATGTTTGCATGCTTTAAAATTTTGGCAAAAATAATTCATTTGTTGAGTTGTATCGCACTATATCAACTTTCCTATTTTTGCTAATATGATGATAGCATTTAGTAAGGAGGAAAATGAACTGCTCTCAATGGTAGGGCGGTATGCCGACCAGGAGGGTATGGTCTGTTATGTGGTTGGAGGGTTTGTGCGGGATAAAATTTTAAACCGACCCAGTAAGGATCTTGATTTTGTATGTGTAGGAGATGCTTTACATCTTGCTGAACAAATTGCAGAATATATAGGGCCTGACGCCCATGTTTCCTTTTTTAAAAACTTTGGTACTGCGAATCTTAAATTCCATGATTACGAATTGGAATTTGTAGGCGCGCGTAAAGAAAGTTATCGTTCAGATAGCAGGAAGCCTGAAGTAGCACCCGGTACAATTGCAGATGATCAGCATAGAAGAGACTTTACCATTAATACCCTTGCTGTATCGGTAAATAAAGCATCTTTTGGCGAGTTGCTGGATACATTTGGGGGCTTACTCGACATAGAAAATAAAATTATTAGAACGCCATTAGAACCTGAGCAAACATTTAGCGATGATCCTTTGCGCATGTTGCGCGCTGTTCGCTTTGCCAGTCAGTTGGATTTCCAAATTGATGCCCACACTTGGCAAGGAATTGAAACATCAGCAAGTCGCCTGGAAATTATTTCTAAAGAGCGTATTGCTGATGAGCTGAATAAAATTATTTTATGCAATAAGCCTTCTTATGGATTTGATTTGTTGTTTAAAAGCGGGTTGCTCAAAATATTTTTTCCGCAAATGATTGAACTGGCTGGCGCACAGTATATCGATGGCAAAGGCCATAAAGATAATTTTTATCATACACTTCAGGTGCTGGATAATATATCACCGGGCACGAATGATCTTTGGTTAAGATGGGCAGCGATACTTCATGATATCGGAAAACCTAAAACAAAAAGATTTGAACAAGGGCATGGATGGACATTTCATGGGCATGAAGTGGTAGGTGCCAGGATGGTTCCTAAAATTTTCACACAGCTCAAACTGCCAATGAATGAAAAAATGAAGTTTGTGCAGAAGCTGGTGGAACTGCATCTAAGGCCAATAAGTCTGACTAAAGAAAATATTACAGATTCAGCCATTCGCCGTTTGCTTTTTGATGCCGGTGAGGATTTCGAAGCATTGATGATGTTATGTGAAGCAGATATTACATCTAAAAATGCGGTTAAGGTGCAGCGTTATCTTCGGAATTTTGAATTAGTAAGAACACGTTGCAAAGAAGTGGAGGAGCGGGATCATATTAAAAACTGGCAGCCCCCAATTACAGGTGAAATCATCATGCAGACATTTGGATTACATCCTTGTAAAAAGGTGGGTGATATTAAAAAAGCTATCAAAGATGCAATGCTTGACGGCGTGATTTCAAATAATTATGAAGCAGCTTTTGCTTATATGCTGAAGCTGGGAAGTGAAATGGATCTTGCACCTGTGAATTAATAAAGTTACCTTTACATATGTTTTAAAAAATCATAGATGGCACTGTTAAAATTCAGAATATACTGGGAAGAAGATGAAGCAACCTACCGCGATGTAGTCATCCAGCATAAACAAACTTTTGAATCATTGCATTCAGTCATATTAAAGGCCTATGAGTTTGACAGCAAACATCAGGCTACTTTTTACAGAAGCAATGACTTTTGGCAAAGAGGCAGAGAGATTAGTAAGGAGGTATATGAACAATCATACAAGGCTCCGCCATTATTAATGAGTGATACTACAATCGGCAGTGAGATTAAAGATCCGAATCAAAAATTTATTTATCAGTACGACTTTGTGAAGGGATGGACTTTTTTGGTTGAATTAATACAGGTTATTAAAGAGGAAGATCCCAAAACTGATTATCCTGTAGTAGTACGTAAGGAAGGGTTAGGCCCCAGCCAGTATGGTACAAAAGATATGGTCACCAGCAAGTTGACTGAGATGGAAGAGAAATATGATTTACAATCGGATGCAGAAGGATTTGGGGAAGAAGGGGAAGATGATGATGCTGATACATCCGGAGCTGATGAGCAAGACTCAGAAGATCAGGAAGAAAGTTTTTAAAAAATAGGACTATTCCGTTCTGTACAAACCGAAAGGTCCGATGCAAAAAAAAGTAATACTCATTACCGGTCCAACGGCAGTTGGCAAGACGGCTGCAGCGATACATATTGCCCGTCATTTTCAAACGGAAATTATTTCTGCGGATTCAAGACAATGTTTCAAGGAGCTGTCTATTGGTGTTGCCCGGCCATCGGTTGAGGAATTACAACAGGTGCCTCACCATTTTGTTACAAGTCATCATATTGATGAACCGGTTTCTGCTGCAATTTTTGAAAAATATGCCATTGGTATTTCAAATCAGATTTTTCGTAGTAAGGATGTGCTTGTGATGGCTGGAGGAACAGGCTTGTATGCGAAAGCATTTATGGAAGGACTGGATGATATTCCTGCCATTGATGCTGATATCAGAAGCAGATTACTGCATGAATTTGAATTAAATGGTATCGATTGGCTGCAGGCTCAATTGCGGCAAAGGGATCCGTTGTATTCATCACAGGGTTCGATGCACAACCCGCAGCGTATGCTGCGGGCATTGGAGGTGATAACGGGTACAGGTCAATCTATCTTATCCTTTCAGCAAAAAAAAATAAAGCTACGTGATTTTGATGTCGTCAGTATTTCCCTCGAACTTCCGCGGGAGGAATTATATACGCGCATCAATGCGCGGGTAGATCAGATGATGGCAACCGGATTATGGGAAGAAGTGCAGAAACTATATCCGTACCGAAATCTTAATGCATTGCAAACCGTAGGCTATAAAGAACTCTTTGATTATGTGGATGGAAAACATACAATGCAGGTAGCTGTAGAGCTCATCAAACGCAACACAAGGCAATTTGCCAAACGTCAGTGCACATGGTTTGCACATCAGTTAGAGGCTCAATTATTTCATCCTGAAGCGTTTCAATCTATGTTGACGTATATTGAATCAGAACTTACATCCGATCGTACATAAAATCTGCCCATTCCTAATCCGGGATGTGGCATAAGGATAGATATTTTCAGATAAAATGTAAGGGAAATGTATCCCATCTCCCATAGTATAACTATACGCAAGGTCAGCAAATATGCCTTTATCTCTGTAGCCTATGCCTAGAGAAGGAATTAGCTGATACCCTTTTACATCTGGAAGCGCATTTTTTTCATAAGGAGATTGCTGATAACGAAACCCACCTCTGAACATAATTGTATGAAATTTTAACTCTCCTCCAATGCTAAAATTTAAAGCTGGTCTGTACGCCGCCTTTACATCTTTATTGAGTGCGGTGTAAAAATCAGATGCAAATGATTGAGTTCCCCCATCGGAATTATTAAATCTTACGGACTGATGATTTACAAAATCTATTGCAGCCGTAATCATGCCTCTTTGTTTTTTTACATCATCGGTTTCTCTGAAGATATAAGATGCTGCTAGCGACATTTGCCAGGGCGTCATGAAATTGTAATCATAGATATATTGGTTTCCATTGTTAATATCTTTTGTAGCAGTATTGAATTGCTGTGGTTTTGTATTATCGTTATTTATTTTTCTTGCATAATTTTCTACAGATGTTTCCAGCCTTGCATCTGCACTTCGGGTAAGGGTGTAAAAGGTAGGGGTTTGAAAATTAAATCCGATTCTGAAATATTCAAATGGCTTATACAAAGCACCACCTCTGAATACAATGCCGGCACCTCTTGTTGTAATATTTTCAGTATAAGTAAACTGTTCAAAGTCATTATCGGTATCGCCACTCATATCTTGTTCACGAATGGTGGCTGTTTCTGTTCTGCGTAAAAAGGGTATTCCCATCGTTACACCATAATATAGCTTTTCAGTAGTATGCGTAGCTAATCCAATTGATAATTCATTGGCACTGCCTGTGGTTCTGTAAGAGAAGGATTGATCGAGATTAGGATTCATATTGGGCTTATGTGCATTTGTAATGTATCCCCTCTCACCATTGATATTTGTTGCACTATCAACCAGATAAGTTTCAATAGCTAAGCTGGCTCCTGCAGGTGAAAAGCTCAGCGCATCAGAAAAGTTTCGGATATTATTGTTGATCAGTTCGTCCACCCATTTTTCTGAAAAGGAACTGTTTTTGTTTATCCCCCTATAATGAAATGCTGTATTGAAGTTGGCGGTCTGACTCATACCAATAGAAAGATTGGTTCTCTTTATTCTTCCTCTTTTTTGATGGTACATGCTGAATACAAAACCCGTTGCGCCCACATTCATCCTTGTTCTACTGTCATTGAAATCAGATGCGTTATAACGTAATGTCATACTGTTCAGAAATATGCCCGGACTGAATAAAAATTCATTTGTTCGATATTGTGCGAGTCCTGCTGGATTATGATATAATGCTGAAATATCTCCGCCAAGCGCATTACTGTTTCCTCCCATGGCATGTATTCTGGCTGATGCGGTTGGATTAAATTTCCCCAGCTCGAGCGCATCAAATACCTGTTGACTTCTTACTAAAAGACTGTAGCAACTCAATAAAACTAAAAAGCATATTTTATGCATCTCGCATTATAATTTAAAGAAACAAATACAGGTGTTTCGCAAGTATAATGTCAGCAAACGTTTAATTTCTTCTGCCGCTTCGAGATCCTGAACCTGAACTGCTGCCGCCAGATGGGTTTGAGGAAGAATTGTTTTGAAAATAACGGCTTCCTCCGTTGTTGTCTGAAGAAGATTTTTGAACATTATTTTTGTTGTTTGCTCTGGGGAAAAGAGTACTTCCGTTATGATATTCAGGCGAAGAATACTTGCCGTAATTGATCGTTCGGGGAGTGGATTCTTTTGAGATAACTGTGGGATTGTTTTGAATAGTAGGCAAATGCTGTATTTGTTTTGCAGGAACAAAAGGAGTGGCTCCTCCATTTGTTAAACAATAGCACTGATTGTTTAAAACGATGAGTCGGGTAGGGTCATCACAATAAAAATTAATTCGATTTCCAAATGGTGTGTTCCCTGTTTGAGACCGGGTGAATCTGTCTTCAATGAAATTGTTATTATGGTTAAAATTCACATAACCTGCTAGTTCAGGTTCTGCTGCCATATATACATCGTCGGGCGTTTGTCCGTTACGATACGTAGCGCATGAGCTGAAGAGCATGGTGGCAGATAAGTATGCAAGCGGGATAAGTTTTCGCATATATTCTGTTTTTGTCTGAATGAAGTTACTACTTTTGCCTCGCCTATTTGTTAAGGACGATATAAAGATGATCACTTACTAAAAAATAAATGTAATGGCCAGTGAAATTACTTCGAGAGAGAAAGATTATGCGCAGTGGTATAATGATTTGATTTTAAAAGGGGGGTTGGCTGATTATTCTGCCGTTCGCGGTTGTATGGTCATCAAGCCTTATGGATTTTCCTTATGGGAGAATATCCGGGATGTACTCGATAAAATGTTTAAGGACACCGGACATCAGAATGCATATTTCCCGTTGTTTGTTCCTAAAAGTTTATTTGAAGCAGAAGAAAAAAATGCAGAAGGTTTTGCGAAAGAATGTGCTGTGGTTACGCATTACAGATTAAAATCTGATCCTAATAAAAAGGGAGCACTTATGGTGGATCCTGAAGCAAAACTCGAAGAGGAGCTGGTGGTACGTCCTACCAGCGAAGCCATTATCTGGAATACCTATAAAGGTTGGATACAATCGTACCGCGACTTACCCATTCTGGTAAATCAGTGGGCGAATGTGGTGCGCTGGGAAATGCGTACGCGTTTGTTTTTACGTACGGCAGAGTTTTTATGGCAGGAAGGGCATACGGCTCACGCTACACAAGAAGAAGCGATTGAAGAAACTGTTAAGATGTTGAATGTATATGCTGAATTTGCAGAAACTTATATGGCTCTACCTGTAATAAAAGGTGTTAAGTCGGAGTCGGAAAGATTTGCCGGTGCATTGGATACATATTGTATTGAGGCTTTGATGCAAGATGGGAAAGCTTTGCAGGCCGGAACGTCACATTTTTTGGGACAGAACTTTGCAAAGGCATTTGATGTAAAATATTTGAATAAAGAAAATAAGCAGGAATATGTATGGGCAACCAGCTGGGGCGTAAGTACCCGTTTGATCGGTGCGCTTGTAATGGCACACAGTGATGACGATGGTTTGGTGTTGCCTCCTAAAATTGCTCCTTTGCAAGTAGTAATTATCCCTATTTATAAAAATGAGGATCAGAAGAAGTTAATTAGTGATCGTGTAGCTGAGTTGGTAAAAGCGTTAAAGGCGAAAAATATATCGGTAAAATATGATGATTCAGATCATGCAAGACCAGGATGGAAATTCAATGAATATGAAGTAAAAGGAGTGCCGGTGCGTATTGCGATTGGTGCTCGTGATCTTGAACAGAATGTAGTGGAAATTGCCAGAAGAGATACAAAAGAAAAAAAATCAGTTTCCGTCGACGGACTTTCGGATTATATAGAAAAATTGCTCGAAGAGATCCAGCAAAATCTATTTAACAAAGCCAAATCGTATCGCGATAATCATATTACTGAAGTAAATACATGGGATGAATTTGTGCATGTGCTGGAAACCAAAGGCGGTTTTGTGTCTGCCCATTGGGACGGTACAGCAGCAACCGAAACCATAATAAAAGAAAAGACAAAAGCGACCATTCGCTGCATACCATTAGATAGTAAAGAAGACATTGGAGCTTGTGTACTATCCGGAAAGCCTTCGGCTAAACGGGTTCTATTTGCTCAGGCCTATTAATTTATTCGTTTTGTTTATTTTATGTTAAGTCCGTTACAGGAATATTTTTCGGAAGGGCAAGTGTTACTGATGGATAAGCCATTGGAGTGGACTTCTCATGATGTAGTAGCTAAAATCCGAAGTAATATCAAGATAAAAAAAGTGGGACATGCTGGTACGCTTGACCCTCTAGCAACGGGCTTATTAATTCTATGTACCGGGAAATTTACCAAGAGAATCAATGAATTTATGTCTCAGGAAAAAGAATATACCGGTACCATTACTTTGGGAGCTGTTACACCTACTTATGATCTGGAATCGGCACCTCAAAGTTTCATATCAACAGCTGAGCTCACAAAGGAAGCACTTGATAATGCAGTGAAACATTTTACAGGAGAAATCCAACAAGTTCCACCTATACATTCCGCCATCAAACAGAAAGGGAAGCCAGTTTATTTATTAGCAAGAAAGGGGAAAGATGTTCAGCTGGAGCCAAGAACAATTTTCATAAAAACATTTGAAATCACTGATTTTAATAAAAGTGAAGCACAATGTATTGCATCATTTAGAGTTGTTTGTTCAACGGGTACATATATCAGAAGTCTTGCACATGATTTGGGGCAACATCTTGGATGTGGCGGTTATTTGAGTGCCTTACGCAGAACAAAAATTGGAGATTACAGGGTAGAGGATGCGCAAACGATAACATCTGTCTTGGAATGGATTAATACCACCTTTAAAAAGGATAATTAATCCCGATTGATAAATTGAAATGCTCATATCTCCATTGGCGATGCTCTTCTTTCCCACTGATTAAATTGGCGATACTGGGTTTTGGATTTCTCCATCCATTATTATTTTCCGAAAGCGGTAGAGCAGGATCTTTCATTCTGATAGCTAAATCAATACGAATCATAAATAAGCCGATAAAATCAAATCGAAAACCTGTACCGGTACTCACACTTAGGTCTCTGTAAAAGTTTTTTAATCGAAATACAACTGTGTCATTGTTTTTGTTGGTTTTATTGGGAAGATTCCAAACATTGCCAATATCGGTAAATACGGCACCTCTGATGACAAATGTATTCGGGATAATGGTGGCAATATTATATCTGAATTCAGCATTGGCTTCCCAGATCATATCTCCGCTTCGGCTAAAAAATTGATTTCTGCCTTCTCTTTTTTCTAAAGGAGTTGCACCGGGTCCGATACTTCTCAATGGCCAAGCGCGCATACTGTTAGGACCTCCCCCTGTAAATTGTTTAAAAAAGGGCATATTAGTTGAGTCGTTAATAATAAATCCTGCACCTGTTGCCATCCTGAAAGCCCATGATGTTTTTGGTTTTTTTATTTCATATTTCAATTCTATTTCTCCCTTAATATATTCAAATAAATATTTATCAAATAATGGAATTGCATTCTTTAATCTGCCGAATAAGAGACCGGATTCTTCGAAACTAAATCTGAATGAACTGTAATGATTCATTTTCCTTCTGCCAAAAATCTGCGGCTTCGCATAAGAAATCATTAAGTTTCCCAATACGAGCCCCTGGCTGAAAGAATATCTAAGAAACGGCGTTGTGTCCAATTGTTTTTGAAAAGCATTTGAGATATTATATAGATTCACAAATTCCACATAAGCCGGTCGGAAGGTAACAATGGCTTCTTTTTTATTTTTAATTTGCCAGCCGAAAGATGCGCCAATATTTGTAAGGCGAAACAATCCATTGGCATTCACATTCCTGTCAATAAATGAAAGATTGGCATTCAGTAAGGTACGTTTGTACAAAAATTTATTATTCAAATTTGTTCCAAGTCCCCATAATTTAGGAATAGTAATACTATTACTATATGTTAATTCGGTAGCTTGTAATCCTTTATTGATTTGACCAATGCCGGTTTCGATGCCGCCTCTGATGGTATGTGCAATCACAATACCCTGTCGGTTAAAATTTCTGTTTCTGAAGCCCAGATTGAGCCCCAGCCCGATTAAATTACCTGCTGTTCCAATAGATACCTGTTGCGTCTGATTAAATACACTTTCAAGGTCGGTAGAGAAAGCGTATTTTTTTATCGGAATCATATAGAAGTTGAAATCAATGACCGCTGTATCATTTGTCAAATTTGATGGATTGGAGTTTAGCTTCGGCTCAACTTTAATAAACTGCCAGCTGCCAAGGCTATTTAATTCATCAAACGTTCTGTTGAGACTGGCAGGATTAAAAATGGTTCCACTCCGGATATAATTGTGTGAAAGGATGTACTTGGGTTTAAATGTAAATTGATTTTGTTTGATAAAGATATTGTTAGTGGAACTGACCATAGTGATTGTGCTGTCGGCAAACAACCCGCTATGATCAGGGTAGAAAGTAATTGTACCCATTTTGTATTTCTGAAGTTGGCTTCTGCCGGCAAGCGGAGAAAGTTTGATAACGATGCTGATTGTAGGATTTTCTTTCTTTTTGTACGCTTCTTGTAATACTTTAATTCTTTCAAATGGACTGAGCATAGGGTTAAGAAGCGGTAAGAATACAGTGTCTGCATCTACAAACAGCAGATCTCTGGAGAAATTGTAGTAGCCATTATCTCTGAAAAGCGTTAGTAAACGTTCTAGCTCATTACTTACATTCTCTTCATTAAAAACAGATCCTTTTTTCAATTTACTGATGGCTTTACTTTCGTTACATAGTTGTTGGAGTTCCTGCGTATTTATATTGCTGATGGAATCAGTAAAAGCATATGAGATTGAATCAATGGTAAAATATTTACCTGTGTTAATATTAAAATATGTGGTTACTCGAAATTGGTTTTTTACCGTATCAATTTTGTATCTATAGGTACATACGGCGTTGTAATAACCAATTGTTTTTAAGTAAATCTCTATGTTTTTTTTGCTTTGTCCGGCTGCTGTCGTATCAAATACGGGTGGATTGATTACTTGTTTCAGTACAATCATTTTTTCTTTGATACGTACCTGCATACTATCATCTAATTGCGTTGTGAGTTTGCCTATTAATATCTTTTTGTCTTCTTTATTCCATTGCTTCTCATTAATTTCAATTTTATTTTGGTAAACGAATGGGGTCTGTTTCGGGAAGTTTTTTACACCGCATGCAGATAATGCCAATGAAATAAGCAAGTAAAAATAATATTTAGCGACTTGGTCTCTAAGCATGTACATTGAAATATGATCAGTAAAAACGAAGTTAAATATATTCGGTCGTTAGGTCAACAAAAAGGAAGACTTGAATCAGGCGCTTTTTTGGTCGAAGGGGCTAAAATAGTTACTGAAATGATCATGCAATGTGCAAATCAGGTTCAGAAAATTTATGCTACCGCGCCTTTTATTGAATCCGTTCGAGATATTTCCGGTTATATTGATTTAATAGAAGTGGACAATGAAATGCTGGAGAGGCTTTCACTAATGCAAGCGCCTAATCAGGCATTGGCTGTCATGAAAAAGTTTGATTTTCCTTTACCGCCTACGGATTCAAAGGAGTGGCTTATGCTCTTGGATGGAATTCAGGATCCTGGAAATTTGGGGACGATTATTCGTCTAGCAGACTGGTTTGGTATAAGAAATATCCTGTGTACATTGGATTGTGCAGATTGCTACAATCCTAAAGTGGTACAGGCTTCAATGGGGAGTATTGCACGCATAGGTGTTCACGCTATTAATTGGACAGATTGGCTATCAAATTATAAAGGCCCTGTGATTGGTACAATGCTTGATGGCGAGCCTATACAAAATTTTTCATTTCCTGATCATGGTTTGATTGTCATTGGCAGAGAAGGTTCTGGTATAAGAACTGAGATGAAATCTTTGCTTACACAATCTATTGCGATACCATCATTTGGAAAAGCTGAATCCCTGAATGCAGCCGTTGCAACAGGTATTGTGTTGTGGGAGATGAAAAGGGGCAGTTAATTATCAAATAAAATTATTCCTTGAAATCAGCAATAGAGATGCACTTGAATGCAACAGATATTCAGATTACTGAAACTTCTTTGCATCTTCAAGGAATTTAGCTAGTCCGATATCAGTCAAAGGATGTTTCAACAATCCAAGAATTGATTCAAGCGGACATGTGCATACATGAGCTCCTGCTTCAGCAGATTGAATGATATGATTTGGATTTCTTATAGATGCTGATAGAATTTCAGTTTCAAATCCCTGTATAGCATAGATGTTGGCAATTTGTGCAATGAGTGCGATGCCATCCCATCCGCTGTCGTCAATTCTTCCGATAAAAGGTGATACGTAAGTGGCACCGGCTTTGGCAGCAAGTATTGCTTGCCCTGCGCTGAAAACCAGGGTACAGTTAGTTTTAATATTGTGATCCGTAAACCATTTGAGGGCTTTAACGCCTTCTTTGATCATAGGTACTTTTACAACAATATTTGGATGGATCGCAGCCAGTATTTTTCCTTCTTCAATCATTCCTTCGAAATCGGTGCTAATTACTTCGGCACTTATATCACCATCAACTAATTCGCAGATTTTTTTATAATGCTCCATTACAGAAGCAGTACCCTTGATGCCTTCTTTAGCCATCAGAGACGGGTTAGTGGTTACGCCATCTAAAATGCCCAGATCGTTTGCTTCTTTGATTTGTGCAAGATTTGCTGTGTCTATAAAAAATTTCATTGGAAAAAATTGAAAAAAAGGCAGGTTACTTCCATCGCACCGCTACAACCGCTTACCCTTGCTGTGTTCCCACCCTGGGGGAGTTCAGCAGGAGCTGGTCGT
>Ga0315906_10007087_pt1 | contig 13718 bp, 12 predicted proteins | sample LakEriMetagenome_4_FD_203526 | JGI IMG/M metagenome (GOLD analysis project Ga0315906, IMG submission 203526) | Freshwater fungal communities from buoy surface, Lake Erie, Ohio, United States - Buoy 2 MA122 | ecosystem: Environmental > Aquatic > Freshwater > Lake > Lake biofilm | place: USA...
CGTCGCACTCGGTTGGCCCGATGCGCCGCTCATCGCCATCTCCACAGGCACCAACAACGTCTACCCCGTCGCCGTCGACGGCACGTCAGCCGGTGCGGCCGCGGGTCTCATCGCCGCCGGTGTCGTATCGGTAGCCGACGTCGCGCGTCGTTCGAAGAAGATCGTCGTGCGCGTGGACGACCGTGACTCGTCGGTCGACGATGTCGCCCTCGTCGATCTGGCTTTCATCGACGCCGACTTCATCGGAGCCCGCGCCGTTCGCGACCCCAGCACGATCACCGCGGTCGTCGCCGCGGTCGCGACTCCGGCCAGTACCGGGTTGTCGTCGATCGCGGGTCGCATTCACCCCATCGATCGTTGGGAGGCCGGCGGAGTGTTCGTGCGCCTGGGCGCCGGTGGGCGGCGCGTGCGGGTTCCCCTCGCGCCGGGGTCTTTCACCACGATCGACGTGGCCGAGGTTCGTCCACTCGTCGAAGGTGAGTCGATCACACTGCGCGGTCGCACGATTCTGGCGTTCGACGGCGAACGCGATCTGGCCGTGAGCCCCGATGGTGCGGTGACGGTGCGCGTCGAGTCGTCCGGACCACTCGTCATCGACGTCGAACGCACGCTGGTGCGTGCCGCGTCGACACTCTCGTTCGATCTCCCCGCGGAGGATTCTCATGGCCACTGATTTCTTGATGCCCAAACTCGGCCTCACCATGGAAGAGGGCACGATTCTCGAGTGGCTCGTACCGTCGGGTCAGAAGGTCACACCTGGTACGGCGGTTCTTCGCATCGAGACCGACAAGGTCGAGAGTGACGTGGAAGCCGCCGGCGAAGGCATCTTGCACCACATCGCCGAAGTCGGCTCCACGCATGCGTGCGGTGTGGTGATCGCACTGCTGCTCGCCGACGGCGAACAGCCACCGGCCGCGAACACGCCCACTCCCGTCGCCGCCGCCCCGGCGGCCGCGGCTGCTTCGGTCGCAACAGCCGCCCCGGTGGCACCCACCGCGCCATCTCGACGCGACGGCCGTCTGTTCGTGTCACCCAATGCGCGTCGTCGCGCGGCCGAACTTGGCGTCGATCTGAACTCGGTGGTCGGAACCGGACCCGACGGTCGCATCGTGTCGGAAGACGTCGAACTCGCGGCCACTCGTCCACGAGTTGCCGCCCCTGTCGCGGCGTCGGTGGCAACCGGCCCGGCCGTTGCCCCCATCGTGTCGGCGTCGGGTCAGGTGTTGGCCACCGCGGCGGCTCGGCAGTTGGCCGAACTTCTCGGCGTCGACCTTGCCGCTGTTCCGTACGACGCTCAGGACGGTCGCGTCACTCGCGATGCGGTGGCCACCTACGTTCGTCAACGTCTGTCGGCTGCGACGCCGCCACCCACCGCGACCAGTTCGGCTGCCAACACGGCCAACACGGCTGATGCGCTACCGCCGGCCAGCCAGACACCCACGTCGGTGAAGAAGATGTCGGGGATGCGCGGCACGATCGCCAAGCGCATGCATGCTTCGCTCCAGCAGATGGCGCAACTCACGCTCACGATGGACGCCGACCTCGACGCGGTGATCGCTGATCGCGATGCGCGCGAGAACAAGCCCGGCTTCACCGACTACGTGATCGCAGCGGCAGCCCGTGCGTTGCGGGCTCACCCGATCGTGAACAGCCAGGTCACCTCCGACGGCATCGCTCTCCTGCCCGACGTGCACGTGGGCATGGCGGTGGCCCTCGACGAGGGCCTCGTTGTCCCAGTCGTTCGCAACGCCGATCGTCTCGATCTCACGGCGCTGGCGGCCGAGACCAAGCGTCTGGCCACCGCCGCACGGGGCGGATCGTTGGCTCTCAACGACCTCGAGGGCGGAACCTTCTCGGTGAGCGCTCTCGGCATGTTCGGTGTCGACGCGTTCACACCCGTGATCAATCCGCCCAACACGGCGATCCTCGGTGTGGGTCGTCTGCGTGACGATCTGGTGCTGGGCGCCAAGGGAAAAGTGAGCACCACCAAGCGGCTCACGCTGAGTCTCACCTGGGATCACCGCGTCTTCGATGGCGCCCCGGCCGCGCAGTTCGCGCAGACGATCGTCGAATTGCTGAACGACCCGAAGGCGCTGGACGCCGTCAGTCGGTGACGAGACGCCCGGCCGAGATGCCGCGGCGGAACAAGTCGGACAGTTCGCTATCGGGAGTCTCGAGAATCGCGTCGAGCCAACCGTGCACGTACTGCGCACCACCTTCGTTGCGACCGAACACGAATTCCTTCTTCGCGCCGGTCTTGACAGTGCGCTGGATCTTGAGGCCGGTGGCGTAGTCCTCGTCGCGCACCACGTGCTCGAGGAATGCGATCTGCTGATTGGCCGTTTCGATGAACTCGTCGGTGAGCGGCGCGGTGGAGATGAAGTCGAGATACGAAATCGACTCGTCGGCGTTGGAACCGGGGAAGATACGGGCCACTTGGTAGATCTTGTGCTCGCCGAGGTCGAAGCCGGCGATGGACGCGTGCGGGAACACGCTCCAGACTCCTCCGGTCAGAACGCTGTCGGGCCATTCATCCTTCGGAACACCTTCGAGCTTCGACCACGAACCGCGCGGACCGGTGACGCGCTGGTGCGGACCCACACGATGGAACAGTGCATCAGCCGGGAAGTTCGCACCGAAGGTGTTCTTGTGGAGAATCGGCAAGTGGTAGAAGTCGACGTAACCGTCGAACGACACCTTCCAGTTGGGGCCGACCAGACGACGTGAACCGAAGTGGTTCATCTCGGCGAAGTTGCAGAACCCGAGTAGTTCGTCGTAGCCCGCGAAGAATGCGTCGAGATCGAGAGTCGACGTCGGCGACAAGATGACCCAGATGAGACCGGCCCGCTCGGTGACCGGCAGGCTCGTGAGGCTCATGCACGAGAAGTCGATCTCGCCGAAGTCACTCTGCTTGAAGATGCCGACCAGATCACCTTGCTGGTTGTAACTCCAGGCGTGATACGGACAGGTGAAGCGGCGGGTGGAGCCGACACCTTCGTCGACGAGCATCGCGCCGCGGTGACTGCACATGTTGACGAACGCGCGCACCACACCATCGGAGTCGCGCACCACCAACACCGGCATCCCGCACACTTCGATGGCTTTGTACGAGTTCGGTTCTTTGATCTCGGCCGAGGTGGCCAACAGCAGCGGAACTCGCTTGAAGATCAGATCGACTTCACGTTGCCAGCGCTCGGGGTCGAAGTAGTTGGCGGCCGGAATGCGGGTGACCGACTCGGTGAGATCGGTGGTCCCGGCCTGGTTGTGGGCCAGTGTCCGCTCGGCCTGAGCCATCAGCGTGCGACGAACGTCTTTCTCCCCCATGCCCGTACCTTACGCCCGCTCAGTCGTTCTGAAGCAGATGAACAAGGCTGCTGGTGTCCCAGCGGCGACCACCCCGCGCCAGTACCTGGGCGTAGAACTGGTCGACCAAGGCCGTGAGCGGAAGTCGTGCACCGTTGCGATTGGCCTCGGCCAGGCAGATGGCCAAGTCCTTACGCATCCATTCGACCGCGAACCCGAACTCGAATTCGCCCTTCGCCATGGTGCTGGCCCGGTTGTCCATCTGCCAGCTCTGCGCAGCGCCCTTGCCGATCACTTCCACGACGGCATCGACGTCGAGTCCGGCTTTCTGCGCGAAGTTCACGCCTTCCGACAAACCCTGCACCACACCCGCGATGCAGATCTGGTTGACCATCTTGGTGAGTTGACCGGCTCCGGCCGAACCGAGCAGAGCACAGGCTCGCGCGTACGGAGCGACCGCCGCGCGGGCTCGCGCGAACACCGCGTCGTCGTCGCAGCCGCACATGATCGTCAGCGCGCCGTTCACGGCACCGGCTTGACCACCCGACACCGGCGCGTCCACGAAACCGACGCCCTTGGCCGCACACGCAGCAGCGAGTTCACGGGCCACATCGGCCGATGCAGTGGTGTGATCGATGAGAACCGATCCCGGTGTCATGCCAGCCAATGCGCCATCGGGACCAAGAGCAACCGAACGGACATCGGCGTCGTTGCCCACGCACATCATCACGTAGTCGGCACCCGAAGCGGCCGCGGCCGGCGTGGATGCGCTGCGGCCACCATGCTCTTTCACCCACTGATCGCTCTTCGACGTGGTGCGGTTGTAGACGGTGACGTCATGACCGGCTTTGGCGAGATGCCCGGCCATCGGCCAACCCATCACACCCAGACCGAGGAAGGCCATGCGAGAAGTTTCTGACATGACGTCGAGTTTGGCAGGCTCGAGGGAGCCCATGGGTACTCACTTGACGATCGACCACCTCGTGTACGCGACACCCGACCTCGGACAGAGCGTTCGCCACGTCGAAGAATTGCTCGGGGTCGCACCAGTCCCCGGCGGCGCTCATCTCGGATGGGGCACGTACAACGCGTTGGTCGGATTGGGCGGATCCACCTATCTCGAAGTCATCGGTCCCGACCCTGCCCAACCCGAACCGGCGGCTCCCCGACCGTTCGGAATCGACCATCTCGACGAACCGCGTCTCGTCGCGTGGTGCGCATCATCGCGCCGCCCTCTCGTCGACGTGCTCGCGTTGGCCCGCGAGTCCGGATTCGATCCGGGCGCGATCGTGTCGATGTCGCGTCAACGTCCCGACGGAGTCGTCCTCGAATGGTCTCTGACCGTCGCCGCACAAGCGAACGATGCAGCGAACGTTCTTCCGTTCTTCATCGACTGGGGCCACTCACCTCACCCGTCGAGCGGCCTTCCGATCGCCGGACTTCTCGTCGATCTCGAGCTCTTCCACCCCGAACCGCGAACGATCGATCTCATGTTGTCGGCCGTGAGCGACGACATGACGCTCGGTGACGAACCGGCTCGTATCGTCGTCCACTTCGCCGATCGACCGGCACTGGCCGCACGGATCCAGACCGCGCGCGGAATCGTCGTTCTCGACTGACGAGGCCTTCCCTCACGGACGAACGCTGGCGGGCAGACTGCGAACCGAATTGAGCGCCATCGACACGACGCGATCAGGTTCTCCGGTGGCGACGAGGTCGGGAACCCGGCGGCGAATTTCGTCGAAGATGACGGTCAACTCGCGACGGGCCAAGTTCGCGCCGAGACAGAAGTGAGGCCCTCCGGCGCCGTAGCCGACTTGCTGCGGGTGCACCGGACGCCGGACATCGAAGTGGTCGGCGTTCTCGAAGACGGACTCGTCGAGGTTGGCCGACGGGTACCACAAGGCGACCTTCTCACCCGCGCGCAGTGTCACTCCATGAAGTTCGACATCTCGTGTGAGCACGCGGCACATGTTCGAAATGAGCGGTTCGCAACGCACGATCTCCTCGACGGCGGTCGCGGCATGGGTCTCGAATTCGTCGAACCAGATCCTTCGCTGATCGGGGTTCCGAGTGAGCAGACGAAGTCCATGAGTGGTGGCGTTGCGGGTCGTCTCGTTACCGGCTGACAGGAGCAGGATGAAGAAGTTCGCGAACTCCTTGCTGTCCAGCCGCTCACCGTCGACTTCGGCGTGCATGAGAACGGACGTGAGATCCTCGGTCGGCTTTCGTTGCCGTTGGCGGCCCAGTTCGATCGCATAGTCGGCGATCTGGCGCAGACCGGACGCGGCACCGTCGATACCGACGCTCGGGTCGTCGGGTGACACGGCCTGGTTCGTCCACTGCAACATCAGAGGTTGATCGGAGGGTGGCACTCCGAGCATCGAGCAGATGGCGCGCAGAGGCAACTTCGCCGCCACCTCCGCGACGAAGTCGAACTCCGTACCGTCGCCGTATCGCTCCAGCAGTTGATCGATGATTTCCGCGGCGATCGAACGCAGTTGCGGCTCGTACGAAGCGGTCTGTTTCGGAGTGAACCCACTCGCCACGAGTCGGCGCAGTCGTGCGTGCTCGGGATCGTCGAGGTTGATCATCGAGGGGTAGAACTCGCCGAGTTCCGCTGGCATCTCTTCGATGTCGATCGTCACCCCGGAGCAATACACGGACGGTGTTCGACTGGCGTGCCAGATGTCGTCGTAACGAGTGAGTGCCCAGAACTCGGTACACGCGCGACTGAACCCGCTGCGTCTCGGCGGGTACCACCGCACCGGAGCGTCCCGACGAAGGGCGGCGAAGACCCGCGCTCGATGGTCCGTCGGGGCCGCCCAGAAGGCGGAGTCGGCGAGGTGCTCGGCATCGAGGTCGATCTCGGAGTGATCCATCACCGCGAATGAACCCCTTTCGGCGTGGTCAGGCAAGGTAGGTCCTGGCAAAAGTGGTATGAAATGGTGATGCCCAGGCCCACTGCGCCGTCGATCGTCGAGCGGCGGGGCGCTCGTGGTCGCATGGGGTGGCTCGTACTCGCGGGACATGCGATCACCACACGGCCGAGATCCGACGTCGAGGCCCGCTTTCCACTCTTCGGTTGCACACTCGTCACCTCCGGAAGAGGTCGGTACCGCGATGCGCATCACGACGTGGCACTCGGTCCGGGTGACCTCGTACTGGTCGTGCCGGGTCATCCACACAACTACGGAGCCGGACCAGGCGGATGGGAGGAGCGGTTCCTCGCGTTCGATGGGCCGATGTTCCGCTTGGCGGCGACGAACGGATTGCTCGACATCCGGAATCCGGTGCGGTCGCTCGGCGATTCCGACCGGTGGGCGGCCCGCTTCGATCACTTTCGACGACGCCCCGCTCCGGTGACTCCCGCCGAACGCGACGCCGAGGCCGCGATGATCCTGGCCCTGCTCGCCGAGATGTTGGACAACGCGGAGGCGAGCCGGTCGGAATCGGCCGCCAACTGGCTCGATCGGTCTCGTGATGCGCTCGCCGGAAATCTGGGCGATCGGCTCGATCTGACCGAAGTAGCAACCGCGACCGGCATGCCCTACGAGACGTGGCGTCGCCAGTTCAAGAAAATGGTCGGAGTTCCGCCCGCGCGGTATCGACTCGACCGTCGACTGACGACCGCGGCCGACCAATTGCTGACGACATCGTCGAGCATCCGCTCGATTGCCGCGGGGCTCGGCTTCACCGATGAGAGACACCTCGCCGTTCACTTCAAGGAGTCGTTCGGCTGCACTCCAGCGGCCTTTCGGCGTCGCGGAACGAGAACCGCAGGGTCAGCGCGTGGGCATCACTCGGGAGTCACGTAAGCGGCGGTGATTCCGCCGTCGATGACGAGCGACTGTCCCGTCATCCAACTGCTCTCGTCACTGGCGAGGAAGAGAGCTCCCTGAGCGATCTCGAGTGGTTCGCCGAAACGTCCCATCGGAATGTGCACGAGGCGGCGATTGCGTTTGGCGTCGTCGCTCAGGAACTTGGCCAGTAGCGGAGTCATGACGGGTCCGGGACACAACGCATTGGCACGAATTCCCTGACGCGCGTAGATGACGGCGATCTCGCGGGTCATGGCCAGTACCGCACCCTTCGACGCGGTGTAGGCGACCTGGGGTGTGGCCGCGCCCATGTGGGCGACGAAACTCGCGACGTTCACGATCGATCCGCCGCCCGATGCTCGCAGGGCCGGGATGGCGTGCTTGCAGCCGAGCAACACACCCTTGACGTTGATGTCCATCGTCTTGTCGTATGTCTCGATCGACGTGGTCTCGGGATTGTCGTCGTCGCCCAGCATCACACCGGCGTTGTTGTAGAGCACGTGAAGTCCGCCGAACGTCGCGACCGCGTGGTCGACCGCGTTCTTCACCGACTCGTCGTCGGTCACGTCGCAACTCACGAAGGTGGCGTCGCCACCGGCGGCGTCGATCGCCGACACGACCTCGTCACCATCGACTACATCGGCGACGACCACGGCGGCGCCCTCACGAGCGAAGAGTTCGGCGGCCACCCGACCGAGGCCGGACGATGCACCAGTGATGAGAGCGACCTTGCCGTCGAGACGACCCATGGACAACCTTTCGTCAGATCCGCTCGAAGTAGCGGCGAAGTTCCCAGTCGGTGACCGTGCGATTGAACGCTTCCCACTCGGATTCGGCACAGCGCAGGATCCAGTGGTGCACGTCGTCACCGAAGCACTCGCGAGCGATGTCGCTCGTCTTCCAGAGTTCGATCGCATCGGGCAGATTCCAGGGAATGCGACCGACATCGGGTGCGGTGTAGCCGTTGCCTTCGTACGGAGCCGCGAGTTCGAGGCGATGACGAATGCCGTACAAGCCACCGGCAATGGCCCCGGCGAACGCGAGGTAACTGATGGCGTCGGCCCCCGGAATACGACTCTCGACGCGCGTGGACGCACCATGGCCGACCTTGCGGAACCCAAGAGTGCGATTGTCGACCCCCCAGCCGACTCCGGTGGGCGCCCACGATTCCGGTTGGAACCGCTTGTAACTGTTGACCGTGGGAGCCCACAGCAACGCGAACTCGCGCGCGGTGGCGATCTGGCCAGCGAGGAAGTACCGGAACGTGTCGCTCATCCCCCACTGACCGGCCTCATCGGGGAACACCGGCGTCTTGCCGTCGAGACTCCACAGGCTCACGTGCAGGTGACACGACGAACCCACGTCGTGAAAGCCCGGTTTGGCCATGAACGTGACCGACTTGCCGGCCGCCGCCGCGATCTCCTTGGCTGCTGTCTTGTACACGAGGTTGCGATCGGCCATCTCGAGCGGAGACGCGTAGCCGATGTTGATTTCGTGCTGACCCGCACCGGCTTCGCCCTTCGAGAACTCGACCGGACAACCGGCCTCGATCAACGCGCGTCGAATGCGGCCGATCACTTCTTCGTCGCGCGTGGTGGCGAGGATGTTGTAGTCCTCGGCGAACGCGGAGTGCGGGCGCAGTTGCTGGTATCCGCGACTGTGCGCTTCCTCGTATGACTCGTGGAACATGAAGAACTCGATCTCGCTGCCGACCATGGGCGCGAAGCCGAGCGCACGGGCGGCCTCTTCTTGGCGGGCCAGGATCGTGCGCGGAGCGACGTCCACCGGCTGGCCGTCGGGCGTGCGCAGGTCGCACACGACCAGAGCAGTCTTCGGAACCCACGGCAGAACACGCACCGTCGACCAATCGGCCACCGCCACCATGTCGCCGTAGCCCTTGTCGAAACTCGAGAATCGGAATCCGGTCTGCGGTTGGTAATCGAGATCGCACGTGAGCAGATAGTCGCAATTCTCGGTGCCGTGGTCGGCCACGTGCTCGACGAAGAATGACGCGGCCGTCCGTTTGCCGGTCAGACGCCCGTAGCGATCGGGGAAACCCATGATGATCGTGTCGATCTCGCCCTGGGCGATCTTCGACATCAGGTCGTCGCGTGTGATCGACACCCTGTTCAACATGGACTTCACCATGAGCGCACCCTACCGAGCCACCTCGTGGCCTCGACGAGCGACTACTTCTTGGCGGGCTTCTTGGCCGGAGCGGCTTTCTTTGCTTCAGCCTTTTTCGGCTCAGCTTTCTTCGCCGGTGCGGCTTTCTTGGCCTCCGGCTTCTTGGCCGGCTCAACTTTCTTGGCTTCTGGCTTCTTGGCCGGCTCGGCCTTCTTCGGCTCAGCTTTCTTGGCTTCCGGCTTCTTGGCCGGCTCGGCCGGAGCGGGGGCCGCGGCCGGAGCATCAGCCTTCTTGGGCGCGGCCTTGGTGGCCTTCAACACGCCCTTGGCCAACGCATCGTCGAGATAGCGCTCGGCTTCTTCGGGTGACACCTTCAACGCGGGTGCGATCTCGGAGATCAAGTTGACGCGTGCGCGCTCGTACATCGTGCGCTCGGCAGCCGACAGGCTCGCGTCACGATTACGGGCCGACAGGTTTCTCACCACTTCGGCGACCTGATACACGTCACCGCTCTTCAACTTCTCCTGGTGGTTCTTGAAGCGACGGCTCCAGTTGCTCGGTACGCGCGGATCGGGCTTGGCCAACACCGCGACCAAGTCGGCCAACTCGTCGGGCGACACTGGCGGACGCACGCCCACGTCGTCGACCTTCGACATCGGGACCTTGAGCATCATCTCGCCGATGACCGTGCTGAGCACCAGGTACTCGATCTGCTTGCCACTGCCGAACGGGTCTTCCTTGCGGGTCGCCACCACTTTGCAGGCCCCGTGCTGGGGATAGATGACGGTGTCACCCTTCTTGAACTTCACGAAAACCTCGATCGTTGGGGGTACGCAGGCCGACGCAGAATTCTAGACCTGACTGGCCGATTTGGGCGCCCTCGGCACGATTCGAACGTGCGCGCTACGGATTAGAAGGCCGTTGCTCTATCCAACTGAGCTACGAGGGCCGATGGGGTCAGGCTATGAAGCCTGGCGTCCTGGCTCAGACAATCCGTCTTCGCAGCAGATCGAGTGCCGAGATGACCGACATCTGGCGCATCTGATCGCGTGTACCCGGCATGCGTAACAGTGTGGCGGTGGTCGCCTGATTCGGCAACGCCAAACCGACCCACAAGGTTCCGACCGGCTGGTCGTCCTGCTCGGTCGGTCCGGCCACCCCCGTGAGCGCAAGACCGACATCGGCTCCGAGCACACGGCGCGCGCCATCGGCCATCGCGACCGCGGCTTCGGCACTCACCACCGGTCCGCGCGGAACCGACAAGACATCGAACTTGACGTCAGTCGCATACGACACGATCGAACCTTTGAAGGTGCGGCTGGCTCCCGGCACTGCGGTGATGCGACCGGCCACCAATCCACCGGTGACCGACTCGGCGAGACCGAGTGACCAGCTGCGCGTGTCGAGCAGATCGAGCACGACGGACTCCATGGTGTCGGTGTCGTACCCGAACACGAACTCACCCACGTGACGATGCACTTCGGGCAACCAGCGATCGATGATCGCCTGGGCCTGAGCGGCGTCAGCGCCCTTGGCAGTCAGGCGCACCTTGATCCCCTCCCACCCGCTGGCGAGGAATGCCAACGTGGGATTGCCTTCGGCTTCGAGCCGTTCGATGAGCGGTGCCAGGCGCTCGTTGAGACCGCTCTCGCTCTCGCCCCAGGTGCGCACGACCTTGCTGGCGATCACGCTCACGTCGCCCATGCGTCGACGCAGGTCGGGCAGTACCGCGCGCTCCATCATGTCGTACATCTCGTGCGGCACGCCCGGCACCGCGTACACGACCTTGTCGCCGCTCGGTCCGATCGGACAGATGAGGCCGGGTGCCGTGCCGCGCGTCTGCGGGATGATCGTGGCGCCGCGCGGCACCATGGCTTGACGCAAGTTGTTGTCAGCCATGCGCCGACCCCGTGACGAGAAGATCTCGCGGATCACGTCGGCCACACCGTCGTTCATCTCGAGATCGACACCCATCACTTCGGCGATCGCTTCACGCGTGAGGTCGTCATGGGTGGGCCCGAGTCCCCCGCACATGATCACGGCGTCGGCTTCGTCGAGCGCCCCGCGCAACAACGCCACGATGCGCCGATGGTTGTCGCCCACCTTGAACTGCACATGGGAGTCGATGCCGTTGGCGGCCAGACGCTCGCCGATCCAGGACGAATTCGTGTCGACGATCTGACCGAGCAGCAACTCGGTTCCGACGGCGATCACCGAACACCTCATGTCAGGGCCTCTGACGTTGGGCTCGCCACAAGTATTGCAAGCCACTCGTGACGGTCAGGACCACCGCGATCCAGAGCAGCCACTTCCAGAGCCAGGTGGCGTCTTCGGCGGTGACCGGAGCGATGGCGAAAGCCACGCTGAACTGCTGAATGGTCGTCTTGTACTTGGCCAGACGGCTGGCCGGCATGCTCACACCCCGTGCGCCCACCACCACGCGATACATGCTGATGGCCACTTCACGCGCAGCGATGATGAGAACGGGGACGATCCAGTAGATGTCGTTGCTCACCAGGGTGAACATGGCGATGAGAACGAGAACCTTGTCGGCCAACGGATCGAGGAAGGCTCCGGCTCGGGTGGTTCCGTGGCGCCGAGCCAAGTAGCCATCGAAACCATCGCTGACACACAGAACGAACCAGACGGCCAAGGCGACCCACGAACCACTCGTCCCGTCGGGAACAACGAGGAACATCAGCGGCGCCGACAAGATGCGCCCCACCGTGACGGCGTTGGCCCAGGTGGCGATGGCGTTCGGATCGACCGGCATCAGACGACCTCGGCGATCAAGTCGGGACCCAACGCATCGGCCACGCGAACCTGGTGGAACTGGCCGACCGCGAGCGAATCGGGCAATTCGACGATGCCGTCGATCTCCGGTGCCTCGCGATGACTGCGACCCACACCGGGCGAGTCGACCAACACCTCGATGGTGCTCCCGATCAGTTCGTCGCGCTTGCGTGCGGTGATCGCATCCTGCATTTCGGAGAGTTCGGAGAGACGTTCGCGCACGAGCGACTCGGGAACGGCACCGTCGAGGTCGTAGGCGTAGGTACCTTCCTCGGGCGAGTAGGCGAAGAATCCGCACCAATCGAGTTGGGCCGCCTCCACGAAGGCGAGCAACTGATCGTGATCGGCCTCGGTCTCCCCCGGGTACCCGACGATGAAGTTGCTGCGGAACGCCGACGACGAATCGCGGCTGCGAATGTCGGCGATCCGGTCGAGGAATCGCTGACCATCGCCCCAGCGGCGCATGCGGCGCAGCAGCGGCTTGCTCACGTGTTGAAGCGAGAGATCGAAGTACGGGACGCCCGATGCGAGGATGGCGTCGATGAGCTCGTCACTCAGATCGCTCGGGTAGAGATAGAGCAAACGCGTGCGATCGACGAGGGCCGACACCGACTCGACGAGCGACACGATGCTTCCGGCACCCAACTCGTCGGGGCGATCCTTGCCGAAACTCGCCAGGTCTTGTGCAACCAACACGATTTCGCGGGCTTCGAGTTGTTCGACCTCGGCCAGAATCGATGCCACGTCACGACTGCGCTGGGGTCCGCGGAACGACGGAATGGCACAGAAGCCACACGTGCGGTCGCAACCTTCGGCGATCTTGACGTAGGCCCACGGTGACGCCGATTTCGGACGCGGAAGATTCAGCAGGTCGAGCGACGGCACCGGACTCGACGAGACCGGAATGAGCTTCTTGGCCGCCGGCGCGACCGGGACACCGAAGCCGGCGACCAGGTCGACTTCGGGCAGAGCCGTCGCCAATTCGTCGCCGTAGCGCTCGGCCATACAGCCAGTGACCACCAGGCGGGCCGAGGCCTTGCGTCGTTCGTCGAGCGCCAAGATGGTGTCGATCGATTCGCGCCGAGCGTCTTCGATGAACGCGCAGGTGTTGACCACCACGAGATCGGCCCCTTCGGCCGAATCGGTGGGCACCATGCCATCGGCCAACAACGTGCCGATGAGCTTGTCGGAGTCGACCTGATTCTTCGGGCAGCCGAGCGTCTCGACGTAGAAGCGCTGCTGAGCCACGACTCCCGATGCTACCCCCGGGTCGGGTCAGGCCGAATGAGCCAAACGCAGGCCCGGATACGGCCAGTCCATCTTCACCAAACGACCAGTGCCCGACAGCGTGATCCATGCGGTCGACGAACCATCGGCCGCGAAGCAGATGTTGGTGGTGAGCAGATCACCGGTGGGGATGTGCTGCAGGATGTCGCCGTTCGGTGCGATGACGGTGACGCCGCCGTTCACGAGCGTGGCCACGCACACGTTGCCGGCACCGTCGACTCCGAGCGAGTCGAGCAACTGCAGTCCGGGCAAGCCGCACAACAGCGACGAGGTGTCACCCGGTGCGGTGGGTGCGAGTTCACCCGGCGCCACGATCGCGCGCTTGAAAACGCGACCGGTGTGCGTCTCGGCGTAGTAGAGCGTCTTGCCGTCGGGCGACAGGCCGAT
>Ga0315906_10007093_pt1 | contig 13712 bp, 12 predicted proteins | sample LakEriMetagenome_4_FD_203526 | JGI IMG/M metagenome (GOLD analysis project Ga0315906, IMG submission 203526) | Freshwater fungal communities from buoy surface, Lake Erie, Ohio, United States - Buoy 2 MA122 | ecosystem: Environmental > Aquatic > Freshwater > Lake > Lake biofilm | place: USA...
GCTGGCTAACAGAGGAGTCGCTTCATACTTATGACCCGTTAGCGAGATGAACTTCTGCACCTCAAAGAGCTTGGAAGAGAAAATATTCACCAAGGGATTCTCTTGGCCATCAAATACGCCCTGCTGCAACGCAATGTAAAGCTCAGAGAAGGCCAGTGGTGCTGGGTTCGCGCCAAGAGCATTGAAGATGTCTAAGGTGATTGGATCGGGTGGAGTGCGAATTTTGATCCCTTTCAAATCCTCAGGCTTGGTGATCGCACGCTTGTTGTTACTGGTGTGGCGAATGCCGTTATCCCACATCGCAAGCAATACTAGGCCCTTTTTATCAGCCGCATCAGCGAGCTGTTTTCCAATCGGACCATCGACAACTTTATAGGCATGCGGCAGATCTCTAAACAGGAACGGTAGACCAAGCACCGCAAATTCAGGCACTGCACCGGAGGTTGCGCCTTGGGAGTTAGCACTGAAGGCCAGGGTACCTAAGCGAAGATTGGTGATGGACTCTGCATCATCTCCGAACTGAGCGTTACCGCCCACGTTGATTTTGACGCGTCCGTTTGTTTTTTGTGCGACGAGCTCTGCAAACTTATCTGACGCTACAGCCTTCGGATTACCAGGCGCTGCATTATGAGAAAGGCGCATCACAGTTTGCGCAGAGACTGCAGATACCGATAGCGCTAATCCAGCAATTGCGACAGCGAGAAATTTTTTCATGTTGTGTCTCCAAAAAGTAGTTTTGTTATTACTTATACTGACCCGACAGGCTCAGCACGAAATAAGAATTAACTCGTTCAACTGGTAGTGTTTAAGACTCCCCTCTTGACTCCTCCTGATTAAAGTTCATTTTTAATACGGTGCGACATTGATTCGGTTGAAATCCCGTAGCGGTCATGCAAGGTTGGTAATGCACCTGCGTCCAAAAATGCATCCGGCAGTGCAATCGACAAAAACTTCGGTGCTAGACGTGAGCGCAACAACAGACTCGCGATAGATTCGCCCAAGCCACCAATCACCGAATGATTTTCAGCAACGACCACGAGGCGATCAGCGCGTTTAACTTCCCGCAGAATTGTTTCTTCGTCTAAGGGCTTGATGGTCGGCACATGTAAGACACTCACGCCGATACTGTCTTTTTGTAATTGCCCAGCTACTTCTAGCGCACGCATTGTCATCATTCCAGAGGCGATAATCAGCACCTCTCTGCCCTCTCGCAATAGCTTTGCTTTCCCTAATTCAAACTGATAGTCATACTCGTCCAAGACAAGCGGTACGTTGCCTCTCAGCAGACGCAAATAGACAGGGCCCGTGTACGCAGCGATCGCAGGAACAGCCTGCTCTATATCCAATGCATCACAAGGATCAACAATGGTGAGACCTGGAATCGCGCGCATCATCGCAATGTCATCTGTTGCTTGATGACTAGGTCCATAACCAGTGGTCAGCCCTGGTAGGGCACCACAGATTTTCACATTCAGATTTTCTTCGCAAATCACCTGATGAATGAAGTCATAGGCACGGCGCGTTGCAAAGACTGCATAGCTCGTCGCGAAGGGTGTGAGCCCAGTTTTTGCCATGCCGCCTGCCGCAGCCAGCAATAACTGTTCAGCCATCCCCATCTGGAAAAAGCGTTCTGGGTAGGCTTGCGCAAAGATATGCAAGTCTGTGTATTTGCTCAGGTCAGCTGTCATTCCCACAATATCAGGGCGACTCTCACCAAGCGCTGCAAGGGCTTTACCGAAGGGTGCCGCACGCACGCGCTGACCTTCTGACGCAATCGAAGCAATCATCGCAGACGTCGTCAGCCGGGGCTTAGCTGGTGTATTGGCATTCATGGCCGCTCTCCACTTGCGTAGGCTGTATCCAAAATTTCCAACGCCTGTTGCCACTCGGGCGGGTCAACACGAATGAAATGGTTTTTTTCACGCGCCTCCAAAAATGGGACGCCTTTACCCATCAGCGTGTCACAAATGATCACGCGGGGCTTCTTTTCTGTCACGGCCCGCGCGACATCAAATGCATCGCGTACGGCAAACAAGTCATTGCCGTCGACGCGTTGTACATGCCACCCAAACGACTGCCACTTATCAACTAAGGGCTCGAACCCCATGATCTTCGAAGACGCACCGTCTGCTTGCTGGTTGTTGATATCAACCAGACAGATCAAGTTTGAGAGTTGGTGGTGACTCGCGCCCATCGCCGCCTCCCAAGTCGCGCCCTCGTCCAACTCGCCATCTGACATCGAGTTATAAACAAAGGCCCCAATTTTCTGATGACGTAGACCCAGCGCCACGCCCACGGCAATCGCTAAGCCTTGACCAAGCGAGCCTCCGGACATCTCCATTCCTGGGGTATAGGAAGCCATGCCAGACATCGGGAGACGACTATCGTCACCTCCATAGGTCTGCATTTCGTCTTCAGGAATGACCCCAGCCTCAAGCAGCGCAGCGTAATGGGCGATCGCATAGTGGCCATGAGAGAGCAGAAATCGGTCGCGTTGCGGCCATTCAGGATCCTCGGGCTTGAAATTCATTGCATGACAATACGCCACGGCCAGCACATCGGCATAACCAAGTGCTTGGCCAACATAGCCTTGTCCCTGAATCTCACCCATCTGAACCGAGTAGCGCCGAATTCTGTAGGCGCTCTGCGCCAATGCGCGATCGGTTGGTTTTTGCTTCATGACTGTCTCCGTGCAGTTGCCTGAGTTTTCTCAGTGCTTGCGTGTTATGGAGCCATGCTAGCAACTTGACAGAACGAAAACAAATGAATAATTTAGGCATATAGATGAATTAAATTCACCAAAAAAGAGAACAATGAGAAAAATCCCGCCACTTAAATCAGTGCAAGCTTTTGAGGCCGCCTCACGGCTCGGGTCCTTTGTAGCGGCAGCGACTGAGCTGCATCTCACCCCTTCGGCCATCAGCCACCAAGTACGCATGCTTGAGCAGCGCCTCGGGATTGCGCTATTTCACCGGACGCATCGAAGCGTCGAACTCACTGATATTGGGCGTCGCTATGCTGAGTCCGTCTCCGAAGCCTTCAGTCTGATCGAAGCCAGTACCCGCAGCATTGAGCGAGCAGGCAAAAGTGACATCTTGACGATTCATAGCGTACCTAGCATCGCCGCCCAGTGGCTCATGCCTCGTCTATCGCGCTTTTCTGCCATGCATGCCGACATCGATGTACGACTCAACGCATCCTCTGCGCCTGTTGACCTCGCAGCAGGAGAGGCCGATTTTGATATTCGCTATGGGAATTTTTTCCCAGATGCCGGCGTCATGGTCGAGCCCTTCCCAGCAGAAAGGATCGTCGTAAATTGCTCGACCTCGATGCTGCCAGGGCGTCGCTTGCCTAAAAAAGGCTTCACCCTAACGGGAAAAACCTTAATCCACACAGAGGTCAACCGATACACCTGGAGAGACTGGTCTAAGGATCACCCTGAGCACAGTATTGATCTCGAAAGAGGTCCTCGCTTCGATCGTTCATTTATGGCGATTAACTGCGCAGTGGATGCTCTAGGCGTTGCACTAGAAAGCACGTTGCTGATCGAACGAGAATTAGAAAGCAAAAAACTCGTTTTACCTCTTGGGTTAGTCGGTCCACAGATCGTCTGTCATCAACTGACTTACCTAAAATCGAAGGGGCATATACAAAAGATGAAAGCCTTCCGAGAATGGTTGTTTGAAGAACTCAACCAATCGATGACAAATCTTAGCTAGTGAGCCACGCGACTTACCCAACACGATCTAGTACAAATTTTTAAAATAGAAATACACCTTTGCCTGAGGTTTGTTTATCAAAAAGTTGATAGGCCTGCACGGCATCCTCGAATCCCCAGCGATGCGTAAAAAGTGCATCGACATCGACGCCTCGGTCAGCAACAAATCGTGCGCAGTCGCCTTGCCCAACAGTTGAAAACGTCCATGAACCAATGATCGTGACTTGACGCCGCAACATATCAGGGCTGACATCAATCGAGACGCTTCCACCCTCACCCACATAGCACGCCTTTCCCCAAGTCCGAACGCACTGAACGGCTTGTTTGCGAGCCGAGGCAGAGGAAGAGGCATCAATCGACGCATGTGCACCGAGCCCGTGCGTCAACTGCCTAATGGCCTGGACGGGATCATCTTTCAAGGGATTGATCACAGCATCAGCACCCAACTCTTTCGCTCGCGCCAAACGTTCTTCGCTGACATCCAGGGCGATGACGCGCGCTCCCATCGCATGCGCTAACTGCGTCGACGAAAGCCCTACCGGTCCTTGCCCAAAAATCGCAATGGTTTGATCGCCCTTTAAGTCAAGACGATTTAAGGCGCCCCACGCCGTCCCTGTGCCGCAAGCAATTGCCGCCCCTGTTTCAAACGTCAACTCCTCGGGTAGTTCGACGATCGTACTGGCAGGACACTTCATGTATTTGGCATGTGCGCCATGGCCGGTCAAACCATAAATTTCTTTGACACCTTCGTCACAAAGCTGCATCCAGCCCGTTGAGCAGTGGGGGCAGGCACCACAGCCGCGGTAATGATGCACCATGGCGCGCTGTCCTACATAGGCACGCTTAGGGTTGACGCTGGCGCCAACCGCAACCACCACGCCACAGGGCTCGTGTCCAGCGACGACCGGCGGTGCGTCGTTATAGCCAAGTGCCTTGAGCCCCTCGCCGCGCGGTGCGCGATAAAACTTAAGATCGCTGCCACACATACCGGAGGCCTTGATTTCCAGCACGACCTCATCGTGCCCCGGCGTCGGATCAGGGAAATCGAGATACTCAATTTTGCTATTGCCTGCAAATACGATCCCTTTCATTGCTTATCCCCTCGGTATTAAGTCTTGTTAAATTTAGTTTTGTTTGCGAATACTAATGATTGTAGAGAATCATACAACCCCAGCAGAACAACACTTGCCAACCGCGTGGTAGTCAGTTACCTTTTGCTGCGGAGACACTGCTCTTAAAACAATCGCACCATAACAATAGAGTTCAACATGAAAAATTCTAGTGAATCGCTACTAGACAAGACCTACTCTGGCCCCACGATGGGCAGCATGATTGTTAATTTGCTGAGTCGTTACCCGACGCGCTCAGCCTTCGTCAATCCTGATGGCACGCACATCACCTACGAGACCATCGCACGACGAATCGCTTACCTGTTGCAACGCTTTGAACAGTTAGGGTTAAAGCGCAGCGATACCGTGGTGCAGATGTGCGGCAATCGAGCAGATGTTTTTGTCGTGATGGCGGCTTGCTATATCGGCAGCTTCAGATCTGTTGCGCTGCAGCCTCTCGGTGGTATTGAGGACCAACTCTACATCTTGAATAACTGTGAAGCCAAGATACTGATCGTAGACGAGGCTCGGTCACAACGCGCCAAAGAACTGAAGCAACGCTCCACACAAGTATTCGATATTTTTAGTCATGACACCGGCCCAGATGCAACAGGCATTTGGGATGACTTTGACCCCGCGATCAGCTCAATCTTGACTGACCTCAGCGAACCCGACGATATCGTTCGTTTGATTTATACAGGCGGTACAACAGGCAAATCGAAAGGGGTGATGGGTACGACCTGTTCGCTCGCAACCAATGCGCTCTTTAGAATGGCGGGTCACAATTGGGTCGATCTGCGCCTACTGTGCTCCACGCCCCTATCGCATGCCGCCGGCTCAATGATTGTCCCCGTGCTTTGGCATGGCGGCACGATCGTGCTTCATGATGGCTTCGACCCAGACAGACTTATTATTGATGTTGAAGCCGGAACTGCCAACGCCTTGTACCTGGTTCCAACCATGATCTATCGCCTGCTTGATCATCCCAAGAGCAGTCGTTTGGCCAAAGCAGGCCTGCGCATGCTGATGTATGGCGCAGCACCTATTTCACCGCCAAGGCTTTTACAGGCCAGGCAGCTCCTTGGCCCTATTTTGATTCAGCACTACGGGCTCACTGAAGCACCTAGCACCGTACTGAGCTTGTCCGATGTTGATCACTTAGATGATTCCTTGCTTGCTTCGGCTGGCAAGCCATACCCCGGGGTCACCGTAAAAATATTAGACAACGACGGGAACGAAGTCCCTCGAGGCACGGTCGGTGAAATCTGCATTCGTGGCGATCTGGTGATGAAAGGCTACTTCAAAGAACCAGAGCTCACAGCGCTTGCACTCAGACACGGGTGGCTCTACTCAGGCGACCTGGCCTATCAGAATGAGCGTGGTTATTTCTTTATCGTTGATCGTGCAAAAGATATGATCATCAGCGGTGGTTTTAACGTGTATCCCAAAGAAGTAGAAGATGTCATCGCCGCTCACCCTTCTGTCGCCTCGGTTGCCGTCATTGGCATCCCAGATGCAGACTGGGGCGAAGCGGTTAAAGCAGTCGTCGTACTCAAAGCGGGTTGCGATGTCTCTGCACAAGAACTTACCCAGAGAGTGAAAGTGGCAAAGGGTGCGGTCCAAGCACCTAAGACAGTGGATTTCGTCCAGACACTGCCCCTGACCTCTCTTGGAAAGCTAGATAAGAAAGCGTTACGCGCTGTGTATTGGAACGACAAGACACGCAGCATCAATTAAACCAGCACCCTTGCGGAGAGCATGATGACTAATCGACCATTCAAACAGTTTTTAGCCCTACTCACACTATGCATCAGTCCTGCGATAGGGATGACGCAAACCTATCCGGATCGACCGATCAAGCTGATCGTTCCCGCACCAGCAGGATCCTTTGCTGACATTATCGGTCGAGAGTTCGGCACACGTTTGTCAAAAAAACTTGGACAGCCTGTCGTGATCGATAATAAAGGTGGCGCAAGCGGCGCGATCGCCTACTCTGCTGCGGCCAAATCACCCGCGGACGGCTACACCATTTTGGTGACCAACACCGGCCCCTCTGCCATCAATCCAGAGTTGTTTCGCAAAAAAGGGCTCACCTACAACCCGATCGCAGATCTAGAGCCAGTCGCCCTTATCTGTCTGACGCCCGTTGCGCTGCTTGTCAAGGCCGACTCTCCATGGAAGTCGGTGGCGGACATCGTCAATTTCGCAAGCAAGAACCCAGACAAACTATCGTTTGGTACGACCGGTAGTGGTCAGTTGAACCACTTGTCAGCGGAGTACCTTAATTCGGTGGCAAAGATACGCACGACACACATCCCCTATACCTCTGGTCCTGCGGCCATTACAGACTTGATAGCCGGTCGGATTGATTATCTTTTCTATCCACCCGCCAATGGAAAACCGATGATAGACGACGGTCGCTTACGCGCTCTCGCGGTCACCACTATGAAAAGAACGGTTTCGTTACCTTCGGTGCCTAGCCTATCTGAACAGGGATACAAAGAATTCGATCTTAGCGCTTGGTTTGGTCTTGCCGTACCCGCGGGAACACCTAACGATACCGCTCAAAAACTATGGACAGTATCAAAAGAAATTGCCTCAGATCCTGAGTATGTAGCAAGACTGACTCAGCTAGGGATTGACGATGTTCTACATTGGCAAAAAATGTCACGCGCTGAGTTAAAGAAGTTTCACAGTGATGAAGTCAATCGCTGGGGCGCTATTGTGAAGCTCGCTGGCGCCAGTGCTGATTAATTTTATTTTTTAATTGAGTGATCGAAAGCGTGAAGCGAAACGATAAAGCCTATATAGCGGGGATTTTTGAGCATCCAACTCGACATGCTCCAGATAAGTCGCTTGTTCAATTGCATGCAGAGTGCGCCTTCGGTGCGTTGAAAGATGCGGGCCTAAGTCCTAAGGATGTTGATGGATTCTTTGGTGGGCGAGATATTCCGGGCTCTAATGCAAACTGGTTCATTGATCACATGAATCTGAAGCTTCGCCACATCGACTCAACTGACGCTGGTGGCTGCTCTCCATTGATTCATGTTTCACATGCGGTAGATGCCATTTCATCCGGGCGCTGTAACGTTGCACTCATCATTCTCGCTGGTAGACCGCGTAGCGAGCAGATGAAAACGGGCACCGCACCCAGACCTTGCGAGCCAGACCGCCCTGATGCACTTTGGGAGGCGGGTTACCGCCCCACCATATCGACAGCCTACGCCATGATGATGTCTCGGCACATGCATGAGTACGGCACCACCTTAGAACAGCTGGCATGGATCCGTGTTGCCGCCTCCGAGCATGCCAAGCACAACCCGAATGCCATGTTCAACAAACCCGTAACCGTTGACGATGTCATGCGTTCTCCTTTAGTGGCGTCACCGCTGCGCAGAATGGACTGCTGTGTCATTAGTGATGGTGGTGGTGCGATCGTTCTAGTGAGCCCTGAAATTGCCAAATCACTCAAGAATCCGTTGGTGCGTGTGATTGGGTCTGGCCATACCGTACACGGTCAAAACGGCGGCTACTCGTCCTTGACCAAAACGGGCGCTTCCGTCAGTGGGCCAATCGCTTTTGCCGAGGCGGGTGTTACCGCCAAGGATTTTAAGTATGCCTCCATCTACGATAACTTTACGATCATGGTGCTGATGCAACTGGAAGATCTCGGCTTTTGCAAAAAAGGCGAAGGCGGAAAGTTTGTGGCAGATGGCAAACTGATCTCTGGGAACGGACCACTTGCCATCAACACCGACGGCGGCGGCCTCTGCAATAATCATCCAAGCAACCGTGGTGGCATCACAAAGCTCATTGAGGCGACGCGTCAGTTGAGGGGTACGGCCCACCCTGCCGTACAAGTCAAAAACTGCGATCTTGCGTTAGCGTCTGGCCCTGGCGGTTTCATCGGCACAGGTTATGCCCACGCCACTGTCGTTCTTGAGAGGCTCTAGATGAGTAACGAACATATCACCCTGCATACGCAAGCCCTGGCAGCTAACCCCGATCTCGCATTTTTCTGGGAAGCCACAAAAAAAGAGAGCATGCTGCTGCCGCATTGCGCCGACTGCGGCAAAACGCATTGGCATCCTCGACTGTTCTGCCCTTTTTGCTTCAGCAATAAGCTCGAGTGGAAAGAGTCTGCCGGCAAAGCAACGCTCTATGCAGCAACGACACTGAGCAAGGCCTCAGAGCCATACATCGTTGCGTATGTCGAGTTGGCCGAAGGGCCTTTAATGCTTACGAATATTGTGGACTGCTCGCTGGACGATTTGCAAATCGGTGCCCCGTTAACGCTGACGTTTTCACCGATGAGTTCAGGGCATTTCTTGCCGGTCTTTCGACTAGCGAAATAGCGCGATCGATCCCACGCAGTGGGACAAATCCGTAGCAAGCACCTCAAATCAGTTTGTAAAGCGTACTCGCCCGAGATGGCACTCAGGATTGAGGCATGGCTTGGTGTCGAAAGAGGTGGGGAGGCCCGACTATGGTTGGCGGAACAATCCGCTTATGACATGTGGCAAGCCGCTCAACGATTCAAGAAAAAGCCAATGAAGGTTACGCCGGCGCCTGCTTTTCAGACGCTCAGTTAATAGAAGATGCCAGGCAAAAAGGTAAAGCCCCTAGCAAATTAATTACTCACGCTTCAAAGTAAGCGCATAGAATATAAAAAAACATAAAAATGAACCACCTTAGGAGACATGTATGACCAGCAAGCGCTATTTCATTAAAGAGTCTGACGTAACGCCTTACAGCCCTGCCAATCATGGTGACACGGTTAATCGTCGTTTGATTGGTCCGGAAACAGTTGGCGCACAACAGCTTGAGGTTTTGCTTGGTGTAGTGGGTGGTGCGCTAAACGCCGAAGGCGGTGGCGCGTTGCCGCACCGTCATCCGGGAATTGAGCAGGTGTGCTACATGCTCTCGGGGCGTGCCCGTGCCGAAGTCGGTGGCCAAGTATGTGAGCTCAACCCAGGGGACACCTGCTTTTTTCCTGCAGACGCAGTGCATTCCTTTACGCGAATCAGCGAAGAGCCCGTGCGCGTCTTGGTGATTTACTCCCCTCCTTATGTCGAATCAAAAGAAAAAGGAGTCGCAGCATGAAGAAACTTTCCTTATGGATCGCGAGCGCAGCGATAGGCCTAGGGTTATCGCAAGCTGCTGTCGCACAATGGACGCCAACCAAGCCGATCAAAATGGTGGTGCCGTATGCCCCAGGTGGTGCGGCTGACTTAACCGCTCGTTTGATGGCAGAGCAACTCGGTCTTGCGCTCGGTCAAACCGTCATTGTAGAAAATAGAGCGGGTGGCGGCGGCATTATTGGTGCAGACGTCTTAGCGAAAGCGGTACCAGACGGATACACCATTAGTTTTGGCTCTGATCCACCGTTCACGATTAATCCGCACTTGCAGAAAGTGCCCTATGACCCGCTGAAAAGTTTCACACACGTAAGTTTGGTCGCAAACTTGCCCTTGGTCCTAGTCGTCAATCCGCAAAAAATGCAAGTAAAAAACGTGGCAGAACTTGTTGCGTTGGCCAAGGCTAATCCTGGTAAGTTCACAATCGCCTCGTCGGGGAACGGCTCTTCGGGCCATTTAGCTGCTGAACTCTTCAAGCACGAAGCGCGTATCAACCTTGTACATGTTCCTTACAAAGGGCAAGCTCCCGCTAATACAGACATGATCAGTGGTCATGTGGATGTGACCTTCAGCTCTATTGGCGCAGCCGCACAGCACTTTACCAGTGGTCGATTGATTCCCTTGGCCGTGTCAACAAAAGAGCGGTTCTCTGGGTTGCCGAACGTACCAGCGCTGGCCGAGACTATTCCTGGCTTCGATATCGGTGTTTGGTTAGGTCTGACTTACCCCGCGGGTACACCACAGGCTGCGATTGATCGCATTAATCAGGAATCCGACAAGATTTTAAAGACACCCTCTGTCATACAACGCTTTGAAAAACTGGGCTACGTACCGGTGGGCGGCAAGCCCGAAGTGCTTACCAAGCGCGTTGAGACTGATTACCGAACTTTTGGCGATTTAATTCGCGCCAACAACATCAAAGGCGAATAAGCGTGAGGGGGTGATGAGCCCCCCTCTCTGGCCGAACCACTAATTAAGCTTGAGATTGCCATTCTTAATCACGTTCGCCCACTTCGTCAGTTCAGCAGGTATCCGCGCCTTTGCTGAGTCAGTAGTGCCGCCAATTGTGATGATGCCAAGCGTCAAAAGCCTTTCTTTGACGTCGGCTTGTTGCAATACCACATTCGTTTCTCTATTCAACAAGCTAACGATGTCGGCAGGGGTACCCGTCGGTACGAATAATGTGTAGTTCGTTGCAGTTTCATAGCCAACTACTCCCGCTTCGGCCATCGTCGGCACATCTGGCAACATGGGAACTCTTGCGCGAGTCGCAACAGCCAATGCGCGAATCTTGCCTGACTTAATATGCGGCAAGTGTGCGGGCATGCTGTCGACTGACAGCTGTACACGTCCTGACATTAAGTCAGGTAAAAACTGCGTGGTACCTTTATAGGGAACATGCACGAGATCAACACCGGTCATCTGCATAAACATCTCGGCGTTCAAATGTTGCGAACCACCGATACCGGATGAGGCATAGCTCAATTTACCTGGCTGTGCTTTGGCTAGCGCAATAAGCTCTTGAACATTCTTAACCGGCAAGTCGGCATTGACGACCAGACCCACGGTCCCAAAGGCAACTTCGACAACAGGTATGAAATCGCGCTGCATATCAAACCCAAGATTCTTATGCACATGCGGCGCAATCGCGTAATCGGTGATGCTTCCAAGCATAAGTGTGTATCCATCTGCTGGACTCTTGGCAAGCGCATCTGCCCCGATCGTCGCACCGGCACCCGGTCGGTTCTCCACCGCAATAGTTTGTCCGATTCTTACAGACAACCGCTCTGCGATAAGACGTGCAACGGTGTCCACGCCACCGCCTGGCGGATAAGGCGCGATCATCTTAAGTGGTTTGTTCGGATAAGGCTGCTGGGCAAATACGTCAACTGATACACCCATCAGCGGAGCAGCAACGACGACTGCAAGGGACGACATGAAACGACGACGAATCACTTTAGACATGGCAAGCTCTCCTTTAAGTTAACTTCTCAGTGCATCTCAAAGACGGTACGTATCCAAGCTTTAGTTCCCTCTAATTCGGCTCAAACTCGACAATCGCGGAGGATTCAGTCTCCACGATGTCCTAGAGCTACCGAGCAATATCTTACGCTTTGACTAACAGCGCTGCACAAGAGCTAGCTGTTTCGGAAGTCAACTTACCTGCCCCGGGCATTTTTCCCCAGCCACCTTTGTCAATATATGTGCCACGTGCCCACTCGTCGGTCTTCTTCAGCTCTGTCAAGTTCGCCGCAAAGTTGGCATCACGTTTGAACATTTCAGCACATACGGGTGATAGCGAAGCCACGATTGCTTTATTGGCTTGCGCCTGTCCTAGCGTAGCAGAGCCACCTGATGTTTCCCAACCTGCAAAACTAAAACCGACGAAGGCGACGAAGGCAGCGCCCGCAACAGCACCCCAAAGAGCGGGTTCGGTTTGAATAGGAAGTTTCATAGATGACCTTTGAGTGAACAACGGAAAACCGTCCGTTAACGTTGAGACCCACTCTACGCGATAACCGAATACAAAACCGTTTTATTACTGTTTTAGTTGCTCTTCGCGGGAATACCCTCCCGCTTGTCTCAACAGTAAGAGTCCCGCCAAGGCAGCTAAACCTCCAAGGCACGCATAAGCGACACCGAAGTCATTAAAATATGTCACCGCTACCGAAAATAGCGATGGCAACACCAGTACACCCGCAAACATCAAGCCAGAGCCTAGGCCCGTTGCCTCTGTTCTTTGTGCACCACCCAGTCGGGCCCACTCGGCATAGGCAAGACCTGTGAAACCGCTAGCTGTCGCACCAGCAATAGCGCATAGCAACAGCACGATAACTGGACTCCAACTATCAGCGAACTGACCAGCTAGCATGGCAGTCCCGCCCATCACAAAGCCTTGCCACACCAATAAAAACTTTGCAGATACACACTTATCAGCTAGCCAGCCCCAAATCGGTCGGCTCACCACCGCCGCAAGTTGATACACAGCCAAGGCCCAGCCCGCTTGAACCAAATTAAAACCTGCCTTGCTAGTTAAGTGCACAGTCAAGAAGGCAATAAAACATAATTGCACGCCGCTGTAGACAAAGCTCGTGAAACCAAGGCGTCTGAGCTCCGGCCGCTCAAACAATATCTGTACCGGTGCGAACAGCCCTTTGCTCAGTATTTGTCGAGAGAGATCACGATCAGCATCCCAATTACGACGTGTACATTCAAGCAGCAGCACAACAACCAATACTGGCACTGCTTGCCACAATAGCGCTGCTTGCCAACCAAGGCTTAGGGTCATAGGTACCATGATGAGCCCAGCCAACACACCACCAAGTGGTACGCCAATCTGCCGGATTGAAAGGACCAAATTCATTACAGGCGGCGGTGTACGAGGCACCAGCAGATGCGCGCTAGCTGGAGCAGTGGCCCCATAGGCCAAACCCAAAAGCGCCGCACCAAGGACAACTGACACTACACTGCCAACAGAACAAGCAAGTAGCATCGCAAGCGTAGCAACCAAGACAAGTTGGCTCACCCTGACAGCACCAAACCGTCTAATAAAGCGTGGCGACAGCAATGCAGAAACAATGCCGACACCATAAACAGTGGAGATAAAGAAGCCCACCAGCGTACCCGGCACTTGAAGGTCTTCTGCGATGACCGGAGCGACCACGGGAAACGAATACGCTGCCATCGTCGCTAAGCTTTGCGTCGCAAGCGTTGCGATTAGCGGAAAAACCGGAAACCTTAGGTTTT
>Ga0315906_10007094_pt1 | contig 13711 bp, 8 predicted proteins | sample LakEriMetagenome_4_FD_203526 | JGI IMG/M metagenome (GOLD analysis project Ga0315906, IMG submission 203526) | Freshwater fungal communities from buoy surface, Lake Erie, Ohio, United States - Buoy 2 MA122 | ecosystem: Environmental > Aquatic > Freshwater > Lake > Lake biofilm | place: USA: Lake...
GCCGGGCCGGTGACCATCGAGTTGGCGGGTCGGGCCTGGACACCCGAGGAGGTCTCGGCGGAGGTCCTCAAGAAGCTCAAACGGGACGCCGAGGCCTCGTTGGGCGTCGCGGTGGACCGCGCGGTGATCACGGTGCCGGCGTACTTCAACGACGCCCAACGCAACGCGACCATCCGGGCCGGGGAACTTGCTGGACTGAAGGTGGAACGGATCGTCAACGAGCCCACAGCCGCTGCCTTGGCCTACGGACTCGACAAGCTCGGGGACCGGTCCCGGATTGCGGTATACGATCTCGGCGGCGGCACCTTCGACCTGTCGATCCTCGAGCTGAATCAAGGAACCTTCCAGGTCCTCAGCACCCATGGGGATACCCGATTGGGGGGGGATGATTTCGATCGGCGTCTGACGGACCATCTCCTCTCGGAGATCCGGAAGGCGGGAGGCCCGGAGGGAGCCGGTGACCTGTCGATTCTGTCCAGGGTTCGGGAGGAGGCGGAACGGGCGAAGATCCGGCTGAGCGCCGAGACTGAGGTCGAGGTCGCACTGCCTTTCCTGCGTCCGGACTTCAGCTTCAGCTGTCGGGTGGACCGGGAGACGCTGGAGCGACTCACCAAGGACCTGGTGGACCGGACCCGTGCCCACTGCCTGAGGGCCCTATCGGACGCAAAGCTTGAGGCGAAGGACCTCAACCAGGTGATCCTGGTCGGGGGACAGACCCGCATGCCGCTGGTCCGACGGAAGGTGTCCGAGTGGTTCGGCTGCGCGGAGTTTGCCGAGACCCGGGGCGATGTGCGTTTGGGAGACGAGTTCCACCAGAAGCCAGGTCCGGAGCTGAACACGAGCGTCAATCCGGACGAAGCGGTCGCGTTGGGAGCCGCCATCCAGGCGGAAATCCTGGCAGGCGGATTCCGCAACCTGTTGCTCCTCGATGTCACCCCGTTGTCCCTCGGCATCGAGACCTTTGGTGGGTTGATGAACGTCATCATCCCGCGCAACACGACGATCCCTGTGAAGGCGGGCGAGGTATTCACCACGGCGGTGGATCACCAGAAGTCGATGCTGATCCACGTGCTGCAGGGCGAGAGGGAACGGGCGAAGGACAACTGGTCCCTGGGTCGCTTCGAGATCGAGTTCGAATCCGCCCCCAAGGCCGTACCGCGGGTCGGGGTGCAGTTCGAGATCGACGCCAACGGTGTGCTGCATGTGCTCGCCCGGGATCTCAAGACCGGTCACCAGAAGGTGGTCGAGATGAAGTCGGCGGTGGATGTCAGCGACGCCGAGGTCAACCGGATGATCGAGGAGTCGGTGGAGAACGCGTTCGACGACCTGAAGGCCCGGCAATGGATCGAGGCCAAGCTCAAGTCGGGGGAGATCCTGTCAGCCACCCGCAAGGCGATGGCCGAATACAACGCGGAGCTGGACGACGAGTATCGCCAGCAGCTGTTGAAGGCGATGGAGGAGGTGGAGTCGGTCCTCGAGCAGGAGAATCCGAAGACCAAGACCGGGGAGCCGGCATGGCTGAAGGCCGCGAATGCGCGGCTGGACGAGGTCACGAAGCCCCTGGCGGACTATGCCATGGACCGGGTGATGGAAGAGATGCTGCGCCAGCGGGGATTGCTGGCGGGCGGGGCAGGCTCGGGGACGCCGCCGCCTTCAGGCGGCGGGGGGCACTGACAGGTTCCCGAAGGCGTTGTTGCCGAAGCTGGACGGCTGCTCGGCCGCATTGGTCGGGACGCGAGCCTCCCTCGGGCGTGAGGCGGCCACGGCCGCGGCCATCTGGGCCGGCGTGTCGTTCTCGTGGAGCTTTGAGGCCGCCTCGCCATTCTCCTTCGGGTTTTTCGCGCGCTTGTTCTTCGCGAGCGGGCTGACCATCACGTTGATGGAGCGTCCGATGAGCTTCGGGGCAAAGTCCGGCTGACCCCACGGGGCGAGGTCCTTGAGGAACTTGTCCATGACGGCCACACCGATCTGCGGGCGGGCCATCTCGCGGGTCCGGAAGCGGAGCGACACCTTGACCTTGTGGTCCTCGCAGAGGAACCCGACCGCGTGGTCCAGCTTGATGCCGAGATCGTGGGGATCGATCCGGGGCGAGAGCTGAATCTCCTTCACGGTGTGGGCGCTCTGGCTCTTCTTCGAGTCGCGCTCCCGCTTGGCCTGCTCGTACTTGAACTTGCCGAAATCAACGATGCGGCAGACGGGCGGGACGGCGGTGGCGGCGATCTCGACGAGGTCGAGGCCCTGGTTCCGGGCGAGGGTGATGGCGGCGCCGAGATCCATGATCCCGGCCTGGGAGCCATCGGCATTGATCACGCGGACGTCGCGGGCGCGGATCTTACCGTTGATGCGATACTGGGGCTGCGGAGGCCCGCCACGAGGGGGGAAAGGGCGGCTCAAGCGACCCTCACCGGTTTGGAGTTGACCATGAAGACAGACAAAGTTGCGGCTCGATCGAGCGTGCAGCAGTGGAGATAATTCCGCGACCCCTGTCGTCGCAAGGCAAAACTTGGTCGGCACACCCGTCGACGTCGTCCAGGGACCCGGTCCAACCCGAGGTCTGGACTTTCCGTGAGGGGCACGCGGCGGTAGCTTTTCGCCATGGTCCCAGCGACATCCCGACGGCTTGTCCTCGCCTGCACGCTCTTCGTCCTCGGCCCGGCCGTGATGGCCGCGGATACGGTCCGGGGTGGGTCGTCCAGGCCCCAGTCCCGCGTCGATTTCGCCACGGAGGTCCAGCCGATCCTCTCGTCCAAGTGCTACCCGTGCCACGGTCCCGATGAGGCCGCGCGGAAGGGCAAGCTCCGTCTGGATTCCTTCGTCGAGGCCACCCGGACCCGCTCCCCCCGGGCGGCCATTACCCCCAACCACGCCGGGGACAGCGAGATCCTCCATCGTGTCCGGTCCACCGACCCCGAGGAGGTCATGCCGCCGCCCGAGCTGAAGAATCCGGTGACGCCGGCCGAGCTCGAGGTTCTCTCCCGTTGGATCCAGCAGGGAGCCGAATACGCCTCCCACTGGGCCTGGATCCCGCCAAAACGATCGGCCTTGCCGAAGGTGGCCGATCGGGGGTGGGTGCGGAACGGGATCGACCGCTTCATCGCCGCGCGCCTCGAGTCGACGGGGCTGAGGCCGTCCGCGGAGGCCGATCGTTCGACCCTGATCCGACGGCTGTCGCTCGACCTCACCGGCCTCCCGCCATCGCCCGAGGAGGTGGCCGAGTTCGTTGCGGACCGTCGTCCGGACGCCGATGAGCGCCTGGTGGATCGTCTCCTGGCCTCGCCCCACTTCGGAGAGCGCTGGGCCCGGGTCTGGTTGGACCTCGCCCGGTATGCGGATTCGGCCGGCTACGGATCGGATCCCCTCCGTCCGAACATCTGGCCTTGGCGTGACTGGTTGATTGGAGCCCTGAACCGCAACCTGCCTTACGACGAGTTCACGCGGGATCTTCTCGCAGGGGACCTGGTTGAAAACGCCACCGAAGAGCAGCGGGCGGCCACCGCGTTCCATCGGAACACCATGACCAATACGGAGGGGGGGACCGACGATGAGGAGTGGCGTGTCGCCGCGGTGAAGGACCGGGTCGGGGTCACTGCTCAGGTGTGGATGGGGCTGACGATGAACTGTGCCCAATGCCACACCCACAAGTTCGATCCGATCACCCAGAACGAGTACTATCGGTTCTACGCGCTGTTCAATCAGACCGCCGATTTCGACCAGCCCGACGAGCGTCCGACGATGCCCGTCTATTCGGAGGCGGAGCGTCGTCGTCGGGCCGAGCTGCAGGCGGCCATCGACCGCAAGGAGGCTGAACTCAAGGCGCCGAATGCCGACTTCGACTCCGAGTTGAAGGCCTGGGCCCGGGAGGCTGGCCGCCCGGTGCCCTGGACACCCCTGTCAGCAACCCAGATCTCCTCACAGGCCACCAATGTCCCTTTGTTTCAGGTCCAGGGTGACCAGTCGATCCGGGTGGGAGGCGTCGCCTCCTCGCGGGATACCTACGTCCTGACCGCACCGGTCACGCTCACCAGGTTGACCGCGCTCCAGATCGAGGTCCTTCCGGACTCGTCACTGCCGGCCCAGGGGCCGGGTCGAGCGGACAACGGCGCGGTGGTCCTCAGCGATGTCCGTCTCGACCTCGTGCCGGAGCAGGTTCGGACCCTGACTGGTCGATATGTGCGTCTGGAGGCTCTGGGCAATGGCCGCATCCTGAGCCTTGCCGAGGTCCAGGCATGGTCCGGTGGCACCAACCTCGCCCTCCGTGGGGTGGCCAGGCAGTCCAGCACCGGATATCTGGGCGATGCGGTCCGGGCGATCGATGGCAATACGGATGGCCGGTATGAGCAGGCCCGTTCCACCACCCACACGGAGACCGAGAAGGACCCCTGGTGGGAGGTGGATCTGGGTGTCGAGGTGCCGGTGGAGACGATCGCGGTGTGGAACCGGACCGATGGGACGGTGGGGGATCGACTGGCCAATACCCGGGTGCTCCTGCTCGACGCGAACCGGCGTCCTGTCTGGCAGGGACTTCTCGAGGCGGCGCCGACGCCGGTGGCGACCGTGGGGCCTGCCGCCCCGATACCTTTCCGACTGGTCCGTGCGAGTGCCGACCTCAGCGCGGCGGAGTTCCCGGCGGCCAAGGCCATTGATGCGGACTCCGGCGCCAACTCCGGTTGGTCGCCCGGGGATTCTGGGAAGGCCCATCGTTGGACCGCTGAACTGGCGGAGCCACTGGATCTCAAGGGTCCCACCCGGTTCCGGATCACCCTCTCTCAGAACCAGGGCGACCGGAAGGTGCTGGGCCGGTTCCGGGTCCTGGTCACCGATCGGGCGACACCGGTTCAGATCTATCCGGAGGCGCTTTCACAGGCCTTGGGCGTGGATCCGGATCGCTGGACCCCGGAGCAGCGGCGCCTGTTGGCCGATCATCTCCGGCCCGAGTCGCGCACCTTGGGACCGGTTGTCCGGGAGGTGCAGGAGCTGAAGGGGCAGTTGGCGGCTATCCGTGGGACTGCACTCCCGGTGTTGAAGGAACTGGAGCCTACCGGCTCCCGGGTGACCCGGGTGCTCAACAAGGGCAACTTCCTCGATCCGGGCGATCCAGTCGTGCCCGGGGTGCCTGCTGGATTCCACCCATGGCCGGCAGGGGCGCCAACAAATCGTCTCGGACTCGTCCAGTGGATCATGTCCCCCGCGAACCCGCTGACCGCACGGGTCGCGGTCAACCGCACCTGGACGCAGCTGCTGGGTCGGGCGCTGGTCGAGACGGAAGAGGACTTCGGCACCCAGGGCACTCCGCCGACCCATCGGGACCTGCTCGACTGGCTGGCGGTCAGCTACCAGACACCGCGTCCAGCGGGAAAGCGGGTGGACCCCTTCCGGCCTGAATTGGGTTGGGACTTCAAGGCGCTGGTGAAGCTCATCGTGACCTCGGCGACCTATCGGCAGAGCTCAGTGGCAACACCGGATCTTCTCGAGAAGGATCCGCTGAACACCTTGTACTCGAGGGCATCGCGTCGCCGTCTTGATGCGGAGATGGTCCGCGATCAGGCCCTGGCGCTGAGCGGCCTGATGAGCCGGAAGATCGGGGGTGCGAGCGTCTATCCCGCCCAGCCCGACGGGCTCTGGCGGGCGGCCTTCAATGGGGAGAGGTCGTGGTCGACCAGCGAGGGCGAGGACCGGTATCGGCGCGGCATCTACACCTTCTGGAGGCGGACCGTGCCCTATCCCAGCATGGCAACGTTCGATGCGCCCAGTCGTGAGAACTGCACGGTGCGACGCCAGCCGACCAACACCCCACTGCAGGCGTTCGTCACGTTGAACGACCCGGTGTTCGTGGAATGTGCCCAGGCCCTCGGACGTCGTCTCGCCCAGGCCCCAGGTCCGGTGGCGGATCGGGTCCGCCTTGGTTTGGAGCGCGTCCTGTGCCGCCCGGCCTCCGACGAGGCGATTGGCAGGCTTGTCGCCCTGCATGACTCGGAGCGGTCGGGTTATGCAGACCGAACCAACGAGGCCCTCCGTCTGGCGACCGATCCGCTGGGCCCCCTTCCTGCCGGCTTGGATCCTGCCGAGGCGGCGGCCTGGACGACGGTGGCGAATGTGCTGCTGAACCTGGACGGCGTCCTGATGAAGAACTGATCCCGGGTCCGGGGCCCCGGGGAGGGGGCATCAGTTGAAGACCGTCTTGTAGCAGCGGGTGTCGGCGCTCCGGTGGTCGTCCACGGCCTTGCCCGTGGATCCGTCGGTCAATCCGAAGTCTCCGGCGCGGAGTGTCTTCGCCTTCCGGTATTCGGCATGGCCGTCGACGAAGAGGTGGTTGCCGCCCTGGTTGTGGAGGCTGGCGTACCAGTCGAGCCCGGGTTTGAGGTTCACATGCCAGAAGGTGAACTGGCCCGGACACAGGCCGAAATCCGATCCGTTGGCAGGCCGGAGCGCCGTGAAGCTGACCAGACGGATCGTCTCCTGGCAGAAGATCAGCCCGCTGGGATTCGGGACCGAGTCGAGGGTGCGTTCCATGAAGATGGCGTTCGGCAGATAGCCGGTCGCACTGTTCGTGGTGGCGTCGGAGCCGTCGCCGGGCTTCTTGGCGCTGGGGCAGGCGTAGACCTTGGAGCTGCGGCCCTGGGCTGTCCCTTGGAGATAGGGAGCGATGGCATACAGGCAGTTGTTCTGCCAGCCAGGGGCCTTGGGGTTCATGAAATCGGGGACCTGGGACGCCTTCGGAGGGAGGCGCTTGTGATCGCCCTCATAGAGGAGCAGGGCGATGCCCATCTGGCGCATGTTGTTCAGACACTGGGTCTGCCGGGCCCGCTCCTTGGCCTTGGCCAGTGCGGGGAGCAGCATCCCCGCGAGGATGGCGATCACGGCGATCACCACGAGCAGTTCGATCAGGGTGAAGCCGCCCCGGACCGCCTCGAGAGAGGGGTTGTCCGGGGGTTGGGACCGGGATGCTGGACGCGGGCGGCGGGGAGGCATGGGACGTGGGAGGCTCGATCCGTTCCGACATCGGGGTCAAACTCCCTGTCGACAACCTCGCGAATCCGGACATGAGGATTGACGTTCGGGGCGTGATTGATAGCGTTCGCGGCTCGCTCCGGCCGGGAGCCCACTGTCTACCATGAAACGCCAGTATCAGCCTTCGAAGATCCGTCGCGTCCGCCAGCATGGCTTCCGCGCCCGCATGGCCACCAAGAGTGGTCGCATGATCCTCAACCGCCGGCGCCGTAACGGGCGCAAGCGCCTGACTCCGGTCTGATCGACCCGAGGTGCGTCATGGCGGCGCTGTCCGGTCCCCGGTTGGGCCTGCAACGCGGGCAGCGTTTGCGGGCAGGGCGCGACTTCGTCCGCCTCAAGGAGTCCGGTCAGCGTTGGGTGCAGGGTTGCCTCATCCTGAACTGGCAGCCCGCCCTCGCGGGGCACTCCGGATCCCGTCTCGGGGTCGTGACCTCCAAGTCGATCGGCAATGCCGTGTGTCGCAACCGGGCCCGGCGTCTCCTCAAGGAGGTCTTCCGACGACATCAGAAGGAGCTCGGACGTCCCGTGGACATGATCCTGGTGGCTCGGAAGTCGATCGTCGGCAAGGGGTACGATGCTGTCGAGGCCGACTACCTGCGTTCCCTGAAGGGAGCGCGCCTCCGTCCTGATCCGTCCGCGACCGCCTCACCTGATCCCCGATGAACCGACTCCTCACAGGAATGTTCCTGCTGGTCATCCGGGCCTATCAGATCGGGATCTCTCCGATGAAGAACGCCCTCCTCGGCGTCTCCGTGACGTGCCGATTCCAGCCCACCTGTTCGACCTATGCGCTGGAGGCCTTGGATCGACACGGCGTTGTCTGTGGGGGGGCGATGGCCGCGCGGCGACTCTGCCGTTGTCATCCCTGGGGAGGCTGTGGGGCTGACCCGGTGCCGGAACGCTGCTGACCTCCACTGAATCACTCGCATGGACCGCAAGGGAATTGGAATTCTGTTGGTGGCGTTTGCTCTGATGCTGGGCTGGCCCGCATTGATAAACCGGCTCTATCCGCCGTCCGCGACCCCCAAGGTTGGCACCAATGCCGTCGCAACTGCCGGGTCCCCGGCGGCCAAAACGCCGGTCTCGGCCGGGGCGACCTCTTCCGTCCCAGCGACGACCCTCCAGTCGGCCCCGAGTCCAACGACTCCCCCGGCCCAGGTGCTGTCGGCCACCGCAGGCCAGACCCTGGTCCTCGAGAACGCCCAGGTCCGGGCCACGTTCACCTCCCTTGGGGGTGGCCTGCGACGGGTCGACCTCAAGGAGTACCCGGCGGTCATCGCCTGCGGCAAGAAGGAGGCCGCCCAGGCGTCCGGTGATGTCACCCTGAATGACCCCGCCTTCTCGCCGGCGTTCGTCCATGCCGGAATCGCAGGCCTCGGGACGGATCAGGAGTTCCAACTCGCGATGAAGGATGGGGCGGTCGTCGCCCAGAAGGATCTGCCCGGTGGGCTCCGGGTCGTGAAGGAATACCGGTTGGCCAGCAACTACGTGTTCGAGGTGACGATCCGACACGAGAACCGGGGGGCTCAGCCCGTGGTCCTCCCCGCTGGGGAATTGGTCATCGGCACGGCGTCAACCGCCGATCGGCATGAGACGGGTGATTGGCTTGGGGCCTATTGGTACAACGGGACCGCAGCCGAGCATGTGGAGATGAACTGGTTCGCCAACCGCTTCATGGGCTGCATCCCGGGTGTTCCGAGGAACGAATACGTCGCGGGTTCCTCCAACGTCGCGTGGGCGGCGGTCCACAACCGGTTCTTCACGATGATCGCGATCCCGACCCGTCCGGCCGACCGGGTGGTGGTGCGGGACTTCCCCCTTGCCCCGCCGACCCCGGCCGAGCGGGAGATGGATGGCCGGCGCAATCCGAATCCCCGTGCCTACCAGGCGGCCCTCGTGATGGCTGGAGACACCGTCGCCCCAGGCCAGTCCGTCGAGCAGCGTTTCAGCTTCTACGCGGGGCCGAAGGAGTATTTCACCCTGTCCCGGATGCGACTCGGGCTCGAGTCGGTCATGGACTTCTCGGGCTTCACCGGGTTCTTTGCCAAGGCCCTGCTGCTGTCCCTCAACGGCCTGCACCAGTTCATCCCCTCGTACGGGTGGGCGATCGTGGTGCTGACGCTCTTCATCAAGGCGCTTTTCTGGCCCCTGACCGCGATCAGCACGCGGTCGATGAAGCGCATGCAGGCCATCCAGCCGGAGCTCCAGTCGATCCGTGAGAAGTTCAAGAACGATCCGGCCAAGGTGCAGGAGAAGACGATGGAGTGCATGAAGCGGCACAAGGTGAATCCGGCCGCCGGATGTCTGCCGATGCTGATCCAGTTCCCGGTCTTCATCGGGTTCTTCTTCATGCTCCGGACCGCGATCGAGCTGCGGGGCGCGAGCTTCCTGTGGGTCTGCAACCTGGCGGAACCCGACACACTGTTCACCATCCCGAACCTCGGATGGGTCCCCTTCCTGGGCGTGGCCGGCGTGGGGCTTCCCTTCAACCTGCTGCCCCTCCTGATGGGCATGACATCCCTGTGGATGTCCAGCCTGACCCCGCCGTCGCCGCAGATGGATCCGGTGCAGCAGAAGATGATGAAGTACATGCCGGTCTTCTTCGTCGCCTTCCTCTACAACTACAGCTCGGGCCTGACCCTCTACTGGACCGTCCAGAACCTCCTGAGCATCCTGCAGACGAAGATCACGCGCATGAACGACGAGAAGTCCTCGGAAAAGGGCTCGCCACCGGCCCCGCTCGCGCGCAAAAAGGCATGAGCCAGCCCGAGCAACGGACCCACCCTCACCCCACCGCCGTGAACGACGCCCCCACCATCGATCCCCAGGCCACGCTCCGGGAGATGCTCCAGACCCTCGGATTCGAGGTGACCATCCGACAGGAGCTCGTCGACGACCAGATCCTGCTCGACATCCAGACGGATGACCCGGGTCGGCTCATCGGCCGGTCAGGTCAGACCCTCAGCGAGCTCCAGTACCTGCTCAACCGGCTGGTGTTCCATCAGGACACCAAGATCCCGAGGATCATCCTCGATGTCTGCGGGTACCGGCAGCAGGCCAAGGAACAGCTGGTCAAGCGTGCCGCTGAGACCGCGGAGAAGGTCCGTCGCTGGGGGGATGTTCTCGAGCTGGAGCCGATGAACGCCTACGATCGGTGGGTCGTTCACAACGCCTTGAAGGATGATCCAGACGTGGAGACCACCAGCGTCGAGGTCGAGGGCAGCGACAAGAAGGTCATCCTCGTCCGCCCCCGACGCCGTTGACCGGCCGGTTGGTGTCGTTCTTCCGAAGACGCAGTCGGCCTTCCCTGCAGGAACCTACGCCACGCGTTCGTAGGTGAATCCCTTGAGGTATTCCGTTTCCGGGATTGAGGGGACTACGGGATGGTCCGGCGACTGGCTGTGACTTGCCACCCGCCGCAGGATGACCCGGGTATCGATCGCTGCCGCGAGGATGACGTCCTCGAACAGCACGCGGTCGACATGATGGGAGCAGCAGAAGGTCGATAGCAGTCCCCCTGGTTTCAGGAGCCTCAGGGCCCGGAGATGGATCTCCTTGTAGCCCCGCAGTGCGTCGGGCACGGACGCCCGGTTCCGGGTGAACGAGGGCGGGTCGAGGATGATGAGGTCGTAGCGCGGGATCACCTTCTCGTTGGGGCCGACGGCGGTGCGGGCCTTCAGCCAGTCAAAGACGTTGGCGGTCTCGAACTCAACCCGGTCTGCGAGCCCATTGGCTGTCGCATTGCGCTGGGCGGTCGCCACCGCGTCGGCGCTCTGGTCGAGTGCGTGCACCCGCTTGGCCCCGGCCTGTGCGGCATGGAGGGCGAACCCGCCCGCGAAGCTGAAGCAGTCGAGCACCTCGTGGGCCCCCTTTGCCAACTCCCCGACCGCCGCGTAGTTCACCTGCTGGTCGAGATACATCCCGGTCTTGTGACCCTCCGAGAGGTTTGTCAGGAACCGGATGCCATTCAGATCCACCGGGATCTCGCCCACAGGCTCACCGCAGAGCAGTCCCTGGGCCTCCGCGAGCCCCTCGAACTTCCGCGATGCCGTGTCGCTGCGCTCGAGGATCGCCCGAGGATCGACCAGATCCTTGAGCACCTCGACGATCGTCGACTTCCGGAGCTCCATCCCGAGCGAGCTGATCTGGATCACGAGCACGTCGTCATACCGGTCCACGATCAGGCCGCTGAGGAAGTCGCTCTCCGCATTCACGAGGCGGTAGGAGGTCGCCCCGGGCATCCAGCGCTGGCGGTGGGCGAGCGCGGCCCCGATCCTCTGGCGGAAGAAGCTGTGGTTGGGCTCGATGCGGTCGCGGTCGAGGATGCGGACCACGATCTTGGAACGGGAGTTGTAGAACCCGGTTCCCAGCAGCCGTTGACGGTGGTCCTTGACCTGTACGAGGTCGCCGTCGGTGACGGGACCGGTCAGTCGGAGGACGGAGTTGGAATAGATCCAAGGGTGGCCGGCGACGATGCGGTCGGCCTCACCCGGCTTGAGCAGGACGGAGACGAGGGACATGGCTTGTAGACAGGTTTCCGGGTGTTTCCGGAGGAGGGGTAACCCTACGGGAGGACCGACGGGACGGGAAGCGACATTCGGCAGGACGAGAGGGCAGGGGCGTCGACTCGGATTCGCAGTGCCCACCGTCACCAAACCCGGGCTTCCCATCCTGCATGGGGATCGCTAGACAGCCTGGCCATGGAGTCCCACGAGGTGCTGCGCGAGGTGATCAAGGAGACCAGTCCGAAGAAGATCTCGGCCGACCTCAATGTCTCGATGTCCCTCGTCTACAAGTGGTGTGAGAAGCCTGCGGAGGATCAGGGGAACACGGGGGCCAACCCGTTGGATCGGGTGGACCAGCTCATGCGCGCGACGGGGGATACCCGGATCATCCACTGGCTCTGCCACCAGGCCGGCGGCTTCTTCATCCGGAACCCCGAGCGTCGGGAGGCCCATCCGGAGTACCTGATCCCGGCCACGAACCAGATCGTCCGGGAATTCGCGGATCTCCTTGCCGCCATTGCCGAGGCCTCGGCGGGCAATCAGGTCGGGCCCAAGGAATCCGAGATCATCCGGCGGCGATGGGAAGAGCTGAAGAGCGACACCGAGACCTTTGTGGGCCTCTGCGAGGCCGGGAATTTCAGTGGCGTCCACGAGGCGGCCAAGGCGGTGGGCAAGGGGCGCACGGCCTCCGGGTCCGCCGGAACCGTGCCGAAGTCCGGGGTCGCTGCCACCGTGGCACCCCGCGCCTGAAAATTGCTTCGTCGTCCGCCGCCGTGGCCCGGATCAGGGCCAGGGGAAGCTCCCGTGCTTCGACCGGAGCTGGGACCGCAGGGTCGGATAGACCTTCGCCTTCCACTGGAGGAAATCCGTCGTGGTGCCGAGCCGCTTCTGGTCAGGCGCGAGCAGCACCAGCGAGACCGGCACCCGCCCCTCGGCGATGCGTGGATGTTCCTTGAGTGCGAAGCAGTCGGTCACCCGGACCTGCAGTTCCGGGAAACGAGGCTCGTCGCCGTCGGTCGAGGGATCCGGGTAGACCAGCTTGCCGGTGAGCCCCGTCCCGGCCGGCAGCCCCATGGGCATGAGTTCCTCGAGGAATCCCCGCTGGGCGGCATCGAGGTGCCCCTCGAACGCCGGAGCGAGGTCGACCGATTGGGCCTCCTTCACGAGGGTGATGCCATGGAAGGCCTGGGCGAGGACCGAGCGCAGCGCAGGCCCGTTGAACGGGGGTATCTCCAGTTCGGGCACGACCGTCGCGAGGAGATGCACCCGGGCGATGAACTGGCGGATCCGGTGGTTGAGGTTGGGCAGGTCGAACCAGCCCGAGGCGAATGCATCCGCCAGCGCCACACCCGCGGCGGCGGGATCGATGTCCCGCGCATGGTCGCGTCCGATCACGAGGTCGAGGAATCGGCGTTCGCGGATTGCGGCCACCCGCTTGTGGAGGCGATCGACCTCGCAGCCCGCACGTTCCGAGATGTGCTGCGGATAGAGTTCCACCAGCCACTCGGGTTTCACGGCCGTCGCCAACCCCAGCAGGGTGGTCCGCCCCTGCCGCCCCTCCACCTCACGCAGAGTCGCCACCACGAGCAGCGGGGAGTCCACCAGGCTCTCCCGGACCAGGGTCCCGCGTCGCCCCTCGGTCAGGCGGCAGTCGAGGGTGCCTGAGCTTTCCCGGACAGCGAGCTGATCGATGAACCCCGCAATCAGGCACAGCAGCAGCGGATCAGCCGCTTCGGCGGCCCTCCTGTGTGTCGTCTCCGTCGCGGGCGCCACCGGTTCCCCGGAACCCGGTGCGTCAGCGGGGGCCGTCTCCGGTTCCTGGTGGAGTCCCTGCCGGGTGGCGATCGACATCAACTGCCGGTAGGTATCGTCGATCTGCCGCGCCGTCTGGGCGTGGATGCCATGGCGCCGGCAGGCGACAACGTCGAAACGTTGGTTGCGCGCGAACTGGAAGGCGCGCATCAGCGTATGGAAATCACTGTGTCGGCTGGCCTCGAACAGCTCGCGGGCCTCCCGGACGGCCCCGTCCTCGCGGCCCAGTCGCACCAGGAGATCCCGCCCACCCGTGAGCGCCGCGCACAGGGCTGCCGCCGGGACGCAGCCGCGCCGGGAGGCCTCGACCAGGAGACGCGAGTAGCGCGGATGCATCGGCAGGCGGAGCATCTGGCGTCCGATCGGCGTCAGGTCGCTGCCGGTCC
>Ga0315906_10007097_pt1 | contig 13707 bp, 23 predicted proteins | sample LakEriMetagenome_4_FD_203526 | JGI IMG/M metagenome (GOLD analysis project Ga0315906, IMG submission 203526) | Freshwater fungal communities from buoy surface, Lake Erie, Ohio, United States - Buoy 2 MA122 | ecosystem: Environmental > Aquatic > Freshwater > Lake > Lake biofilm | place: USA...
AAAACCAAAAGCAAAGACAAGAGCGTTTTTAGATAAAATTTGATTTTTTTGACAGTTATGATTTAACAGCGGTCATGGGGATTTTTAAAGATAATTCAGAAGTTTTTTACCGATCCGATTTTGATAAAAAGAATAAGGCTGATATTAGAACTTTGGTTCTTGAAAAAAATGCAAGAGATATGCACGATAAAAAAATTCACAATAGAATTATTGCAGCTTTAATTTTTTGTCTTGTTGTTGGATTAGCTTTAACGTTAATAAAATAATCCTAAATTCTAATAAACATTAAATGTTTACTCAATCCTTTGAGGAATTAAGTATTAAAACAAACGGTATTAAATTAATTAAAATTACAGAAAAAATATTAAATTTTATAGATCGTTCTAAGATCACAAATGGAATTTTAAATATATCAATTTTACATACAAGTGCTTCATTAATTATTCAAGAAAATGCTGATGACGATGTCCAAAAAGATATTTTGAATTTTTATGAAAAATTAGTGCCAATGGATGAAGATTTATATATCCATAATACGGAGGGAAAAGATGATATGCCCGCACATATAAAGTCTACATTGACTAATAGTAATTTAACTTTGAGCATAAAAAATAATAAATTAGTCCTTGGAACTTGGCAGGGGATATATTTATTTGAACACAGAATTGAACAGCAGATAAGAAAAGTTTTTTTGCACATTATTGGCGAAAAGTAGATTGTAAACTTGCTGGATGAAATGTTTATTGGTAGAAGACCAGTTATGGCGGGGTAGCTCAGTTGGTTAGAGCGCAGGACTCATAAGCCTGAGGTCGGTGGTTCGATCCCACTTCCCGCTACCAAATACTCACAATTATTTGCAGCTTCATTATTCTTTCACTAACCTTGGCACACTATTGCCACACTGGAGAAAGAAATGGCGACTATTAGAAGACGAAATAATAAATGGCAAGTAATAATCCGTAAAGATAATTTTAAAATAATCTATAAGACATTTTTCTTAAAAGAAGATGCTGTCAGATGGGCAAGAGATACAGAAGTTAAAATTGAACAAGGTTTATATCAAGACCTCACACTTACAAAAACCACAAAACTAAAAGATGTATTAGCTCAATACAGAGATAGAGTTAGCATTAATAAAAAGGGATATGAAAATGAACGATACAAAATAAACAAATTAATCAGATCTGATATTGCTGATAAAACACTATATCAATTAACTCCACTTGTTTTATTTGAATTTATTGAGCAACAGAAGAAACTCTATACAGCTAGTACAATTAATAAATCTATAACGATAATTAATTTAGCTCTTAAATTTGCAGATAGATTTTTAGGAATTGTTCTTAATAAGAACCCACTTAAATTCATTAAACGTCTCAAAGAATCTAATTTTATAGGGCAGGCTATAGAACCTTTTGAAGAAGCTTTGTTATTAAAGCATGCAGAGTTTTCAAAACTGTATTGGTTAAAGACAGCAATAATACTTGGGATTGATTGTGGGTTAAGAAGAGGAGAAATACTCAAACTTAAAGCAGAAGATATTAACTTTGAAAAGAATACTGCTGTTTTAAGAGATACTAAAAATGGAGATAAAAGAGAAATAGGTTTATCTCAAAGAGCAATTCAAGAGATTAAAAAACTACCCATAACTATAGATGGTAAGTTATTCCCCTGTAAACGAGTAGATACATTTACTTTTTATTATAATCAGTTGCAAAGATGGTCAGGTATTGAGAAAAGATTTCATGATACTCGACATACGTTTGCCTCAAGAAAAGCAACACAAGGCTGGTCTATAACTGAAATTGCTGCTCAAGGCGGATGGAAACAATTACAGGTATTAAAACGTTATACACATATAAAAGCTGAATATTTAGCGAAGAAAATGAACTAATTAACTCATATTAGATATTCCACCTAGTTAGGGGGTTGTGTTAAGTTGGAAAAGAGATGAGGAATAAATAATTATGGAAGTTTTTGTTGTCTTATTAATTTTTATAATTTTTATTGCTACGTTTTATCTGATTAAGAAAAAAATTGACGAGGGCACCTTTGGAGATAAAGAAAAAAAACAATTCCAAAAACTACCAAACAAAGTTTCCTCAATGAAAATGAGAGCTATAAACACTGATACTTACATCCAGTTTATGAATAAGAAAAAGGACCTCATTGATAAAATACTAACTAATATTTTTACCATTGATGGTTTTACATTTATAGTTTGTTTTATTATTGCACCGTTAATGCATGTAATCACAGGGAAAACTTATGTAGGCGTTGTAATCTTTTTAATAGGATTGTTCGGTTATGCAGTGCATCATTTTATAAATATAGATAAAAAATAAATGCGCCTATTAATTCTGACATCTAGTTTATTTTTGTTGTTGCTTACCTCTTGTTCACAAAATGAAGAATTAGTTATGGAATGTAAACAAGGAAACAGAGATAAAGATTTTTCTTTTTTAGCTAAAATTTCAACTGGAAAATTATGTTTTGTAGATCCATCAGGAAGAACTTTTGGATGTGTAGATGTGTTAACATTGAATTCTAAAATAGTTAAAACTAAGAATTTTAATTCAAAATCATCAGAATTAGGTAAATTGTTAGATGCAGAACAAGATATTTACATCAAAATAGATAGAAATACTGGGATGATGGGTGGTTATTTTGCAAGTAATGACCAGAATATGAACATTCGCAATGAATTAATAAACTGTATTAAAAAAGTAAAATTATAACAAAGTTTCTAAATGTACTTTATCAGCCCATGGTTGGGAGAGTCACTAGCATTTGTAACTGGGGTAGTAATTATTTTTTGGTTAGTTAGGAGTAAAGAATTTAGAAAAAATATTTGGCAATTTATAAGATATCCATTTAGTAAAAAAACAGCCAAAGATAAATATTATACAATATATTTATTCTTTATGATGATAGTTATATTTGTTTCAATCTTTTATACTTTAGGAAATCTTGTTTTTTTAACTAAATAAATTTTATATAAAATCGTGAAACCGACTCTAAAAGACTCTTTCTGACTCCAAAACACCCCTAAATTTTGACAATAGTTATTGTCTAGCAGGGTAGATTCTAAAAGAAATTTTTGAGAATCTGCAAGCATTTATTTAAGTAATTTACTCAATTGATTGGTTGCCCTCTTGGAAAGGCAGTCTTTTTTGTCCTTTAAGGACTAATAGGTTGCCCTCTTGGAAACAGTAGTTCCGTTTTTCCATGATCGTCGATCTAGGGTAATAGCCCTAAAATTTCAACTATGTACTTGGTATTTTCAAAGTTGATGAGCAGGGAAGACAATGTGTTAATTAATAACTACTTACCAACAAACTAATAACTATAATCATTACTATAGTTAACTATAGAGAACATAGTTCCTATGTAATCTATAGTCTCTATATAGGTTCCTTTATAAGTTCCTTTATAAGTGTTTTATAAGTTTGTAGTAAGTTAGTAACTAGTTCCACACATACAGTTACTTATAGTTAACTATAGAGGACATAGTTACTATGATATCTATAGTCTCTATAAGTTCCTTTGTAGGTATTTTATAAGTTTATAGTAAGTTAGTAACTAGTTCCAATACTTAAACTTAGATTTAGTTAACATCCAGTTATTAGTTGGCAAAAGTTTGTTTTATATATTGATCTGTTTTTTTTATTATATTTAAAAAACAAATAACTTTTCTAATTAACAATATTTAATATTAGACCTGAAGATTAAAAACTATTAAACAATAAATTATTATGATTTCTGTAACAGATTTATTTTCAGGTTGTGGAGGTTTTTCTTATGGTTTTAAAGAAAAAGGTTTTAAAATTAAATATGCTATCGATATAGATTTAGAATTTTTACAAACATTCAAAAGAAATATTCCTGAATGCGAAACTATTAGAATTGATTTATTTAATGAACTATTTCTAAAAAAAATTAGCTATACAGACATAATTATTGCTGGACCTCCATGCCAGGGTTTTTCTTTAACAGGACCAAGGAAAATTAATGATCCAAGAAACAAATTATATTCATCTGTTTTTCATGCAATTAAAAAATTTAGCCCAAAAGCTTTTGTTGTTGAGAATGTAAGAGGATTAGTAAGTATGTGGAAAGGAGAGGTTTTTAAAGATATTTTAAGTGAATTTGAAACTTTAAATTATGATATTAATTTCAAAATTATAAATACTGCTAAATATGGCATACCACAAGTAAGACACAGAGTTTTTATTGTTGGAATAAATAAATCTATAAATAAAAAATTTACTTTCCCAGTAGAGACTCATCAAAAAGAAAACTTTGTTGATTGTGAGTCTGCTATAGGTGATCTTCCCGACCTAATTTATAACCAAGGAGAGGAAGTTGTTGACTATAAACCAATTCCAAAAAATGAATTTCAGAAATATGTAATGAATTCTTATAAATTATATAATCATGTAGCTACGAAACATAAACAATTTGTAATTGATACAATTAGTCTTGTTCCAGAGGGTGGTAACTACAAGGACTTGCCAAAAGGAATTGGTGAAAGTAGAAAATTTAATGAGGCGTGGACTAGATATCACAGTAAAAAACCCTCCAAAACTATCGATACTGGGCACAGAAATCATTTTCATTATAAACATAATAGAGTTCCTACAGTGAGAGAAAACGCAAGACTCCAATCCTTTAAAGATAGTTTTCAATTTTTAGGCTCAAGAACAAGTCAAAATTTTCAAGTTGGTAATGCAGTACCACCTTTATTTGCAAGTTTACTAGCCGCAGAACTTTTAAAAATTTTAAAATGAAAAAAATTAATTATTTAGATCTATTTTCTGGTTGCGGTGGATTAAGCTATTATTTTTTAAATGACAAAAGATTTAATTTAATCTCTTCAGTAGATAATGATTTTGCTTGTCATAATACTTACTTAGAACTTTGTAAATCTTTAGGAATTAAACAATGTGAAGAAAAAGTTTTAAAATTAGATTTAAATAAAAAAAATGATTTAATAAACAATTTTTCAGAAATTAATTCAGATTTAGTATTGGGGGGACCACCATGTCAAGCGCACTCAATTGCTGGCAGAATAAGAGATAAAAATAAAATGAAAACCGATTATAGAAATTATTTATTTGAGTCTTTTTTGAAAGTTATTCAGCTAACAAAAGCTAAATATTTTATAATGGAAAATGTTCCAGGTATTTTAAGTGCCAAACCAGGTGGAATATTAATTACTGATAGAATTCAAAAAGCTATCAAATCTATTGACTTTTATATTAAACCAGAAATTGCTGACTGTTTAATAGAACTTTCAAATTATCAGATTCCGCAAAGACGTCGTCGAGTTATTATCTTTGGAGTATCAAAAAAAATTAACAACTATAAAAATAAAGTAGATAAATTTTATTCATTATTAAATAGTTTAAAGATTAAAAAACTAAGTAATGTATACGAGGCTATAGGAGATTTAAAAAAATTTTATCCTTCATCTCAAATAATAAAAAAAGATGGAAAAAAATATTCACATTTTCCAATTTCCTCTTCATTTATTGATCACTTTCCAAGATACCACAGCAAGCGGGATATAGGTATATTTAAAAAACTTGCACACGATATTGAGTCAAATAAAAATAAATTTACAGATATTAATCAATTAAAAAAATTATATTCTTCTGTTGTTAAAAAAAAATCCAATGTTCATAAATATTATGTATTAAGAAAAAACGAGTTAAGTAATTTAATTCCTGCTCATTTATATAAAGATGGTTTAAGACACATTCATTATGACTCAAAACAGGGAAGAACTTTAACTATAAGGGAGGCTGCAAGGCTTCAAACATTCCCAGATAATTTCAAGTTTGTTGGAAGTAATACTGATAAATATAAAATGATAGGCAATGCTGTGCCACCTTTATTTTCTAAATATTTATTAAAGGTCTTTTTGCAAGTTATTTAGAATATTCTTTTTCCACATTGTTGGAGGTATTAGTTTTCCGAAAATATTCTCTCTATGAAATTTTATATACTCAATATCAGGATGAAAAGATTTGTTTATAGGCAGTCTAATTTTTTTATTTTTAAATTCCTTTAAATAACTATCATTTAATTTTTCGTGAACTATCACTTCATAATTATCACTAAGAGAAATACAGCCTCGGTCAAATGCATAATGCATGTCTAAATTTAATAATATTCCATTGTTCTGATTAAGGGGGCCTGAATAAAAATCAGGTTTTATGTGGGCAGCCTGTAAGTTTGTGTATTGAGATTTATTTTCATTATTTGAAAAATTTATTGCAGTTCCAGTTATTGCGCATTTATAATCATAAGCTTCTCTAATTACCTCTTTGAATACATTTTGAGAACCACAGGTATCTTCATTTGTTTTTGCTTTTCTTTTACTGATTCTCTTTTTAGTCTTTTTAGAAACAACATAATTTTCTACAAACTTTAAATTTATAGTATCTACGAAATCTAGTTTTTCTGCATAAGAATGACTTTTTCCTCCTGATATCTTTTCCAACTTTTGATAGTGTTCGTTATCTGGTTTAAATAAAAATATTTTAAACATAATTTCATTTTTTGAGAGAGCTTCTGTTTGTTCCTTATATTCAAATTTAAAAAACACTAAAAAGTCTTTAGGCATGAAATATTTACCTTCAGGATCAATTGCTGAGTTAAGATATAGTCTAGTATCTTTTCCTTTGTGTCCACTTTCCTTTTTATTGTGCCAATTATATTCACAATAATAAAGAGTCTTATTTTGATCATTAATAAAGCCTAGTGATATAGATGGGCTAGTAGTATCCACAGAGAATTGAGGAAAGAAATCTTTTTTTGCAATTTTGCTAATAAGAATAAATTTTCCAGCTTCTTTTTGTTTTTTTTTTCTTATTCCTAATTCGTTTTCGTAAAGTTTTCTTATATAAAAGTTCATTTAATTTTTAATATATTTTAATTAAAATTAGTTTCACAATAGATTTTTTATAGTTAAATTTACTCAGTTTTACGGTAACAAATTGCCCTTTCAATAAAGACTATTTTTTAATTAAATTAAAGTCATTTACAGTAATTTTCGAAACTCCTCCCATTAAATAAACTCCAAAATTTGTCTTATTTTTAATAAATTCTAGTTGATTAATAATAGCCTTAATATGAATAGGAGTTTTTAATAAAGAAATATTTTCAAATAATAAATATTTTTCGAGTACGTATTTATTTTTATCTGGATCGATTAATGTTTCGTTTGGAATTTCGACTGATTGAATAACAGAGAAGGCTATAAAGTTTTGTGATTTATTTTTTCTTCCTGCAACATAAAATACAACTTCATCGTTTTTTTTAATATCATTTAGAAAAGGTGTTTTCTTATATAAAGGGTACTTTTTTTCATCAATTCTTCTTTTTAATATATCAATAGCATTTTCGTTTGTTGAGTCAGATGTTCCTAAACAATAATAATTCTTCATTATAAATATTTATATTAATCTAAACCACTTTCCCAATCAGTTTTATAATAAATTACCATGTTAGTTCTTCTGTCGTAAAGTAGAGCTTCATACTTCTCAATCATTTCAGCATCACTCTTGTTGTAAAAATATTTAGCTCTTAAACCAGGATTGGCTATTAGGTAGTTTTCGTATCTTTTTATTGCTTCTTCAGGGGTTACGGCTTCATAATAATCAACTATTGGTCCATCCCACTTTTCTTTAAGATTTGCTTCTACAGCAAACCAAAATGGGCAGTGATTTATTCTTCTGGCTGCTGAGCGAATTAAATCCAATTCTGAGTGTCTAGGATTTCCAATTGGAAATACTACATCATTTACATAGGCCATCTATGTTCCTTTCAGGTTGTTTATTTAAATATTTTGAATTTATGAGGACTTATGAACTTCAACTATTATTAATATAGTATTAGACTATGGCAATAATTTGTTAATTTAAGAAATGAATAATAAAAAAGAAGTTGTACCCTTAAGAATTAGAAAAGGTTCTATTTATCAAAAAGGTACTAATGAAGTTTTTAAAAAATTATTATTTAAAAATTAGTAATAATATTTAGATATTTTTTATTATTATATTTTTGATATATTTAATTATGTCTAATTATGTTTATATTTCAATCGAAACTACTGGGCTTGAAGCAAAAGATGAAAGGATTGTAGAAATTGCTGCCCTAAAAATAGACTCTAAGACAAAGTTAAGAACATTATTTCACCAATATTTTAATCCACAAAAAGAAATTGATGCATCAGTATCGGGTGTTATAAATTTAACAAATTCATTTTTGAAAGAATGCCCAATTATAAGTAAAAAAATAGATTCATTTTTAGAATTTATAAAAGGTTGTGATTTAATAATGCGCAATAAGCCATTTATAATGAAGTTTTTAGATAAAGAATTAAACTTAGTTAAGAAAATATTAACTTCAAATAAAGCAATAGATACTCATGATCTTGCTAGAGTTAGATTTCCAAATGAAATTAATAGTTTAGATTTTTTATTTAGAGCTTTGAATTTAGAAAAAAATATCATTAAAACTTGTCTACATGAGGTAATTTTATTACCGTTATTAGTAGAAAAGATTCAAGATCATGAAACCCATGAAATAAATTAGATGAAACAATTTGTAGCGGATAAAATTAATTATATTGTTAATTGTTCAGTAATTAATGACAATGGAATTCAGTTAGTTGGAACGGGTAAAAGCCCTTTTATATTACTAGAAAACTCTAAGAATGAAGAAAATTGCATAGTTATTTTGAAAAAAATAAAAAAAAATTTTATAAAAAATAAAGATAATTCATTACCTGATTTATTATCAGAATATATTGATATAGTTGGTATGGATGATTTTAAGAAAATAAAAAATAAAATTAATAAAAATTACCTATTTGAATTTTATTTGGGGGTTATCAATAAAGATTTCTCAGATTTTGAGTATGAAAACAATACGAATGTGGCAATTATTGAGGGTGAGGATGATATTGGTAACGAGAATATTATTAGGCCTTATTTAGATAAAATGGGTGCCTGGTCTTTATTATTGAATGAGCAGAAAATAATCTTAAATTTAGATAATAATACTATTAAAATTAATAATAATGAAATTAAGTCTAATGAAATCTTTAATTTTTTATATGGCTCGTCTGAGCAATATTCGGCTTTTATAATTGATTAATTAATGAAATAATTAACAAAAATAATAAACTAACTAAGGAGAAAAAATGACGTTTGATGCATGGTTAAAAGAAATTAAAAAAAGAAATTCAGAACTAGGAGAGGTAGTGACGTTGATGGGAATTGATATGAAGGAAGTTGATAAGTGGAAGAAAGAAAATAAAGTACCTCCGCATGCAGTTGAATTTTTAAAGTCGGTTTAGAAATTAGCTAATTAAATATGAAAAAAAGTTATTATATATGTAATTACTGTTTTGTTCTTTTAGATAAAGAGGACGTTGATTGCTGCACCAACTTAGCTTTAGGTAAAATGTTATGCCAAAGTTGTTTGTTTGCTAAATTTAGTAAGCAGACAGGATTTAATATTGAAGATTTAGAAAGTTATTTACAACTTGATGATGAAAAGTTTTTTAATAAAATGGAAAGTATTAAAAAGAAACTATCAGATACTTTCAAGCAATATGGTGAGTTTGAAAGACATTAAATTTATTCAAAACTAAGATTTTTTTAAATTATTATACATGCTTAAAAAAGACTCAAAAGGTAATCTTGCTGAAGTTAATCCTTTAAGAACCCGCAAAGATTCTATTTATCAAAAAGGAACGAATAATATTTTTAGAATTAGTCGATCAAAGCTCAGCTCTTTCATTGATTGCCATAGATGTTTTTATTTAGATAGGGTTAAAGGTCTAAAAGAACCTTCCATGCCAGGTTGGTCACTCAATTCTGCTGTAGATGAACTATTAAAGAAAGAATTTGATGAATATAGAAAGTTAAAAAAACCCCATCCTATAATGGTTGAAAATAATTTAAATTTTATACCGTTTGATCATGAACAAATAGATAAATGGAGAGATTCTTTAAAAGGTGGAATTTCATATGTTGATAAGAATACAAACTTAGAAATTTTTGGAGGCGTAGATGATATTTGGTTTGACAAAGATAAAGAAGAATTAGTTGTAGTTGATTACAAAGCACAATCATCAAATGCTCCTGTTGAAGAGGTAAGTTATTTAACTAGTCCCTTTCACCAAGGATATAAACTTCAAATGGATATATATGTTTATATTTTACGAGAAATGGGTTTTAAAACTTCTGATAGAGTTTTCTTCCTAGTTTGTAATGGCGAAAAATCTTATGATAAATTTGATAAAAAATTAAACTTCACAACTAAATTAGTTCCATACATTACAAATACTTCAAATATAAAAAGTGTAATTAAGAACATGAAATTTGTTTTGGAGTCGGATAATACCCCTGACCTAAATAAGAGTTGTGAAAAATGTATGTATTTAACAGCAGGAAAGACATTAATTTGAGTAATATAAAAATAAAATGAAATTAAAAGCTCTAAAACAAAGTGAATTTGAAAAAAAAACCTTATAAAAAATAAAGATAATTTGTCACCCGATTTACTATCAAAATATATTGATAAAGTTGATAAACGTTAATTTAAAATTTTTAATAAATGAATAAAATTCAATTAGCTTTATTAGATCAAATTAACGACACTGTTCAAAATATTAAAAAACATAATGTAGGTGAAATTTTAAATTGGATATTGAGAAACCAAATTGCAAAATATTCTTTAGCAAATGATTATTATTTTACAACACAAAATACTCTTGATCATGTTAAAAATTTAGGTCTTGATATATCAAATAGAAATAATAAATCTAAAAAAAATAAAATTACATTTGAGCATCCAGTCCCATGTAAGATCATTGCCTTAGAACTTTTAAAAAATTCTGATAAAGAAAATATTCAAAATATACTTAATATTACAGATAATGTTGTTATTTTAACTCACGAAGAAAATGAGCTTTTCAGAAAATTTAAATTAAACAGTAAAATGCCTAAAGACTGGAAGTTTGGAGATAATGTTTTTGCAAGATATAAAATAGTAGGTATTGAGGTATTAGTAAAAAAAATTAAAATGTATGGTGCTCTTAAAAGATAATCTTCAATTTTATATTTTATAATCTGTTTTCATTTTAAATCCTTCGCTATCATAAAATTCATCTGTCCATTTGTTGAATTCAGAAATAAATTCTTCAGTAGGAGTTATAATTCTGGCTCTCATATCTTTTAAGCTTTTTGTTTTTTTAATTACTTTTCTAATTTCTGCTGATTTAAGCATTGATAACAATGTTGCTCTAGAACAGACTTTACTCGATATCTTACTAGCTAATTTTTCAACTCGTAATTCTTTATTTGCAAAATAATATTCCATCATAATATTCATTATTAACCAACCTGCTGCATTTCTTCTTAAATAGGAGATTGTTTTATATTTTTTGGAAGTAATATAAAATTCATTGAAAAGATAACGTGTTCTTTTAAGATGAAAATCAATTTTTTCTTTTGATAATTCTACTTTTTTCTTATCTGAAATTGTCATTTATTTAGAATTATATCTAATTATTAGTACTAATTCTCATAATTTTTAAATTAAATTTAAAGCTTATATTTAAATTAGTTATGATTATGAGCTTTTTCAAAACCCTAATTATCTTATATTGTCTAGTTTTTACAACGCACGGACTTGCAAGAAGTAATGAATATTATCAAGCGGTTGTTGTGCAAGCGCTTAGTGAAGAGTGTAAAGACACTTGTAAAAAAACTTTATTTGAAGCTGAGATTCAAAAATCTGTTCATGAATTAATATTAGCAATTATTAAAGAATTACAATTTCAATTAACTCAAGCACAGAAAGATAGACCGTGGGAAAAAGGGTTATAATCTTTCTATTATTATTGTCAGCTTCAGTTTTTGCTGAAGAAAATAATTGTAGATATGAGACTAAAATAGAGACAATTAATGGTGAGATTAAATCTACGCAAGAAGTAAAACATTGTGTTGAAAACATATCTCTTGATGAGAAGAGTTTTTGGAGTGAATTTGTAAAAACACCACAATTTGAAACAACATTAATACTTACATTTGCATTTATAATGGAACATTTACTTTGAAAGGAAAAAAATGAGAAAAATATATATACTTGTGCTAGTTTTATTAGGAGCTTGTACCTCTAATAATCTTGCATATTTAGAGGATAAACAGACACTCAATGGTAATACTGAGTTACTAAAAGTTAACTCTGATATTTGTAATCAGTTTAAATCAACTGACAAAGAATTTTATTCTTGCGGATCTGGTTTTAGTTCAGATTTAGAACTTGCAAAATCAAAAGCAATTTTAAATGCTAAAATTAATATTGCAGATAAAATTTCATCAACAGTTTTAAAGAATGAAAGACAAACAATAGCTGAAACAACAAAGGAGGGATTGGTTAAAAATTATTCCTCTGATGAGTCTAATCAAATATTTGAGACATCTTTGAATAGGTATTTGGTAGTTTATGATAAAAGCTTCTTAGATGCAGGAAAGTATAGAAGTTTTGTAGTAATAAAATATCAAGTAAATATTTAAATTAAATTATATTTCTTTAAAGTGAAAAGACCGATATAATTAAATCATTATAACATTTACTACAGTTAGAACTTACTTAATTATAATTTTAACAAATATGACGATTTCTTATATTTAGAGTTAAAATATTTAGAGAAAAAAAATATATAATTTTTAAAAAAAATTGATATGGCTGAAAAAACAGGAAGTTTTTACGGATTAGAATTAGAAGTTTATAGTACTTTAATTGAAAAAAAATCTATTAAAAATGAAAAAGATTTATTAAAGTTCTTAGAGGAACTCTTATTTGATTTTAATGATTATCGTGAAACCCATGCCGTTAGTGACTCATCTACATTTGGAGGAGATGTTGGCGATAAAGATTTTGTTATAAAGTCTAAAGTCCTAGGTAACCTTATATCTACACCTAATAAAAAATATCCAATTCAACTAATTCAGTGCCATTTTGCAAGTGATGCTGCATATAATTTTAGCTATACCAACAATACATTACCATTAGATGTTGAGTATAAAATGTTTGATGATTTTAAAATAATTACATCTTTAAAACAAAAAAATAAAATTATTAATATGGAATTAAATTCTACAGGGTCGACATGGTATTCTAAGGTAATATTAAGAAATTTAGATAAAGAAGGAAAAGAAGTAGGTAGATTTGTGAAAGATCTAATACCATCGGGGCATTGTGATAGACAAGAAGGTCATGACCAGGAAACCTTAAAAAAATTAAAACGACTAGCAGAGATTTGGTATCCTTTTATTCAATAAATAATCAGTGGCAGAAAAAAATAAAAAAAATTTTTGAGCTCATCCAGATATCTGATTGTATTACAAAGTACCCCCTTGGGTTATCTATATATAAAAAAGACAGACACTCTATTGCCACACTAAGAAAAGAAATTTAACTATTTACAAGATTCTTCAAATATGTTTTTGTCAATCTTGAAAGAGTAATGGGCCGCAGTTGGTTAGAGCGCAGGTCTCATAAGCCTGAGGTCGGTGGTTCGATCCCACTTCCCGCTACCAAATAGTAAATTTATGTTTAACGTTTCATGTATCCAACTCACATCAGATAATAACGTTTTTTCTAATTTAGAAAAAACAACAG
>Ga0315906_10007098_pt1 | contig 13704 bp, 10 predicted proteins | sample LakEriMetagenome_4_FD_203526 | JGI IMG/M metagenome (GOLD analysis project Ga0315906, IMG submission 203526) | Freshwater fungal communities from buoy surface, Lake Erie, Ohio, United States - Buoy 2 MA122 | ecosystem: Environmental > Aquatic > Freshwater > Lake > Lake biofilm | place: USA...
GACCGCCGCCGCCGTGTCGCATGACAGCGGGCGAAGCGATCCGCTGGTCGACCCGATGTCGAACGGTCATGCCCAGGGTCAGTGCTTCAGCGACGTCGTCGGCGGCGTCTTGCGGGCACTCGATCCCGAATACTTCACTGGCCATGTCCTGACCGGCGTGATCCGGGGGATCTCGCCTCAGATCATGCTGGCTGAACTCGGGGTGCATGCGACCCTGACTGCCGGCAACGCGGCGGTCGATGCGTTCAAGAACAGCCCGGCCTGCCAGACCCTCGACAACGCCGCCGAGGCCGACCGGCTCGGCCTCGGCGCCATCGGCGCGCCGTGACCGGTCGCGCGGATCCGATCTCCGCGCGCGCGGTCCTGGAGGGCGGGCGGCCCTGGTGCCGTCCGCCCGTGCCGCGCCGGCGTGGTCGCTGGTCGGGCAGATGGCTCGCGCTCGTGCTCGGCCTCGCATTGGTCGCCGCGCCGGGGGTGTCGCCGGCCCGGGACGCCGGTGCGTCAGGACCGGATCCCGCGACGCTCGCCGAACTCTTCGCGAAGATCGTCGATGGCAACGAGTACGGAGCCCCCGTTCCCGGGCTCGCGCGCTGGGATGAACGTGAACTCGAAATCGGGGTCGTCGGCAGGCCGCTCGACGATCAGCGCGCCGCGCTCGACGCGCTGCTGCCCGTGCTCGCGGCCGCGACCGGCATGACGATGCGCGCGGTCGAGCCGCTTGCCGGGCCGCGCGACGGTACGCCACCGGGACAGCTGGCGGTCGATCTGCGCGCGCCCGATGCGCTGATGCGCCTGCATGTCGGCCTGGTCGGCCAGGGGTTCAAGCCGGTCGTGATGCTTGGCCAGGGGACGCGTTTCTTCCTCTGGCGGGCCCATATGATCGTCCTGTTCACGGATCATCATGGCGCGGCGCAGATCGGCCGCTCGCTTCAGGTGGCGCCGCGGTTGTTGTCCGGCATCGACGCGGGCAGCGTCCCGTGCTTCGCCCATTTCGGGATCGACACGGCCGGGCATGTCTTCCGCTACGCGATCGTCGTCCTACGCACCGACTTGCCGGACTGGGCACGGCGTCGCTGCCTGCACGAGGAAATCGTCCAGTCGCTGGGGCTGCGCAACGACGTGCGCGGGTCCGACCTCACGCTGTTCGACGACCAGCCGATGCGCCGCCGCACCGAGTTGACCCCGCATGATCTGATGTTTCTGGCGCTGCTCTACGATTCGCGCCTGCCACGCGGTCTCACCGGCGCGGCGCTGCGGGCGCGGGCGCGCGACCTGATCACCGAACGCGCGGCGGCCGGGCGCGACAGCGGCACGGACGGGCGGGTGCCATGAATGCTATGACTGGTGCCGCGCGCCAGGGCGCGGATGGAGGGACCGGATGGAGTTCGATCTCGTCGTGCGTGGCGGCACGATCGCTACCGCCGCCGATACCTATCGCGCGGATATCGGCATTCGCGGCGGCCGCATCGCCGCCATCGCCGACACGCTGACGGCGCCGCGGATGATCGACGCCGGCGGCTTGCTGGTGCTTCCCGGCGGCATCGACAGCCATGTGCATATCGAGCAGCCGGGCACCGACGGGTCCATGACCGCCGACGATTTCGAGAGCGGCACCCGCGCGGCGGCCTGCGGCGGCACGACCACGATCATGCCCTTCGCCCTCCAGACCGCCGGGCAGAGCCTCCGCGAATCCGCCGACGCCTATCGCCGCCGCGCCGATGGCAAGGCGCTGATCGATTTCGCCATCCATCTCATCATCGCCGATCCCACGGCCCAGATCCTCGGACAGGATCTGCCGGCGTTGATCCGCGACGGCTACACGTCGTTCAAGGTCTACATGACCTACGACGACCTGAAGCTGGACGACCGGCAGATGCTGGACGTTCTCGCCTTTGCCCGACGCGAGGGCGCGATGACCATGATCCATGCCGAGAACGCGGATTGCATCTCTTGGCTGACCGCGCGGCTCGCTGCGGCGGGAAAATCGGCGCCGCGCTTCCATTGCGCGTCGCGCCCCGGACCGGTGGAGCGCGAAGCGACACATCGCGCCGTCTCGCTCGCCGAACTGCTCGACGTGCCGATGCTGCTCGTCCATGTCTCGGGACGCGAGGCGGTCGATGAGATCCGCCGCGCCCAGGCGCGCGGCCTCAGGGTCTATGCCGAGACCTGCCCGCAATATCTCTTCCTGGCCGAGGACGACCTCGCGGTCGCCGGCTTCCGCGGCGCGATGGCCGTGTGCTCGCCGCCGCCGCGCGAGCGCGGCAACCAGACCGCGATCTGGGACGCGCTGACCACCGGCGTCTTCCAGGTCTTCTCCTCCGACCACAGCCCGTACCGCTACGAAGACAGTCGCGGCAAGATGGTGGCCGGCCCGAACGCGCCCTTCTGGAAAATCCCCAACGGCGTGCCCGGCATCGAGACGCGCATGCCGTTGCTGTTCGACGGCGTGTCCAAGGGCCGGATCACGCTCCAGCAATTCGTCGCCCTGACCGCGACGAACCCGGCGCGGATCTACGGCCTGTCCGGGCGCAAGGGCACGGTCGCGATCGGTGCCGACGCGGACCTCGCGCTCTGGGATCCCGGCCGCGAACGCGTCATCCGCAATGCCGACCTGCATCATGACGTCGACTACACGCCCTATGAGGGCATCGCGGTCAAGGGATGGCCCGTCCACGTGCTGTCGCGCGGCGAGATCGTCGTGCGCGACGGCCAGCCGCAGGATCGCAAGGGCCACGGCCGGTTCCTGCGCTGCGACCTGCCGGAGGCGGCGCGGCCGCTTGGCGCGGGAAGCCTGCCGGCGGGTCTGGTCTGACCGCCGGCGCGGCAGATCAGGCGAGCTTGCCGCGCGCCAGCACCGGCCATTCGGCCTCGACGATGCCGCCGCGCACGCCGTGCAGCGTGTCGTGGAGATGGACCGTCGTGTCGCCGTAGCCGGCGATGAACTCGATCGTGTCGCCGATCGCGGGGCTTGCCGAGGGCGCCTCGAGTTCGATCGTGGCGTGTTCGGCCGAGAAGCCGATCCTGACGATCTTGCCGAGACCGAGCGGCTTGGGGTCGATGCCGTCCGCGGACATGGTCTTGCGCCCCGCATCGCAGATGATGCGGGTCGGTGTCGGCCGGCTGGTGACCGTGGCGAGGATGGTCAGTGCCGGCTCGAGATCCGCGTGCATCGACGTCGTGTAGCGCATGTCGCTGAACATGCCGCCGCCGGCCTGGATCTCGGTCACGCCCGGCTGGTGCATCGTGTACTTGATCGTTCCGGTGCCGCCGCAGCTGACGATCCCGCAGGGCAGGCCGGCATCCGCGCAGGCGCGCGCGCTGGCGGCGAGCTGGGCGATGGCGGCGACGACGACGCGCTGCTTCTCGGCGGGGTCGGCGATGCCGACCGCCTGTGCTTCCCAGCCCATGATCCCGGCGAAGACCAGACCGTCGGTGGCCGTGATGCGGCGCGCGAGGTCGACCGTCGCGGCGCCCGGCAGGACGCCGGCGCGGTGCATGCCGACATCGACCTCGATCAGGACGCGCAGGCGCACGCCGGCGGCGGCCGCGGCCGCACCGAGCGCGGCGACGTTCCCGGCGTCGTCGACGGCGACCATCACGTCCGCCGACCGACGCAGATGGACGAGGCGTGCGATCTTGCGCGGCGTCACGATCTGGTTCGCGATCAGGATGTCGCGGATGCCCGCGGCGGCGGCGACCTCGGCCTCGCCCAGCTTGGCGCAGGTGATGCCGATCGCACCCGCGGCGATCGCCCGCAGCGAGATCGCGGGCACCTTGATGCCCTTGAAATGCGGACGCCACGCCACGCCCGCCGCCCGGCACGCCCCGGCGATGGTCGCGATGTTGCGCTCCATGATGTCGAGATCGACAAGAAGGACGGGCGTGTCGAGCTCGGTCTTGGGGCGTCCGACGCAGGAAACTGGCATCGCTGTGGTCCTCGGCGACTTGGGAGCGGAATGTCCGATTCCTACGACGGACGCGCGAAGCGCGTCCATCGCGGATCGGCGACGCCGTCAGGCGAACAGGCCCAGCATGGCCGCTCCCGGACCGGTCGGCGTCGCGCCGCCGCCGCTGACCGCTTTCATGTCGCTGAGCGCCAGATACCTCTGGACGAAGCGCTTGGTGTATTCCGTCGGCGCGGTGGTGGTGGTGGCCGGCGTGGCGGGCGCCTGCGTCAGGCGTTGCCGCGCGCCGAACAGCATCGAATCGGCCCGTCCGCGCAGGGTCGTCAGCCGCGCGTTCGCAGCTTCGGCGATCGACGCGGCCTCGCCCAGGAGCGCATAGGCGCCGCCGGCGCCGGAGAGGTTGCCGGGCAACTGGCCCGCCGCTGCCGTGAGCTTGGCCGTGAGGTCGGCGCGCAGCGTGATCTCCGGATCGACGGTCAGCGATCCGATGGCGCTCTTGAGCTGCACCGTGATGGTCTTCTGGGTCGAGTTGAGGAGGTTGGTCGTGCCGGAGGCCGCGCGCGAGATGATGCCCGGCAGCTCGTTCGCGAGGTTGCGCACGCGCTCGTCGATCTTGCCGCGCGCGTCGAGGACGGTCGCGGCCAGGTTGAACACCTTGCGATCGACGGCGACCGTCTCGCGGCCATCGACCACGGCCGGCATCAGCGTCGCGTCGATGGCGTCGCGCAAGGCCGCAGCCGTGTTCTTGTTGTTGACGTTGCCGGAGCCGAGCTCGGCGTCCAGCTTCGCGACGAGGCCGATGCCCCGCGCCGTGATCGTCCGGCCGGTCGTCAGCGCATAGGTCGTGTCGGCGTCGCCGAGCAGATTGTCCGCGCCGCTCGCCGGCGTGTTGGCCAGCGTAGTGATCGCCGCGATCAGGGTCGCCGCGCGGTCGTTGAGATCGGCGCGGTCGGCGCCGTTGTCGCGGTTCGCGGATTCCGTCGCGACGCTGCGGAGTTCGGTGAGCTTCGCGGCGATGTCCTTCATGCGCGTGTCCGCGTCGGCAAGGCTGGTGCGCCCGCGCTGGACCGCGGTCGTGTCGATGGCGGCGGTGAAATCCGGTACGGCATCGATCTTCGCCTGGTTGGCGGTACGGTCGGCGAGCACGGCATCGCGCACGGTGCCGAGCATCGGCCCGCTGCGCGAGATCGCCGCGTTGGCCGTGCTCAGCTGGTCCGTGTCGCTCGCGCTCTGGGCCGACGCGAAGGCCGCGGCGGCGCTCGAGACCTCGGCCAGGAAGGCCGTCATGTCCTGTCGCCGCAGCGTCACCGTGGTGCCGCCGGTGGTGATCGTGGCCGTCAGATCTCCGCTCAGCGATCCGTCCAGGAGGTTGTAGTCCTGACCCTCGAAGCGGTAATCCGCGCCGCTTTCGACCTCGGTCTGGATGCGCGCCGCGATGACGGCGAACTCTGTCTTGTAGGCGGCGAAATCGGCATCGTTCGCAGGATCGCTGGCGAGGCGCCGCAACGTCGAGAGCCGGTTGATGTCGTCGGCGATGCGCCCGATCGAGGCTTCCGCGGCGACGCCGGCGCCTTCCATCTTGACCAGTTCGGGAACGGCGGCGGTATGCACGGCGACGGTCGCGGCGTTCACACCGGCGGGGTCCTGAAGCGCGGCGAGCCCGTCATAGCCGGTGATCGTCGACCGGATCCGGCTGACGAGCTCGTTGGTCTGCGCGACGCCCTTGAGCAGCGCGGTGCGTGCCGAATCGAGGCCGGTCACATCGGTCTGCGCGTTGGCGCGCACGTCGCTGGCGGCGTTGGCGCTCGCGGTCTTGAACTGTGTGATGTCGAGGCGCCGCTTGATCAGTTCGGCCTGGGTCTCGACCGGCTGGATCGCGATCTGGTCGGGCAGGCCGAGCGCGCTGGTCACCACCTTGCGCAGCACGTTGTCACCGAGGATCTCGTAGACGTTGCTGACCTTGCCGATGTTCTTGGCGAAGTACCGCGCCTCGCGCAGGGCCGGGTTCTCCTTGGCGATCGACAATTCGTACTGCGCCGCGACATAGCGATCGACGACCTTTTCGGTCGTGGCCGGGTTCTTGAGCAGATCCAGCCCGGTCTTCAACATCTGGAGATCGCCCGCGATCTCGCGGTAGCGGCGATCCTTGAGGATGTTGGCGACCGAGGTCGGCTTCGACAGGTCCGACATCAGCACGCCCTTGATCCGGCCCATGTAGTTGAGCTCGGTCTCCAGGCCGTAGGCGGTGAGCACGAAGCCCATCAGGCGCCGGTTCTTGAACAACTCCTCGGTGGTCTTGACGCTCGCCAGCTGTTCCTTGAACGCCTTGACGTCGCGCTCCACCGTTGCCGACGACCGGAACTTGGTCATCGCCGCTGCCGGGTCGCTGCGCTCCAGTGACTGGTAGAGTGCGAGGGCGTAGGTCATCGGAATTCTCCGCCGCGGAGACTCGCAGCTTCCGGTTAATGTCGGCTTAAGCCCCTGAGCCGGCGATAGGCGGGTCCGCAGATGGCTGGCACGAAGTAGAGCGGGAACTGGCCGACCGCGAGGAAGAGCGCGAGTTCGGGGCTGGCGGCGGGGCCCAGGACCGCGACGAGATTGGCGAGGTTGCGGCAGCCGCCGACCAGCGCCACGGTCAGCCCGGCATCGCGGGCCATGAGCCAGAACACGAGGATTCCGGCCACCTGGAGCACGAGATTGGTCGCGAAGCCTGCGGCGAGATAGAGCAGCACCAGCCCGGGATCCGACAGGATCAGCGCCGTCGTCCCGTCCATGACGCCGATCCCGAACACGATCAGCAGCGCCACGGCGGCCCCGCCGATCGCCTTCTCATGGGCCGCGACGCGTGCCGCGCCGATCGCCCGCCGCAGCCCCGCACCGATCGCGAAGCCGGCCAGGATGAAGACCGCGAGGCGCAGCATCAGCTGCCCCAGCGGCAGATCGAGCTCCAGCCCGAGCAGCCAGTACACGACCGGCGGTTGGACGAGCGGCTGCAGCAGGCTCGAGGCGATCACGGCGAAGAGCGCGAGGGCCCCGTCCAGCCCCATCATCAGCACGAAGGTCGGCACCGCCGTCAGGACCGGCGACGACACGGTCAACAGCACGGCCTCCTTGAGCGGCTGCGGCAGCGGCAGCGGTGCGAGCAGACCGGCCGTCAGAAGCGGCGCACCCAGCATGATCCACAGCAGCGCCGCGATCGCGCGGCGTGGCTGCGCCATGACCGCGGCGATGCGCCGCCAGTCGATGCGCATGACATTGCAGACCATGAGCCCGACGATCGCCGGCGCCACCAGCGGGCGCAGCGCCGACGCGAGATCGGGCAGAAGCAGGCCAATGAATAGCGAGGCCGCGAGCACAGGCGCCGCGCGCCGCCCCAAGGCCTCGAGCAACCGGATCATCCCCGACACGCCGCGACACTGACGCAACCCCGCCCCCTGTGCAACCGAGCCCTCCGCCGCCGCCCTGTTCCTTGCGCTGGTCCCGCCGCCCTTCGCGTTGCGCCCCCAGCGATCGTCCTCCCGTCCGCGCGGCGACGCGGCTGGCAGGACGGTGCGTCATGGCGACCGTCGTCGCTTCGCCCCGCGCGCCGATCCTGCCGCCTTCAGTAGCTGCGGCGCAGGCGGAGGTGGCTGTGGCGGTCGGCGCTGGTCACCGCGGCATCGCGCATGCCGCCGGCGTCGAGGAGGGTGAGGCGAACGACCGCGCCGGCGTCGCCGGCCGCCCAGAGGCGGCGGTAGAAATCCGCGAGGTCGCGCGGCATCGCGCCATCGATGCCGGCGATCAGTTCGCCGCCGCGCAGACCGGCCCGCGCGGCCGGTCCGTCCGGCGTGACCCGGCCGACGAAGAGGCGCCCGCGCACTTCCTCGAAGCTGATGCCGAGCCAGGGGCGGCGCGGGCCTGCGGGTGCGCCGTCGGCGATCATGTCGGCCAGGATCGGCGGCAGCAGGTCGATGGGCACGAACATGTTGCCGGGCAGCCCGATGCCCGATCCGGCGGCGTCACCGACCACCAGCGAGCCGATGCCGACCAACCGCGCGTCGCCGTCGAACAGCGCCGCGCCGCTCCAGGCGGGATGCGGGGGCGCGGTGAAGATCGCGTCGTCCAGCATGTACTCCCAGCCGCCGGCGAAGACCCGTCGCGAGACGACGCGGGCCGGCAAGGCGCCGTCGCGGCCGCCGCCCGCGACGGCGAGGACCGTGGCGCCGTCCTTGAGGTCGGCGGCGCGTCCCAGCGGCGCCGCGGGAAGACGGGGCGGTTCGATCGTCCGCAGGAGCCCGAAGCCGCTCTCATGGTCGTAGCCGACGATCTGCGCGGCGACCACCCGTCCGTCCGAGAGCACGGCCTGCGCGCTCTCGGCCTCGACCATCAGGTAGCCGATCGTGAGGATCAGGCCGGATTGATCGATCAGGACGCCGCTTCCGGTCCGTGCCTGTCCGAGCGATGCGGCCGTGCGCGCGTCCGGCGGCACGGCGATGCGCAGGGCAACTACCGATTGGAGGCGTTGGGCGATCACCTCGGGCGAGGCGGCCATCGCATCGGGCTGGCGGATCAGCAGGGCCGCGAGGGCGAGCAGGGCGAGGGCGAGACGCATCATGGCTCGGGCACTCCGGTGCGGCCGCATCAGGGGCGTCGTTCGCGGCCTCCCGTCCGACTATAGGGCGTCGGCGCGCGCGATCCATGGCGTGCGCGCATCCGTCGGCATTGCGGCGGCCATGCGCTTTGTGTACCCACCCCGGCCATGACCGGGACCGCAGACGCGCCGCCAGACTATCTCGACCGCCTCAACCCGCAGCAGCGCGCGGCGGTCGAGAACATCGACGGGCCCTTGCTCGTCCTCGCCGGCGCCGGAACCGGCAAGACGCGGGTGCTGACGACGCGGCTTGCCCATATCCTGTCGACGCGGCGCGCCTTTCCGTCGCAGATCCTGGCCGTGACCTTCACCAACAAGGCGGCGCGCGAGATGAAGGAACGCGTCGCGGCGATGATCGGGCCCGCCTCCGAAGGCGTGTGGCTGGGGACCTTCCATTCGCTCTCGGCGCGCATCCTGCGCCGCCACGCCGAACTCGTGGGGCTGCGGCCGGATTTCACGATTCTCGACACCGACGACCAGATCCGGCTGATCCGCCAGCTGCTGGTCGCCGAGCGCATCGACGACAAGAAATGGCCGCCGCGCGCCGTGCTCTCGACCATCGAGCGCTGGAAGGATCGCGGTCTGACGCCCGACAAGGTTCCGTCGGATGCCGCCGGCGAGATGGCCGCCGGCCGCGCGGTCGCGCTCTACGCGCAGTACCAGGAGAGGCTGCGGGTCCTGAACGCCTGCGATTTCGGCGACCTGATGCTGCATTGCCTGGCGCTGTTCTCCGGGCGTCCGGAGGTCCTTGCCGAGTATCACCGCCGTTTCCGCTACATCCTGGTCGACGAGTACCAGGACACCAATGTCGCGCAGTATCTCTGGCTGCGCCTCCTCGCGCAGGGCAACCGCAACCTCTGCTGCGTCGGCGACGACGACCAGAGCGTCTATGGATGGCGTGGCGCCGAGGTCGGCAACATCCTGCGTTTCGAGAAGGATTTCGCCGACGCCACGGTGGTCCGGCTGGAGCAGAACTACCGCTCGAGCGGCCATATCCTCGCCTGCGCCGCCGCGCTGATCGCCCATAATCGCACGCGTCTCGGCAAGACCTTGTGGACCGCCGCGGATCCCGGACGTCCGGTGCAGCTGCGCGGCGTTTGGGACGGCGAGGAGGAGGCGCGCTGGATCGGCGAGGAGATCGAGGCGCTGCAGCGTGGCGGCCAGGCGCTGGGCCAGATCGCATTGCTCGTGCGCGCCGGTTTCCAGACCCGCGAGTTCGAGGAGCGCTTCATCGCGCTGGGTCTGCCCTATCGGGTCGTCGGCGGAGCGCGGTTCTACGAACGCGCCGAGATCCGCGACGCCATCGCCTATGCACGCCTGCTGGTCCAGTCGAGCGACGACCTCGCCTTCGAACGCGTCGTCAACGTGCCGCGCCGCGGTATCGGCGACAAGGCGCTCCAGGGCCTGCACCGGCTCGCGCGAGCGGAGGGCATCGCCCTCGCCGACGCCGCCGCGCGGCTGATCGAGACCGACGAGATCAAGGGGCCTGCGCGCGCCGGGCTGCGACGCTTCCTCGACGATCTCGGGCGGTGGCGGGCCGAACTCGCGCGTCTTCCCCATGCCGAGGTGATGGGGATGGTGCTCGACGAGTCCGGCTACACCGGCATGTGGCGCGACGACCGTTCGCCCGAAGCGCCCGGACGCCTGGAGAACCTCAAGGAATTCGTCTCGGCGCTCGAGGCGTTCGACACCCTCCAGGGCTTTCTCGAGCATGTCAGCCTCGTGATGGAGAACGCGGAGGCCGCGCCGGGCGACATGGTGAGCCTGATGACGCTGCACAGCGCCAAGGGACTTGAATTCGATGTTGTCTTCCTGCCCGGCTGGGAGGAGGGCCTGTTCCCGCATCCGCGTGCGCTCGACGAAAAGGGCGCGGAAGCGCTCGAGGAAGAGCGGCGCCTCGCCCATGTCGGTCTGACCCGCGCGCGACGGCGCGCTTTCGTCAGCTTCGCGGCGAACCGGCGGATCCACAATCTCTGGCAGTCGGCGATCCCCTCGCGCTTCGTCGGCGAATTGCCCGAGGACCATGTCGAGCGCATCGCACAGCCCGGGCTCTGGGCGGGTGGCAGCCGTCGCGCGCGCGGCGAGTCCTACGACCAGTCGAACGAGTGGGTCGCCGCGCCGGCCCCGCTGCCCCGGCGGCCGCCGCCGCTGCCCGCGCCCGAGCTCTCCGTGCCGCGTCGTGTGGCGCCATCGGGCATCGCCGTCGGCGACCGGGTCTTCCACGAGAAATTCGGCTACGGTTCGGTGCGTTCGCTCGAGGCCGGAAAGCTCGAGGTCGAGTTCCCGACCGGGCGCAAGAAGGTTATGGACAGCTTCGTCCGCAAGGCATGAGTTCCCGATGACCCGTCCCTGGCAGATCCGTCTCGTCGTCGACCCGATCGCGGAGCGCGCCTTCGGCCTCGCTCTGGAGTCCGTCGCCCAGTCGATCGCCTCCTTCGAGACCGCGCCGGGCGGCCCCTGGCAGGTCGATGCCATCTTCGCGCCGGAGACCGCGCCGCCGGAGATCGAGGCGCTGCTGCGCGACGCGGCGGCGTCGATCGGCCGCGATGCGCCGCTGGTCGTGGCGTCGCCGGTGCCGGACATCGACTGGGTCGCGGAGAACCAGCGCAGCTTTCCGCCCCTGTCGATCGGCCGCTTCTACGTTCGCGGCAGCCATGTCGAGGGACCATCGCCCGCGGGATCCTGGCCGATCGAACTCGACGCAGGGATCGCGTTCGGGTCTGGCGAGCATGCGACCACGCGCGGCTGTCTGCTGGCGATCGAGGCGGCGGCGAAGCGCCGCGTACCGCGCCGGGCGCTTGATCTTGGCTGCGGCTCCGCGATCCTGGCGATCGGCCTCGCGCGCGCCGGGGTGCCGCATGTCCTCGCCTCGGACATCGATCGCGACTCGGTCCGCGTCGCCGCCGAGAATCTGCGCCTCAACGCCGTCGGCACCCAGGTCCGGGTCTGCGTGTCCGACGGGTTCGCGCGGCTGCCGGAGCGCCGCGGCTTCGATTTCGTGGTGGCCAACATCCTCGCGCGGCCGCTGATGCGCCTGGCGCCGGATCTGGCCCGTGCTGTGGCACCGGGAGGGACGCTGGTCCTTTCCGGTCTGCTGGCGTCGCAGGAGCGCGAGATCCGTGCCGCCTATTGCGGTCAGCGTCTCGCCTTCACCGGGCGCCGGGCGATCACCGGCTGGCACACGCTGGAATTCCGCCGCCGGATCCGCGGCGCCGGTCTCGTCTAGCCCCAAAAGAAAAGCGGCGGCTCCTGGGGGAAGGAGCCGCCGCCGCGCGCCCGCGTCGACCGAAGCCGGGAGGGGAGGGGGGTGGCCTCAGGCCGCCGCCTGGCGCGCGTTCTCGTTGCCCGGCATGGCGAGCGTGCTCATGGTCCGCGTCTCGCGGGTCTCCGGCATCCAAAGGCCTGCCGCGACCCGCGGAATGTCGTCACGGCTGATGCCGATATCGCCCAGCATGCGCGCGTCGAGCGCCTGCAGCTCCGCGACGGCGATCTGGTGGCGACGCCACGCCGCGATGCGGCCGGCGAGGCGGGCGAGGGCGCGGCCGGCGGCTCGCAGCGCGGCCTGGATCGCCTCGGAGCGCGCCTTGGTGGCGAGTCGGTTGGCCTCGGCGAGGTCCAGCCAGCGCTGGGCCGTCAGCCGGTCGGTGCGGACCTGCGCGAGGCGCAGAAGCTCGGTTTCGGGATAGGCGTGCATGGTGTTCGTCTCCTGGATGCGGCGCCAAGCCCCCGGGGAAAGGGAGCGTCGCCTGCTTTCGATGCGCGGAAAATAGGCGGATTGCTGCAAAGCAGGAGAGATCATGTTGCGGCGCAGCATTGCGTTTTGCGCATGGAACAAGACCGTAACCGGGGCATCGCCGGCGATGGTTGCCGATCCGGCGTTGCGACCCGCCCGGGGCTTGCCTAGGGTGTCCGACCATCCGTGATCATCGAACCGGGAGCAGGGTCTGCCATGTCCCTCGAGCCAACGCCGACCACCGAGTTTCCCGCCGACCTGCATGATGCCGCGCAAACCCTCGCCACGGCGATGAATCTCGCGATGCCGGGGGCGCGGTTGCTGACCCTGCTCGCGGGGGTCGCGGCGGCCCCGCCCGCGGAGGACGGCCAGGCGTGGATGGTCCTGCTCGGTGCCGCACCCGATGCGAATCAGATGGCGCGCTTGACGGCGTTGCAGCAGCGCATCGTGTCAGACATGCCAAAAGATCATGGCTTGTCCGGCTGGGATCCCGGCCGCCTCGCCAGGCTGCGCGCGGAACTGGACCGCCGCGGTCTCGCGGGCTTCCTGTGCCCGCGCGGCGACGAGCATCAGGGCGAATACGTCGCCCCCTATGCCGAGCGGCTGTACTGGCTGACCGGCTTCACGGGCTCGGCCGGGCTCGCCATCGTGCTCGCCGACCGGGCGGCGATCTTCGTCGATGGCCGCTACACGTTGCAGGTCCGCAGCCAGGTCGATGGCGACGCGTTCGCCTATTGCCATCTGACCGACGCGCCGCCCGGGGATTGGCTCGCCGCGAACGCGCCCAGGGGAGCGCGGATCGGGTTCGACGCAAGGCTGCACACGCCGGACTCGCTGGTGCGCCTGCGCGCGGGCGTGGAGCGTGCCGGCGCCGAGCTGGTGGCGCTCGAGGACGACCCCATCGACGCGGTCTGGCCGCGCAAGCCGCCGCTGCCGATCGCGCCGATCCAGCCGCATCCCGAGCGCTTCGCGGGCCGCTCAAGCGCCGCCAAGCGCATGGAGGTGGCCGAGCTTCTGGGGCGCGCGGGCGTCGATGCCGCGGTGATCTCGGACCCGGCCTCGATCGCCTGGCTGCTCAACGTGCGCGGTGCCGACGTTCCGCATACGCCCCTGCCGCTGTCCTTCGCGGTCCTCGAGTCGAGCGGCGACGTCGACTGGTTCGTTGAGCCGCTGAAGCTGGTTCCCGGCCTCGCCGCGCAGCTGGGCAACCCGGTGCGGCTGCGCCCGCCCGCGGCCTTCGCCCAGGCGCTCGATGCCCTTGGCCAGCGCAAGGCGAGCGTGCAGCTCGACGCCGCGACCGGGTCGGTCTGGGTGCAGGAGCGCCTCGCGCAGGCGGGGGCGCAGATCAGGCGCGGCCAGGACCCCTGCGCGCTGCCCAAGGCGCGCAAGAACGACGGCGAACTCGACGGCGCCCGCGCCGCCCATCTGCGCGACGG
>Ga0315906_10007102_pt1 | contig 13700 bp, 14 predicted proteins | sample LakEriMetagenome_4_FD_203526 | JGI IMG/M metagenome (GOLD analysis project Ga0315906, IMG submission 203526) | Freshwater fungal communities from buoy surface, Lake Erie, Ohio, United States - Buoy 2 MA122 | ecosystem: Environmental > Aquatic > Freshwater > Lake > Lake biofilm | place: USA...
GGTTTATTCCCCGTTCAAAAACACCGAAGAGGCATTGGGGCCACTGGGAATGGCAGTCCAAAGCGATGCATTTGACGCAGTCCATAGTCTGGAAACCCATTGGTGTTCAGTGGGTTCCGGTCAATGCCGGTTCGTGGAGTCAGTGGTGGAATCGCTTGCGCTGGACGGCGCAACACCGCGAATGGATGGCTTGGGCGGAAGTGCAGTACACGCTGTCCAACGCAGCCTTTGCCGTGCCTTGGCGTGGAAATGCGGGTGGCGCATACCGAAAGGGTGCCTGGACCGCAGGGGCGGAATACACGGCACAAGCGGCTTCGCAGCAAACACCACTTTGGTTTACAGGACGTTGGTGGGGCGGATGGCAGAGCGGGCATTGGTCCGTGCAGTTGAACGTTCAAAACGCCCTTCCGGGAACCGTCGAATACCTTCCGTACTACCCAAATCCCCATTGGTACACCGTTATTAATTTAAATTATAAGTTCAAATGAAAAATTTTAACTTTATTATTTTCAGTACGTTAACAATAGCACTTGGGTCATGTCAACCGGATCCCGTGAATCCGTTGAACCAAGACTACCGCAACGGGGTCTTGGTGGTGAACGAAGGTCCGTTTCAAACCGGAACCGGCACCTTGTCTTTTGCGCATTTCAAACGCACCGCGTCTGACTCCACTTATGCGTTCCTGGACGTTTTTCAAACGGTGAACGGTCGGGTCATGGGGAACATTGCGCAAAGCGCTGTCCGCGTGGGGGGCTACGTATTGGTTGCCGTGAATTTGGCCGGAACCGTTGAGCTACTGGACGCTAAAACCATGCAGCTGGAGCACACCTTCACGGGTTTGGGGCTTCCGCGCTACTTTCAGGCCTTGCCCAACAACCGCGTGGCGCTGTCGGACTGGCAAGACAACCGCATTTATATACTGGACCTGACCACCAAGACCGTTGTAGATACCGCGCAGGTGGACGCCGGGCCGGAAGGGATGGCTTATTTGTCCAACACCCCCAACGGCGATGTTCTGCTGGTGGCGTGTTCCGGAGGCTATGCGGACAACAACACCGTGGTGGCTTTGAACGCCCAATTGGACCGCATCAAGACCCTCACGGTAGGGGATCAGCCGCACTCCTTTGCACAAGACCCCAGCGGTACGTGGTGGCTGCTCAACCAAGGCAAGCCGGATTGGACCACCCCCGCAAACGGCACGCCCGGAACCCTGTACCGGATTGACGCAAATGCGTTGACGGCGTCGCTTTACGCCACCTCCGCAGACGGCTCGTTGCACCCCGCACATCTGCTGTGCGACGGCACCGGTTTGGTGTTTGTGTCCGATCGTTATGCGGGTTCCGCGGTTCGGATGCCCCTGAGTTCCACGGTTTGGCCCACTGCATCCTTTTTAGCGGGAGCTTCCTACAGCCTTGCTTTTGACGCCCTCAAAAAGGAGTATTATTCGGGGAAAATTGTGGACTACTCAGGCCCAGGCCGACTGGTTCGGTACAACGAGCAAGGAGTTGCACTGGATTCGGTTACCACCGGTCAAATTCCGGGGTTCATTCTTCCGGAATCGCACTGATGCATTCAGTCCACCGGCATCCTCAATCCCCCATGAGCCCAACGGCCAATTCTTCGCCCAATACAGGAGCGAGGGCAACACCCATTCCGCCCAAACGAACGGCACTCCACAGTCCTGGGGCGTGCTGCGCGAGTAGGGGATCCTTTTCGTTGTTGGGGCCAAACGCCATGGTTCCGGCCCAGCTTTGATCCACGGATACCGAGGTGCCCGGAAGTAAAACGTCCCGCAGGTACTGTTCCAAATACCCCGTAACTTCTTCCGTGGTGTTGCGGTCGTCGGTTTGTTCCTGGGCCCGAAAATGATTGCGTGCACCGCCCAAAAGCAATCGATCTCCAACGTTTCGGAAATAGAGGTAGCCGGCGTCCGCGTGGAACGTTCCCCGGTAGGGCGAGCTGGGCAGGGGATGCGTCAGCACCACCTGTCCCCGGGCCGGCACTACGGGCCACTCGGGAAATAGCCCGGAGGTTGCACCGTTGGTGCACAGGCCCACGCGCTCGGCAGCCACCGTTCCCCGCGAGGTGGGAAGTTGCCACCCGGCGGTTGTGCGCTCCCAACGATCAAAAGGAGCGACCTCCGCACCAAACACCAGGTGAATACCGGCGCTCTGGCACGCCTGCTGCAGCACGAAAAGTGATTTTCCCGGATGAAGCTGCGCCTCTCCTGTAATCTTCACACCGTACTGCCATTGCGTTCCCGGCAACCGATCCATGACCTGAAACACTTCGTTTTGGCCCGTGATGGATTTCATGCTTCGGTTCAAGCCCGCCAGGGCGTCCTGGGTTTGCTGCGCTCGGTCCGATTCGTGCATCTGAAAAAGCTCGTGCCCACCCAGGGGTTCCCAGAGGAGATCCTGGGACGAAAAGGCAGACTGCCAATGCGATAAACCGCGCCAACGTCGTTCCACCCGGCCCCAAACGTGTGCCTCCGATTCCTGAGCCAAATCATCCAAAAGCTCCGTTGGGGATCCAAAACACGCAAAACCGGCATTCCGGGTGGAAGCTCCAGCGCCAAAGGCACTTCGCTCCAACACGCCAACGGTCCAATGGGGTTTTTTGCGTTTCAGGTGCAGGGCGGCCCAGCACCCCACGAAACCGCCACCAACGATGACCGCATCCCATTCCAGCTCCAGCGCAGTGCGCTCCCAGTAGCTGGAGTTCATTCGATCCAAGGGTCTTATGCCTGAGCGCGCTCAGCGGATTGAATCCAGCGCACCAAGACGGCAGCAGCTGCGCCAAAGAGCCACGTGCTCAGCGCGAAGTTGGCGGCAAAAGGCAAGCCGGCCACCAAAGCCGTCAACCATCCGGCAAACGTTTGTGCGTAGTACGGAGCGCCCAACCAGCTGCCCGTATTGGTTACCACGAAAAACAACACGGAACCAATCAGGGCTCCGCCCGTCCAACGGGCCCAGGAGCGTTGCACCTTAAATGCGCTTCCCAGTGCCACCAAAAGTGCCCAAGCGGAGTAGGTCCAAACCATGCCGGAATAGCCCCAAGAGAAGGCGTTGCTGCCGGCGCTGTACACGGTGTTGTTCAAGACCAAATCCGTAGCGTACAAGCCCACCAACGCCAACACGCCGTTCCAGCGGGAACCACCAAACCAAACGGCACTTCCCAGCGCGAAGGCGCCTACCGCCGTAAAATTGGGCCAGTGCGGGATCAGTCGGGTCAACAAAACCAGAACCAAAGCTCCTAAAAAAGCGAACAAAGAGGTAAAACGGGCAGATGAAATCATTACACGACGCGTTTGAAAATGAATACGACAAAGAGCAAGAGCACGATGCCCAGTAAGATCCGAAACGACCCGCCAAAATGCAGTTGGTGCACGGCGCGGTCCTTTCGGTAACTCCATGCCAAAATCCCCAAAAAAAGAAGGGTAAAGGTCGCGGCAAAAATCCAGTGACCGGGAGTGATGGAATTGGACATGGTGCAAACTAACTTGGATGCACAAAAATACACCCCATGAAGGCATATTTAAACGCGGTGGAAGAATTTCACCAAGCATTTGGGATTCCCAACGGAGATCATCCGCAAACTCCTGTGGATGAGGCCACAGCTCGCCTGCGCCATCGGCTTTTGGCAGAGGAAAACGATGAGTATTTGGACGCCGCATTGGAAGGCAACACCACTGAAATAGCCGATGCCTTGGGCGATCAATTGTACATTCTGTGCGGAACCCTTCTGGTACACGGAATGGGGGAGGTCATTGAAGAGGTCTTTCAAGCCATTCAGGCCAGCAACATGAGCAAGTTGGGACCGGACGGCAAGCCCATTTACCGCGAGGACGGCAAAGTCATGAAAGGACCCAATTACTTCCGCCCGGATATCGCGTCGGTCCTGGAAAGCTGCTCGGCCCGACGGTCCAAATAACCGGGCAACGGTTGCGCCGGATCCTCTGGATTGGACGGTTCCAACACTCCGGAAGTACTGCCGTTTACCCGGACGCGGTCCAAGGTTGATTCTTTGAAGTCAAGAATCAAAACAGGCCCTGTAATACTATTGATTCCTAAATACTTGGAATTGTCCCAGGTGTGGTATCTGGCTTGGGCATTGCGGCGTAGAATCACCTGTTCCAGACCGGAGGACGTGAAGAAACCGTGTGCCCGCTTTCCGGCCATTTGATCCACTTGGTTGGAGTCGTTCCAACCGGAAATCAATGGATTTCCGCCCATGTACAAACTGTCGGAACGTCCGCTGCGCCACACCATGTATAGGGTATCGCTCTGGATTTGGTAGGCTCCTGAAAACGCGACAGGCGGCTTGGATTGACGGAGGAACAAGAGGGTGGAGTCCTTTTGTTGGTAGACCATGGAATCCGCAGAGGCTTGAAAATCCGGCGTCCAAAATTGGGCCCGGGGTCCGGCCAACCACTGCTGATCCAAGGCGTCGAGTCGGTCTGCGCGCAAGGCCAGGCTGTCGTTCCGCTGCCAACGGAAGAGGTGCGCACTGCCGCGTGAAGACCAACCCTCTTGCCGGATCACCAGGGTGTCTCCGGTAACGGTAGAATGCGGTTGCCGCGCCAAGGCCGGTCCCCAAAACAATCCTTCTTCTTGCTTGGAATTCCACCGTCCGGCAGTGAACGTAAGTTGGGTGGAATCGCGCTTCAGCTCGCCAGCGCTTCGAATCCAGGCCCATTGCGAACGGTCGTCGTACTCCACCCAATCGGAGCGAAGCTCCGCGTCTTTTTGAAGCAATACCACCGATTTTTCAAACCGATGAACGCCACTTTTGCCGTTCAACACCCCCGTGCGGCAGGTCAACGAACCGTCGGTCAGTTGAATCTTGGCGCCCTGGGTCCAGCGGGCCGTGCCGTCGGCCACCAATACAGACAGGGACTCGGTTTGGATGAGCATGCGGTCTTGTTCCGCCCGAACGTTCCCCGTGAAATAGGCAACCACTTGGTCGTAGGATAGGTTTCGGGAGCGAACGGTCTGGCCTTTCCCTTTGCGGTAAACCACTTGGCCGTGGGCCGTAAAACGCTGGCTGCGGGTGTCCCACCACATCGAATCGCACGAAACGGTGGCCGTTCCCTGACGCACCGTGACCTGCCCAACCAAAATATTGATGCCGGAAGCCAGTCCGATTGTGGTTTTCTGGGACCGAACCAACTGTATGGGTTGCGCGCTGGTGGAAAGCCCCCAAAAGGCCAACAGCAATGACCCTGCAAGTGCCCAAATGCGAGTCACTTGCGGCCCATTCATGCGCGCAAAATGGTTTGTTCGCGGTCCGGACCCACGGAAACCAAGGTCACCGGTACGCCAACCGCTGTTTCAATGTAGGCCACGTAGTCCAGCAGCGCTTGCGGCAATTGATCGGCACGGCTCATTCCGGTCAAGTCTTGGTTCCACCCCGGTAACTCAATGAATTGGGGTTGAACCCACTGCTCCTCTAAGGAATAGGGGAGTCGGTCCATCAATTCACCGCGGTAGGAGTAGTGCGTGCACACGCTGAGCTGCTCAAATCCGGACAAAACATCCGCCTTCATCATCATCAACTCCGTCACTCCGTTGATTTCTACGGCGTACTTCAAGGCGGGTAGGTCCAACCAACCGCACCGACGAGCGCGTCCCGTAGTGGAGCCAAACTCGCGTCCTACTTGGCGCATGCGTTCCCCGGTTTCGTTGTTCAACTCCGTAGGGAAGGGACCGGATCCCACACGGGTGCAGTACGCCTTGAAAATTCCCAAAACACGCCCAATTCGGTTGGGCGCAACGCCCAATCCCGTGCACGCTCCGGCACACGTGGTGGTGGAGGAGGTTACAAACGGGTAGGTGCCAAAGTCCACGTCCAGTAAGGTGCCTTGCGCACCCTCGGCGAGGATTTTTTTGCCCGCCCGAAGGGCATCGCTGATGTAGTGGTCTGAATCCACCAAGCGCAGTTCGAGCAAGTGTTGAACCGCTTCCATCCAGCGCTGCTCTTCAACGCCCAAGTCAAACGGAAATTCAAACCCGCGGAGCATTTCCAAGTGTTTGTTTTTTAACGCTTCGTACCGATTCTGGAAGTCGGGAAGTTCCAGATCGCCCACGCGCAAGCCGTTCCGACCCGTTTTGTCCATGTAGGTGGGACCAATGCCCTTCAACGTGCTGCCGATTTTTTGAGCCCCTTTGGCCGATTCCGAGGCCGCATCCAACAAACGGTGGGTGGGCAGAATCAGGTGCGCCTTGCGGGAAAGCAACAAACGACGGAATGCGTTGGGATCTACCGAAGCCAGCTTCTCCAATTCCGCAGCAAAAACCACGGGGTCAATGACCACGCCGTTGCCAATCAAGTTGTCCACACCTTCGTGAAAAATACCGGAAGGGATGGTGTGCAAAACGTGCTTGATTCCGTTGAATTCCAAGGTATGGCCGGCGTTCGGTCCTCCTTGAAAACGCGCAACCACCTGGTATTCTTGCGTCAAGACGTCAACAATTTTCCCTTTTCCTTCGTCGCCCCATTGGAGGCCAAGCAGCACGTCTACGTTCATGGTGTTTTCTTTTTGGCGTAGAAGTACAGGGAATGCCCGGTAACCTCTACCCCGAAGACCTCTTCAATGGTCGATTTAATTTGTTGGATGCGCGGGTCGCAAAATTCCTTCACCTCGCCGGAGTCGGTTAGAATCAGGTGATCGTGTTGGCGGTTGAAATAACTTTTTTCGTACAGTGCCTGTCCTTGAGCGAATTGGTGTTTCCGAACCAAGCCGCACTGGAGGAGCAAATCCATGGTGTTGTACAGGGTAGCTCGGCTCACCCGGTAGTTCTTGGATTTCATGTTGAGGTACAAGGCCTCAATCCCAAAATGCTCGTCGCTGGCGTAAATTTCTTTGAGTATGGCATAGCGTTCGGGCGTTTTGCGCTGCCCGTTGGCCTCCAAAAAGTCCGTAAAAACTTGGCTGACCTGCTGGTAGGCTTGGTCATTCATTGGCTCCGGAATCAAGGTGCAAAGGTACAAAATTCACAATGCACAGAACTCGTTTATCGCACTAACTTGCACGGGTATGCTGAAAATAGTTCGCTTGCTCGGTGCAACGTTTGTGTTGCTGTGTTGGGCCGCGCCCGCGGCCAAGGCGCAAAGCAAAAAGGCCGTCGTTTTTTTTGAGAAAGCCCGCGCCGCCGCCTACGCAAAACAGTATTCCAGTGCTGTGGGATGGGCGGAGAAAGCACTCCAAAAAGACCCGTCCTACAGCGCCGCTGCTCTTTTGCGTGCGGACGTTTATTCCGTTTTGGGCCCCGTGGATTCAGCCTACAAGGCGTACCAGAAAGCGTTTGAAAAACACCAAGCCGGAAACGTAGCCTTGCTTCGATGGGGGCAATTGGCGCACAAAAACGAGCAGTACACCACCGCAGACTCGCTATTTCAGGCCTGCATGCAGCGCGAAAAACCGGGTACCTCCATCCGCAAAATGGCCGAGCGCATGCAGCCCACGTCTGCCTTTGCTGCCAAAGCAGTGCGCAACCCCTTGCCGTACACCGTTTTTGATCTGGGCGACTCCATCAATCGAATGGAGTTGAACTACTTTCCGGTGCCGGTGGCCGCGGATTCTACTTTATTGTTCACGGGCAAGAACGACACCCGGTCCCCGTACGACGAAAACTTGTTTTTCAGCCGAATGAAAAAGGGCGGCGGTTGGACCGCCCCGCAGCTTCTACCGGGACGGGTCAATACCACTTCCAACGAAGGGGCTGTAGCCATCCGCGGGGACGGTCGGTACCTGGTATTCGCGGGTTGCGATCGGCCTGAGGGTCGGGGTTCCTGCGACTTGTACGGTTCCGTTTGGACCGCGCGCGGGTGGTCCGAACCCTTTTCCTTGGGAGACAGCATCAACACCCCGCAGTGGGAAACGCAACCTACCTTATCCTCGGACGGGCGAACGCTCCTATTCGTGCGCGCTCCCGAACGGGAAAAAGCCAATTCCACCATCTTTATTTGCACCCAGCGGCCCGACGGTTCCTGGAGTCGGGCCAAACCCTTGCCGGGCCCCATCAACACCCTGTACAACGATCTTTGTCCGCGTTTGCACGCCGACGGAAACACCCTCTACTTTTCCTCCGACGGCCACCCGGGTATGGGCGGTTTGGACTTGTTCGTTTCGCGCCGCCAAGCCGACGGCGGTTGGGGAGCCCCCACCAACATGGGCTTCCCCATCAACAGCCCCCAGGACGATTTTGGACTGGCGGTTTCACCGGACGGAAAAACGGGCTATATGGGAAGGGGAGGTTTGTACGAAAATCGCGGCATTCGCCTCTTTGGGTACGGCCTTCCGCGTGAGGTGCAGCCGGAGCCCATTCAGTGGTTTGAAGCGGTTGCGGTGGACAACCAAACCGGCAAGACCTTGAAAGCGTCTTGGCGCCTGGAAGCTGACCGACTCTTCCAAGGGACGGTGTTCGACGGCCCCAACTACAGCACCAGTTTGTTGCCCAATCGATCCTATTCGCTGCAAATATCTGCGCCCGGTTACAACTTGGTGTCCGATCGCCTGGAAATCAGTACTGTAGGCACCAGAATCAACAAGACCTACCGACTGGTCCCGTTGGAAAACAACCAGCGTTTGGTGCTGCAAAATGTTTTGTTCGATACGGACTCCACGCGCATCAATCCGGGTGCTGCCAGCGAATTGGACGCTTTGGCGCGCTGGATGGCGGTCAACCCGCAGGTTTCCTTGGTTTTGGAAGGCCACACGGACAACCAAGGTCCAGCTTCCTACAACCGGAGTTTGAGCCAGGGGCGGGCGAACGCGGTGAAGCAGGCCCTGGTGGAACGCGGAATTGCCGCGTCGCGCACCGAAGCCAAAGGCTACGGCCCAGACCGTCCGGTGGCCACCAACGCAACCCCGGAGGGCCGGGCTTTAAACCGCCGAACGGAGTTGTTGATTCAAATAAAGTAACAATTTTATTTAGCTTAATAACGCTCTGGCCAGCAATGTTTTAAATACCTCAAGAACTCCTGTTCTTTGGGGTTGTTGGCCGGTACGTAAAAGGGCTTCAAATCGGCGCGATCCGGAAAGTAGTTTTGCGGCGTAAAGTGGCCCGGAAAATCATGCGGATAGACGTAATCCACGCCGTAGCCCAAGTGCTTCATGGCCCGGGTAGGGGCGTTGCGCAGGTGCAGGGGTACGGAGGTTTGTGCCGTCGCTTCCGCTGCGGCCAGCGCGGCATCCATGGCCAAATACGACGCATTTGATTTGGGCGACGAAGCCAAGTACACAATGCACTGACCCAAGGGAATACGCGCTTCGGGCATGCCCAACTTCTCCACGGCGTCGAAGGTTGTGTTGGCCAAAACCAAGGCATTGGGGTTGGCGTTTCCAATGTCTTCGGAAGCGGAAATCAACAGCCGTCGCGCTATAAATTGAGGCGGTTCCCCACCCGCCAACATGCGGGCTGCCCAGTACAAGGCGGCATCGGGATCCGACCCCCGAATGCTTTTGATGAGCGCGGAAGCCAAGTCGTAGTGCGCTTCCCCGCCTTTGTCGTAGTGAACCACCATGCGCGTCCCCACCGACGCCACAAATTCGTTGGTCAACTCCGTTACGTTTTGCCCGGCAGCTTGCTCCAACACCCATTCCGTTTGGTTGAGCATTTTGCGCCCGTCGCCACCGGCCAAGGCCACCAAGGTTTCCCATTCCCGCACCGCAACATTAAGCGAACGCAGGTATTCGTCTTCCGCCAGGGCGCGTTCCGCCAATTGCTGCAATTCAGCATCGCTCAACGATTGCAAAACGTACAACTGGCAACGGGAAAGCAGGGCCGGAATGACTTCAAAGCTGGGGTTTTCCGTGGTGGCACCCACCAAGGTGACAACCCCTTTTTCCACGGCGGCCAATAAGGCGTCTTGCTGCGCTTTGGAAAATCGATGGATCTCGTCGATGAACAGCAAATGTCCGTTGGTGGAGCGGAAAAGCGAATTTTGCTCGGCTTGCTGCAGGACCTCGCGCACCTCTTTAACTCCAGAAGAGATGGCGCTCAAGGCCGTAAAGCCCATGCCGGTTTCGCCGGCCAAAAGCAAGGCCAAGGTAGTCTTTCCAACCCCCGGAGGGCCCCAAAGCAGAAGGGAGGGCAGGCGTTTGGTTTGGATGGAGGCCGTCAGCGCGCCGCGTTCCCCAACCAAGTGGCTTTGTCCTACCAGATCCGCCAATTGCTGCGGCCTGCGTCGCTCTGCTAAAGGAATGCGCTTTTCCATGGGTCTAAAGTACCTCAGATCGCGGTACCAAAAATCGTTCGTTACAGGAGACCTTCAACGCCCATGCCAAAAAGGGCGTAGTCGTACTTTACGGGATCGCTGGGGTCCAGCTTGCGCAATGCAGCATCCAACTCCAACACGGCCCGCGCATCCGTTGCGGTTCGTTGCAACAATCCCAACGAACGGGCCACTCGACCGGAGTGTACGTCCAAAGGACAACTCAACTTAGATTTTGGCAAGTGGGACCAGATTCCCAAATCCACTCCGCCCGCGGCGGGACGAACCATCCACCGCAAGTACAAGTGCAAGCGTTTGGCAGCCGATCCCGCAGCAGGGGATGCCACGTGCTTGGCCGTTCGCGCGGGCGCTTCCGCTGCCTCCAGAAAAGCCGAGCGAAATCGATCTACGGCGTGAAAATAGTTGATTTCCGATTCTTTGGGTTGAAACAAAGGAGCCAAGCTCCCGTGTTCTTGGTGGAGTCGACGCAAACCCCGAACAAAAACGCGCCCGTCTTCTGGAAGAAAGGTCCGGTGCCCCGGTTTCCACTGCGCCAGTTCCCGGCCCGACGCCTGAAGCACAAAATCCCCCGGGGCGTCGTCCATGGAGGAGAAAAGCTTCTCCAAACTGGCCCGGATGGATTTCCGCTGCCCCCAGGCCCACACCGCCGCAAAAAGTCCTGCCACCTCCGCGTCCCACGCCCGTTCCGCGTACCGCCGAGGGAACTCAACGGGGTCGTCCACGGCAAATTGGGGATGCTCAAAGGCCGACGCTTTCTCGTTTAAAAAGATGCGCAATTCATCACTGGAACCTTCCAATCGATTCAAATTCAGATCGTTCATTCGGAAATGGTGCCGGCCACCAAGTGCACCCGGCGATCCGCCAGGGCTGCCAATCGTTCCGAATGCGTCACCACAATGGCCCCAACGCCCCATTCGGCTACGGCCTGACGCAGTAAATCGTGCAGGGCTGCGGCATTACCCGCGTCCAGATTGCCCGACGGTTCGTCCGCAAGCAACAATTTAGGTTTGTTGTGCAGTGCCCGGGCCACCGCCACACGTTGCTGTTCGCCCCCAGAAAGCGCATTGGGCTTGTGGTCCATGCGGTCTTCCAAGCCAAAGGCTTTCAACAAATTCGCGGCGCGCTCCAAGGCTTCTGGCTTGCTTTTGCCGGCCAAAAAACCAGGCATGGCGGCATTCTCCAGCGCGGTAAAATCCGGCAGTAAATGGTGGAATTGAAACACAAAACCAACGGAATGGAGGCGAAACTGATCTTCCTGTTTCGCGGAAGTCGGGTAGGGGACTCCCTGAAATTCCAAACTACCAAAATCCGGCCGATCGAGTCGACCCAATAAATTCAATAAGGTGGTCTTCCCAGACCCAGAGGCCCCCAAGATGGCAACCAATTCACCGGAATGGACTTCCAAATCAATTCCCCGCAGCACGTCTACGTTTCCGTAGCGTTTTTTTAGCCCGTGGGCACGAAGGAGAGGCGCGTTCATTTGCCAAAGGTAACCTACCTTTGCACTCGGAAAAAAGCAATAACCATGAACCTTCACGAGTACCAAGGAAAAGCACTGTTGAGTGGCTACGGTGTACGCACCCAGCGCGGCATTGTTGCACATACCCCCGATGAAGCGGTAGAAGCCGCCAAAAAATTGGCCGAAGAAACGGGTACGGGTTGGTTTGTGGTCAAAGCCCAAATCCACGCCGGTGGGCGCGGAAAAGGCGGTGGCGTCAAACTGGCCAAGAGCCTGGACGAAGTGCGCGAAAAGGCCAGCGCCATCTTGGGCATGCAGCTGATCACCCCCCAAACGCCCCCCGAAGGGAAGAAAGTGCACATGATCTACATCGCTGAAGACGTGTACTACCCAGGCCCCAGCGAAACCAAGGAATACTACATGTCCGTATTGTTGGACCGTCAAAAGGGTCAAAACACGGTAGTTTACAGCACGGAAGGTGGCATGGACATTGAGGAAGTTGCCGAGCACACGCCCGAACGCATCTTCAAGGAAGTAGTAGATTCCACCGTTGGTTTGCAGCCCTTCCAAGCGCGCAAAATTGCCACCAATTTGGGTTGCACCGGAGGTGCATTCAAGGAAATGGTTGCCTTCGTACAAAGTCTGTACACGGCCTACGTGTCCATCGACGCCTCTTTGTTTGAAATCAACCCCGTATTGAAAACGTCCGACGACAAGATCATTGCGGTGGACGCCAAGGTTTCTTTGGACGGAAACGGTTTGTTCCGCCATCCAGAATTGGCTGCGTTGCGCGATTTGCGCGAAGAAGACGCCACGGAAGTAGAAGCCGGCGAAGCCGGTTTGAATTTTGTTAAATTGGACGGTAACGTGGGTTGCATGGTGAACGGTGCCGGTTTGGCCATGGCCACCATGGACATCATCAAGATGGCCGGCGGAAGCCCCGCGAATTTCTTGGACGTAGGCGGTACCGCTGATGCCAAGCGCGTTGAAACCGCGTTCCGCATCATTCTTCAGGATCCCAACGTCAAGGCCATTTTGGTCAATATTTTTGGTGGAATTGTCCGGTGCGACCGCGTAGCCCAAGGCATTGTGGATGCGTACCGCTCCATCGGCGAGATTCCCGTTCCCATCATTGTTCGTTTGCAGGGCACGAATGCCGAGGAGGCCAAGGCCTTGATCGACAACAGCGGTTTGACGGTGTATTCGGCCATCGCACTCAAAGAAGCAGCTGACTTGGTGCAGTCTTTGGTTAAGTAAACCAATTTAATTATATTACGGTGAGCATCTTGGAGTTAATTTCCTCGGTGCTCACCGTTTTTTTTGTGCTCGGTGCCGCGCACCAGAAAATTTGGTCTTGGCCCGTCGGTATTGCGGGCACCTTGCTGGCCATTCCTCCTTACTTAGAAGCCGGACTGGTAGCAGAGGCCCTTCTGCAGGCGGTGTACGCCGTCTTGGGCGCATCGGGATGGTTTGCTTGGCGAGCGGATCGCGTCAATCAAAGCTTCGGCGCGGAAATTCCTCAGTGGATGACGTCGGTGGAGCGGTTCAAAGCGCTCGTTCTTTTTGCCTTGCTGTGGATGGTTTCTGGCTGGGTTTTCTGGAGCTCCAGTGTGTTGCCCGTTTTGGATACCGCCCTGTTGTCTGCAGGCCTCGTGGCAACGGGGTTGGAGGCAAAAAGGAAAATGGAGGCGTGGCCCTTGTGGTTCGTAGCGAACGCCCTGAGTTCGTTTGTTGCGGTGCAACGCGAAATGTGGGCATTCGCAATCCTGTACCTGGTCCTGACGGTGCTCAGCGGCTACAGCTACACTAAATGGTCTCGCTCAAGGAATTCAGCCACTGCCGAAACGCATTGAAGGCGTCGGCGTCGATACCGTGCCCCAACCACTTGAACCGGTGGTAATCCACGAGGATTCCACTTTGTTTTTGGAGCTCATCGTAGGTGGTGTCTGGCCAGGCAATGGGGATGACTTGGTCCTCTTCTCCGTGCGACGCCCATAAGGGG
>Ga0315906_10007107_pt1 | contig 13696 bp, 20 predicted proteins | sample LakEriMetagenome_4_FD_203526 | JGI IMG/M metagenome (GOLD analysis project Ga0315906, IMG submission 203526) | Freshwater fungal communities from buoy surface, Lake Erie, Ohio, United States - Buoy 2 MA122 | ecosystem: Environmental > Aquatic > Freshwater > Lake > Lake biofilm | place: USA...
TAGTACTAGATCAAACTTCTCTTTATTAACTAACTTGATTAGATTCTTAACTGCTCTTTCATGATGGAATGGGATCTGTAGATCCGAAATCACTAGATAGCGTTTTTTAGTCATCTTCCTCATCTTCGTAATCGCCAAACCTTTCTGGTTCGACTGGAGATGGCAAGATCCAGGCTGGATAAGACTGTGGCTCTGTAATCATGAAAAGAGCAATAGACTCAGTAAAGCCTGCTTTTCTTAGGGATTTGTAGAATTCATGCAACCCAATGCAATAAGCATCAAGCTCTGAGTAGCCTTGATCTTCTAATTGTCTGGTTGCTTTTCTCGCCATGAGATAATTGTTACCTCTCTAAGATACGAATGATTGTTTCAACACGCGCTTCCAATGTATTTATTTGATCGCGCATAGAAGAGCCACTATTTGGCTTTAGTTCGTTTAGGTAGTGCTTGACTAACCAGCGCACCGAGCCAATAAATGAACCAATAACGGTCGTAGCAGCAACAGCAAGAGCCGCCATGTCCTGCGCAGTCATTATCTTTTAGGTGTTGCATATCCAAATATGCCTGACAATACTGACCAAAGGATGGCACGGTAATCAATATCAAAGTTGGTTGCTGACCATGCCGCCAAGAATGCTCCAGCTGCAAGGAATAGTGGGTTCTTTAGTTTCATTAGTTTGCTCCTAGTAGTGGGATTTGAAAAAACGAGCGATCTTCATCACCAGCCTTTGTGAAGCTGATGTGAATGTGCGATGTGTGTGGGTTTGTACCTCTGTATTTGACCCAACGCCAGAGCGTTCTTTTGCTCGCAATTCGCTTATTAAAAATGACATATGCAATGCGCTTGCTTGACTTGGCGTTAATTCGTATTTGATCGGCAAGGTAATGAGCTGTGGCATTTTTCCCATCGAGAGAAGCATCGAGATCGAAAGCACGGATGTACCCTGTATGAGGGCAAGGGTTGTGATCGCTCTTTGAGGCTGCGTGCCTGGCATCTCCGATTGTTCCGTCACTACGGCGGTCTCTGTTAGGATAAGAATCGTCTGCCTGCTCTCGAAATTGGATTACAGATTTACTTAGTCTAGCTTTCATCCAAGTAGGATTGCGGCTTCTTCAGCAGTTAAGCCCAAGCGGTCAAGAATTGCTTGACGAGCAGTTTCCTTTGCTTTTGCTTCTGCTTGTAGTTTTGCTAACTCTGCTTCTCGCGCTTTTCTTGCTTTTGTTTCAGCAGCAGTTTCATCACGCTCAGTAATTGTTTCTTCACCTGTTAAAACATTAACTTCTTTAAATATAAGTTTCATAATCGCTCCTTATGCGCTTCCGTAAATGTAAACTGTTCCAGCATCAAATGTGCCAGTACTACAGGTGATTTGTATTGAAGAAATAACCGAAGTGCCAGTATAAATTCCAGTTTGTATTAGCACACTGTTACCACTAGTTGATCCAACTCCAGCCTGTCTTTCAACTATTTTTGCACCCGAAGAATTACCGCCAGTAATCATCATTGTTGCATTAAGAGAAGAAGCTGCAGCGGCAAAACCTAAAGGAAAAGAAGTATCACCATTTATACCTGTAAAAGTTATGCCTACTATGTTAATTGCAGTGCTGTTGGCATTTAATTGTAAAGCATCACCACCATACTTGCTACTTGTGTCTGAATTAAAAGTCATATTAAAACCTGGAGTGCCAGTGCTTCCACTCATATTGTAAATATAAACATAATATTTATCATAACCTGACAAACCTGTTATAGATGTGCTTGAACCTGACAAACTTGTACCTGCGCCATTGAGAGCAACAAAGTTACTTCCACTACCTGCAGGAGTTGTCCATGCAGGTACTCCACCGCTAACGGCTAAAACTTGCCCAGTAGTTCCAATGCCAAGTCTTGTGTTTGTGTTAGCCGTTGCAGAACGATATTCAATGTCTCCAAGTGTTGTTGATGGGTTTAGCGCCTTGGTGGTTGTGTCAATAGATGAACCAAGGGTGCGGATAGCCGCTGCGCCATCTTTAACCAGATCTGTGTCATTAGGTGTTGTCCACCCATAATTGGTTGTCGTTGCCATTTTTCTCCTTGATTAGGCTACTATTGTAGCGTTGTTCCAGTCTAAAGTAGTACTTATTGTGTTCCATGTTTCGGCTATTGGTACATTGTTCCACCTGAATGCTTGCAAGCTGAAAGCTACTGGCGAAACGATAATTGTTAGATCTAAAGCATTAAAGCGGCTTGTCCAAGTCCAACCTTCGATAAAGCCCTGATAGCGACCGTCTGCAATATTTGTCGGTAAATCCTCAATGTCCAGAGGCAACCCCATGAAAATGCCTAGAGCTTGATCGCGTGAGGCATCTGGGATATTTGGGTTAGACATTGGAAAGGTTATCGCCTTGAATTGGTACTGAGGGAAAGCCCTAAGCTCTAAATAGAATTCAGCCTGAGATTCTGCATCTGACCCATTTTCCAGGGTAGTGGATATGTTTTGGGCTTGTACCCCATAAGTGGCAATAGATGTTGCATCTTCGGCTGTTTCTTGCTGATTATTTTTATAGGTAATTGTGACTTTGTTTCGGACATCTCCCAAGCGTTTTGATGTAGAAATACCAGCTGCATAAGCCCAGCCCCCATCCACATAAGCGTAGCCATTAGCTGCAAGATATTGCCCTCTGTGGGTTGAATCTGCATACCCAATGCGACCAGATGCATCTTCATAGATGTATCCCAAGCCTGATCTAGCCAAGGTGGATACAAGGCTATAAACATCCGTAGTGCTGGCAGATCGAGCAGTAAGCTCATAATCGCCTGGGCGATCAATCTCGCCTAATCCAGAATTCTCAGCATTTGCCCAAGTTGTAGTAGGTTCATAATTTGCCCACTCTAAAGCCGCTGGCACTTCATTCCATTGGTTGAAAAGGATAGTAGATAGAATTTCATAGATTTGGTCACCATCAAAGTCTTTAGCCAATACGCCTTCAGTTAAGGTTTTAGGAAGTTTAGATAAAGCTCCAAGGGCTGTGATAGTTATGTCTTGGGTAATGGCTGGTTCGCCAGTTCTAACCTTTACATCAATGTCCGAAATGTCTCCACCGAAAATGGGGACATATGTGCCAGATGAGTTTTTAATTTTGATTACTACAGAATCATTTACATCAAAGGTAATGGCTGACTGGTCAAGATTCTTAACCGTAAAGCGAGAATATCCAGCAATAGGCTGTGAATAAATGTCTGAGCGCCCAGAGGTGACTGTTAAGTCAGCAATGACTAAATCAGTAATATCTCCTGCGCCATTGACCTCTACTGCCCATTCTGGAGTCCAAGCTGTCATACAAAGGCACCAGCGCCAAGAGTTCCACGATATGAAGATTGATTGAGTACATCAACGATTTGGCGAGCTGTGGATTCTGAATCGATCGCTCCATTGACTGTGATGTTGTTGTTGTAATTTACAGCTTGACCTGAGTAGCCACCGCCAGGAGAAGCTACAAATGGAGCAGCATTAAAGCCTGGCATTTCAAAACTAGACCTGGATGCATTGCTGCCACCGCCGCCAAATGTTAGGAAATCTTTAACTTTGTTTCCCCACTCAAATAGAGTTTGAAAGGCTTTAATAAGTAATCCTACAGCTGTAACCACAGCGCCAATTGCAACGCCGACTACCTCTAAAGCTACTCTGAAAGCGCCGCCTAAGAATGGAGCAAGATATTCTTTAGCAAAAGTCCACAGAGCGGAAAAGGCTTCCTTGTTATCCATTACCGCAGTTTTAACTCTATTAAATATAGATCTTAATCCATCAAGAATAGGGATCAGGATTGTCTTAGCAACCTCAATGATATCGTCAAAAGCATTCTTTAATCCATCTCCACCTTGGAAACCTTGCACAAATGCTTCAAGTGCTGGCATTACATATTTAACAATGTTTTCAACCATTGGAGTAATTGCCTGAAGTATGAATGTGCCAACAGTTTCCTTGGCTTCATCAAATGCAATCTTTAGGCGATCCATTTGTCCCTGGAATGTATTAGCCTTGGCAGTTGCCTGGTTTTCAAATGTGTCAGCCAATTTAGCGAATACCTGGTCAGCTGAGAGCCCAGCAAGTTCAGCCCTAGATAATCCAACCCCTAGCTTGCCTAAAGCCGTTGTAGAGCCTTCCTGTGCCTTAGCAAGGGCATTTGTAACGCTCTCTAAGGATTTACCAGTACCAGCTGCAACATCTAGGGCAATAGCCTGAAGTTTCTGTGCCGCAGTAACATCTCCAGTAGCTCTAGCAAGTCTTTCTAGGCTAGGGCGTAGTTCATCATCTGTAACCCCAAAAGCTAATGAAGTTTTGGTAATGTAACTTTCAGTAGCCGCAATCTGGGCATTGGTAGCGCCAGTTACATTTCTTAAAGTAATAGCAAGTTTTTCCTGAGCAGCGGCATCTGCAATGGCAGACTTAACGCCATCGATCGCTAGTTTGCCAGCATAGGCAGCGGCAGCGGCTCCAGCGACAGCAAATGCAATCCCAGCTTTTTTGCCGAAGTCAGCAATCTTGCTACCAAAAGTCTGTACCTCATCGGTACCTTTTGCTAAATTCTTTTTTAGATCATCAACATCTGCAAGGATCGAGAGTTTGAGGGTTCTACTTCCAGCCATTATTTATCCCACTCTTTCACGATTCTACTAAATGATTCTTCCCATTGTTTAATTAACTCAGGCTGAATTTTACGCAATGTTGGATAGATAAAATATCCTTCATTACCTCTACGGTTGAGTCTAGGCGATCTGGATGGGAATTGCTTATAGCCTTCATAAGTACCAGATGTGCGTTTTCTTTCTTTAATGTCAGCACCAAATTCGGCACCTGCCAAAAGACCATTACCGCCTTGCTTGCCTGGGTTAAATTGAGTGGTTGCCCCACCTGAGAATTTCTGACCAGCAAATCCAAATGAAAGCTCACCAATCTTAGATGACTTGGAAACCTTGAAGCCTTCGGCAATTCTTTTGGCTACATTAGGATTAGGAGCAGATCCAGCTGCGGCTTTAATTTGTTCACCAGCATACTGAGCTAGTGCGCTTGAAGCATTTTTAGCCTCTTGCTGGGCTTCCTCAGTTAATCCTTTGAACGCTCTAATAATGCCGCGTAATTCAGCTTTATCATAGAAAATAAAATCCCGTTGTGGAGTCACATCAGTTGCCATTGCGTGTCTCCAATACTTCTATAGCGGTAAGAATATCCTCTGCGTTTGACCATTCAGACATCGGGATCTGAGTGGCGATCGCAAGTTCAACCAATAGGCGACTTACTGATCCACGCTCATGGCTTTTGGGTTATCAGATCCTAGATCAACATCTACGACTGATTCCATCCATGCATCAAAAGGCTTTGTTGGTTGTGTGCCAGCCTCTCGCTTAACAGCTGAGTGGGCAACGAACAGAATATCCCAGATAGCTCCAAACTCGGAGATACTTTTCTTTTCTGCTCGCTCCCACTTAGCGAAATCAGGTGGATAAGCTACGACTGTAATCTCATCGCCTGACTGGTATTTAATTGTCATTGTTTGTTGCATTTGTTTGCTCCCGTTTTAGTTGATTAGCTGAATGTACCTGTTGGGGTAGATTCTACCTGGAATGTGAGTGAAACTGTCTGAGCATCTGGCGCTGTGCCGTTTGGTGATGGGAATGTTGGAAACACATTGCCTGTGAATACTGCGCCTGTTGCAGCTGTAAAGCTGAAAGCAAGTGCTGTGTTAGGTGCTGAGTTTGAAGCTGTCCATAGTGCCTCACATAGAGATCCTGATGCGCCCCAATCTGCAAGCATTTCTACTGTGAGTGTTGAATTGGCATCTGTAACTTTGTAAGCGCGACCATCTAAGGTCTGGTAAATTTCGCGTGTTTGTTCGACTGTTAGGGCGACACTTGTAGCCTGAGCATCATATGCAAGTGAGTTGATGGTCAGAGCCAAATCACGCCCTGTTATTACTGTTGTAGGCATTTTTTCTCCTTATAGTGTTTGAGTGTAGTAGGTGCTTAAAGTGATATCTGAAACGAGCAGAATCGCTGCTCCTACCTCTGAAACGGATGGGCGTGAAACCGACCCTATTTCATATCCTGCAGGGATGGCTGCAAGAATACTGATTATTAGCTGCTCTAAATTATCGAGCGATGCTGGATTGCTGTTATAGGCAACAGCTGCAGATATGACAAAGTTTAGTTTTACTTTAGTGCTTGATTTGTTAATGAGTAATAATTCCATCATTGGATCTGTGTAAAGAATGGCTACCGCTGGTGGCGTTACCGTCTCAGGCACATAAGAATAAACATTTGCTGCAACGCCAGATAGAGCAGTCGCTAAAGCTGCTCTGACATCTGTGGCGATATTTGATGGCATTAGCCGATCATCGTTTCGACATCAAGCAAACCGCCAAGCATTCCAGATACACGGTTGAAAAGTGAGCGACCTAAAGCGTATGGTGAAATCTGGAAATCTACTCCCTGGATTGCTCCACCGCTTGAATTACGAGCCTGGAAGATCTCTTTAGATAATGCTGTGACCGCTTGCTCTACAACAGGGTTTCCCACATAAGTAGAAGCTCCAGAAAGCGTTGCAGTACCAGATGGGATTACTTTTCTTGGAGAAACATCTGCGTTTGTAATGGCTACTGTAAAGAATGGGCGAGCCGCTGTGTACATTCCATCAACATATAAAGATGAATTGGCTTCATAAAATGTCACATCTTGATCGAAAGCATTAGAGTTTAAAATAGTGAAAGTGCCATTAAAGGGAGCCGAACATCCTGTGATGATTACGCTCTGACCTTTAGAAAAGTTATTTGTACCTAAAACATGGTAAGTAGCAACATTACCGTTTAATTCAACAGCATCAATTGCGCTGTGGTATTTGACAAGCATTGGAAGGGTAACTTGCTCTGCAGCATCAATAATATCTGCAAGCACGCTATCTGGATATAAGGATACAGAAACGCCAAGAATAGTCCTAAGCTCCGAGACTGTAATGATTGTTGGCATTTCTGAACCTTCCCTAAAAGGGTGTGGGGAGCGATCGGGAGCAACCGCCCCCCACACATTTACTTATTTATTAAGCAACATTTAGCTTGCGGAATGCAGCTGGGTAGCGATTAACTACACAAACATATCCGTACAAGCCGATTTCTAGCTGACCATTTGCAACAATATTTGAACGCAATTGGATCTGTGCGCTCTCATGGAATCGCATTGCATCGCTTGAATATACTAATGCGTGCTTAGCGTTTGCATTGTCACCTGTGTAGTTAGCATCAACTACCAAGTTAAGACCTGCAACTGTGCCATTTGTTGATCCCTGTGTAATAAGACCAGCGGCATTTTGAGATGCTGCAGCTGCGAATAGTGGACGGTTTGAACCATCTACAGCGCCGAGCAATCCTGCGAAGTCAATTCCATCTTCTCCACCTGTTGTTGCAACCAATAGATTGTTTGGTGTGCGACGCATTACGCCGTAAGCATCTGAGATACCTGCAGCGATTGACTTGTAAATTGTTGATGAAGATGATCCTGCAGCTGCTTCTGCAGCAATCTTTGCAGCATAGTTATCTGTCTTTTGTGCATATGATGCAGCAAGCTCACGGATATATAGATCTAGGAAAGATGGGTCAGATCTGTCAATTAGCTCTACATCCAACACGCCAGCGCCGGCGAACTTGACCACATTATCTTCTTGAAATGTGACCGCAGTATCTTGTGATGCAAACTCTGCACCCTCAGCTGTCAATCCTACAATTGCCTGAGCGCCTAATTTTGGAGTAAATACTTTCATTCCACTCGTTGGAAGTGCAGCACGCTCGATCGAATCAATGAAAGGGCGTGATGAATCAATAATACCGATAACATCCTTTAGGTATGTTGGTGGAACCATACCTGTGTTTTCTGCAACTGTTGCAACTGAAAGTGCTGCTACAAGTGCGCGTGCATCTGAATCGCCGCGTAGTGCCGCAATCTGTGCTTTTGCGAATTCTCCCGCTGTTACATTTGTATCAACGCGAGGTGTTGCGTATGCAACAGGAGCGTATGCGCTAACTGTTACTTCTGCCTTAGCAGCTTCTACCGTCTCGGTAGTTACTGCCTCTGAAACGGTTTCTGCCGACATGGCTTCTCCTTCTGGTTGGGTTTTAGTTTCTTCACCTTCTGGATTTGCCAGCGGTGAAACTTTATCTTGATTATCTGCAGCTGCTACTTTTTCAACAACTGATCCTGGTATTGCGCCGTCTGTGACAAGACTAACTTCAATTAACTTAGATGCATTGATTGCCATAACGCCCTCTTTGTTTTCCCATGAATCGACAGATACGCCGACTGAAAACATATCGCGTAATCCTGTAGATGCCTCAATCAGCGCATCATTACCAGCGTTTGTTGAAGCGATCTTAAATTCAGCTGTGATGCCTGATTCATCTTCTGACCAACTAAGTAGCTTCCCAATCGGTGCTGATCTTTGATGCTCTAAAAGTAATTTTATATTCTTGCCAAAAGTGATTGAGTTAGGCAAAAACTCTGTCATTCCTGCAGATGTATTGCCTGGGCTATTCCATGCAACAATACGACCAGCAATGATGCGGCTTTCTGAATCTGCCGCTGTTAATGTAACTGGAAATTCGATTTTCATTTAATTAGGTCTTCTTCCTCTTGTATCTGTTCCACACTCATTGCACCAATTGAGTTAAGGATCTGATATACCTGCGCACGCTCTAATGCTGAGCCGCGTAGGAATTCATCTAGGCTGTATCGTGCCTGTACTGTTGTAGAGCTTAGGAAATCTGGTTGGCTTAACCGTTGCTCTATCGGAATAAGGATATTTTTTAGAGAGAAGTCAATAAGTGCCTTGCGCTCGTTGATCGCGTTGCTATAAGTCAGACTTGTAACTTCCGCACCTGCCCAGTAACCGCTAACGCCCAAAGCTCTGCATAATTCCAAAGCGACATATTGGCGAGCTTCATTTAATTGTAATTTGGCAGGATCTATGCCAAGGATTTGCAAATCAACATCTGCATTTAAGAATGCTGTTGATCGTGACTTGCGAGCAGAATTCCATGCAGTTAATAATTTAGCAATTCTTTCAGATGTAAGGTTTGTGCCATTTGACTTTAGTGCCATTTGTGGTACAGGCTCTTTTGCATACATTTCGGCTGCGCTTTCTAATGCAGCTGCAGCTTTAATTGTTTTACCTGCGCGAGATAGCACGCCTTCATCTAAACCATAAAATACTATTACAGAGCCTACGCCCGAAAGTGGTGCCGCAATGTTATCTACCTGGTATCCAATGATTTCGGTTTGATTGTAGTTATATTGCGGCAACACTCGTGTTGGATCTATTCTTGTCCAGTCTTGAATTCTGCCATCGGCATACATTGACATAACAAGTCCATAAGACACGCCGCGAAATAATAAATCTTCTGCAACAAATGCGTAAGTGTAAGATCCTGGCACTCTTGGATCTGGTTGATTGAATACTCGGTTAGGCTCTACATGTGCGCCAGTAAATTTGTTGTAAGTTTCAATTGGCAGACTTGCCACAGTAGAACACAATAGGTTTCTAATTCTTGCAATTGTTGGCACAGCCATAGCTTCTGCTCTTGATGCTGTAGTGCCGTATGTTAAAGGATAGGCGCTTACCGTAAATGGTGAAAGCGCGGCAGATACATCCACAGATTCGCTTGGAGTCTTAGGAGCTGCTACAAATAAATCTTTAAGTCCCATTGGCACCAATTGTACCATAATGTCCGATTTATCCGAATACTATATCTGCCTCTGATTCTGGGCGTGTTGCAAAATGGGAAACCATACTCATTGCCACAGCTGCGCAAATTGTGGCATTTGAAACCTTGCGCCCTAAATACCAACCGCCATCCTTAAATGGAAGTTTTACAGCTGATAAGACTTGCTTGTTCATTTCTGGATTGTCATTATGAACCAACCTGCCTGAGATCACAGCCGAGAGCATCTCATCACAGCTTTGTCCGTACAGGGCTCCATCTATTGGGGTAACAGAAATACCGCCAGGGATAAGGCGCGTTGCGACTGCGCCAGCGGTCTGCCTGGAGTAAGCAACCGTTTCTGTGTGGAATTTCTTGACCCAATCTGCCACAGAGTTAGCCATCTGTTTGTCATCGATATTTACAGGATTGGAATATGTCTCTAATAAGATTACTTTGAATTTATCTGAGTTTTCAATTTGCTGGGCAGCAATAAGGCACCCTGATCTTCTGTCTGGGCTCAGATCGATTGCCATCCAGGTAGTAGCTTCAACATCTAACTTGATTTTCTTATCTGCTATTGCTTCCCATGCCGATGGATTGATTGCTGGGTTTTGAACATTGACCCATCTGCACAATACCTCAGTTTTAATGGTTGATTCATCATCATTAAGGATTGCTCGTAAATTATCAGGATGTACGGTATAACCCAAGGATGGATTTGAATATCTAACCGCATCCCAGAATTCTGGCGTGTCGCCAATCTCTACATCTGGAGCAGACCATTCAAACCAGCCAATTGCATCATTGTTGCCAGCAATCGCTGCCTCAGCCCTAGCTCTTAGGGAATTAAGAATTACTGAGTGTTGGTCTCCAGCATTTGAATAGCTGATAGCCATTGGATTCTTAGCACTCATTTGAGTAAAGCGCAAGGATGCCCAAATATCTAAATCTTGATATTCGCGTGTTTCATCTAAGTGGATGCAGTCCACCGATGCGATACCGCGAGATGCTGAGTTATTAGCTCTAACTAGATAGCGAGCGTTTTTAGTTTTAATTTCTTGCGATCCCTTTGTTTCATACTTTTTAATAAACTGCCCAGCAAGGGATGCATTAGCCTGGATGATGTCGTCAATCTTCCAAAAGATTTCTGAAGAGGTTGTCAGCTTGTGAGCTGTGTGTACCTGCATCTTCTCGCCCCAGAGATACATCCCAGCTAAGATGCGTAGCGCCATGAATGTGGATTTGCCTTGCTGCCTTGCCATGCAGATGCCGACCTCAGAGTGATACCAGCGCCCATCTTCTCTGACTCGATGCATCTCGATTGCCAGGTATTTCTGCCAAGGGAGCAATTGGAAAGGCTCATTGGTCTCTGGATTAATGATTTGCTCTACGAAATCGATCATCTCTTGACCTTTAGAGGGTAAATCAACGGGTTTTGACCTAATACGCGGTTCTGTCGCCCCTAGGTAAGCCACCTGAGGCGTTTTAAGCGTGTTTGAGCCTGATTTAGTCATATCTAGTCAGAGTCTATCTGATAGTGGCTTATCTCTTCGTTTTTAGGGGTAAAAGATGCAAGGGGGGTCATGGGTGTCAAAGCCTGTTTAAAAAAGGCACCCCTTTTAGATCCAACGCGTGAGTAATTACATTTCTTGCAAGCTGCGACTAAGTTATCCATTGAATCTGTACCGCCCTTAGATCTCTCGATCAAATGCTCAACCGTATCTGCATACTGTCCACAGTAATAGCAAGTGTTTTGATCTCTCATTAATACTTGCGCTCTTATCTTTCTCCAGAGTGCAGTCGATCCTGTAGATCTAAGAGCTGATTGTCTAGGCATCTAATGCCAACCTCTATCCTTAAAGTGTTGCCATGCTTTACAAGCTGAGCCATCGTATCTGTGATCTAAGTATCTCATGTGAAGCTGTATCTGTTGCATAGGGTTCATGTCTTTTGCTATTGGATTCTTTATCTGTAGTAATCCATATACTCTATGAGTACCAGTTAGATTGCCAACAGCTTTGTGATTCCATGCTGATTCTTTACTAATAAGTAACTTAATGCATTTGGCTTCTGTCTTATTCATAGTGCCATTAATGTATTTTCTTGGGTTGTATTTGAAGCTATCTATTGAGCCCGTATTTGCATGTACCATAGGTGCAAATAGAGCTATCCCAATAGCGAGTGCTACCGAGCGAGCTATCCGCGAGCGGCTCGCTCTGAGCCCTTGAAAGGCTCTAGCCCTGAGAGTACCATTGATGTCTATCATGTTTTAACTCCTTAAAGGTAAAAGTGCTGGTCAGAGCCTTAATTCTCTGATCCTTGCCTTGGGCGTGTCGCTAGTCTTTTCCCCATCCTTTCCCTTTGAAATGAATTGGATTAGCTGCAAATGTCTTTACCATTGGCTCATTGCAATAGGTACATAAGACTGTAGGTTTGTCATACCATCCATGATGTAGCTCATTGATTAATCCACATCGATTGCATTTGTAGTCGTAGGCTGGCATGTTAAGCATCTCCGAATCATATAAGTCCCACAGACAGTACAACGGTCGATGTCTGCCTCTGTAGGTTCTTTGTCTAAGTGACCGTATTTAAGTAAGAGTAGTGGCATAAGATCCTCTAAACGGATGATCGCGGCATAGTCACGCGGATCCTCACCTTGCCCGTTTAGTCGCAAAACCCCAAACCCCATCTCCCCAGAAACGGATGTTCGAGCTTTTAATTGTTTTAGATATGCCAATGGCTGAAAGCCAACCCTTGCTTTGACTTCACAATCAAATGGCACATTAACAATATCCTTGCCACTACCCCTTCCCACACATGCGGCTGTCCACCAAGTCGATAGGTACTCAGCTACGACACGCTCTGTGCGGAAACCCCTTGCTCTCCTTGAATTAGCCATTGACCGCATGACATTTACGACATTGCCATTGACCAACAGAGACCAAACCATCCTTGATAACAATGTTAGCCATAATATTCCAAGCCTCTGTTGGCTCATTACATAATTGACAATTAACTGTTTCAATTAATGGAATGTCATCTAAATCTGTCCATCCACCTTCACCATCTACATTATGCACTTCTACATACCCCATTACATTCTCGCTTTCTGTTTGCCCCAAGATCCATCTGGTTTAATTTCATACCAAATCACATCTTGATCCTTAGGGCATCTGTCATTTGCACCGTTAGCTGCACCTGAACACTTGTAATGACCCCATGGCTTGCCAGTCTTTGTAACTCCTGTTTTCCATTCCATGGCTCCATGAGCGCAATGAGGTTTGTCTTTGTCTGTGCCTAAGATTTCTGCAACAACATTTACAGCTTGATCCATTGTGCTAGGTGCTGGGACTTTCTTAATTGATTCCTCTTGCTCCCCGAATGGCGTAGTCCAGTAATCCTTATGTCCCTCAGTAACCGGCTCTTTAGCCTTATTGACCTCAATGACTTTCTTCATCTCTTCCCTGCTACTTTTGTGTTTATCTACTCCGATATTTGCGTTACCACAAGCAATACCGATCGCTGAAGTAGCTCCATTTTCCAGCGCAAAATCCTTATTAACGCCCCTGTCTGATATGACTTCATTAGCCAACCCAGTCGCGAATGGATGTTGATCTGTGGTTTCTCTATAAATTGCTGCACGAACGATAAAGCGTTTATCAGACCATTCCAATATCTCAGTTTCAATGCGACCATTTGGGTACCTCTTCCAAAACTCGATAATTCTTTCGCGTACGGTTGTGTATTCATCTAGGTTAAACATATAACTCATCCTCTCCATTTTTAAGTTCGCAGGCTAATGCGAGATAAGCGCAGGCATCGATGTATGAGTCGATGTGGGTTGGGGATTCTTGGATTCGTGAGAGCTTGACCTCGACCATTGCAAGGCAAGCCTGGTAGTCCTCGATTGGGAAATCAAGTAAATTGGTAAGTCTCCTAGCGATCCGATCCTGGTTGATTTTCGGATGAC
>Ga0315906_10007109_pt1 | contig 13695 bp, 4 predicted proteins | sample LakEriMetagenome_4_FD_203526 | JGI IMG/M metagenome (GOLD analysis project Ga0315906, IMG submission 203526) | Freshwater fungal communities from buoy surface, Lake Erie, Ohio, United States - Buoy 2 MA122 | ecosystem: Environmental > Aquatic > Freshwater > Lake > Lake biofilm | place: USA: Lake...
AAACTCCACTATCTCCCTGAACGATCTCAATAACACCCTCGGGTAACCGGCGCGGGGTGGAGCAGCCCGGTAGCTCGTCAGGCTCATAACCTGAAGGTCACAGGTTCAAATCCTGTCCCCGCAACCAGTTTTATACAACCAGATCAATCGCTTAAGAGCCGCCCAACAGGGCGGCTTTTTGCGTTCCTCCGCGCGGGTCAACAATAGGTCAACAAAACAGGGCAAACTGCGACGCGATGGGCGACGAGGAGTGCCTAGCAGGGGCAAGCGGACCAAATGGTGTCCACGAACTATCGTGGTAAGCGGTGTTCTGCCCCCACCTCTTGTCTGGCGTTGTGATCTGGGATTGGAGCGTCCTGTGACGGGTGGGAGGGAGGTTCTCCATGAGTGCTCCAATGGAGGTTCTCATGATCGGCGGTGGCGACCGCCTGAGCCGTCGTCGTTGGCCCGATGTGGCAGTCAGGATAAACGTGACGGGATCGCGGATTTGGCTTTTTGCCTCTTGATCCCGTCCCCCCGTCAGGCCAGCTTCAAGCCGTGCGGCGCGATCACCTGGGTTTCGTCGGGTCACGAGTGAAAGTTCTTTTTGTTCATCAGAATCTGCCCGGCCAGTTCCTGCACCTCATCCCGGCGCTGGAAGCGCGCGGGCATGCGTGCCGCGGGCTTACGGCTGCCAGTAACCAGCGGCAGCTTGCCATTCCGGTCACGCTGTATGCGTTTTCCGGGCGAACACACCCGGCATCGGTTCCACCGGTGGCCAGAACCTATGCCACCATGGCCGACCGGGGCGTGGCAGCGGCGCTGGCAGCACGGAAACTGCGCGATGGCGAGGGGTATCATCCCGACGTCATCTTCGGCCACAGTGGCTGGGGTGAAACGCTGTTCCTGAAGGAAGTCTGGCCGAAGGCAAAGCTGCTGGTCTACCCGGAATTCTACTATAACGGCACCGGTTTTGACACCGGCTTTGATCCCGAGTTCAATCCGCCCAGCTTCGATGGTGCAATCATGGCGCGGGCACGCTCGGCCCATCTGGGGCAGGCGATGCTGCATGCCGATGCAGCGTTGCTGCCGACGCGCTGGCAGGCCTCCTCCTTTCCGCCTGCGGTGCAGCACATGATCGACGTGGTGCATGACGGGATCGATACGGCGCGGATCAGGCCGGACCCGGCGGCATCCGTCACGCTGCACGCCTCGGGCACGGTGCTGCGGCCGGGGGATGAGGTGCTGACCTTTGTGAACCGAAATCTGGAACCCTACCGGGGGTTTCACATCTTCATGCGCGCGCTTCCTGCCGTGCTGCGGGCGCGCCCGCAGGCGCGGGTGGTGATCGTGGGGGCGGAGGGGGTCAGCTACGGCGGCCCGCCGCCGGGGGGCGGCACCTGGAAACAGGCGCTGCTGGCCGAGGTTGGTCCCAGCCTGGACCTGAGCCGCGTGCATTTCGTGGGGCAAGTGCCGCATGGCACCTTTGTGGCGCTGATGCAGGTCAGCCGGGTGCATGCCTATCTGACCTACCCCTTCGTGCTCAGCTGGTCGCTGCTGGAGGCGATGGCGGCAGGGGCACCCATCATCGCCTCGCGCACGCCCCCCGTGCAAGAGGGCATTGAAGACGGGGTCCATGGTCGGCTGGTGGACTTCTTCGATGTGCCCGGCTGGTCCGCCGCGCTGACCGAAGCGCTGGCCGATCCGGCGGCGCTGCGCCCGCTGGCACAGGTGGCGCGCGAGCGGGTGGTGGAACGCTATGACCTGTCGGTCTGCCTGCCGAAGTGGGTCGGCTTTGTGGAACGGCACGGGCCGGGGGGCAACGTGGACGCAACTTTGTCTGGTTAGACGGCGGGTCTGGCAGCGCACCCGCCCCCCGCCTTGATGCGCGCACCGCAGGCTGACGCACCGGCCGCCTCAGCGGTCAGCACCGTCCGGGCACCTTTGGCGCCTCGGCGTCAGCAGCCGGGGCGGGCGCAGCGCTTCGGCGGCCTGAAACAGCGAGAAGGTCTGCGAGACATAGTTCACCACCCCCGACAGGCTGTCCAGATAGGTGGCCAGCGCCGGGGTGCGTTCGGCCTCGACCAGTTGAATCGGGCGGTCGGGGCCATTGGCCTCGAACTGCACATAAAACAGCGGCTCGCCCCGCTGCAGCACGATGTCGCGCGCGGGATCGTGCCATTCAAAGGCCCACATCAAGGGGCGCGGCCAGACATGGATCGGCATGCGCCCGCCAAACAGCGTGCCGGGCAGCGGATCGGGGCGGTAATGCGCGAAACAGCCGATCTGCGTCAGCCAGACCGGCTCATCCGCGATGAAACAATAGGGCAGCACCATCTGCACGGTCGGGCGGTCGGGAAAGCGCCATTCCGCCTCGCTGACCAGGGTGACCACCTCGGCCAGCTTCGAGGCGCGGATCGGGCTGGCGCTGCCGGCGCGGTTCACCAGCACCGCCTTGCCCTTGTCATCGCGGGCAAAGCCCAGGCGGATGTCATAGGGGCAGGGCAGGGCGAAATAGCGGCTTTCCATCTGGATCACCGCCGGACAACGGGCGGCGGATTTGGCATGGGTGCGGTTGGTCTTGCGGCTGCCCAGCCGCTCGGGCGGCGCAAACAGCACGGCACCCTTGTCCTGAGTCAGGAACCAGCCCACGGTGACCGGCCCCCGGTCAGGGGCGGTGCCAGGGCCTTCGACGGAAAGATTGATCTGCATGATCCCCCCCTTGCCGCAGTTGTGCGGATTGGGGCGGGGTGCGTCAAGGGTGGCGGTGCCGGGCCGAGGGACCGGGGCAGGCAATAAAGCGCCGTCCCCCGTGAGAGAGGATCCGGGAAGTCTGGACTCAAGGGGTTGGCGGCGCGCGTTTACATTGCGTTCACACCTTCACTCCCGCCGTCGCACCTGCCACCTGGCCCCCTGCCCCGAGGACGCGCCTCACCAGAGGCAGGAAAGGGGCCGGGGACAGGTGCGCGGGACAGGCGGGACCGGTTGGGCACTGCGCGCGCCCATCAACCGCGCAGATCCCGCCCCGGGCCCCACAGCAGGCGTCAGGTGATTGCCTTGGGGTGCCGGGCGGATCGGTTCCGCTGGGGGCGGGGATGGGGCGGACCGGGCCGGTGCAGGCGGCGGGCCACGGTCTGACGGCCTGCGGGTGACCTGCCTCATCCCGGATCAAACATGGTAAATTTTCCGTGTTGACCCAATGCTTGGGGGTGCGCTAGCGTCGCTCGTGGCATGCTGCGGTGGTGTGGCGGACAGTGCGGGGCGGGGGTGAGTGTGGGCTATGAGCAAACACACCAAGATCATGTCGCCGCCGGAAGGTGCGCCGCGGCTGGAGGCGATCAGCAGGTTGAAGCACTGGCTGTACAACCCGACCCGACTTCAAGGATTGAGCGATCCGTGCTCACGGAAAGCCGTGGTGCATTGATGGACGCCTATGCAGATGGCGGCCGGGCTTCCGCGCCTTCGCCGAAGCCTGTGATGCCGCCTGCGGTAACCTGTGGTCAGATGGCCAACCCCGGTGTGCCCGGGGGCAGCGGGCCTGTGGTGAAGGACAACAGGAACCTGCAGTCGGCAAGCGGGGGCTTGCAGCGCCATCTTCCAGTCAGTGGCGGCTCCTCCGGCAGCAGGAGCTCTGGCGGGGGTGGCTCTGGTAGCAGCGGGTCCGGCGGATCAGGGGGCGGCAGCGGCACCCGCAACACCGGGCCGTCGTTTGAGTATTCGGGGCGCAGCTCGTCCCCGGCCAAGACCACCTCCAACTCTTCGTCGGCCGGCGGCTGGGGCGACATGGCCAAGGCCGGGTATGGGAAAAGCACGGGGTCTGGCTCCTCCGGTAACAAATCCGGGTCGGGCAGTTCCGGCAAGACGGACAAAGGGGGCCGCCGCCCCATCGTCCTCGACCTTGGCGGCGATGGCTTTGACGTCAGATTCACCGGCACGGCGCGGTTCGATATGGATGGCGACGGCTTCCGCGAGCGCGTCGGCTGGGCCGATGCCCAGGACGCGCTGCTGGTGCTGGACCTGAACGCCGATGGCACGCGCGGCGCGGGGGACGGGAAGATCGACCAGGCGAAAGAGGTGGTGCTGTCGCTCTGGGGCGATGCGGGCGGGGGCGGAGGAAAAGCGCTGCCCACCGTGGGACAGAATCCGGGGCGTTTGGACTCAAGGGGTTGGCGGCGCGCATTTACTTTGCGTTTACGCTTTCATCCCCTGTCCCAACTGCCGCCGAATGCGCCACCCGACCGCCTGCTCCTCTGGCGCGGATCATCAGGGACCGGAAAAGGGCCGGGGAGCGACGCGTGGGAAAGGCGGGAACGGTCGGGCAATACGCCGGTCCAGGAACCGTGCACATCCCGGTCTGGGCCCACCGCAAGCTTCAGGCGATTGCCCTTGTGCCATCCGGTCCGTTCCGCAAGGGGGCTTGGCGGGACGGGCAACCTTGCGGTGAAACAGGGTTTGACAAGTCAATCGGACCGGGCTTGATTAACCATATGTGCCGCGCCGGGGTGGGGTGCTGGCGGGATGGCTGTTTGGGGGTGTGATGGGTGGTCAGGCTGGTCGTATCGGGTAGGGATCAACCTGCGCCGCAGCGCTGCACGCGCTGTCGGTGCTGGACCTGACCGCGGATGGCGCGCTCGGCGCAGGGGACGGCGGGATTGATCAGGCCAGGGAGGTGATCGTGGTGCGAGGGGGCGATGCGGGCGGGGCTGGCCTCGGTACCTAAGTGGGATCGGATGGTTGTCTGCTCATGTGTAATGACGCTTAAATGTAGGCTGACGCTATGAGAACGAGAATAGGGAGCCTCAATAGCATAGCAAAGATAATGCTGGGTGCAGGTGAATTGATCACTGCATTTAAGGCTCGTATTGCTGGTATTTTTTTGGTGTCTCTGTCATCAGTCTGTAACAGGACCGGTGAGGTGCCGTTTTCAAAGAACGAGCTAAAAGGCGCAGGTGGACTCCTTGGCAGTACTCATTCATGGATGATGATTTTTCCCCGAATGTTCATTCTGTGCCTTTTGGCATTGTGTTTAAGCTCATTAAGTGTCAAAGCCGAGAATGACGTGCCTCTTATTGAGGGCACGGTTCAAACGACTGGACCACAGTTTGCTTGGTTTGTTGAGGAGCCATCTACAGACAGAGTTATTCGACGTGCAGCGGACCGAGTGAAAGAGGTAGTCGACAAGGAAAATAGGACCATTTTAAGAGATATTTTCTTCACATTCATATCTCACTCCAAATTAATCAACTACAATAGGCTTGATATGAAGTACCTCTACTTCTTTTCTCAAATCCCAGAATCATCGAAGATTGGTAATCTATATGTACCTACTGCGGATTGTGTCATTATACCAATAGATGCAGCTGATGACCAAATAATAAAGCTGGTTGCAATGGATTACGAGCCTAATCACCCAGATATGCAATTTGATTGCTTTGTTTATGCGTTAAGGGAGTCTCTTGGTCTTGTGACGCAAGAGATGCCTTTTGCTGACAGTGAGGCCCTGTTCGAAGAAACGCTTGCAGAGATGAGTAAAGAGAATGACAGATTGAGAGAACACCGCGTCCAGAAGTGTGACTTTTCAGGACTTGATCGGTCGAGATTGGACTGATATCGATCCTAGCGATGTCTTTGATGTTGGTATTTATACAGAAGCGAAGACTTCTGGAGGCTCAATATCCTCACCATCAGTTGGCGGAGGCAGTTCAGTTTCAATAGTCGGTGAGACCGGTTTGTGGGGGTCAGCAGTCAAGACCGAAGGAAGTGTGACCCTGAATCTTGGATTGGGTACCGCTAAGGCAGCTATTGATTCAAATGGTGTTGCAACATTGTCAGCTGGGCGGGGCGTCTCCATACCGGGAGTGGGTGCGAATGCAACTGCTACACTGGGTGTAGATACGTCTGGGACTCTTAAGGCTAAGTTAGTTGGCAGTCTCACCCCAAATCTTACTACCGGCGTTTATGCCAAGGCAAATCCGATTGCTGGCGGAAACATGGTTTCGGATGCTTTGGGTTCCTTGACGCAAGCTGCACTCAATAGTTTGCAGTTAGACATTAACCAGCGCATTAATTCAGCTGTAGGCATGAATTTGCGGAGCACGTCGCTTTCACAGTTTGCTTCATCACTACCAAATGCGGCTGGTCGAACCGACAGGTCTTTGAGCCCAAGTATTAATCCGACAACAACAACGGATGCATTGCGAACATATCTCGGTTACACTTCTGCGAACCCAACATTCGTAGCGGAGCAGAATAGCACGAACCATATACCCCGTTCAGATGAGTTCAAGAACCCCCTCGCCCCAACCAAAGGCCCGGTCAGCACCGGCGGTCCGCCGACAACCGTCCAAACCCCCTCCGGCCCGCAAGTCGTCAATCCCGGGTCCACCTATGTCCCGCCCGGCAGTCCGCCGCCGCCGGCGCCGAAGCCGGAGATACCGCCCACCGTCACTTGGGGGCCTATGGCCAGCCCCGGGGTGCCCGGCGGCAGCGGGCCGGTGGTGAAGGACAAGGGTAACCTGCAGCCAACGACACGGGACTCCGCCCGCGACCGCCAGGCCGATCAGCGCCCCGTTGGCGGCGGGTCCGGCAGCGGGAGCTCTGGCGGCGGGGCCTCGGGGGGCGGCTCTGGCGGATCGGGGGGCACCCGCAGCACCGGGCCGTCTTTCGAGTATTCGGGGCGCAGCGGGTCGGGGGGCAAGAGCAGCTCCAATTCTTCCTCGGCCGGCGGCTGGGGCGACATGGCCAAGGCCGGGTATGGGAAAAGCACGGGGTCTGGCTCCTCCGGTAACAAATCCGGGTCGGGCAGTTCCGGCAAGACGGACAAAGGGGGCCGCCGCCCCATCCTCCTCGACCTTGGCGGCGACGGCTTTGACGTCAGCTTCACCGGCACGGCGCGGTTCGATATGGATGGCGACGGCTTCCGCGAGCGCGTCGGCTGGGCCGATGCCCAGGACGCGCTGCTGGTGCTGGACCTGAACGCCGATGGCACGCGCGGCGCGGGTGACGGGAAGATTGATCAGGCGAAAGAGGTGGTGCTGTCGCTCTGGGGCGATGCCGGCATGACCGATATGGAGGCGCTGGCCAAGGCCCGCGATGCCAGCGGGACACTGATCTTTGACAGCAATGGCGACGGCAAGCTGACCGCCGCCGATGCGGCCTGGCGCGAGTTCCGCGTCTGGCAGGACGCCGATCAGGATGGCGTCACCGATGCGGGAGAGTTGAAGACGCTGGACGAAATGGGATTCACCCAGATCGGCCTGACCTATGACGATGGCAGCAGCTATGCCGAAACCAGCGATGACGTGATCATCCAGGGCGCGGCGCTGCACGGGGCTTCGACCTATATTCGCAATGGCAAGACCGTGGTCGGCGGCGTGGGTGACACCACCCTGATCTATGAGGTCGAAGGGCTGCGCGAGGTGACCGATGCGCTTGGCCTGCGCTATGAGTTTGAATCGGGCGAGGTGCTGCGTGTCGGGCAGGTGCAGGGGCTTGCTTCCCCCGATTTCGATCTGGCCGCCGCGGGCCTGGCCGCCGCCATTGGCGACGCGCGGGCGAACCGGCTGGATGCCTCTGGCCTGACCAAGGGCACGGTTCTGACCGGCGATGCCGGGGCCGATACGCTGACGGGCGGCGCAGGCAATGACGTGCTGATCGGCGGCACCGGGGCCGATGTGATGGCCGGTGGTGCCGGCAATGACGTGATCGTGGTTGATGCCGAAGACGGGCTGTTCAGCGGCGCGGTCTCGGGCGGCACCGGCATTGACACGCTGGTTCTGGACAGGGCGCAGGGTGTGACCATCGCCGCCCTGTCGGCGCTGGGGTTCGAGGCCGCCTCGGCCGGGTCGGGCGCTGACAGCATCACCGGTGACAAGGATGAGGTGAATTACGTGCTGGCCGGCAATGCCGGGGCCGATACGCTGACCGGGGCCGGCGGCAAGGACATTCTGCTGGGCGGGTCGGGGGCCGATGTGCTGACCGGCAGGGCCGGGGACGATGCGCTGTTCGGCGGGTCTGACGATGACCGTCTTTTTGGCGGGCTGGGCGATGACCAGCTGACCGGCGAGGCCGGGAACGATCTGCTGGACGGGGCCGAGGGCGATGACGTGCTGGAGGGCGGCTCTGGCAATGACACCCTGCAGGGCGGGGCCGGGGCGGATGTGCTTTATGCCACCTCTGGCACGCAGCTGATGGAAGGCGGGGCGGGCGATGATGCCTATATCGTCGGGTTCCAGGGCCTTGCGGCGGTGATCCGTGACGTTGAAGGTGTCAACACGCTGACCTTTGCCGCCGATGTCGACCCGGCGGCGCTGGCGCTGTCGCGCGACGGGGCAGATCTGGTAATACGCCTGCGCGGCAGTGCCACCGATGCGCTGCGCATCGAAGGCCAGTTCGGGGCGAAGCCGCCCATCGCCGCAATCGGCTTTTCCGGCTTTGGCATTGCCGTGCCGCTGTCGGCCGGTCTGGCAAATGCGTCGGTCCTGCCGGTGCTGACGCTGGCCAGCGGGACCGACCGTGTCACGGGGGGCACGACGAATGACTGGATCACCGGGTCGCGCGATGCCTCTGGCGGTGACGGGGCCGATCTGCTGGCCGGGACCGAGGGCAATGATCTGCTGTCGGGCGATGCCGGTGCCGATCTGGTGTTCGGCGGCGAAGGGGCGGACAGGCTTTCGGGCGGTGACGGGGCCGACGGGCTGTTCGGCGGGGCGGGGGCCGATAGCCTGCTGGGGGGCGGTGAGTCGGACGTGCTGGATGGCGGCGCAGGGGCCGACCGGCTGGAAGGGGGCGAGGGCGCGGACCTTTTGTCAGCCGGCGAGGGCGACGATGCCCTGTTCGGCGGCGCGGGCGACGATGTGCTGATCTCGGGCGGTGGCAACGATGTGCTGTCGGGCGAGGCGGGCGCGGATATGTTCGTCATTGCCAGGGTGGCCGGTGCGCAGACCACGCTGCACGATTTCCGCGTGGGTGAAGACCGCATCAACCTGTCGGCGGCGGTGCCCTCGGCCTGGCTGCCGGATGGTGCCTTGACGCAGGTGGGCGCGGATGCCGTGCTTGCCTTGGCCGATGGGCAGAAGTTGGTCGTGCAGAACACCACGGTTGCGGGCCTGCTGACCTCGGGCAGTCTGATCCTGCCCCGGCGTGGCACCGGTGCCGAGCTGACGCCGCGCGCCACGGCACCGGTGGCGGGCGGGGCTGTGCTGCCCGCCGCGCTGACGGGCGCAGGCGTGGACCTGGCGGCTGAACGGGGTGCGGCAGCGCCGGTCGCCGCCGAGGCACCGGGTTTTGACCCCTGGACCACGGACACGCCGGTTGCAACCGCCGCCGTGCTGCGCGCCGCCGCGATCACCGCCGGCGTTTCGGAAGCCGTGCGCGACGCGGCCCAGACCACTGCCGGGGTGCCCGCCACCCAGACCACCGGCACGGGCAGCATCACCGTCGCAACCGGCGCGACGGCGGTGGGTGCCGGTGCGATCAGCTATGCCACGGCCACTGTCGTGGGCGCGCACGGGATTGATTACGCGACCGACCGTTTTGGGGCAGGGGCGGGGGCGATTCAGTATGCCTGGGATTTTGCCTGGGCGGGAGCAGGGCATGTTTCGTTTGATGGTCCTGCAAGGGTTATTGGCGACAGAGATGGCAATGAGACTCTTACTGGAAGGGATCTGGGCGAAATTTATTGGGCCAACGGCGGAAATGATCGCATTCTATCATTTGGTGGGAACGATCAGATTGATGCTGGGTGGGGGAATGATACGGCCTGGGGCGGTGCCGGTTCAGATTTGATTCTTGGCCGAGACGGTGACGACACACTCTACGGGGAATGGGGCAACGATTTAGTCCACGGTGAAAACGGCAATGATCAAGTTTTTGGTCAGGATGGGAATGACGACGTTACGGGCGGTGCGGGATGGGACCGACTCTGGGGCGGTTCCGATAGCGACCGGATGTGGGGCGGCACCGAAGGCGACGAAATGTACGGCGAATCCGGCTATGACGTTCTTTATGGCGAAGACGGCAATGATGTGCTTTTGGGTGGCGACGACTGGGACCTGATGTATGGCGGTAACAATGACGACTGCCTTTACGGTGGATCTGGCAACGATTTGCTTTTTGGCGAAGAAGGCAGTGATCATATGGAGGGCGGTGACGGAACCGACCTTTTGATTGGCGGGAACGGATGGGACAGAGTTCATGGAAATGGCGGCAACGACATTCTTTCCGGAGAAGGCGACGGTGATCATCTTTGGGGGATGGAAGGAAACGATGACATCTATGGTGGCGCCGGGGCGGACCTGATTGGGGGCGGACAAGGCGACGACCGCATGTGGGGCGGAACCGAAGGGGATGAGATTTACGGCCAGGAAGGTCACGATGTTCTCTATGGCGAAGACGGCAATGATCACATGGGCGGTGGTGACGGCTGGGACCTGATGTATGGCGGGACAGGTGACGATGGCGTCTACGGCGAAGCCGGCAATGATCTGCTGTATGGGGATGCAGGCAATGACGTTCTGGGCGGCAGTTGGGGCACAGACGTCCTGATTGGTGGCGATGGCTGGGATCGTCTTTATGGCGAAGGGGACAGTGACAGCCTTTGGGGCGGCAATGATGGCGATGAGCTTTACGGCCAGGACGGCAATGATGATCTGTTCGGCGAAGCGGGTGCCGACTATATGCTGGGCGGCACTGGCGGTGACAGGATGTGGGGCGGGACTCAAGACGACAGCATGCTTGGCGAAGCTGGTGAGGATGTTATTCTTGGCGAAGATGGCAACGATTACATTGCGGGCGGCACCGGCAATGACTTCCTGAACGGGGGTTCGGGCAATGATACTCTTGTCGGCGGTTGGGGCACCGACGCGCTGGTGGGCGAAGATGGCGACGATGTTCTTTATGGAGAATGGGAAAACGACATCCTTTGGGGCGGCGGCGGAGTTGATGCCGTTTATGGCCAGGATGGCAACGATGATCTGTATGGCGAAGCCGGTGCTGACTACATGGAAGGCGGCAATGGAAATGACCGGCTTTGGGGCGGGACGGAAGACGACAGAGTTTATGGCCAGGCCGGGGATGACGTTCTTTACGGGGAAAACGGCAACGACAAGTTGTACGGAAGCGAAGGTTCAGACGTTCTTGTTGGCGGGAATGGTAACGACGAAATCTCCGGGGATTCCGGCAATGATGCGCTTTATGGTGAGGCCGGGAATGACACTCTGAGCGGCGGTCAGGGCACCGACCTGCTGGTCGGCGGCGAGGGGGCCGATGTTCTGTCCGGCGGGTCCGAGAACGATGTCCTCCAGGGTGACGCCGGCGATGACCGCCTGTCGGGAGACGACGGCAATGATGACCTCAGCGGCGATGCCGGCACCGACACCCTGTCCGGCGGTTCGGGCCATGACCAGCTTTGGGGCGGGGACGGGGACGATGCCCTGTCCGGCGATGCGGGCGATGATGTTCTGTTCGGCGGCGCTGGGGCCGACGCCCTTGCAGGCGGCGAGGGGCATGACGACCTGACGGGAGAGGCCGGCACCGATGCCCTGACCGGCGGATCAGGCCATGACCGGCTGTGGGGGGGCACCGAGGCCGATACCCTGTCCGGTGGCGAGGGCGATGATCAGCTGATGGGCGATGACGGCGATGACCGTCTGACCGGGGACGCAGGCCGCGACCTGCTGTTCGGTGGCGCGGGGACTGACCGGCTGCTCGGGTCCGCCGGGGAGGACCGTCTGTACGGCGGTGCCGGGGCCGACCTGATCTGGGGCGAAGACGGCGAGGATGTGCTGCTGGGCGGCGATGGTGCCGATGCCCTCTTCGGCGGCGAAGGCTCGGACCTGGCTTCGGGCGAAGCCGGGGATGATGCGCTGATCGGCGGTGCCGGGAATGATGAGTTGTATGGCGAAGAGGGTGCCGACTGGATCGAGGGCAATGCCGGCACCGACCGCCTGTTCGGCGGAGACGGTGCTGACAGCCTTTGGGGCGGCGAGGGAACCGACCAGCTCGTGGGCGGTGAGGGCGATGATCTTCTGTACGGGGGTGCGGGGGATGACGTTCTGTTCGGCATCTCTGGCCTTGACTGGATCGAGGGCGGGGCTGGTGCCGACATTCTGATCGGGGGCCGCGATGCCGATGTGATGATCGGCGGCGATGGCAACGATCAGCTGGCCGGGTCCGAAGGCAATGACCAGCTTGAAGGCGGCGCGGGCGACGATCTTCTGGACGGCGGCTCTGGCGATGACCTTGTTCTGGGCGGCGAGGGGCGCGATGTGCTTCTGGGCGATCTGGGCGAAGACGCCATTTACGGCGGCGCCGGCAATGATGCGCTGACCGGCGAGGCGGGCCATGATCTGCTGGAGGGCGGCGCCGGCGACGACACGCTTGACGGCGGGGCCGACAATGACGTGCTGCGCACCGGCCTTGGCAAAGACACTCTTGTCGGCGGCGACGGGTCCGATCAGTTCATTGTCACACGGGCGGATACAGACGAGCAGTCCGGTGCTACGGTCGGCAGCCTGACCGACGTCATCCTTGACTTCGATCTGGGCTTCGACCGGATCGACCTGTCGGATCGCCCGGATATCACCGCGATGGATCAGATCACGCTGCAGCGGATTAATGGCGATACGCTGATTACCCTTGCGGGCGGCGGTCAGGTGACGCTGGCCGGGGTGGAGCTGACCGACGCGGACAAAGAGGCGGCCTTCACGAACCCGGTTCTGGAAAGCCTCCGGGGGGAAAAAGTTGCCTATGACCCGGGCAGCAGGACCGTGCTTGCGTCGCGCAGCTTTGTGCTCGGCGATCTATCCGAAAATCTGACCCTCACCGGCACTGCGGCGATCAACGGTACCGGCAATACCGGGGCCAACACGCTGACCGGCAACGCGGCGGCGAACCTGCTGTCGGGCGGCGCGGGCAATGACACGCTCGACGGCGGCATCGGGGCCGACACGATGACCGGTGGCGCGGGCGATGACATCTACATCACCGATGGCGGCGACACGATCACCGAGGCGCTGAACGAGGGCACGGACACGGTGCAGTCCTCGGTGACCTATGTGCTGGGGGCGAACCTCGAGAGCCTCATCCTCACCGGCACCGGCGCGATCAACGGCACGGGCAATGCCGGGGCCAACACGCTGACCGGGAACGCAGGCGCGAACCAGCTGTCGGGCGGGGATGGCAACGACACGCTGGGTGGCGGCGCGGGCAATGACACGCTCGACGGCGGCACCGGGGCGGACGCCCTGACCGGCGGCGCGGGGGATGACACCTATGTCGTCGATGCGACCGGCGATGTGGTGACCGAGGCGGCGAACGAGGGCACGGACACGGTGCAGTCTTCGGTGACCCATACGCTGGGGGCGAACCTCGAGAACCTGACGCTGACCGGCACTGTGGCGATCAACGGCACGGGCAACGCGGGGGCCAACACGCTGACCGGCAACGCGGCGGCGAACCAGCTTTCGGGCGGCGCGGGCAATGACACGCTCGATGGCGGTGGCGGGGCCGACACGATGACCGGTGGCGCGGGGGATGACACCTATGTCGTCGATGCGACCGGCGACACGATCACCGAGGCGGCGAACGAAGGCACGGACACGGTGCAGTCTTCGGTGACCCATACGCTGGGGGCGAACCTCGAGAACCTGACGCTGACCGGCACTGTGGCGATCAACGGCACGGGCAACGCGGGGGCCAACACGCTGACCGGCAACG
>Ga0315906_10007111_pt1 | contig 13693 bp, 11 predicted proteins | sample LakEriMetagenome_4_FD_203526 | JGI IMG/M metagenome (GOLD analysis project Ga0315906, IMG submission 203526) | Freshwater fungal communities from buoy surface, Lake Erie, Ohio, United States - Buoy 2 MA122 | ecosystem: Environmental > Aquatic > Freshwater > Lake > Lake biofilm | place: USA...
CAAGGGGTAGAGACTATCTGTGCGTCCATGGGCGGCGACGAGTTGCGCCTTGGGGAACGAAACGCGTAATGCTGGCAGAGCGTGACGACCGACAAAACCACTTGCTCCAGTGACAAGTATCGTGCCGGCAAAATCAAGCGGAAACATAACGTCGTCAGGCATTTCGCAAATCACGGCGCAGACGCTCAAGATCTGACTCTACCATCTCAATCGCGAGTTCCTCGAGGCCTATGGTAGCGCGCCAGCTCAATTTCTGCTTCGCTTTGGTTGCGTCACCCAGCAAAACATTCACCTCCGCCGGCCGAAGAAAAGCCGGATTGATCCGAACATACTCCTCGTAGTCAAGCCCCACATATCCGAAAGCAAGACGACAAAAATCACGCACTGAAGCGGTTTGCCCAGTCGCGATGACATAATCATCAGGGACTTTTTCCTGTAACATTAGATACATTGCCTGTACATAGTCGCGCGCGTGGCCCCAATCACGCTTTGCGTCGAGATTGCCAAGCTCGAGCTCGTTTGCAAGTCCAAGCTTTATACGCGCCACACCATCTGTAATCTTTCTGGTAACAAATTCGATCCCGCGTAATGGGCTCTCATGATTAAACAAAATACCAGAAGAAGCATGAAGCCCGAAAGACTCTCGGTAGTTCACTGTCATCCAATGGGCATACAGCTTTGCCGCCGCGTAAGGACTGCGCGGATAGAAGGGAGTAGTTTCAGATTGAATAGGTTCTTGAATCAGGCCAAACATTTCCGAGGATGATGCTTGGTAGAAGCGGGCCTCTGGCCGCTCAAGCCGCAGGACCTCAAGCATGTTGGCAGCACCAAGGGCGGTCACGGTTCCGGTCAGCAGAGGCTGCTGCCAAGAGGATTTCACGAAAGATTGCGCGGCCAAGTTGTAAATCTCATCAGGCCGCGACTCGCGTACAGCGCGCATCAGAGACGAAACATCGGTTATGTCACCATCAATAAACCGGACATGCTTAAGAATACCCAACCAGCGCAACCTAACATCATTCACATCCCCGGTAGATGAACGACGAACAAGCCCGAAAACCTCATACCCCTTCGCGAGTAAGAACTGCGAGAGGTAAGCACCATCTTGACCGGTGATGCCAGTTATCAATGCACGCATCAGGAATTAAGCCCTTCAGGTTTTTACCTATACACTAGCTTTTTAGCCATGTGCCTTTTCGGTTAGCCGTTCGGAAAGGCGCGGTCTAGCCTACATTTGAGTGAGATTTGTAAGGCAAAGGGCCCGCAGAGCCCGCAGACCACATTCATGCAGGGTCAGATCAGCCACTCGCTGCCTTCCAGCACAACCAATGCGGAAGCGTAGAGACGCATCGTCAGCCAACAAGCGCATCGCTGCAGCAGCTTCGGTAACCTCAGGCTCAGCCCATTGGGAACCAGGAACACTGTAGGTACCGCGCTCGTCTAGCGCATCTATAAAGCGATAGCCGATGAGAAAAGCGGAATGATTTTCCATAAAATCCAGATTGCCAGACCAACCGGTTGCAATGACCGGCCGGCCAAGACGCATCGCCTCAAGCATGGATAGGCCGACGCCTTCTGAACGGTGAAGCGATACAAAAACATCGGAAAGGCGAATAAGACCCCAAATCTCTGATCGCGACATATTTTTCTCTATTATGTGGATGTTAGAAAAGTTTGCCGCAGCATCCTTTACTTCCTGCCAAGCAGTCCCGCCCATAGCGGTGTTATGCGTTTTCAACAAAAGTATGTTTTTTTGGCAGTCACCAAAAGCAGCGCGGTGAGCACGCACCACTGCAATTGGATTTTTCCTTTCGACGGACGATGCCGCGTCAAAAATTGAGAGGAATATAAGTCCCTGTTCGGGCAAACCTAGGTCAGAGCGAGACATTACCTTGGGTGCGGGATCAGGGACAGGGTAATGTACCACATGCACGGGAGGGCCGCCCGGCCGATAGACCGCGTCAGCGACGAATTTACTAGAGGCCAGAACGCCATGAACAAATTTATAGCCTCGATCCCAGTCAACTGGCAGGCGGGGAAGTTCCCAGTTCCAAAAACCGAAAATACGCTTGCCGCGCACTGCCGGCTTGCCCAATGCATGCATGGCCCAAGGTACCATCGGACCATTGACATGGAGAATGAGCGTACCAGGGCCAACTGGACCCGGCGCCGGCGCCGGCCCCGAGACAGACTGCCGTAGGGCCGCGGTCAGATCGGCACGATGAACTGCACACCCGACGGCCTCCAACATGTCAGCTAGCCGTCGCGCACCCTCACCGAGCCCGCTCGGCGCAGCAAAATAACCAGCGACCGTTATCGGCAAAGAGGGCATGGGCACGGGATGGCTAGGCCGCGGCGCGAGCACTTCCATCGTGGAAAATAGCGCTTCGCGCCGCAGGCGAGGTGGTATTACACGCCACAACCGCACAGTAAGGTCGTGGAGTGATAATTTACGCGACGGCTCAATACTGTTGGAAGTATAAAGCATAGCTTACTTAATAAAGTATCCGCGTTTTTGTCTAGTCTATGGTCACGTGGAAGTTACCGTCTTAGGATTATGTTCCAAAGCTTTTTCGAAAACGTAGCTTGAATAGCCCCGAGGTTTGTAGCTTCTCTACTTGGCTAAAATTCATGCAAGCAAGCCATAATGACAAAGGTTAAATTTTGAAAAGTGAAAGAAGTCATCTTTTTTTATCGCAGCAGGCTGACTGTGGCTAGCATCGAGTGATTGCCCATGCTCGATATAAGAATCTGCCATCGCTTCAACAAACACATCACAAAAGCCAGCTTTGGTCCAGCGAGGAAAGCGGTTCTAGCGGGTGGTGGAGGGGCCGTAGCGTTCCGACAAAGCGCGCCCGTGGCAGGCGAGACTGTAGCATCCAAAAAATGTTATTCAGTAAGTGCCGATCATCCAACCGGGCCAACATATGGGTTTTGTTCGGCGCCAGGGGAGTGATCACCCGCAACTCAAACTTGGTCAGATCATAACGCCTCATGAAAGACGCACATCTGGGAACCTTGAATAAAAGTAGCGCGCCTGTAGGACATCCGATGATGAGGTAACAGCCCAATCTTTGCAGGAGATAGAGCGCGTAGGCCGCTCGTTGAATTACGTAGGTAAATAAAATATACTGCATTATTGACCAGTGTATATGGGTATATTAGTAAATACACATGCAAAACCCTTTTATTTCAAATAATTCACGGATCAATTCAGCGACCCTTCTTGCGCGTCTGCGTATAGAGATGCAGCGCCCGGTCAGCCTCGGGCAGGAGAGCAGCAAGCTGGCAGGGCCGCAGGCAGTGCCGGAGAAGCCTGCGAGGCGCGGCACCCCGTCTTTCTTGGGGTTTATTCTGAAGGTCCTGCGCTGGGGTAAAAGCCTTCTACACCTCCAAGATACGCGGTTCAAAGTTTATAAGCTTGAAGAAGTTATGTTGGACGGAAACTCTCAGATCCTGAGACAGGAGGGTGTGCTTCGCGAGCAACAGCAGGAACTCAGCGCGCTAAGCTCCAAACAACGCGACGAAATAGCCGCGCTACGCTTTGAACAGCGCGATGGACTCGCAGTTCTCAAACACCGTCTAGACCTGATGGGCCGGGAGATTGCTTTTCAGCAATCGCGTCTCAATCGTACCATAGGCTTGGTGCAATCGTCAGCGACTGGTATTGATAACCAAGCGCAAGTTTTGCCGATGTCTGACCGGCTGGATTCACTATTTCTCTCTTTCGAAGACGCGTTCCGTGGTTCGCGCGAGGATATCCTTGGACGAGTAAGTTACCATCTCGAAAAATTTTCTTTGGCAGGGGCGGGCCGGCCGGATAAACCAATTTTGGATCTGGGCTGCGGCCGTGGAGAATGGCTTCAGGCATTACGGGATAATGGATATGCAGCGCGCGGAATTGATTTGAATACGTGTAATATTGAACTATGCCGCCAACTCGGCCTGGACGTCGCACATACCGATGCTATTTCGGCATTACGGGCATGCCCAGATAATAGCCTGAGCGGCGTGACCGCCTTCCATCTGGTTGAACATCTCCCCTTTGAAACCGTTGTTGAGCTTATAGATGAGGCTTTGAGAGTGTTGTGCGAGGGCGGTATTCTGCTTCTTGAAACGCCCAACCCAGAAAGCCTCATGGTCAGTGGACGAAATTTCTTTTTTGATCCAACGCATCGGCAGCCAATTCCGCCACCTGTCCTATCCTTCGTTCTGGAGCGCCGAGGGTTTGTATCTGTAACTATCGACCGCCTTCATCCTTATGGCCGAGAACATCATCTTGATGCGAGCCAAGGGCAAGCAGAGAGTCTTTTGAATGAATTACTCTTTGGGCCGCAGGACTACGCCGTGATTGGGCGCAAGCCCTGAAGCGGGCGATCTCTGATACGATCAATACATCGTGTGGTTTGATAATTTGTCGAAGAGCTCTGTGACGGAGACCAGTTCCATGGCTGAAGGTAAATCGAGACGCTTATTGCGTGCTGTACATCAGTTTCATGGCGGCTCTGCTATTGGGGATGGAATTACGAATGGCATGCTTTTCACGCAGCGTTTATTGCGTGAACTTGGCTTTTATTCGGAAATTTTCGCCATCAATCCAGCTGCCGAATTGCGTCACGTCATTCGTCCATATGATGAACATCCAGGGCATCTGGCAGGTAATGATGAAATTCTATTGGTTCATTTTTCGATGGGTCATGAAGATCATTCCTGGATCGACACTGTCGCTTGCGATAAGATACTTGTCTGGCATAACATCACCCCTGAACGTTTTCTTCATCACGAAAGTCTTCGGCGCGCAGCGGCGTTAGGGCGTAATCAGATCGCGGCCTGGGGACAAAAAATCCAGGCAGGAATAAGGCCATCGCCCTTCATTGGTGCCATTTCGGATTCTAATTTTAATCAAAGAGAATTGTTAGACGCAGGTTTTGATGATCAGCTCCTGCAAATGGCCACTCTGCCTTTATTGGTGGATCTCGATCTGCATCGAAAAATGGCAGGCGCCCCGAAGGCCCATTCTCTGAGTGACCCCTTCTCTTTACCTGTTCGGTTACTTTTTGTGGGTCGATTGGTCGCAAATAAGTGCCAACATGAACTTATTTCTATTCTTGCCCAGCTTAGGGCGCGGATGCGTCGGCGGGTACACCTTACATTAGTTGGGGATGGTGACGAAGGCTATATTGCATCCCTGAAAGCTCTGGCAGAACGCGAACATGTAGCCGATGCGTTGCATATAACTGGAAAAATTTCCAATCAGGAGCTTGGCGAATATTACAGAAATGCAGATTTATTCGTTTGTTTGAGTGAGCATGAAGGTTTTTGTATGCCGCTGATTGAAGCGGCGATTCATCGCATTCCGATCTTGGCATATGCCGCCGGAGGCGCGGTATCGGAAACTCTTGGTGAAGGAGCCTTAATTCTTACACAGAAAAGTCAGCCAGAAATTATAGCGGCGATAATTTTATTACTTGAAGAGCCAGCTCTTAGGCGTAGCGTAGTTGATGGTCAGACTGCCAATTTAGCACGGTTTGAACCAGAAGCCCTGAAGCGCGCCTTGGGAGACTATATAGAGAAGCTAGGCTTCCGCATGCCTACGTTTTCGAGCCGGCCCGTAAAATCCATCATACGTCAGGCGGACTACCGTATCGAAGGGCCTTTGACCTCAAGTTATAGCCTAGCCCTAGTTAATCGTGAGCTTGGTCTCGCACTGGCTCAGGCTGGCAAACATGTCGAGTTACGGTCCATGGAGGGCCAAATAGGACAGTTTTTACCCGACGAGGAATTCTTGGGAAAAAATGAATCCGTCGCTAAACTAATGGCTCAGAGTCCTCATTCTATGATTGAGGCTCAACCAGCGGACGTATGTCTTCGGGACATGTTTCCGCCGCGAACAGATGATATCCGTGCAGCGAATATGAAAGGTTTATCATGCTACGCATGGGAGGAGACAGGAGTCCCTTCTGCTTATGTAGAAGCGATGAATCGATCATTGGATATTGTTACTGTCATTTCAAATCACGTAGGAAAAATATTAAAAGATAATGGTGTTTATGTGCCAATTTCGGTGGTTGGGAGCGGTGCGGATCATCTTCAAAGATCAACGCGCGTGTCATCGAGGCAGTGGTTTGATGGAGCCTACGGTAAAAAAGCCAAAGGTTTTAGATTTCTGCATATTTCCTCAGGTTTTCCACGCAAAGGTGTGGATCTTTTATTCAAGGCTTGGTCGCGCCTTTCGCAGCAGCAGGACTGGAATGCTTCGCTGGTAATCAAGACATTTAAGAATCCCCATAATAATATCGTGCAAATGATCGAGGATATACAGCAAGAAAACTCAACGCTAGCCCCAATAGTTTTAATTGAGGACGAGTTACAGGATACAGAATTGCTTGGACTATACGACGCGTGTGATGCGGTAGTGGCGCCCTCACGCGCCGAAGGTTACGGGCTACCTTTGGCAGAGGCAATGCTGGCCGGAAAGCCCGTTATCACCACTGCCTGGGGTGGGCAGCTGGATTTTTGTTCAGCGGAAACTGCGTGGCTGGTCGATTGGCGATTTAGCGAGGCCAAAACACATCTAAGCATTCCTGCTTCAGTTTGGGCGGAGCCGATTCTTGATGATTTGATTCAACAGATGAATGTTGTGCGTAACTCCTCGGCAGAGCAACTTGAGCCCCGTATAAAAGCTGCGCAAAATTTATTACTCAAACAGTATACATGGCAGCAGGTAGCGCAACGCGTCGACGATGCCATCACTAAACTCAAGACTTCGTCACCGGCAAAAGATTTGGCACTTCCTAAGATAGCGTTAGTCTCAAGCTGGGGTAGTCAGTGCGGTATAGCCACTTATGCCGAAGCGCAGGTCTCTGCGATTCCAAATAGTCAACTTTATATATTCGCGAATGAAGACGCCCAACCTTTGAAGTCAGATGGGCCAAGGGTCTATCGTACTTGGCGTACAGGTCTTCAGGATGATCTATCACGCCTAGGCGAAGCATTGCTGAAATGTGATCCAGATGTTGTCGTCTTTCAATTCAATTTTGGCTTCTTCCAAATAGACGCACTCGGAAAACTGATCAATAAATTGAGAGATGCAGGAAAAGCTGTTCATATAGTTCTGCATTCTACTGCCGACGTATGCAAGCCGGACCTCAGGATCACTCTGCGGGATGCCGCTCCGGCTTTGGCTCGCGCCACGCGATTGATCGTGCATGGAGTTGCCGATTTGAATCGCTTGAAGTCATTCGGGCTGCACTCCAATGCAGTATTGATACCTCATGGCGTTCCCTTCTTGCCCAATAAGAATGGAACGATGTCAAAAGCCAATAGCCCTGCGAGAAGAACGCGTGATTTTGCGGGCCTTAAGCGCAGGCCTCTTATTGCAACATTTGGATTTTTGTTGCCAGGGAAGGGAATTATAGAACTTATTCAGGCACAGCGCCTTCTGGTTGACAGAGCTCGGCACGCTAAAGTTAAAAAACCCCACCTTCTGCTCGTGAATGCGCTTTATCCATCCAAAATCTCAGAGGAAGAATACAAGGCTTGTATTTCATGTATACAAGACCTGAAACTTACGCGGAACGTCACGATTGTGACTGAGTTCTTGCCAGAATTAGAGGCGTTAACTCTGTTGCAGATGTCTGATCTTATCGTCTATGGATACCAATCTTCTCAGGAGTCAGCAAGCGGAGCTGTGCGTCTTGGTTTGGCAAGTGGAGCGCCGGTAGCAGTCACTCCTCTGCCGATTTTTGAAGATGTTCGAGATGTAACGCATCAGCTACCAGGTGTTACTCCAGATAAAATGGCAGAAGGTGTAGAAAATATTTTACGCGCCTCAGGCCTTTGGCGCGGCCTTCAATGGTCTTCTCCGAAGGCGAATAGTACAATTAAAGATATGGCAGAAAAGCAGTCTGCCTGGGTGGACGCATGCGCTTGGCCTAATGTAGCGCGCCGTTTCTGGGGCTTACTACGTGCCACGGCATCGGAATAAACCATTGGCTTTTGTGGGTTACTTCGTGAGATTTACATTGTTCACGCGTATAGTTGGAAGAAGAGATTCTAAGTGTACTGCACCTATCCCGCTCTTGAGTTGCTCCGTAGAATACATATCATGCAGCAAAGTATATGAACCATAGGCGCAGGCAGGACGGCTGATTTTCGCAAAGCATTGGTACGTGGCGCTGACCAGCGGGCTCTCGCGGTGCCAGGTAGTGGATGATCTGGGGATTGGCTTTTGCTGTTAAATAGATGGATGCACGCGTACCGTGGCACGTATATGGTGACGGCTGTGGAGCGTGACCTTCCACAGAAGAACGAATGACCTCGTCACTAGGTTGCTTTACAGGAGTAGGGGAGAAGCCAGAAAAGCTGACCTGCCACTGAACGGTCATCCAGCTGTGACCTGAGCCGGTTGGTCATTTGCGACCTTTGGCGTGGGTTGAACAATCGCTCGGTGCGCGGAACTTTCAACGCGTGTAGCGGGTCGTACGATTGCGGTGGTCAGGTACAGGGCGAAGCCTGCGGGGGTCCGGTAGCCGAGGGCTGAATGGGGTCTTTCGGTGTTGTAGTCAGTGACCCAGGCGCTGATCAGTTCGCGGGCATGGGCCAGATTGCGGAACAGGGTCTGGTTCAGAAACTCGTCGCGCAGCCTGCCGTTGAAGCTTTCCACAAAGCTCGCGGTAGTGCCGGCACATGCGGTGGATCCCCGACGGCTCTCCCTCACGCCGCAAGAGCACGAACAGCCGCCGGTAGCCGAACCTCCGCCGCTCATTGGCCAGATCCCGCAGGCGACCGCGCAGTGCCGTATCCGGCGCGCGCTGCGACTGGTAGCGCACAATCTTCCGGTCTGCGCCTGCAATCTCACACGCCCGCCGTTCCGACGGCCCAAGATGGGCCTTCAGATGCACGACTGCCTCGCGCTTCACGGCAGGCGTTACCATTTTTTTGAAGAAGCTCGCGCATCGCCGCCATGTCGAGCATCTGCTCAGCCGGCAACTTCTTCAGCTTGCCGTTCTCATCCTCCAATGCCTTCAGGCGCTTGGCCTCGGACACCGTCACCCCGGAATACTGCGCCTTCCAAGCATAGAATGTGCCTTCCGACATACCGTGCTTACGGCAGAGATCGGCGCACTTCGCGCCTGCCTCATGCTCCTGCAGGATCCCAATGATCTGTTCTTCAGTTCGAATTGTTCGCTTCATCGTCCATCCCTTCCTTGGGTCGGACTCTAGTCGCAGCTGGAGGAAAAATACCGGGGCAGGTCAGTGGCAACCAGCCTTGGGGACAAAAGCCTGCTGGCTTTTGGACCCCAAGCAGCCTAAACGAGCAAAGAGAGCAGCATAAATACATGACAAGGCCAGAATCTAACGAGCATTGGGCAATACGTGGAAAGGGTAATAGAGGGTACTTTGCAGCAATGCATCCCGACATGCGCATATTGATCTGGTATTGGGGCCGAAGAGGGGCCGGCGCGCAGATCACCTACAGACTAGCCGAGGCGCTTGCGCGTCGCGAAGACGTCACAGTCGCGCTTTCACTATCCTCTAATGCTGAGTTGCTACATCAGACTAAACGCTTGGGATTGCCTCTAGACGCCGTGCCCACATACGCAAATACCCTTGGCTTCCTTGGCTCTTCCCTGCGCATACTTAGCCTAAGGCGCCGGCTGAAGGATCAAGCGCTTAATTTCGGTGCAGATGTGATAGTCTCGATTATGACGCATTTATGGACCCCGCTGATCGCCCCAGATCTAAAGCGAGCAGGGTTACGCTATTTCCCCTTTATCCATGACGTGGAGCCCCATCCAGGAGATCCCGGTCTTTTGTGGGAGTGGCGACTGAGGCGCGAATTAGAGGCAGCCCATAGTGCAATTGCCTTTTCAGATTTGGTCATGCAGGGAATTTTACGTCGGCGCCCGACACTACCCGTGTACCGCATGCTACTTGGCGCGCCTCTTCTTGGCTCGGTGTCTCAAGCACGATATCAATCCGATGATACGGTGCGCTTTATCTGCCCGGGCAGGCTACTGGCTTACAAGGGCCTTGATTTACTCAGAGACGCTTGGAAACTTCTTCATGCCCGCCATTCTGAAGCGCGCCTTTCAATAGTAGGTGAAGGAGATGTGGAGACGTTGGCGCCCGGTTTGTCTTCCCTGGATGGCGTCTCTGTCCAGACACGTTGGTTACCCGAAGACCAGATGGCGAATATGATCAGCTCTGCTGACGCGGTGGTGCTGCCCTACCGAGAAGCAAGTCAAAGTGGCATTATCGCAGCAGCACATGGATTGGGAGTACCCGTAGTTGCCACACCAGTCGGCGCCCTTCCTGATCAGATCAGAAATGGTGTGGATGGGATTATTGCACGCGCTGTGAACGCTGAGGCATTAGCGGATGCATTGGCGATCATCTGTGACCGCTCAAAGCGAGCAGCACTCACCAGCGGTGCGCAAGAAAGTAGCGTGCGCCTCAATGACTGGGATTCTATCGCTGGGAATTTTCTTTCGATCTTAAAAGCTGCGTCACGATGAAAGAGGCAGGCACCCGATGTTTATTACTGCCCAAACCACTAAACTTAATCTGGGGCAAACTATCAAACGTATCCATCCGGCCAGATTACTCTGCCTCTTGACCTAGTGACGGCAGAGTAGACCTGTCTCTGACGTGCCACTGGACTTTCATCCATCTATGACCTGAGCCGGTTGGTCATTTGCGACCTTTGGCGTGGGTTGAGCAATCGCTCGGCGCGCAGAACTTTCAACGCGTGTAGCGGGTCGTACGATTGCAGTGGTCAGATAAAGGGCGAAGCCTGCGGGGGTCCGGTAGCCGAGGGCTGAATGGGGTCTTTCGGTGTTGTAGTCAGTGACCCAGGCGCTGATCAGTTCGCGGGCATGGGCCAGGTTGCGGAACAAGGCCTCGTAAAGAAACTCGTCGCGCAGCCTGCCGTTGAAGCTTCCCACAAAGCTGTTCGGCATCGGCTGTCCGGGGGCGATGTAGTGCCATTCGATCTTCTGCTCCGCGCACAACTTCAGGATCGCGTTCGAGGTCAGCTCCGTCCCGTTGTCGCTGACGATCATCGCCGGCCTGCCGCGGCGTTCAATCAAGGCCGTCAGTTCCCTGACGACACGGCGGCCCGAGATGGACGTGTCCGGGATTGCCGTAAGGGGCACTCCCGCGTGACGTCATCAAACACGTTCAGCACCCGAAATCGCCGTCCACAGGCCAACTGGTCATGCACGAAGTCCAGTGACCAGCGCGCATTGGCCCGCGCCTCAATCAGGATCGGGGCCCTCGTGCCGTTTGAAATCTGACCCAGGCTTATGTTGCCCATGTCATGTGGATGGGGGTCTTTATGCTTCCGGGAGAAATGGCATTGGAGATTCGTTTATTGGCCAAACGAGGCAAAGGTTTGCGCTCGATTGCGCGACAAGTTGGTGTGTCGCGCAACACGGTGCGGCGCTATCTGCGTGATGGCGACGCGAAGCGGTATCAGCTAGGCAGGCAGCCTGATCAGGCAAGCAGGCTTCTGACAAAGCAGGCCCAACTCCAAAAATTGCGCCGATTTCGGAAGGCCTATTCCGACCTGAATGCAGGCCTAGCCTTTTTTCCAGCCCCCACCACTCCCACCCCCTCCTTCATCTCCCGGACAAGGCGCTACGCTGCTACGTTTTAGGCTTGGCTTTCAGGTTCGCCGTTAAGTTGGCTTGGGCACACTGAAGGGGTCGAGACCCCAACCGTAGCGTTGTAGCGGCGAATTCCAGAGATGATGACTCGGTGAGGAAGATCGCTGAATATCCGGTCATTGTCCGGTTCAAACACTCAAAACCCGAACCAAAAACCACTCTAACCCATTGAAAAGACTGGTGCCGACTCGGGGAATCGAACCCCGGACCTACTGATTACGAATCAGTTGCTCTACCCCTGAGCTAAGTCGGCTTTTTGGGGCAAGGAACCCTCTCGGAACGCTACTTAGCGGCAGGCAGGGCTTCGCACAACCATGTCAGGCCAATCATATGACAGTATGGGATAGGCTCTGCCGGGGAAGCCAAAGGGCGCCTGTCATGTTAGGCTGACACAATGCGTGCCCGGATCATCCTTCCTGCCCTGCTTCTTATCCTCGCCCTGGCCGGCGTTTGGGTCTGGCGTGGCTTGGCGCCCTCGGTTGCCATTGCCACTGCCTCCATTGGGCCCGCCGTGCAGGCGGTTTACGCCACCGGCAATGTTGAACCGGTGCATTGGGCCAGGGTTGGCCCGGCGGTGCGCGCGCGCATCACTGCGGTGCTGGTGGAAGAAGGCGCGCGTGTTGAAGCCGGCCAACCCATGGCGCGGTTGGATGACAGGGAAGCCCAGCACCGGGCAGAGGAAACCGAAGCCCGCGCCCTTTTCGCCCAGGAAGATTTGACGCGCGTGCGCACCCTGGTAGCGCGCGATGTTGCTTCCCGCGCCGCACTGGACCGTGCCGAGGCCGAGGCCCGCGCTGTGCGTGCCGTGGCCGAAGCAGCGCAGCGACGGCTGGATGATTATATTGTGCGCGCGCCTTCTGCCGGGATTGTGTTGCGCCGCGATGCCGAGGTGGGTGAGGTGGTGGATACGCCCGCCGCACTATTCTGGGTTGGTGAACCAAAGCCACTCCGCATCACTGCCGAGGTAGATGAGGAAGACATCGCCCAAATCCGCGAAGGCCAGCGCGCGCTGCTGCGCGCTGATGCTTTTGCGGGGCAGGTACTGAACGCGACCGTGACACAAATCACGCCCAAAGGTGATGCAACGCGCAAGGCCTATCGCGTGCGCTTGGCGCTGCCCGATGACACACCGCTGATGATCGGCATGACAGTGGAAGCGAATATCGTTCTGCGCGAAACCGCTACCGCTGTGCTCATCCCACCCGCTGCTCTCCGTGGTGATCACGTATTCATTGCTCAGGGGGAGGTGGCGCGCTTGCGGCGTGTCACCGCAGGGGTGCAGGGGCCCCGGGCGGTGGAAATCCGCCAAGGTTTGGCCGCGGGTGACATAGTGGTCTTGGATCCACCGCAAGGTCTGACGGATGGGCAGGCGATACGCCTTAAGCCATGAGTCTGATTTTTGATCTGGCGCGGGGGATGCTTTCCCGCAGGCGTCGGCAAACCCTGGTATCGGTGATGGGGGTTGCGCTAGGCGTAGCGTTTTTCATCGCCATCGCCTCACTTATGCGCGGGTTTCAAACCTATTTCATCGAACAGGTGATTGATGTGCAACCGCACATCATCGTGAAGGATGAAACGCGCCGCCCCTTGCCGCAGGCGGTGGAAATTGCCCATCCCGATGGCGCGGTGGCGCTTTCCGGCGTGAAGCCGACTGAACGTGTGCGCGGCATTCGGGCCAGTGCCGAGAAAATGGAGATATTGGAGGCGATTCCAGGTGTATTTTCATCGCCCATCCTCACGGGCCAGGCGCTGCTGCGTTATGGGTCGCGCGATGTTTCGGTTTCCATTACCGGTATTGAACCCGCACGCTATCGGCGCGTTTCCAATCTGGAAAAGGATTTGTTCCAGGGCCGGATGGACGATTTACGCAGCACCGCAAATGGGCTGATCATTGGCATTGGGCTCGCGCAGAAGCTTGGCGTTGTCTTGGGCGATAGCATTATCGCGGTCTCCCCCAAGGGGGTCAGCCTACAAATGAAAATTGTGGGCATTTTTCGCACAGGGCTCACCACGCTGGATAA
>Ga0315906_10007112_pt1 | contig 13689 bp, 18 predicted proteins | sample LakEriMetagenome_4_FD_203526 | JGI IMG/M metagenome (GOLD analysis project Ga0315906, IMG submission 203526) | Freshwater fungal communities from buoy surface, Lake Erie, Ohio, United States - Buoy 2 MA122 | ecosystem: Environmental > Aquatic > Freshwater > Lake > Lake biofilm | place: USA...
CGTCCATCGCTCGAATGCTTCCGCTGTCATCTGCAGCAGTGCGGGCTCCGGACCTTCCGCAATATTTCCGGGTTTCGGATCCCATTGAATCCACCGCTTGACTTGATCAACCAGAATTTCAGACGGCGGTTCCTGCGGACTGATCACCATTTTCGGGCGGTCCTGACAGACAAAAAACGCCAGCCGTCCGAACAGACCATCATCAACCTGATCGGCTGTGATTGACGAAAAAACCTTCGGTGTCGTCAATCCCAGAACGCACAGATGCGGCTGAAGCGTCTTGTTTTTTGCACCGGCTGAGTGAGCTGCGCCGCCGTAGTTCGTCGATGCCTTGCCGTAAAGTTTCAGCAGGTGTGTCGCGATCTGTTTCAGATGCTGGTTCGATCGCTTGTCGAGCAATGACTCCAGAGTTTTCCCGAATTCATCGCACACCCAGATTCCGCACGGTTTCACATTGATCATCGACAGTAGCCCGTTCCCAGATTGCACGTCTGGTGGATGCGTCAAATCGAATCCAGTGGCCGCGAATAGTTTCTGGATGGTTGCCTCGCATGCTTCCTTTCCGGATCCTGTCGGAGCCATTACTACATTGTAGTCATTGGTCCGCAAATCGGTTTGAGACGTGATCCGTCGGCCAAAAATCGTTTCGCAGAAACTCAATGCCGTTGCCATTCCCATGACCGGGGACGGAAACTGGCTGACTACCTTGTAATACTCGTAAACCCACCTGATCAACCCATCCTGCGGCATGATGGCTTCATAAAATTCTGACGCATCCATCGAGTCATCCTGATCGTCAAAACAGGCAGGCAGTGGCAATTCCACCTGTTGTTTTCGACCGAGGATAGCCTCCGGCACCAGCCCGAAGGCTGCTCTGACGGGATCGTCGTTAAACTGAGTCGCGCAAAGATAGGCGAATTTGTCGTATGAGGATTCCGGTTTTAGCCCCGGAACGGATGTGCTGAAAACCCGCAGGGTCTTTGACCCTCCAAAGTTGACAGTCCCGCTGATTGATCCGCGTTTCTTGCCGGGCCGCCACCAGTCCTGTGCTTCCTGACGATTCCGGCAGAACGTCCACCCGTCACGCATCAGTATGCTTTCCCAGGTTGATTCCTGCTCAATCCAGTTTCGGGCCTTTGTCAGCAGCGAGTCGCCGGACGTGTACCGAGGATCAACGGTTGCGGCTTTGGCAACCCGTTTTTCCTGAGTTTGCTTCATGTTCATGAACTGGCGGAAAACCAGTTCCGGCAACGGCGCGACGTCGCATTCCCATGGCGAAATAATCCATTCGTATTGTGCCCCGCTTTCATGGATTGATGGCGGAATAACGCTCTGAGCTGCGTTGCAGCCGAAACGAAACTCGACGCCCATCATCCCGAATTTTGCCCCTTCCATTTCAAAACGATCCTCCCAGGCGAAAAGCCGGTGAATCGATTTGGCTGATTTGTAGGTCGGTGTTCGGGGATTCCCGCACTCTTCCATCCATGCTTCAACCAGCATTTCCCCTTGATCGTTGTCAAATTCGAGATCAATGATGCCGGATTTTGACCCGAGCAAAACCCCGATATTGCAACCTTCTGGCCACGACGCAATGACGGCGGGATCGTTCGAGCATTTTGACGGCCAGTCTTTTCCGAGGATTGAGCCGGGGTTTTTGGATCCGCTGTCCATCGGACAGAGAAACCAGCCCAGTGATGTAAGTTTGATAGCGTCCATTCCTGTTGTCACATCCTTCAAAACGGCACTTCTTCGCCGAACTCACTCAACAGCGGTTCACTCTGTTCCGGCACGATTTCATCAAGCCAGTCTTCCGGAATCGCATCCTCAAAGACGCAACTTTTCAGCCTGACGTATTTGCCTTCCTTGACGATCGTTACCCGGGAAGGCATGCGGCACGCGCCACGGTTCAGCAGGTCCAAAGCGTCGTTAACGGTGTCCGGCATGTCTGCAAGCGATCGAGCTTGCCACCAGTCGACGGCTTTCACCCGTGCGAAGCCGGTGTGTTCTACGCAAACCCATTCGCTGACATGTTTTGCACTCAGGTTGCCTGTCGGACCTTCTACCGGCTGGCACTCATAATCAATCCGCAGCGTCGGTGGTGCTTCCGGATCGTTTCGCTTGAAATGCTTTCCCCAGCGGCAGACCTCAACCAACAGTTCCTCTGGTGGTGTTTCGCCAGTTAACTGTGATTCCGTGTCAGCTTTCGCCTGATGTCTTCCCGGGAATCGAAACCCGCATTCCGGGCACTCCGGTTCACCGGCTGGCACGTCGAGTTTGCAGTTCAGGCATTCTCGCCCGCGTCCGTTGCGTTCCTGTGGCTGTGCAGATCCCGGCTTTGAGCCTTTGGCCAGTCCGTAATTCCGATCGTCCAGACTTCCGTGCCGCTCGATGTTGCCGCCGAAGTCCAGAATCAGACAGTTTTGTTTGCTGTCGTGCTTCCGCAGTCCTCGCCCGACCATCTGAGCAAACAACCCAGGGGATAGCGTTGCACGCAGGATTGCAATAGCGTCGATGCACGGAGCGTCGAAGCCAGTTGTCAGGCAGTCAATGCTTACAAGCCATCGCAGGTCACCATCGCGGAACCGCTTCAACGCTGTTGCCCGTTCCATCGGAAACGAATCGCCGGTAACTACGCCAACATCCTCGCCGGTCAGTGTTCTGAGGAAGTCTGCGACATTCTCCGCATGCAGCACGCCAGAACAGAAAACCAGAATCGACTTCCGGTCGTGACACTTTTCAACGATCTCCTGACACGCTGTCAACACCGTGTCTGCACCACCGAAAATCCGTTGCAGATCGGATTCAACAAATTCACCGCCCCGCAGTTTCGCTGAACTGGTATCGATTTGCTGATCAGACGGCTTGTTTGTGATCTCGCAAAGAAACCCTTCTTTGATCAGATCACCTGTAAACGCTTCGAAGCAAATCCGCTGGAACAGTTTTTTCTTTCCACAGATCGGCCCTTCGCCAGTGCGGAACGGTGTCGCGGTTGCGCCTATGACTCGCGCCGTCGGGTTGAATCCAATCACGTCAGCGATAAACTGCCCGTACATCGTTTCATCGGACGAACTCACCAAATGAGCTTCGTCAATGATAATCAACTGCCTTCCGCCGATTTGCTCCGCCTGCCGGTAAACCGACTGGATGCCAGCGCACAGAATCGGCTGCTGAGTCTGTTTCGAGTTCAGCCCGGCTGAATAGATTCCTACCGGGATCTCTGGCAGCAAAATCCGGATCTTCTCCGCGTTCTGCTGAATCAATTCCTTTCGGTGCTGCAGGACGATTACCTGAGCACCGAATTCGATAGCCTGTTTCGCCAGCATGGCGATTACCAAACTTTTCCCAGCCCCCGTGGGTAAGACGATTAACGGGTTCCCCGGCTGAGTCGCGAGGTAATGCCATGCGGCGTCATTGGCTGCGGTTTGATACCAGCGGGGAATCATTGTTCAACCTCCGCAAACAACGTTCGCTGTGACGTGCTTTCATGCTGCCGTACTGCCTGTGCCAGATTCTTCAACGCCTGCGTGTGATATTCCGGCTTCAGTTCGCACCCGTAAAACCGCCGCTGGTCCGGGATGCTTTTTCCGGTCTTTGGCGACTTTCCGCCGAGACTCATGAACCCTTCTGACCCAATACCCGTAAACGGCGAAAACACGATTTCGCCCGGATTCGAATAAAGCAGCACACACCTCCGAATGACTTCCAACTGCAGCGGGCAGATGTGCTTCGTGTCTTCTTCAGACTTCGCTGCGGCAGTGTTCAGCGTGTCGGTTTCCTGCACGTCATCCCAGCACCCTTCAGCCCACTTGATCCAGTCGTTTCGGCTGACCTGATTTTTCGCGTTGATCGGGACTGCGTTTTCACCGGGCTTCCGAAACTTGATCAGGTAATCCTGCAGCGTTCCGCGTTGCTTCGAGCGATCTGATTCCAAACCAGCGAACTGCAGTTCCCGTGATCGAGTCCGAATAGCTTGTGCTTGCGGATTCTTTCTGACGCTCCAGTCGTATTCATAAATTAAGCCAGCCCGTTCACCGAGCCGAATATTAGTTCCTCGAAAGTCGCACAAACCGATTCCACCGCTCCGCTTCATTCGTGGAATCTGGCAGACGTGGACTATGGCTGCGCGTCCGGGTTTCAGAACTCGCATCAATCCAGCAAACAGAAACGACAGGTGAACAGTCGCCTCTCCACTCATTGAATCCACGTTTCCGATATCAGCTTCTGAATCGGTGTATGCGTACAGCGAAGGGAAATGGCGGAGAGAAGATTGCGAAGTCTACTGACTCCGCAGGCATACTTTCCGCGTCCTTTCTTTCAAGCATGTGTGAAATACAATCACCATGATGGACAGCCCACTGCTGCCCGTCTTTGAGTAGTTCATTCATTTATTCCATATCCTTTATAAAAATCGAATCTGTGTTTTTAGAACTGTGAACCCAGTAGTGGCACGCCTCACACAGCAATACTAAGTTGCTCAGCTCCGCCCGCAGTGTTCTGTTTGCGAACGACACTATGTGATGTATGTCAAACTGTTTGCTTCTGTCGCTGCTCTTTCTTGTGAGGCACTTTTGGCATGTCGCGTCATCTCGATGCCATACCAGCCGCACGACAGCCTTCCATTCCGCAGATGAATAAAAAGCCTGCCTTTCAGGAGTCACGCCGCCTTTCCACGTTGGCACTTCTAAACCTTTTTTTCCTTTCAGTGGAGGGCCTACATTTTTATCAAAAGGAACTCGTCCTGACTGAATTGCAAACTGACTCATCCTTGCCTTGTTTTCCTCCGTATGCCGATGCCCCTTAAACAAACTGACTTGCCCTGGCTTCAGCCATGTGGCACTCGATGCAAATCCACGCTCGCGAGTTGGTATTCCAAACCCTTTTAGCCAATTCCAAACGCTTTTTGCGTCCCTCTGAACAATTGCTGCTATCTGCGTGCAGTCCTGTTTCTCATTGATGTATTTCTGAATCAGCCATTCTTTTGTGACTGGCTTTTGCGCCTGCTGCCATGCTGCTTTACAATTCGTGTTGCAAAAGTATCGCCCAGACTTTGATTCAGTTTTTCTAATCAGAGCAGTGCCGCAGTTGTCACATTTACATGCGAATACATGCATGACCAACCTCCCTGAATAACTGCTCTTGTTCTTTGGTATCTGATTCAACGCGATCAGCTTTTCGCAGAACGTTGTCAACAAATGGAATTTCCAGTTCTGTCACTGGAATATGGACGTTCAATGGACGTGTTGACCCGATACGGTTTGACCGCTTGACGGCCTGATAGAATTCTTCGTATGAGTCTTTCAGACCTGAAAACACCTGCCGAGTACACACCTGTAGATTTAACCCGAACCCGAGGATGCGCGGTTTACTGATAAGCACTTTCACGTCGCCACGTTTAAATGCGTCAATGTGCTCCAGTCGTTTCGCTTCCGGTGTTTCTCCTTTAATGCTGACCGCTTCCGGAAACGTATCTTCCATCAACTCCTGCTCGTCGTTGTAATTGCACCAGATGATGGTTGACTCGCCGGGCCAACTGTCGACCATTGCTCTGATGTGCGATGGTTTGTTGGTCGGCATTCCTCCTTTGCCTTTCGCAATCTGCGACAACTTCCCGCGTTCACCGATGCCGCCGATCTCATTAGTTATCAATGATCCGGTCAGTGACTGCGCCGCCTTCCGTTGCTCTGGTGTCAGTTCAATGTGGTCAATATGGATGTGAATCGGTGGTGTTGTCCCGACGTTGTCACACCATCCATAGGTTGCCGGATTCGTCAGAAAGATTGACCAGTCAGCCAGAGACCGGTAGAACGGTTTCAGGGCATGTGGTTTCAATTCCCAGCGGTTCTGAGTCTCACCACGGTTAATAAAATACGTGGCGAGAAACTCGTTCACTGTTCGGCAGCGATCCAGAAAAACAGCGTGATTCGCGAACTCAATCCGATCGTTCGGAGCTGGTGTACCAGTCGCACACAATTTCCATTTCAGCCCTCGCCCGAGTTCAATCAGGCGATTGCCGTATTCACCGTAGTGAGACTTCAACATTGAAGACTCATCGAGAATAAGCCCGGCCAGATTACCCGGTATCAGTCCTTCCCGAATCGCTTCGTAATTGGTGACCGCAATCTGAGTGTTCAGGCTGTCGTTTGATTCCAGCCAGTTCTGTAAGTCAAACGCTCGGACCTGACCAATATCGAACCGTTCACCGTACCAGCGGAATGCTTCCTGCAATGTCTGCGACACCACCATCAACGGGGATACGATCAGGATTTTTCCGCCGTTGCAGTTCTTTGCAGCATGCCGAGCAAACTCCAGAAGCATCAGCGTTTTACCGAGTCCACAATCTGCAAAGATTGCATACTTCCGTTTCTTCAATGCCAGAGAAACGATATCACGCTGATAATCAAACATCCCTTCTTTCGGCTCGTATTGAGTATCGTCAGACTCAGCATCTGCTACACCAAACGCAGCAGCATATTCATCAGATATCTCTGCTGCGTTTCCGACGAACCGATACACCGGGCATCGCCGGACCTTCAGGAATGTTTCGTAGTCAGTGATTGAGGACGTGTTAAATCGGATTCTCATCGCGTATTCCTCACTGCCTTAACGATCTCGCTGACTGCCGCCTGAATTTCCATCAATGCCGTTTCAGTCCAATACGGATTGGAAATCCGTGCCAGTTCATCACGAGCATCCGTCAGCAACGCTTCACCGAATGCTTCGGCCTTCTCAATCTCCGGCTTCAACGCTTCGGCCCGTGCCTGTTCAGCCGCACGGCGTTCGGCTTCACGTGCTTCAATTTCGCGCCGTTCGTTCTCCGCTCGCAATCTCTGCAGTTCTTCGCGATCTTTCCGGAGTTGTTCCTCTTCGGCTTTTCGTGCTGCGGCTTTTTGGGTTTCCGCTGTCAGAAGTGCCTCAAAAAATCCGTCATCCATCACATCAAGTGCGTTCAGATCGACACCGCTGACACCAACCGCAGCCAACCGATTCAAACGAGTCTGAAGCCGTTCACGTTTCTCAGCTTCCTTCTGCTGCTTTTCTTTCAGCCGTTCCGCTTCGTAGTTGTCCTCCTCTGCCGATAGCCTGCCTTCGATCGGTTCGATTTCGCTGATCAGTCGTTTCGCTTCTGCGTTAATTGCTCGCTGATACTTCAGTGCTCCCTCGTTCAAATCTTTGCGCCGCTTGTCGATCTCCAGTCGCAGCCGTTTGACTGTCTTGCGTGCTTCAGTCACGGCCTTAATCCCGACCGTTGCAACGGTCAGATTTCCAAATTCACGGACCTGAGCAATTGCCAGTTCATCCGGGCGAAACTCTGCCAGCGTCGAAACGATCAGAGCGTCAACTGGTGCCTGCGGTTCTTCAATTGTTAATTCACTCATCTAAGAAATCCTTTCATCAATTCAGAACGGGAAACAAAAAACTCAATCTGTCGTTCAACGGTCAAAAATGACCATGCGCCCTGGTAGTCGGACCAACACCAGAATTCGCGGTCACCGGTCTCTGTGTCCATTTCGGACACGATCGATTCTGTAACCAGAATGCCTAACTTCTCCTGCAACAACGCATCGCAGTAGTCCTGAAACTTGCACAGATCGGCATTCTTAAACTTGCGAGGAACATCACTCGTCAGGATCTCGTGTGCATCGTGGTAAAGTCCCCACAGTTGAACCTGCGCAGGCTGTTCGCTGAGTGCGTCAAACACGTTCAGCGAATGACTCAACACCGAGCACAGCGGATGCTGGCCGCCAAAACGGCCAATGCGTGAAAGGCACTCAGCCACCCATTGCGGATCTTGCGCACATCGACTTGACCACGTTTCAGGATCGTCGATGTAATTGGGCCATTTACGCACGTTGCAGTCCTTCCGTGAGTCGGTAAAAACAGCCCGGCAGTGCGAGCTGTAGACAAACACTGCCGGGCTTTCAGGAGGCCATCGCAACGCACGACAGCCAGTCGAGATCACTGTTTCGCGAATGGATTCGCTTTAACGGCAGGTGCTGCAGCAGGAGTTTCAAACGCTTCCTGCATCATGTTGGTCTGCTGCTGTGCGTTTGACACTGAGCGAGACTTGTACGCTTTAATCACATTCTGATCGTCTTTAATGGCAACCTTGATCGTCAGCGGTCGGTTGTGCAGTTCTTCTGACTGTGAAGCGTTCGAAAGCCCGACAGCATCCTTCAGGTCTTGCAACTGACGCAGTGCAATACCTTGTGCCGTTGTGTTTTTGTTGACGATGTTCAGACCTTCGAAAATCAGCCGATTCTGGTACTGACCCTCCATGATTATGAACCGCAACGCCAAACGCTGACCGGTTCCATCTTTCGTCGGCTTCACTTCGGAATGCACCAACATGGCCTTGTAATCACCAGCCGGAATCGGCGTGAACGAACCTGCCGACGCTGCTTTCGACATGTCCAAATGAGATAAATCCGCCATGTCAATTACCCTGCTTTCTGTACTGGAGAAACTGAAACACTCTTTACGCTGTCATCACTCTTCGGAAACCACTTTGCATATTCAGCCCATGAAAAACCGATCTCCGCTGGCATGCCTTCCAGCCGGTTCTTTGCCAGACATGCCGCTGATTCCTGAGTCCTCAGGTATCGCTCTGAATTGCCCACAGCAATCCCGCGTTCCTTGTTGAATCCGAGATCCTCTTTGCGAACAAAGACGCGATACGATGCAAACAGCACCTCATCGCACCATTCCTGAAGCATCGCTGATGCACTGTCATGCAGTGCTGGCTGATAGCGGTCGTATGAATCAGTTTCTGGATCGCTGTGTTTTTTGATCGCACAGTGAGCCAGTAGGATGACGCCGATCGACTTCTCTTTTCGCAGCCAGTCGAGCTTAAACGTAATCTCGTCCCAGTACTTCAGCGCAGATTTGTACCCGTTGCCAAAGCCGATATCCGCGAAATCTTTTCCAGCCTTCTTCGCGACTTCAGCGTGAATCAGACCTTCCAGCCAATCAGCCGAATCAATGGCAATGTGCTGGTATTTGTGCTTGTCGTTTGCGAGCCATATCAACGCTTCGTTGACTGATTCCAGTGACTGCAGGTGCTCCGTTCGTTCGCAGTCAATGTCGTCAAGTCCGTCCTCCAGATTCAATAACAGGCAGTTCGGAGCCTGTGCCGCCCATGTGCTTTTACCGATGCCGTGAACGCCATAGAGCAGCGTCCTGCGCGGTTTGGTTTTCTTGCCACTAACGATCTTCACTGGTCTTCTCTCCTTCTTTGAAATCACTCAAAAACACTTCCACTTCACGACAATTCCATCTCTTTGTGTTCTTATTCTTCGCCCACCCATGCACGAAAATTCGGTGACCGTCTTCCACCCATTCCTTAGCCAATGGCGACGCCAGAATCTTTTTGATTCGTGCTGAAACGTTGCTTCCGCTGGTCACCTGAAAAGCCATCATCTTCGGAGCGATGACAAGCAAATCGATGAATCCGAATAGATCCTGTCGAATGCGTGCGAACGGGTTCCAATGCTCTACAATGGCGACCGTCATTCCGCACTTACGAATCTGTGCAAGTGAACGCTGAGTGGGTGAACTCACTTGCCGTCCTTCCGCAGGTCCGCGACCTCAGCCCGCAGCACAGTTACATCTTTCGGAGCATGCACACCAACTCGCACACCATTGCCTTTTATCTCCATAATCGTGACGACAATTCCGCCATCAATCACGATGCTTTCACCGACTTTACGACCCAGAACAAGCATTGCAGTTACCCTCGCTAATGACCTTTAAAAATCGATGAGTCGCGGACATACTGACAGCAATCTGACCGCGTTTTCGCAGCACTGAAACGGCCACATTTGTGACTTCAGTTCCGTCCTCAAAACGCCACATGTCCGTTTTGCAGAAGTACGGCGCGAAGAATCTTCCGCTGTTTCTCAATCGCTGTTTGCAGACGTGGCCAGCTCGTAGCTTTCGCAGCACTGCATCTGCTCCGAGTCCTTTCACTTTTGACACAAGACTTCCTTTCTCTTTTCTAAGTTGTTCGAGTCGTGGCCGCCGTCCAATGGCATTTCAGAGCGTGTCACGGCTCACCACGATTCCGCTTCCGGGAGTCGAACCCGGCGCAGACCGTCAGCGGAAAAAACACTGGAAGCGGTCATTCAGAATCGATGATCCTGAGTCCCAAAACGAAGACCGCCTCCAGTGCGGAGCATGCGTTTAGTCGCGGTCGTTTCGCCGCAGGTTTTCGTCAGTGATTACCCAGCAGACGATGCCGCCGAGCACAGCGAAAAAGATGGCTATGAATTCATTCATGGGACACACTCCGTTATGAGCGTTGAGAAAACGCGGCCTCAGTCGCAGCAGTCGGACAGAGCCACTGGCTGAGGACCGCGAAATGATGCACCGAAAACAATCCGGTGCATCGTGCTGTTTCAATTGCGGTGATACACGCCGCAAGAACAAATGGACGCGGTCCCAGCAGACTTAGGGTTCACAGTGCCACATGCAGGGCACTTCCAGGCATCGCGCAGGCGACGAATAAAAGCAAACATACACAACCTCCGACCAGCTTCAGCTGGACAAGTTGCGCCGCTGCAGCCGAATGCTCCGGCTGATGTGATCGCAAGGACCACGAGCGACAAGTCTCAATAAAAAAAACCCGTTGAGCGTTTTGAAGCACTCAACGGGCGGAAGAATAGCGTTCGAAATTTAGAACGTCAATGTTGTGTCTGCAGATTTTTCGAAAAATCTGGGGTAATAATTTCAAAGGCATGCACGCCAAGGGCTTGCGCGATTTGCTCGACACATGACAGACTCGGCGAATGATGGCCGTGAATCAGTCGGCTGAGGTAACTGCGGCGCATGCCGCATCGCTCAGCGAGATCCTGAATTGTCAGGTTTTCTGCCGCAAGCAGGGCTTTCACATTCATTGAGAAGTCGTTCATAACGTTGGATTTTTGCATAGCTTTTACCCTACGTCAACGTTCAACATATGAAACGGGCATCGGTTGTTCAAAATCGCGAGACTTGTCTTTAAGCGACCCACTGCATTACTGACAGCAGCAACCGATGTCCGAGACTGCGCACGATAGGATTTGAACCTACACGGGTGTTACCCCACTAGCTCCTGAAGCACCTTAGAACTAGGGGTAGGGGTAGCCTCTATTCAAGGCGACTGCAGTCGAATTCCTGGCCGGTGTGATGTGTCGTTTTGCGATTCATCGGGCGAGGAACACACACTCGGACGGAGTCTTCACCACCCGTGGAGACAAGTAATGAGACTTTTTGCTTTTTCGCAGCAGTACGTTCAGTCGCGAGGACTTCAGAAGACCCCGATGTATTCAGCGGCGCGATTTATTCGCATCATGAAAGACATGAATATCGCCAATATCACGGAACGTCACCTAAGTGAGTTCCGAACTAAGGCATTGGCTGAGGGGCTTTCGCCGCACACCGTCAAAGGCTCGCTGAAAGACTTGCGGACGCTGATTAGATCCACTGGCAGGCAAATAAAGGTTGAACGTGTCAAAGTGCCGCAACCAGATCCGCACCCAGTGCCACACGCTCACATTGATTTGATTTGGCCGTGCTTGTCGTTGTGGGCTCAGCAGTGGATGGTGTTCGCAATGTGGACTGCTGCCAGGCTCGATGATGTCATCAAGTTGCAGCAACAATTGACCGCTACAACGTCGACGCTGGCACTGACGGCATCGAAGACAGGGCATCATCACGAATGGCCGGTGCCGACATGGCTGCAGCCGTGGCTAAGTCCGCAGCGTTTACCCTATGGTAAAAACTACGACTGGGCGGGGCATTTGGTCCGGCAGGCATTGCACGCAGCGTCGAAGTGTTGTGGCATTCCGGACGTGCTACCGAATCATGTGCGGGACAGAGCATTAACAGAATGGTCACGAGCGGACCACACAGCGTGCGAGGTTTTGCACGGCCAGTCGCTCGGAACGCTGCGGCATTATCTAAGCCCGTTGGAAATTCTGTCGGCTGCAGCTCCACGTGTAAAACTGCCGGCGTGTTTCGGTGCGGCGACGGATTCCACGTCCCGATTGATTGATAGCTTCAATCGGCTCGATCCAAATGCTCAAAGCCTTGTTGTTGACATGACAGAAAGATTTTCTAAGACAGCACATTGACGTTCGATTTTTAGAACGCTACGATTCTTCATATCACGTTCAAAAACGAATGGCAGAGCAATACGCTGCAGAACAACGCAGTGCGTGAGTAACAAAAATCTTCACCGGGTGCGAGGGTGTGATGTGAATTTTTTTTGCGGATGCTCGAAGGCTCCGTGTTGATCGCCTTGTTATCGTGCCTTTTTGGAGGTCATATGGCAGATTTTTCTCAGTGGTCTCGCGAAAATCTGGAAGCAGTCGCAAATGATATGTTGCATGCATTGCTGCAGGCCCAGCAATGGGTGGAACATGATGAGGAGGTTCACGGACGCACGTTTGGTGTCGGTAATTCGATTCGACATGTGCTCGTCAATTGCAAGGATTCTGAAGCACGATAACGACAGCATTCACCGGGTGCCGCAGCCCGGTGTGGAATTCTGAAAACGGATGGTGCGGCACTCCGTGTGCAATGCTTGGTTATCTGGAGTTCGTCGCTATGTGTCAGGAAGCAGTGGATGCAATTAAAGCGTTGGATGTCGCTGGAGCTGTATCTAGGATCAATGTGGAATCGGGCTGGCATACAGGTTCGAACGATGTTCCGCGAGTTGTTGCGAGGTTCGAGACGGTAGAGCAGGCTCAGGCGTTTCATCGTGCGTTGATTCAATGCGGTGAGGCGGCACGGTACATGGAAGCGATTGCACAGGCTGATTCTTCCAGATAACGACAGCGTTCACGTGGCCGCCGTGAGCGATTTCAATTTACAAATTCGCGTTGTCGGCGGCTCCCGTGCAACGCTTTGTTAGCAGGTGTTTTTATGTTGCTGAGACGTGCGATTGATGTGGTAGAGTTTTCAGAGGAACAGGTCGGGACCGCGATTGCAAGGGCCAGCGATGAACAGCAACGATACGTTCTAATCGCAATGGCGAACGCTGTCGACCGAATGTCGATTGAGGGTGGGTCGTGGCCGTTTCAGTGCCGGGCTATTGTTGATGGTTCCTGTGGTCCGGGAAGCGGGCTGTCACCGAATGACCGTAGCCGTATCGCGTTAATGCTAGATTGTTTACTGGATCATCTGCGGGAACCTGTGGCATCCTGCTAACGACGGCATTCACCGGGTGCCGCAGCCCGGTGTGGAATTCTGAAAACGGATGGTGCGGCACTCCGTGTGCAATGCTTGGTTATGCGGCTGTTTTGCACATTATGCGTCAATGGAAAGGGTTACAGATGTTTTCAGTGATGGAGTTCGATGGAGAAAAGCTAGTCCCGCTCGGAACGAGACAGATCGATACGTCAAAGATCGATTGGCACGATAAGCCACATAGTGGCTGCTCAATGGTAAAAGAAGGTGTTTACCCGGAAGGCACGACACGTGAGCAAGTGGAAGCGAAGGTAAAAGGCACGTTCGGTGGGAGATTCGAACAATTCGGTGCCGGTAAGTTCCGGTACGTCGCTTACACAGATTGATTTGTCCGCATAACGCTACCCATCAACGGGCGGCGACAAGAAAACCAACCACCATGAAACGGCTTATTCGCCGCTCCGTTGCATGGGTTTGTTATCACGCGGCACAGGTGAAGACATGCAAGTCGAGTATGAAAGA
>Ga0315906_10007115_pt1 | contig 13686 bp, 10 predicted proteins | sample LakEriMetagenome_4_FD_203526 | JGI IMG/M metagenome (GOLD analysis project Ga0315906, IMG submission 203526) | Freshwater fungal communities from buoy surface, Lake Erie, Ohio, United States - Buoy 2 MA122 | ecosystem: Environmental > Aquatic > Freshwater > Lake > Lake biofilm | place: USA...
TGAGGCTGCAAGTACAACGATGCGAGGATTCCCATTTAAGGCAGGGGATGAGGCAATTGTTCTTGATCATGAATACGGCGCAGTTATTTATGCGGTTCAGCGAGCAGTCGAAGCTGCCGGCGGCACACTGGTTGTCGTCCCTGTCCCGCGCCTTGCAACAGATGAGGACGTAGTTGCGTTAGTAAAGAAATCTTTCACCCCGCGCACTCGTCTTTTTGTGGTTGATCATGTGACTTCAGCTACGGCTCGTACATTTCCGGTGGATGCACTCAGCGCACTCTGTCGTGAAAACGGCGTAGCTATTGCTGTTGATGCATCGCACACTCCTGGAAACTTTGATTTGGATTTAGATAAGCTCGACGCAGATTTCTGGTTTGGTAATCTCCATAAATGGGCTTCAGCACCTCTTGGTTGTGGTGTCTACAGAATTGCTCCACGCTGGCAAGAGATTATGCGCCCACTCATCGTTTCTTGGCAGGACCACGATGCATACCCACTTCCTTGGGACATGCTCGGAACTGTTGATTTAAGTCCTTGGCTAGCCGCACCAGTTGCAATTGAATTTTACGAGAAGATCGGTTGGCATCGAGTACGCGCTGCAAACACTGCACGTATGAGATATGGACGTGGGTTGGTAATGGCAGAGCTCGGGGTTGGCGATGATGAGTTGCGCGAGGAAGAGTTACCTCTCGGAGTAATTCGCCTTCACAAGATGGATGGCGGGCGAGATGGATGTATCGCACTTCAGCGTAAATTTGCTGAAATCCACAAAATTGAGGTGCCAATCACAACGGCATGCGATCAATATTTCATGCGAGTTTCTGGCCAGCTCTATAACACGCCAGCTGATTACGAAACTTTAGCCATGGCAGTGCGTAAGGAGTTTAACTAGTTATGAGTATCTCTAAGGATGAGCTTGAAATTCTGGAAGAAATCCAACTTCGCACCCTTTGGCTAGCTGTGCGTATGGTCGACTTTGCTAACCATGATCGAGTCAATACTGATGGAATCAAAGTGGGAGGCCACCAAGCGTCAAGCGCCTCGATGATTTCGATTCTGACATCTCTCTATATGTATCATCTCGATCCGAATGATCGCGTAAGCGTTAAGCCCCACTCTTCACCAGTTTTTCACTCGATTCAGTATCTATTGGGCAATCTGGAGAAGAAGTATTTAACAACACTACGTAGCGCCGGCGGACTTCAAAGTTACCCATCACGTACCAAAGATCCAGATATTGTTGATTTCTCCACCGGCTCCGTAGGCCTTGGCGCAGCTGCACCACTTTTTGCCGGAGTCACGCGACGTTACGTTGACTCTCACTTTGGTCCACGTCCACACTCCCGCTTCATCGCTCTCATCGGAGATGCCGAACTCGATGAAGGAAATATCTGGGAAGCAGTTGCTGATCCGGCAACCGATGGACTCGGCAATGTGATGTGGGTTGTTGACTTTAATCGTCAGTCGCTCGATCGAGTCATTCCAGGAATTCGTATTGCCCAATGGCGCGCGCAATTTGAGGCGGCTGGATGGCACGTTGCCGAAGTAAAGTATGGAACGAAGCTAAAAGAGGCGTTCGCCGAACCAGGAAGTGAAGCATTCAAACAATGGTTTGATGATATTCCTAACGAGCAATACCAATCCCTTTTCGGACAGAAGCTCGAAGATTTACGAGCGCGCTTCCTTGATGGTGCACCTGCAGGAGTCGCCGAGTATTTAACAAAGTTTTCAGATAGCCAATTGTTCGAGATTTTAAGTGACCTTGGCGGACATAACGTCTCATCACTTGTTGAAACCTTCCAAACGTGCGATGCGGTAACAGATCGCCCGAGCGTCGTATTTGCATACACCGTTAAGGGCTGGGGACTTCCAATGGCGGGGGATCCTAGAAACCACTCTGCTCAGTTGTCTACAGAACAGATAGAAACCCTGCGCACGTCCATGGGATTGACGGTAGAAAATGAATGGGATTCATTTGATCCAGAATCTCGAGTAGGGAAATTCTTAGCAAAGCGTAAACTCGATCTTAAGCGGGGAGAATCTGCTGCTGAAATCAAAGCGGTGATTCCAACTACCACCAACCCAAAGAGCACAGGAATGATTTCGACGCAAGAAGTCTTTGGACGTGTGTTGACCGAGATCAGTCGCGATGAAGCAATTCGTCCATACCTTGTAACAACAGCACCTGATGTGGCGACCTCAACAAACCTAGGTGGCTTTATTAACCGTACGGGTGTTTATCATCCTCAAGTTTTACGACGCTGGAACGAAGATCCCATGCTTAAGTGGGCGGAAGGCCCTACAGGTCAGCACATCGAACTTGGAATCAGTGAGATGAACCTTTTTATGCTCCTTGGAATGCTTGGGCTCTCACATGATCACTCCGATCAGCCACTCATTCCAATCGGCACCGTTTACGATCCATTCGTACTGCGCGGGCTTGATGCATTTATCTACAGTGTTTACTCAGGTGCAAAATTTATTATTGCCGGAACACCATCGGGAGTAACTCTTGCACCTGAAGGTGGCGCTCATCAATCGACAATTACGCCATCGGTTGGAATGGAGTTGCCAGGGGTAGTTCTGATGGAGCCAGCCTATGCACAAGCACTTGATTGGCTTCTCTGCGATGCGATCGCCCATGTTGCTGGAAATAAGAAAGATACAACTCCCGATCTTCGCCCGAACGAGCTGGCATTTTATTTCCGTCTTACTACTCGCCCTATTGATCAGACTCCATTTACACAAGCGCGTGAACGCCTTGGTGATGCGCTGCTTCGAACACAAGTTTTAGCTGGTGCATACCGACTTGTTGACGGTCGCAGTACACCTGGCTATATTGTTGAAGATCCACACGCACCAGTTGTCCATTTAGTTGCAACCGGAGCAGTGATGCCTGAAGTACTTGAAGCAGCGCGCGAATTATCAAGTGAAGGAGTTGTCGCTCATGTTATTGAGGTGACATCACCTGGTCGACTATACGGAAGTTGGCAGAGAACTCTTAAGCAGGGAATTCGCACAGCAAGCACACCATCATTTCCTGGCGCACTGCGCACAATTTTCTCAGAGCGCGCTCCAATAGTTTCTGTCCATGACGGTGCTTCACATGCAATGTCATGGTTGGGCTCAGCACTTGGAATGCCACAAGTAGCTATGGGAGTAGATACGTTTGGACAATCAGGAACAATCGCTGATCTCTATCGAATCCATGATCTCGATAGTGGCTCGATTGTAAATGGAGCACTCGCTGCTCTTAGTCTGGATGTGTAAACCCATTGATTCTCTTCACCGATTCTACTTCGAGAGGTAAAAGCGATAAACTATGTCCGTGAATAACTCTTCTCCTGGTGCAGCATTTCGTAAGGCTCTGGCCGAGGAGAACCCGCTTCAAATCGTAGGCACGATCAATGCCAATCATGCGCTCCTTGCAAAGCGCGCCGGATACCGAGCAATCTATCTTTCGGGCGGCGGCGTTGCCGCAGGCTCCATGGGTATCCCTGATCTGGGTATTACGACTCTTGAAGATGTCCTGACAGATGTTCGTCGCATTACCAATGTCTGCGATACCCCGCTATTAGTGGATGCAGATACCGGTTTCGGTGCCTCAGCATTTAACATCGCTCGCACAGTCAAGGATTTAATCAAGGCTGGGGCTGCTGCGATGCATATGGAAGACCAAGTGGGAGCCAAACGTTGTGGACACCGACCAAATAAAGAGGTCGTTTCAAAGGCTGAGATGGTTGATCGAATTAAGGCTGCTGTAGATGCTCGTACGGATGACAATTTTTCAATCATGGCACGCACCGACGCAATTGCAATCGAAGGAATTGATGCTGCCATCGAGCGAGTTCATGCCTATATCGAAGCAGGAGCCGATTTAGTCTTCCCTGAAGCAATTCGCACTCTTGAGGATTACACCAAATTTAGCTCAGCGGTTTCAAAGCCAATTCTTGCCAACATTACTGAATTTGGAATGACACCACTCTTTACGCGAGATGAACTCGCTGCTCACGGAGTAAAGATAATCCTGTACCCACTCTCTGCATTTCGAGCAATGAATAAGGCAGCAGAGAATGTTTATGAAGCGATCAGGCGCGATGGAACACAGTCTGGCGTTCTGGACACTATGCAGACCCGCGAAGAGCTGTACGACAGAATCAATTACTACAGTTATGAGAACGCACTGGATCAGTTGCTCGACGATAAATAGTAGCGCGTTGGAAAGCGAGAGGAAATTACAATGGCCGATTTTAAACCGAAGAAATCTGTGGCGTTATCAGGAGTTACAGCTGGCAACACCGCTCTTTGCAGCGTAGGGAAGAGCGGAAACGACCTTCACTATCGTGGATTTGATATCGCGGATTTAGCCTCACACTGCGAATTCGAAGAGGTCGCTTACTTATTGATTCATGGAAGTCTGCCAACAAGATCTGAACTCGCAAGTTACAAATCAAAATTAAAGAGCCTTCGCGGACTTCCTGATTCAGTCAAGACCGTACTTGAGGCGATTCCAGCTACTGCTCATCCAATGGATGTCATGCGTACTGGTGTTTCAGCACTTGGTTGCGTTACTCCTGAAGATAACGACCACAACGAGTCAGCGGCAAAAGAGATCGCAGATAAACTCATTGCTTGTCTGGGCTCGATGCTCGTCTACTGGTATCACTTTGCTCAGTCAGGGAAGAGAATTGAGATCGAAACCAATGATGACTCAATTGGCGGACACTTCTTACACATGTTGCACGGAGAGGCCCCCAGCAAGCTCTGGGAGGATTCAATGCACGCGTCACTTATCCTCTACGCAGAGCATGAATTTAATGCATCAACATTTACTGGTCGTGTAATTTCAGGTACTGGATCCGATATCTACTCTGCCATCACCGGGGCAATCGGAGCACTCCGTGGCCCTAAGCATGGTGGGGCAAATGAGGTCGCCCTTGAGATTCAGGAACGTTACGCCACCCCTGATGAAGCTGAGGCAGATATTCGGGCACGCGTTGCTAATAAAGATGTAATCATCGGCTTCGGGCATCCGGTCTACACAGTTTCAGACCCTCGTAACGAGATTATTAAAGAGATCTCACTCAAGCTGTCAGAAGATCAAGGCAATACCCAACTGTATGCAATTGCCGAGAGAATTGAATCAGTGATGTGGGAAATCAAGAATATGTTCCCCAACCTCGATTGGTTCTCTGCAGTTTCTTATAACCAAATGAAGATCCCAACGGCTTTCTTTACGCCAATTTTCGTTATTGCTCGTACGACAGGTTGGGCAGCTCACATCATCGAACAAAGAATTGATAATAAAATCATTAGACCAAGTGCGAATTACACAGGACCAGAAGATCTGCAATTCATTCCAATAGAGAAGAGATAATCACAATGTCATCGCACGTAACAAAATCGAACCTTCCCTACGATAAAGAGATCGTTGACATCGTTGATTATGTGATGAATTACGAGATCAAATCTCCTGTCGCCTATGAGACTGCGTGGAATTGCTTACTCGATACCCTTGGGTGCGGCTTAGAGGCTCTGGAATATCCTGCGTGCACAAAGCTCCTTGGACCAGTAGCCCCTGGTGTCACTGTGAAGAACGGCGTAAAAGTTCCTGGAACAAATTTTGAATTAGATCCGGTTCAGGGAGCGTTCAATATTGGCGCAATGATCCGCTGGTTAGATTTTAACGACACATGGCTGGCAGCCGAATGGGGTCATCCATCAGATAACCTCGGTGGAATTCTTGCTACAGCTGACTGGCTCTCTCGAACATCAGGTAAAAAACTTACGATTAAAGATGTCCTTACTGCGATGATTAAGGCCCATGAGATTCAAGGGTGTATCGCTCTTGAAAACTCATTTAATAAAGTTGGAATAGATCACGTAATTCTGGTTAAGGTCGCCTCAACTGCCGTTGTCGCAGGAATGCTTGGCCTGACTCGCGATCAAATTCTTGCAGCAGTGTCATTGGCGTGGGTTGATGGTCAATCACTTCGAACCTATCGCCATTTCCCTAACGCCGGCTCTCGTAAATCATGGGCTGCGGGAGATGCAACTTCTCGCGCAGTTCGCTTGGCGCTCTTAGCCTCAACCGGTGAGATGGGTTATCCAACCGCCCTGTCTGCAAAGACCTGGGGTTTCTACGATGCTTCCTTCCGCGGAAATTCCTTTACCTTCCAACGTGAGTACGGCTCATATGTCATGGAGAACATCCTCTTCAAGATCTCCTTCCCAGCAGAATTTCATTCACAAACCGCAGTTGAGGCAGCGATGACCCTGCATTCTCAATTAACGGCTAAAGGTTTCTCTGCAAGTGATATCAAGAAGGTGACAATCCGAACACACGAGGCATGCGTTCGCATCATCGATAAAAAGGGACCACTTAATAACCCTGCCGATAGAGATCACTGCATTCAGTACATGGTTGCCGTGCCTCTTATTTTTGGCCGCTTAACCGCGCGAGATTACGAAGATGATGTGGCATCAGATTCCCGCATTGATGCTCTCCGAGAGAAAATCACCTGCGTTGAAGATACGAGCTATACAGCCGATTATCACGATCCAGCTAAGCGTTCCATCGCGAACGCCATAACAATCGAACTCAACGATGGCACAATCCTTGACGAAGTAGCCGTGGAGTACCCAATCGGCCATGCTCGTCGACGCAGTGAGGGAATTCCGCTTCTGATTGAAAAGTTTAAGATCAACCTCAATCGAATCTACGATAAAAGTCAGCAAGAAAAAATTCTTGCTCTCTCCCTCGATTACGACAAGCTCAGCAGCACGCCCGTGAATGAATTCATGGACATGCTCGCTCTCTCATAACGCTAAAGAAGAGCGACTATCTCTTCGGGTCGCTAGTAGATAGCGACCGTATGCTTATCGATATAGTCCCAGTCGTAATCAATTCCCAACCCAGGACCTTGAGGTGCTTGTAGGAGGCCATCTTTTATTTCCAGTTTATTCTTAGTTCCAAAATCTAAAGGTTCAATTGGATAGCAAAGTTCAAAAAATTGGCAATTGGAAATTGCGAGAGCTACATGAAGTTGCACCATTTCAAGCGCATGGTAAATCGTTGTGTGTAACTCACACCTGACACCAAAAGCCTCAGCCATGTGAGCAGTCTTCATAACAGCACTTATGCCTCCGCGCCAAGAAACGTCACTTCGGACAATATCTACCATATCTTTTTGAATGTACATAGCAGTTGAATAATTCGCGCCCGCTAGAACTTCTGTCGCAATGATTGGCATATCTAATTTCTCGCGAAGCTTTCGTAAAGAATTAAAATCAATATCAAGAACCGGCTCTTCTAGCCAAAGAAAATCCAATTTCTCAAGTTCTCGCCCAACCTTTAAAGCCTCTTCGTAATCATGACCAATAACGGGATCTGCCATCAGTGGAAAATCTGGACCTACCGCTGCTCTTACTGCCTTATAAGCAGCAATATCCATTTCTACTTTTCCACCTTCAACCATCCCTGGTGGATGTAATTTATAACCTCTGTAGCCTTTTGCTTTTGCATCGAGTGACTCAGCGACGTAAGCCTCTACTGAAGGCAAAACTCCAGAACTTACGTAGACTGGAATCTCCTCACGCGCAGCGCCTAGCATTTTGTAGACCGGCATGTTGGCGATCTTTCCTTTTAGATCCCAACAAGCATTATCGAAAGGTGCGTATGCGTAAATAGGAACGTGGTTCCACTTACGGTCAAAATTTTCAAACTCCTTTAGAGCTTTTTCAGTGTCACAGGGATTTCGCCCAAGAAAAAAGGGCTTAATGGCTGACATGGTCTTTCCAGCAATAGTTGCATCAAGTGCACCAAAACCGAATGAGGTTCCCTTGATTCCTTGAGAATCGGTCAAAGTTATGACCGTGAAGTTCATACCATCCGCAACACTCCAATCACTATCTGAGGCTTGTTTTACCGTTCTGCAAGCACGAATCTCTACATCAGTAATGACCGAATCGAATTTTGCCATCTTTAGTAAATCTCCACAGTGTGCTTATCAATGAAATCCCAATCATATTCAATGCCAAATCCTGCCCCCGTCGGCGCTTGAACAAAACCATCTTTTATTACTAATCCATTTTTCAATCCAAAATCAAAGTCATCAAACGGATATAGCGTCTCGAAAAACTGGCAATTTGAAATCGCTAGGGAAGCATGAAGTTGAACCATCTCTAGTGCGTGATAAATAGTCGTGTGTAATTCACAACGAACACCAAAAGCCTCAGCAAGGTGAGCAGTTTTCATAACAGCGGTTAATCCTCCGCGCCATGAGACATCGGTTCTGACAATATCCACAATACCTTCTTTGATATAGAGCGCTGTTGAGTATTGCGCTCCCGCAATTACCTCAGTTCCGCAAATTGGAATATCCAATTTCTCACGTAATTTTTTGAGCGAATTAAAATTCACATCTAGTACTGGTTCTTCCATCCAGAGGAAATTTAAGCGCTCTAATTCGCGACCTACCTTAAGAGCTTCTTCATAGTTATAGGCAATAACCGAATCTGCCATAAGATTGAAATCATCTCCGACTGCTTTTCGCACTGCGCGGTAGCAAGCGATATCTTCTTCAACTGTTCCGGGTGGGTGAAGCTTGTAACCTTTATATCCCTTAGCTTTTACCGATAACGCTTGGGCAACATATTCATCAGGCCCGGGTAAAAACATTGAACTCACATAAAGAGGAACTTCCTCGCGCGCAGCACCGAGCATTTTATACACCGGCATTCCTGCGATCTTTCCTTTTATATCCCAGCAGGCATTATCAAAAGGACCATATGCATAAATCGGAACGTGATTCCATTTACGATCGAAATTTTCAAATTCCTTCAAGGCTTTCTCTGTATCAAAAGGGTCCCTTCCAATAAAGAAAGGCTTAATCGCTGACATTGCCTTGCCAGCAATCGTTGCATCAAGTGCGCCAAATCCAAATGAAGTTCCTTGAACGCCATCTTCAGTCGTGATTGTGACAACTGTGAAGTCAGGGCGTGACCCACCTGGAAGTTTGACGGCTGCAACTGTGTCGAGCTCTTCAAGTTGGTCGCCACCGCGACAAGCGCGAATTTCAATACTTTTAATTTTTGAGAGCATCAACCATTCCTTTTCTGGAAAATCGTATAGGATAAAATAACGGCAAGGCGATGAAATAGCAAGAGAATTAGCTTATTTGTTGGCTGCAGCTGCTGCCGGAGAAAATCTCTTTAAGGATGATTCAATATGAGCATGCATTGCTGCTTTAGCTGCTTTAGAGTTTTGATCTAAAATCGCTTTCGCAATTGCATCATGTTCCTTGATTGCCAACTGACCAGATCCACTCTGGTAGTACTGTTCGAAGAGATCTTGAACATAATCAGCGCGCGATTCACCATCAATGAGATGAAGTTTATTTGCCATGTAGAGGCGGAATAGATGAAGGTGACAATGTGTACGCTCATAAAAGTCTGCAATTGTCTGGTTTCCTGAAATACTTGAAATCAAGGTGTGAAAACGAGAATCATGTTCTGAAAGTGCTTGATATTGATTCTCATCGGCGAATTTGATGGCGGTCTTGGCACTCTGCATCTCAGCCTTAAGGGCCGTCTTGCCTGTGTTATCAATGAATTTCGCTGCCTGCTCTGCTGCCCATGGTTCAACCAATAATCTAAATTGGAAGAGATCATTGAGTTCTTTGATAGTCAGCAGCTGCGTCGCTTTATAACCCTTAAGAGGCTCTTTCTCGATAAGGCCATCAGATTCAAGGCGGGCAAGAGCTTCTCGTACTGGGGTCTGAGAGACTTCTAGTTTTGCTGAAAGAGCATCAATATTGACGCGCGAGCCTGGCGCAATCTCGTAGTCAAAGATCTTCGCCTTGATCATCTCGTAGATCTCATCAGAGAGCACCGATCGGCGTGGAATCCGCTTGACAGGAGGAGTTGTGACTTTCTTTTTCACCGTCTCCACCAATCTCTATTGAATGTTTTTACTTACCGCTTACTTAGGAAGACGTAGTCCCTGCATTCCACCATCAACAGCGAGAATTGTTCCAGTAGTTGAGGATTGACGAGGGCTTGCTAGATAGGCAATTGCGCTAGCAACTTCCTCAGGGCTTACTAAGCGACCCATTGGTTGGCGTGCTTGCAAAGCGGCACGTTCGGCAACAGGATCTGCCGCCTTTGAAAGAAGGCGTGCAACCCAAGGAGTATCTGCAGTACCAGGATTTACGCAGTTAACGCGGATGCCTTCCTTCACATGATCTGCTGCCATGGCAAGGGTAAGAGTCATGACTGCACCCTTACTTGCGCTATAGACGGCACGCTTTGGAATACCGGCAGTTGCTGCGATTGAACTCGAATTAACAATTGAGGGGCACTTACTCTTACGAAGAAACGGCATTGCAGCGGCGCTGACGCGAGAGGTACCAGCAACGTTGACATTTAATACGTGGTGCCACTCTTCATCCGTTGCATCTTCCACAGATCCGATCGACCCAATTCCTGCATTGTTGGCCAGGATATCGATCACTTGGGTCTTCTTACTTAATTCTGCAAATGCGGCTGTGACGCTGGCGGTATCTCCAACATCGCACTGAATAAAGTGCGCATAGGGCTTCATTTCACCCTCTTGGAGATCTAGGCCGTAGACCGTTACACCATCTTCATGAAAGAGCTTGGAGAGAGCTAATCCAATTCCAGATCCTGCACCAGTGATTACTGCAACTAGCCCTTTGAATTCGCTACTCATGATTGTGCCTCGTTTTTCCAGTATGTGCCGTTGGGGAAAGAATACTCATTAATGCTCGATTGATGCATCTGCGCTCCGGCGCCAGGAAGTTGTGGCGCGATGTAATAGCCGCCAGAAATCTGGACTGGGTCCAAGAAGTGCTGGTGTAGGTGATCCACAAACTCAACGACGCGCAAAGGGTGATGTCCTGTGACGGCGACCGCATCCCACATCGCTAGGTGCTGCACCATTTCGCAGAGCCCGACGCCACCTGCATGAGGGCAGACAGGAATTCCAAATTTAGCGGCCATTAAAATATTTGCAAGATTCTCATTGACGCCGGCCACGCGGGTGGCATCAATTTGCATGACAGAGAATCCCTTCGCTTGAAGTAATTGCTTAAAAATAATGCGAGAACTTGCCATCTCACCGGTTGCTATTTGTGTGGGTGCGACAGCAGCCGCGATCTTGGCATGACCCAGTACATCATTAGGACTTGTAGGTTCTTCAACCCAGCGCAATTTAAACTCTTTCAGGGCGTTAATCCATGTGATGGCAACATCGACATCCCAGACCTGATTGGCATCAATTGCTATCGGAAAATCTGGACCTACGAGTGCGCGAACTTTTCCAAGGCGACGTTGATCATCGGCGATAGATTTTCCACACTTGTATTTAATGAGAGAAAATCCTTCATCGAGCGCTTTCTGCGTGAGATCAAGCATCTTCTCATCGCTATACCCAAGCCATCCCGGTGATGTTGTATAGGCAGGTAGACCTTTACTGCGAAGAATTGCTTCATTGCTCTTCTTTGCATCATTGCCGCGATAGAGAATATCGAGAGCTTCTTCACGAGTAAGTGCATCGGTGATATACCTAAAGTCGATGGCATCAACTATTTGTTCTGGCGTCATATCGCTCAGTAATTTCCAGAGCGGAACACCCTTAGCTTTAGCAAAGAGATCCCATAGGGCATTGAGTACCGCACCTGCCGCCATATGAAAGACGCCGTAATCTGGACCAAGCCAACGTATCTGACTGTCGCCACTTAATTCGCGAGTGATTTCACCGATGCGTGCAAATGCATCATCAACGCTCAGACCAGCAATCTTTGGCGTGAGCATATCGATCGCTGCTATCTGTACATCATTTCCGCGACCAATAGTAAAGACAAGTGAATCACCATGGAGTCCTGGTTGATCTGTTGTGATGCGAAGGTAGGCAGCGGAGTAATCTGGATCTTGATTCATCGCATCGGAGCCATCGAGCATCTTCGACGTGGGAAAGCGGACATCGAATGATTCGATGGCGGTGATTTTTGGCATTACTTCAAAAACTTCTCTAGCCCTGCAGGGACTCCAGATTCTGCCCACAGTGTTTCGTATCCAACGCCTGGGCCCTTAGGTCCGTGGACGTTTCCGTTACTGTCAAGAAGTGATTCGAGCTTAATTGGATTTCCCCATACTAAGGATTCGTAATATGTGGTGTTCTTGATAGCCATACAGAGATGAGCGCTTTCAAGGCCCATTCCATGTACCTCGGCGCGAAGATGATAAGCATCTGCAAGGTGCGCGATGCGCATTGCGCCAGTGAAACCACCACGCAATCCGGTGCTAGTGCGTAATGCAGTGGCAACGCCGCTTGCTGCGAAGTCTCCAGCACTCATGTGCGCACCATCTGTAACCTCGCCCAAGAGCAATGGGATTCGTACTCTTTCACCCAACCACTTGTAGGCAGTAATGCTAAATTCGCGCATTGGTTCTTCATACCAAGCAAAGCCAGAATCATAGAGCGCGTTTCCAAGATAGACCGCATCCATCAAATCGAAGCCGGCAGATCCGTCGTACATTAATGGGACATCATCGCCGACGTGAGCACGAAGCTTTTCGCCCAGCAGCGCATCTTTCTTTGCATCACCGAATGCGTGCAATTTAATTGCCGGATATCCAAGTGCTAGAGCCTGATCTGCAATGTCAAGAAATTCTTCAATGGATGAATACGTAACAGTTGATGCATACGATGGGAGAGATTCGCGAAAGCCACCCATTAATTTATAGATTGGTAGTCCCGCTTGCTTACCTCCGATATCCCATAACGCGACATCGATAATGCCAATGAGACCGGCAGGGAATCGTTCAATGCGATCGAGCTCCCATAGACGTTCCCATAGGTATTCGCGCTGTAATGGATCTTGCCCAATGAGTTCGTCTCGGAATCTGCGGTCAACATAATCGTTGAAAATCACGCCTCGTCCAGCAGGCGCAAATCCCGTAATACCCGCATCGGTCTCAATAACCAGCCATGCGCCAGTGGTTCGGCCATCTGAACCCGGGATGTTTTTCCGCCATACAAACGCGGGTGAAAAACCGGGGCGTTCGACTAAAACGACAGTGACGTTGGTAATCTTCATGGGCTAGACCGTCCTTCTCTGTATATCCACATTGTGAGAACTGGAGTTTTGAGACAAGAAAGCGCAAAACGCTCAAGTGAATCGTTTCGGATACTATATGAAATAGTATTTTCCTGCAATAAATTTCCTGTTGTTCATTCTAAAGATGAGGTGGCCATGATGGACCAAAAGGTCTATCCGTTTAGTGCAGGTAATCGCAGCATGTCTGACCTCTTGGGAGGCAAAGGCGCAAACTTGGCCGAGATGGCCACACTTGGAATTCCAGTTCCCGATGGATTCACGATTACCACTCGCGTCTGCCAAGAGTACTTGCGCACCGGTGGCCTGACCGATGATCTTCTGCACGAAATTGATGCTGCAATTATTGAGCTAGAGAAAAAAATTGGAAAATCTTTTGGGGATCCAAAAAATCCTTTACTTGTTTCTGTCCGCTCGGGCGCAAAGTTTTCGATGCCAGGCATGATGGAGACAGTTCTCAATGTTGGAATGTCACCTGAAGTTGCGGCAACGCTAGAAAAAATCACAGGCGATAGTCGCTTTGCATGGGATTCATATCGCAGATTTA
>Ga0315906_10007116_pt1 | contig 13686 bp, 14 predicted proteins | sample LakEriMetagenome_4_FD_203526 | JGI IMG/M metagenome (GOLD analysis project Ga0315906, IMG submission 203526) | Freshwater fungal communities from buoy surface, Lake Erie, Ohio, United States - Buoy 2 MA122 | ecosystem: Environmental > Aquatic > Freshwater > Lake > Lake biofilm | place: USA...
CGACGCGAAGGTGCGAGTCGGGATTGTCGCGTTCAATGACACGGCCCGCCTGCTTTTTCCCTTGACCCAGTTGAGCCAGGTCACGCAGATTCCTGTGTGTGTCGCCAGTGAACGGGAGGCGAACTACGGAAACGTCTTCAGACTCCTTGACTTTCTGCTCCACCGGGATGTCCGGGGGTTGATGAAGAACTCCAACGTGCAAAATCCGTTGATTTTCTTCATGACCGCAGGTCGACCTGCTGACATCGGGTGGATCACGGCCAGGAGCAAGTTTCTAGCCTCCTGCGCACGGCTCAGACCGAACATCGTCAGTTTCGGCGTCGCGGGTGCCGAGGAGTCTGTGATCGCAGAGGTGGCGCACTGGGGGAGCAGGACCGGGACGAAGTTCTTCTTCATGGCAGAAAACGACGTAAGCCCAGGTGCCGCTATCAAGGAGATCATTAAGTTCACTGTCTCAGACATGTACGACTCGGGACCGTCGAACCAGGCGGCATTTCAGATCACGGACGGTGCGGTATCTGTGATTGACCTCCTGTAACCCCCCCAAAAAACCTCCCCATGGGGGTTGACAACGGTCCAGCACTTCGTCATACTGCAAAGTTGCCTAAACAGGAGGTAGTCACATGTCCAACTCAGTCACCGTATCCGGCGACCTACTCGACACAACCGGCGGAACAGCCCGTTCCGAGGGAGGTCTGCAGGTTCTTCCGTTCTACATCGTGTGTGACGAGAGTTCGTCGATGGCCGGCGCAGCGGTTGACGCTGTGAACGACGGCATCGTGGAGTTGTTCGATACGTTGAACGAAGATCCGATCATCGACGCGAAGGTGCGAGTCGGGATTGTGGCGTTTAATGACACGGCTCGTCTGCTTTTTCCCTTGACCCAGCTGAGCCAGGTCACGCAGATTCCCGTGTGTGTCGCCAGCGGGTCCACCTCCTATGCAGCGGCATTCCGTCTCCTCAAGACACAGCTGGAGACGGACGTCGCTGCGCTCCAGCAACAATTCAATGTCCATCGTCCGTGCGTGTTCTTCATGTCCGACGGGGCACCGAACAACGAGAACTGGCGCGCCGAACTCAGCAAGCTCACTGACGCCTCATTCAAGTTCTCGCCGAACATCGTGAGTTTCGGTGTCGCGGGTGCCGAGAAATCAGTGATCGCAGAGGTGGCACACTGGGGGAGCAGGACCGGGACGAAGTTCTTCTTCATGGCAGAAAACGACGGAAGCCCAGGTGCTGCCATCAAGGAGATCATCAAGTTCATCATCCAGACCATCGTCGCTTCAGCGAAGTCGAACCAAGCGGCGTTTCAGATCACGGACGGTGCGGTTATCGGCGGGAACGGACCCGGCGCCGGAGGCGTTACGACATTCGTGATTGATCCGCTGAATCCCTGACATGCAAGTCTGGCCAGTCCTCATTGTGTGGGACACGACTCTCCCGTCTGAGTACAGGGAGATGTTCCAGCAGTGGTGGTCTGACACGAGTCAACTCCTGACCGACCGATACGGCGTGAGAACGGCAGTGAAGGTCATACAACTCTTCCCTGGTGGATCTGTTCGGTCGCTCGAGCCCACGCACGGTAGCAACGACTTGCATTTGTATTCGGAGAGTGCACCAGCGTCGACTGTGAGGGTCTCCTCTGCCGAGTTTGAGTCATTCGTTGATGCGGTACGGCGTCAGCAGTCCTGGCTCCGAGCCGGTCCTGTGGTTGCGCCGACGTTCCTCAGAATCAGCCATCGACCAATTGATCGTGGTCGTTACTACGGTGAACTGGTCAGGGATCTTGCGAATTACGTGCAAGATCTCATGGTGTTCGAGTATCAGGTCAATTCTGACCCGAGGCAGGACAACCAGTGGCTCACAGAAAAGATGGTGAAGGCATTACGGCTGAAGCAAACTGTCAGGCACAACTTCTCCCCCAAGGGCAATCACCTTCTCACCTTCTTTGCCTATACCTTGGCGAATGTTGACACCGCATTGAGAAATCAAGGACCTGGCGGCGGCAATGGGTTGAACGTCAGACCAAAGGGCCCCGACGTCAGCACAGGTCAGGCAACGGCTGCCTCAACCGCTCAGCCAGCGCCCGTTCAACAGAATCCTGCGGTGAGAGGCGCAAGCAAGCCCTGGTCACCGAACGTTCCAAGACAAGACATTCGGATACCGGAGGAACGTCCCACAAGGGAGTTCAGACCGTTGGGATCAACCCTTGGAGGCGCAATGGGGCCACCACGGACGGAGTCACGAATTGTCGAACCGGCAACAGTCCAAAAGCCCACCGAGGCAGAGTCCGTGGCTTTCCCATCGGTGGTGCCAGATATTTGGACATCAGAATTCGAGTCCCGCGTCACGGCAGAGCCCGTCCCGACGTCACATGATCCTGGGCAACCAGACGACCAGACCAGAAGTGATGAAAAAGAGAGTGACATGAAGACAAATCGATTTAAGTGGTTCCGAGGGAAGAGGGATGGAGCTTCTTCGGACAGTGTTCCAGACAAGTCCCCGGAGAATTCTCCTGGAGACGATGACTCGAAGACAGGAAACAATGTTGTCATCGTGTCGGAGCTCGAGGCACTCGATGAAGCACAACGGACGGAGAACGGTCAGCTGATTGTCGATACCCCGTCCACCATCAACAGCAAGCCGTGGTATGCGCCGAAGTGGTTCAAGGTCCCGGTTGTCGGTCCGTCCAGGGATGTCGAGCTTGAATACGGCGGCGTGAATGCGCTCAGGCTGATGGCAGCATCCGTACGAGGGACACGGCATCAGTTCTACGGCGAGCCGAACGAAGATGCGTTCGCGATCGGGAAGAACGACAAGTTCATCGTGGTGGCTGTGTGTGACGGTGTCGGGACCGCGGAACACTCGGCTTACGGATCGAAATTCATTTCCTTCTCGGTCGCCCGGTCGCTCGCCAAGTCACTGGAGTCAGTCGACACAAAGGATCTGGCCCGCATTCGTGACTGCATCACACTTGCGGTCCAAGGTGCTTCGGACGGCGTGCAGTCCTGGTCGGACGGCGCTCTTTTCGCCCCGGACGTCCCCGCGGGTGAGGTCGACCGGCACGATCTCTCGGCAACTCTCGTGGTCGGAGTGGTGGAGATCGAGGCGTCGTCTCCTGAAGGACGAACCGTCGTCATTGCAAATGTCGGTGACAGCCCGTGCTACACCTTTGCTGACGGCGAATGGAGACTCCGAACGAATGCCACCAAGGACGGAGAAGTCCTGGAGCATGCGACGACCGCCCTGCCGACCGAAGTGGGCTCGCCCGTTGTCCTCGAGTGGCACGACTTCATTCTGAACCCTCGCGAACAGTTGCTGCTGATGACCGACGGAATCGGGACGTCCCTGGCATCAGGCAGGACACCATTGGGCAAGTGGTTAGGCGAGCAACTCGCGTCGCCGATGCTGGCACAGAGGTTTCTCAAGACCGTGGACGCGATCACTTTCGACCGACAGGGCGAGGATGATGACCGCACTCTCGTTGTTCTCTATGACCTTGATCATGCATTCTCCGAACCGGCACCCCTCGTGCAGGATGAGAGCTCCGTTGATGAGGCAACTGCGCAGGACGTCGCAGCGGAGACCACGACTGGATCATCAGACGCGGAGGTTCGCGAACCAGCAGACAGCGTTGCCGATGTGCCGCTGGCTAACGATGGAGAGTGACGATTCGGATGAGCGTCAAGATTGCGGACTTCTCCACACTCGGTTCGCTCACCCAACTGGGTGACGGAGGCGAGGGCGTGGTCTATCGAGCGCCGAATTTCCCCGGGGATGTGTACAAGGAGTACAAGTCTGCAGTCGCCCACGAAGTTGATCCCTGGGCATTGGAGCAGACCATCGGGCTACTCGACCAACTGGCGGCCCCTGCTCGTGCATTCGTTTCCGGACGTTCGGCCTGGCCCCACACACTGGTGCAGAAGAACGGCACGACCTGTGGTTTTCTGATGCAAGAAATCCCCGATGAATTCGGCTGTGAGCACGGAATGGTAGGACGTCGGCGTCCTGTGCTGACCGATTGGAACAAGTTGGTCACGCGCAGTGACTGGATGGCGAACGACAACATTGACTCGACCGTGCCTCAATTCAATGTGAAGAACAAGGAAGATGAGAAGGTACTCGTCCAGCTGCTGCTCGATCTTTGCCGACTCTTTGCTCACCTTCATGAGCATCAGGTCGTTGTCGGTGACGTCTCGGGTCGGAACATTCTGTGGAAAGCAGATGCTGAGCCGAGCGTTTTTCTCATTGATTGCGATGGGTTCCGCGCCGAGGGTCAACGCGCAGTGACACTCAGCAAGCAGTCACCGGACTGGTTTGACCCTCATCTTGTCGGAGACACGACACTCGAATCAGACCGATACAAGCTTGCAGTCGCGGTCTACCGCGCGTATTTCTCAGATGCGTTCGGCGTGCCCTCGGCACCGAAGGCATCGCCCGGTGCACAAGCCCAGAAGATTCTGAAATTGGCTCAACAGGGAATAGGACCCGTCCAGCGAACAACTGCAGCTCAGTGGTGTGAGTTGCTGGATGAAATCGAGAGCGGTCGACCTCGTCGGTCCTGGTCAAGAAAGAGACCGCTCCCGGCATCAACGCCGATCCCTGATGCTCCGCGTTCCGGCCGGATCTGGACACCGAAAGGCTCTTAAGGGCGTCACTTTCCTACTCACGACTTGGTGCGTCTAATCTTCGGGAATGCTGCCGCTGCCACACCTTCCGACGCAAGTCTTCGGTAGTGGTGGACAGTCTTCGGTGTATGAGCATCCATCCCAGCCGCACCTACTCATAAAGGTCTTCACGGACGGACAGTCCACCCGTGTGCCGAGGACGGGAACTGATGCAGCACACATCGAGTCGTTGAATGAGTTCAAGAACGGGATCACGCTCAGTCAGCGCCAACTTCTCCAGTCCAGTTTCTCGTGGCCCATCGAGGTGTACGGCTCTCGGCCCGGCGTGATCGACGGGATCGGAATTCTCCGGGCGCCCGAAGATTTCTGGGTTGACATCACGTATCACACCGCAAAGCCCAAGAGACGTTTCCTTGACTGCGGGTTCCTGACCACAGACTTCCTGGAGGCGCCGGCAATCAAGTCCGCATCTATCGGCCCCATCCCATTTGAGGATCGAGTCGAAATAGCTCTCGAGTTCCTTTACTCCCTGCAAGTCCTGTGGGATCTCGGCTATAGATTCTGCGACTACAAGGAGCAGAACTTCTCCTTCACACTGAAGGACCGACCCAGAGTGTTCATCATTGATGCCGAGTCGGTTTCCCCACCGAATGAGTCCACAATCCGCTCACCCGGCTGGTTTGCCCCGGCGCATCTTGGATACACGATGGAGTCCGATCGTTCTTTGGCGTGTCTGCTGGTCTGGAGAATCATCGGGAAGGACCATGGACTGGTTCCCCCAACAGCGGGCTCGAAGGGCTTTCTCGGGGGTCTTGACCGAAGGACAATCGATCTTCTCCATGAGGGCTACAGAGATGGTTCGCAGGCGGTCTTAGATACTTTGGTGAGCAACCTCCGCCGGTATCGGAGTGCAGAAAATGTGAGGAAGGGGTTCGAATGGGCTGTCAGCACACAGCTTGCGACTCTTGTGTTGCGGTATGCGCCGCCAAATCCGGGCCGTCAGGAGGCCCAAATCATTTCGGATGCGCGAGACCAGAAGGTGCTCGAGGACGAACTGTTGGCTTTGCCGCCGCGCCTGAGGCAGTTGCGAAAGAACAGGAGTGTTCCTCGTCCTGGCTTTGTTTTTGACATACCGGATGCCGTGTTTGTCGGTTCAAACGACCGTGAAGAAGAGCTCATCCGTCAGTTGGCTTTGGATGGGGAGTTTGAGGAAGTTGCACAGGCATTCAAGGATCGACGTTCCGGAGAGCCCGTCAGCCAGGTGGCCACCCGCGCCATTCAGGCCGCCATCGCAGAACTTGGCCCACCACCCGTGAGGACGAATGCGAACTACGGGAGAGATGTGCGCATTCAATGGTCATGGCCCGGAACTGATGTTGTCACTGGTGCCCGCATCAGGCTCTATCTCCCTGATGGCTCTCTCTCGCAAGAGGGTTACTGTGACCGAGCGCGGCAGAACCCATCTCTGGTCATCCCAGCAAGGTCGAGCGTCCCCGAAGGAAGCAAGATCGTGGTGTGTTACGCGATGCACTTTGAAGATGGTAAGTCAATTGTCTGCCCCCTTGGGACAGAGTCGGTGCTCGGTGCCGTGCAGCAGCAAGCAACTCGACATCCATTTGACGTCACCTCTGCCCCAACGATTCCGGGCCCTGTGTACGACTATTCACATTCATCCTCGGTCACAACTCCTCTCCAGGGGGAGTATGACGATCGTCGCCCCGATCCGATCGTCGGCAAGGGCTCCGCAATCGTCATTGATATGTCAAGCACGAGCAGTACCCGTTCGAACGACCTTGGCGACACTCCGCCAGTGCGAGGTTCACTTGATAACACCACCGTTCCTGTCGGGCGGCGAGCCCGCGTCGTGAGAATCATCAGCGACCTGAGTGGCCGAATCCTGGGTGGCTGGCGGAAAAACCGATAAATCAGGCGTGCGAATTTCCCAAAATGACAAGTAGATAATCCCGACCTATCGTCTGAGAGATTTAAGGAGGAAGAATGACATTTACAGTTGCGCAGGGGAAGGCACTGGCCGACAGGGTGAGGGCTTGGCTCACGAACAGTGGTCAGGGATCGCCTTCCGGCGAACTTGCCAAATTTGTCGCGGACCTCGAGACTGCGAGCAATGTGAGCACCTGGGCAGGTGTGAACTACGAGAGAATTCTCCCATTCCGCGTCATCGGATCCAAGCAGTCTCGACGCCGGGCGGTCCGGCGAAACTCAGCCATCTTTCTGCCCATCATCATCACGTGGGTTTCGTTGGAACGTGCAGTTGCTTCCTTCTCGGAACTCGAAACGAACGAGAACTTCCTTCAGCACTGGCAGGGCATGGGATTCCCATTTGGTCTTCCGTTTGTCGCCTATCTGGATGCTCTCATCATCGGCTACATCATCTACACGACCTACCGAATCGGGAACATGGAAGAGGACGATTCTGAACTGAGGACTCTTCAGCTCGAGTACGAGAGCCTGATGGTCGCGCTCGAACGCGAACTGAGTGGCTACCGGTATCTCTCCATCCAGGACATCAACACTGCCGCCGCCGGCACCCTCCAGGCCCTCCTCAGCTCTAGCCAGGAGATTGAGAAGGCCTCTACGTCATTCGCCGACAGCGCAAAACAGGCTCATGACGCGATCGATGGGGCCAGCAAGACTGTTGTGAACGTGTTTGACCCCGCAGTACAGCGGCTGGACTCCGTCATTACCTCATTGTCACAGGCTGCAGGGGTACACCAACAGATGGTGACATTGGTGCAACAGGTTCAATCTGACTTTGCCACGGAGATCAACACCATCAGATCCGGTATCGCGGCGACTCTGAACAGTCTTGATCAGCGAATGAGCGTTGTTCTGAACACAATTGATACAACGATGGGCAACGCGACAGACACGATGCGCACGAGTTTGGCTGCCGTTGCACAGACGGTCGAGACAAGCATGAAACAGTCCGTTGCTGCGATGGACTCAGCTGCACAACAGGCGATCAGCAGCGTGTCATCAGCTGCAACAAGTGTCGCGGCGAATGTCTCGCAGCAGACCACACAGGAGCTCCGGGCAATTGCCCAGCAACTCGAAAAAGCGTCGAGAGAATTCGAGCGCCTCATGAATCCTCTGGACAACACGACTAAACAGGTCATGGTCAACACGGCAACCCTTGCCGACGATCTCCAGAGGATTCATGACCGTCTCAAGGATGTGGCGAACAGACCATGAGCCGTCGTGGTGGAATCGCCGACGAGCAGCCGTCAAGCCTCGGGGGTTGGCTGTTCGCTGACTTGTTTCTCCTTCTCATTGTTGTGGGTTTCTCCGCGTTCACGTCCAATGGTGCGGACCGACGACCTGTCGTCACTACGGACGCCGCAACCGCGGTGACGAGGAGTTCGGCTGTGCTGAACGGCTCGGTCCGGGCAATGAAGCAGAAGACTGAGGTGTTGTTCGAGTGGGGCAAGGATCCCAGGCTCCTGGACAGCAAGCAGAGAAAGGCAGATGAGTCTCCAGTGAGTGGGGTTCAAGTCAACATGCCGTTTCAGCTTTCACTGGAGGGTCTTGATCCCCGTGAGACGTACTACTACCGAGCCGTAGCCGCCAACGAGAGCGGAAAGGCGGTCGGCAAGATTGTCTCGTTTGAGACCGATGGTGGCACCTGTGATCCGGACGGCGCAAAGTTCCTCAAGGAGCCGTTCAGTGAGCGCTTCACTCTCGACAACATCGAGAAATTGCTGCCCAAATTGCAGAACTGGGCGGAGGACAAAGAGCTCGGCGTGCCGAAGGTTGCCGTGGCGCAGATCAGCGGCTGGACGGAAAATCCCGCTGGATCACAAGGAAAGTCCCGCGCTGAAAAGTTGTACTACGACCACATCACGCGTCTAGACAGCGAAAGACAGTTCTTCTACAAGGACACGGCGTTGTCCTCATGGCAGAAGTCCAGTTTGAAGAAGGAGTACTACGAGGTTGTCCTCTACTTCGTGGACCTGGCGGAACGCTGCCCGCAATGAGGAGACCTAGTCATTGAGAACCGAAGAGATGTCGATGACGGGTCGTCCGTCAGCCGTGGTCCCGACCTGATTCTCCAGATGTGTCCTCTTGATGGCGTCCCGTACCCGAGTCTTGTTGGCCTGTCTATTGACAGGCCCGCGCTTCGTGCCTGCAGTCGGATTCCGGAGTTCCTTGCTCCAGGAGAGACCAGTGCCGGGGATTGAGAGCCACAGATATCTCCGCCCGTTCGGGCTGGTGCTGACCCGGATTCCTGGCACACCCCACGAGTACCCGACCCCACTCTTGCTCATGTTCAAACGCAATGGCCCTAAGCCAATTGACCTTCTGAAACGCCATCCCATGTCCACTTATGATAGGCCCACCTGAGGAAGGTAGTCCCAATGTCTGGTCTGCAAGTTCTGCCCTTTTACATCCTGTGTGACTCCTCCAAGTCCATGACTGGCGAGCGGATCAGGGCAGTGAACGATGGTCTTCCCGAGATTCAGGAGGAGATTCTCAACGACCCGATCGTGGACTCCAAGGCGATGCTGTCTGTCATCAGCTTCTCCACTGAAGCCATGGTTGATCTACCGCTGACCCGGCTGTCATCGGTTGTTCAGATGCCGACGCTCACGGCAGGAGGTCAGACAAACTACCGCAAGGGAATGGAGTTGGCCCGCAAGCAGATAGAGGCCGATGTGGCTCGCCTGATCTCAGAAGGGTTCCAGGTTCTGCGCCCATGTGTGTACTTCATCACTGATGGTCGGCCTGGTGACAGCTGGAAGAGATTCAGGGACGACTGGGTCGACAAGGCATCCAATTCCTATGCCCCAAATGTGATTGGATTCGGGGTGGCAGGAGCAGATGAGACCACATTGAAGAGACTCGCCACACAGTTCTCTTTTGTGGCTCGGGAGGGTGTCACTGCGGCAGTGGCACTGAGGGAGATTCTGAAATTCGTTACCGGGACGATGATTTCGTCCGCACGCGAGGGAACTTTCGCTGTCAGGACACCTTTGTCAGATGAGCATTTTCGGGTTGTGCCGAGCAATTGAGTTGATGACCAGATGGCTTACCCAAAGATTCACCTCCTATACAAGTCGGGAGATCCAGTTGATTTGTATGTGATCACATCACCGACCACCTATGAGCATTGGTTATGGGGCGACTCAGAACCCTTTACAGAAAAAGACCTTCCGTTCCATCCAATGATGGAAGAGGGTGTATTTGGATTTGCTTACATGAGTGTCCTTTCACAGGACCTTGAACCGACCCGTCGTGTTTTCATAGATGGCGCAGATCAAGAAAAAGTTGATCTGCTTATTGACCAGATGAAGAACCGACAGCGGTTAGAACACGACTTGTTCTAGTCGTGTTGGCACTTGGTGATGTGCCGTTTGATGCGTTGTGCGTCGAAGTCCCTCTAGGTCTCGCTGACAGACCGGCACTCCCTGGTGACGAGATAGCCGTTCAGTTCGTTGGCAATGAGTCGGGCATCGTCGAGGGACGTGGTGAAGACCGACCAATTCTTCCCCGCCGCAATCGCGACGTGCCGGGCCCCCCGTAGGCGGGCAAGCATGCACCCCATGGGGGAGGCCGACATGTGGACGGCATCGATCGCGACTTCCTCGCTGCCGTAGACGGCCAGATCGAAGCGCTTCGGGCCCACGTCGCACTTGGCGGACACCAGGTCCATGTCCGGGATCGGTCGCTCGCCATGGAGGAGACAGGTGAACCCGAGCGATGCGAGCCGTTCCGACAGTTCGCCCACGGAGACATCCCACGGCGAGGCGGGGGCCGTGTCCTTGTCCCACGGCCAGCCTGCCTGGGTCTGTCTGTGGACCAGCATTCCCAGCCCGAACACCTGGACCAGAATGACACCGTTCAGGACGGCGGCCGCAATTCGTTGTCGCCGGGGGTTCTTCATGAGTGCCTCCTGGGGTGAGGATCCCCATGCTTGCCCCCCGGTGTCACAGGATTCAGACAGCAGGTTTCATGGTGCAACCCATTGGAAAACAAGGGTTTAGGGCGTGTGCTATAGTGTCATCTCTACCTTAAGGAGCACATGGGACTTTTCACCTTCTATCTCGGTTATCGACACGGCAAGAAGAAGGCCGCCAGGCGCCGGGCCCGCGAGGAATGGGCCACCCAGGACTGGTCCGACGAAGACCCTGAGTGCGACACCTGCGGATATCTCGCTAGCCAGCACGACGACGAGGGCACTTGCCCCTCGTACTCCTGAGCCAATTCGGCACCTGCCCCTTCATTTCCCGTTTCCCAAACCGAAAGGACCCCATTGACCCACCAGACCAGCCTTATCGACGCACTCAGTTCTGCAGGGGAGGTCGAGACGACGCTGTCACGCGGCGTCCCGCATCCCCAAGCACTCGTCCCCTCGGCATACCCGGACCCGGAGGGCAGGACCGATGCCCGGATCCGCACCCAGGTGTCGGAGAAGGACGGCGTGGAGGTGCTCCATCTGGACATCGATGTCGGAAACTTCTGCGATGACGTGGATCTGGACCGTCTCACCGGGTGGGCCGCCGGTATGGCATTCGGCGACTTTGGCCATGTCTTCGTCGGCGCATACAGACACAGCAAGGAGGCGTTCGAGGGCAAGGTGCTGGTCCGGCACTGCATTCCCCTTGCGCATGTGGACGGACAGACAATCCGCGTAGTCGTTGACGGCATGCTCCGGCTCTGGCAGGACGCCTCGCACGAGCTCCTGAGGAACCGCACCCAGTACAGGCACGAACGCAGCCGTGCCCGGATGCGCGCGCGACGCGAACAGCGCCGGCGCATGCTTCTGGCTGACGCGAGGCTTCGCCTCGACTCCTTGGTTGGCCTCGAGCCAGTGAAGGATCTCGTGCGGCAGCTTGTGGCCCGCCAGGAGGTCAATGCCCTGCGCATCGCGCAAGGTCTGAAGGCGTCCACGATGTCCCCGCATCTCGTGTTCACCGGTAACCCGGGCACTGGGAAGACCACCGTGGCGCGGATAGTCGCCGACATCTACAAGCAACTCGGGATTCTCTCGAAGGGGCACGTGGTGGAGGTGGACAGGAGCGGGCTCGTGGCCGACTACGTGGGACAGACAGCCACGAAGACGCTCAAGGCCTGCCAGTCCGCCAAGGGCGGGGTGCTCTTCATCGACGAGGCGTACTCGCTTGCCCGCAGTTCGGGGCATGACTTCGGTCAGGAGGCAATCGAGACGCTCCTCAAGTTCATGGAGGACAACCGCGGTGACTTCGTGGTGATCGTGGCCGGATACCCCGACAGGATGCGGCGCTTCATGGAGTCGAATCCCGGCCTTGACAGCAGGTTCGACCAGACGGTCCACTTCCCCGACTATTCGGAGACCGATCTCATGGAGATTCTCGGCAACATGGTGAGCGAGGCTGACTACGAGTTCGGTCCTGGCGCCCGTCACGCCGCATTCAATGTGGTGCGGGCACTGCCGCGCGGCAAGAGCTTCGGTAATGCACGCGAGATGAGGCGGCTCCTGGACGCGATCACGGGCAGGCATGCGGAGCTTCTCGTCGGTCGAGAGGGAATCGCTGCAACAGACCTGAAGCGGATCACAGTGGATGCCATACCAATTCCGTTTCACACAGACTTCAGTTTTGTCGACTTGTCTGAAATTCTTTGATAAGAAGAGTCTCATGGATTTACCAATGTGGAAACCGCACAAGCAGGCGAAAGAGCGACGCTCCTCCGCTATTGAACTCACAAGGGTGCTCGTTGAGAACAGGGGCAAATTTGTGGAGTCGCATTATCAGGAGATGCTCAAGATTTGTATCTGGAAGTACACCGAGGCAGAGGGACCCAGCAAACACAAGACCCGATATCGCAGCACTGGATCACTCCGGAGTTCAAACGAGAAACTGAACCACGAACACGTAGTGACCAGTAAGTCAATTCGGAGTCGGATAATGGAAAACCCAGAGGACTTTGAACGCATTCTTCACGAGGCGATCGCGTGCACTGTGCTGGTATCCGAGCATCGATTATTGAATCAGACTGAGAAACTTCGACCGGAATTGAATGGCTGGGATCGCTACCGTGCGGCGGGAATCGAAGTTTGGGATCTTCTTGAGGGCGTCCGTGTGGTCTAGGCGCCCCAGCGGGTCTGGCCGAAGCGGTAACCCACCGACCTGACCGTCTGGATCAGGTTCGCGTGCTCCTCGCCCAGCTTCGCCCGCAGGCGCCTGATGTGCACGTCGACCGTGCGCGCGCCGCCGTAGTACTCGTAGCCCCACACGCGTGACAGCAGCATCTCGCGCGTGAACACCTTGCCCGGGTTCTGCGCGAGGAACTTCAGCAGCTCGTACTCCATGAACGTGAGGTCCAGCGGGTTGCCGTTGAACGAGGCCTGGTACGTCTCCAGGTTGAGGACGAGCCCGCTGTGCTCCACCAGGTCAGCGCGCATCGCTGTGCCGCTCGAGCGTGAGAACATGTGGCGAAGACGTGCCTCCAGCTCTCGGGGGTGGAACGGCGACAGGCAGAAGTCGTCGAACAGGTCGTCGCGCAGATCGAGGTCGCCCAGCTGCGCACCGGTGACGAGCAGCATCACCGAGTTCACCGGGTTGTCGCGCTTGCGCAGCGACCTGGCGAATGCCCATGCCGCCTCCGGGTCCTCCTCGGCGGAGATGACGGCCCCGGACCAGCCGGTCTGGGGCTCCGTCTTCGCCGCCTCTTCCGGCGAGCCTGCCGCCTTCCACCTGAACCCTGCTAGGTCGAGCGTGCGCGCGAGGTCGGGCGACGGTGCCGCCGGGAAGACCACGAGCATGTCGAGGGGGTTCATCGCGCGTCCGGTCACCTTCTCAGATCGACCGCAGGTAGGTCTTCAGCTCGAACGGGGTGACCTGGGTCTTGTACTGGCGCCACTCACGGTGCTTGTTGCGCAGGAACCAGTCGAAGATGTGCTCGCCGAGCGCCTCGTGCACGAGTGCGGACTCTTCCATGAGGCGCAGCGCGTCGTTGAGCGACTGCGGCAGCTGCTGCACGCCGAGCTTGGCGAGCGACGTGTCGTCCATCTCGAACAGGTTCGCGTCGGCCTCGGGTGCCAGCTCGTAGCCCTCGCGCA